>Ga0208079_1000570_pt1 | contig 20019 bp, 22 predicted proteins | sample NGESurdeep092012_5_FD_184474 | JGI IMG/M metagenome (GOLD analysis project Ga0208079, IMG submission 184474) | Arctic peat soil microbial communities from Barrow, Alaska - NGEE Surface sample 210-2 deep-092012 (SPAdes) | ecosystem: Environmental > Terrestrial > Soil > Wetlands > Peat ... | reverse complement strand
GGGGTGGAGCCGTGCTCGAGTACGGCCAGCAGGCCGCGCTCGCGCAGCCAGGCCAGCCGGGCGGCCAGCCAGCTGCGGCGCCGGCCGGTGCCGGCCATCAGCACCGCCCAGGTGGGCCTGGTCAGCAGTGGCGTGTGCCATTCCGCCCAGCGGGCCAGCAGCGACACCAGGGCCCGGCGCGCTCTCGGCGTCGGGTGCGCAGCTCCGCCTGCTCCACCGCGGCCAGCGCGGCGCTCAGCCAGCCGCCCTGGGAGCGGGCCGGGGCGCAGCCGCGGTTGCGCTGAGGTCAGTCGCAGCGCAACCCGACGGTCGCGCCAGGTTCCGCCCAGACATGGTGACGGCATGGCAGAACGGCAGGTGGTCGCGACCGACTCGGCAGGATCCGCGCGCCGGCTTGCGTCAGGTCTCAGGGGGTGGGCGCGAAGCTGACCTGGTTGCGACCGGCGGCCTTGGCCCGGTAGAGCGCGAGGTCGGCAGCGACGAGGAGATCGGTGAGGTCCTGGCCGTGCCGGCCGAGCACGGCCGCGCCGATGGACACGGTCACCTGCACGAAGTCTCTGCCAACCGGGACGACGGCGTCACCGACAAGCTGGCGCAGCCGGCCGGTGATTTGGGCCGCCTCGTCCACATCTGTGCCGGGCAGTGCGATGGTGAACTCTTCTCCCCCGAACCGGCCGAGCACGTCGTAGCCGCGGGAGCCGGACTGCAGCGCAGCGGCGACCGCGACGAGCACCTGGTCGCCGACAAGGTGACCGTGTTGGTCGTTGACCTCCTTGAAGTGGTCCAGGTCGGCGATCAGGACGGTCAGCGGGGTGTTGGTGCGGGCGGCTCGGCTGATCTCCCGGGTGGCTTCTTCCTCCCAGGTGGCGGCGTTGAGCAGACCGGTCTTGGCGTCGATACGAGCGGCCGCCCGCAGCTGGTCGTGGGTGAGGGTGCGGTGCAACAGCACCATCGCCGGCAAAGCCAGAATGGCGGTGGCTGGTGAGGCGATCCACGCCGCGGCGATCACCGTTCCGACGGTCAGTTCCAGCAGGTCCAGCAGGACATCCGCCCGCTGCCCGAGTAGTTGCCGCCAGCGGACCTCCGGGGAGCTCAGCCGCACCGCCACCGCCACGACAACCGCGTTGAGCTGCACGCCGACGAAACCGATCGCCACCGTAGCCAGCAGCGCCAGCGCCACCCAGCCGCCGCCGTGCCCAACAACGTGCGCGAGTGTCCCGCCGGCGAGCAGCTGGAACACGGTCGCCCGCCCGTAACCCTCCAGGCCGATCACCGCGGCGCTGAACAGCCGCCGGTGCAGCGGGCTGCGCCCGACCCGCAACTGGGTGACCCCGGTCCACACCACGGGGGCCAGCAGCGCGTACAGGGGCGGAAGCAACACGGCGATCGGCACCGTCCATGCGGACAGCAGGTCTCGGGACACCCCCGCCGGTTCCCCGCTGCGCCGGGTCGCTTCCAGCGCGACGACTCCGCAGCCCACCAGTAACCCAAATGCCGCCAACTCCGAGCCAAGCAGCGGTGTGGTCGCCACCCCGTACCCGCCCACCATCACGGCCAGCGTGACCACCGTCAGCAGGTACCCGAGCAGCGGTGCCGGCGCAGCCCACACCGGCCAGCCGCGCACCCAGCCGGTCAGCGCGGCGCGGGCTCGGGACCAACGGGTCGGTGAAGCCGACAGCAACTCCATGACCCTCCCACTCGCGGTGCCTCGACAGGCATTCGACTCGATCAGTATGCCCCCTTCTAACTGTACGTGCTGTATCTGTAGCTCATAGTCATTGCTAGCTGTGATGTTCCTCTGAACGAAGGGAGGCACGACATGCGCGGCGTCAAGTGGGCCTGAGCCCCCGACCGACCGTCCCGTCCGACCCCGAACCTGCAAGGAGGCACGACATGCGCGGCGTCAAGTGGGCCTGAGCTGCCCAGCCTTCCCAGTCCGGTCCGCACGGCAAAGGGACCCGCTCAGCAGCACGGCCGCCGCCGTGCCCAAACCCTCCGGCGCTCGCAACCACGAGTGCGGGGGTGACGTGCTGCCCCGCCCCCCCCGGCCAGCAGGATCGCCGCACCTTGCACGATGATGTCGGCCTGGGCCAGCCCGAAGACCCGACCGCGGCCGGCGGCCGGCACCGCCAACATTGAGGGGCGATGCCAGTAAGCGGTTCCCAAGCCGGAGGTCGCAAACTGCGAACGTTGCGAACAGGAACAGCGTGGAACGGCACCAGGATGAGCAACGAACCAGCGAGCTGAACAGCCTGACCCACGACGTACTCTCGCGTCGTCTTGTCGGGTCGGGTACGACGCCGCGTCCGGGGCAGCTGCTGCTGCGCTCGGGCCGGCTCACTCACAACCTGACCTGTGCGGCGGCCAGCGTTGTGGGGACCACCAGCGGCGACTCTAGCGAGGACTTGTGTGAACCCGACCTGCGACTGGAGTGACCAAGCGAGTGGGCGAGGGGGGAGTTGAACCCCCACGTCCTTTCGGACACACGGACCTGAACCGTGCGCGTCTGCCATTCCGCCACTCGCCCGAGCGACCGGCCGACGCTATCACGCAGCGGGGCGCCGACTCCCGACGCGGATACGATCAGAACCGGCTTGGAAGGGAGGCGTCGTGGGCGTGCTGCTGCGGTTCGAGCGACGCCTCGAAGGGATGGTCGAAGGCGCTTTCGCCCGGGTGTTCAAGGGCGTCGTCGAGCCGGTCGAGGTGGCGGCCGCCATCCAGAAGGAGGCCGCGGACAAGAAGGCCATCCTTGGGCCCGGACGCATCCTGGTGCCCAACGACTACACGGTCGAGCTCGGGTCGTCCGACTATGCCCGGCTCTCGCCGTACGCCGACCCGCTGGGCACCGAGCTCGGCGTCATGCTGCAGGAGCGGGCGGTCACGCAGGGGTGGCACTTCGTGGGACCGGTGCAGGTGGGCTTCGTCGAGAACCCCCAGCTGCGCACGGGGGTGTTCTCGGTGTCCGGCGAGGTGTCCTCCGGCGCCCCCCGCCCGGACCGTCCGACCCGGTCCGGGTCGCCGGCGCCGGCCGCCGCCCGCCGGGGCACTCCCCGGCTGCTGGTCTCTCCTGCAGCCATCTCGTCGAGTCGCGGTCGTCCGCCACCGGATGCCGCGGTGGCCGACCACCCCGGCGGCTCAGCGCCGCAGATCGTCCCGCTGGACGGACCAGTGACGGTGGTCGGCCGGGCGGCGGACGCGGACGTCCGGCTCGCCGACACCGGCGTGTCCCGCCAGCACGCCGAGATCCGATTGGAGGGTCCCGACATCGTGATCGTCGACGTCGGCTCGACCAACGGCACGCTGGTCAACGGCCGGCGCATCGGACGGGTGACACTCGCCGATGGCGACCGAATCACGGTCGGCACCACCGTCCTAACCTTCCAGCAGGATGGCCCCTGATGCCGGAGGTCGTCCTCAAGCTGATGCAGCTGGGCATCCTGGTGCTGTTGTGGGTTTTCGTGCTCAGTGCCGTCCGGGTGGTGCGCTCCGACCTGTTCGGCGGAGCGCCGCCGCGGGTGGCAGCCCCGCTCAGCCGGCCAGTCCGGCAGGATCGTGCCAAGCGCCCGCGGCGCAGTGCCGCTCGCAAGCTGGTGGTCACGCAGGGCGCCCTCGCCGGCACCACGGTGACCCTGGGAAGCCAGCCGGTCACAATTGGGCGAAGCAACGACTCGACGCTCGTGCTGACCGACGACTACGCCTCCACCCGGCACGCCCGCCTCGTCCCCACCGAGGGCGCCTGGCTGGTCGAGGACATGGGCTCAACCAACGGCACCTATCTGGACCGCACGAAGGTCGCCCGCCCGACCCCGGTGCCGCTCGGCACCCCCGTCCGCATCGGCAAGACGGTGCTGGAGCTACGGCGGTGACGCCGACCGTACGCTTCGCCGCCCGCTCGGACGTGGGTCTCATCCGGGAAGGCAACGAAGACTCGGTGTACGCCGGGCCACGGCTGCTCGCCGTCGCGGACGGCATGGGCGGCCACGCCGCCGGTGAGGTGGCCAGCGCGGTGGCCATCGCCACGCTGGCCCCACTGGACGACGATGCCCCCGGCTCCGACCTGCTCGATGCGCTGCGTCGGGCGGCCCTGACGGCCAACGGGCAGCTGCGGCAGCTGGTCGCCGACAACGCGGCACTGGAAGGCATGGGCACCACCTTGACGGCGATCTTGTCGGCCGGTTCTCGCCTCGGCATGGTCCATGTCGGCGACTCCCGGGCGTACCTGTTCCGCGACGGCGAGCTGTGCCAGATCACTCAAGACCACACGCTGGTGCAGAACCTGGTGGACCAGGGCCGGCTCTCCGCCGAGGAGGCCGGGTCTCACCCCCAACGTTCGCTGCTCACCCGGGTCCTCGACGGCAGTGACAACGTCGATCTGGACCTGTCGGTCCGGGAGGTACGCCGCGGCGATCGCTACCTGCTGTGCACGGACGGCCTGTCCGGGGTGGTGTCGCCGCAGACGATGGCGGAGGCGCTGCGACTGCCGGACCCGAAGTCGGCGGTCGACCGGCTCGTGGAGCTGGTCCTGCGCGGGGGAGCTCCGGACAACGTCACCTGCATCGTGGCGGACATGGTCGACAGCGGGGATCTCGACAGCGGGGATCTCGACGGCGGGGACCCGGTGGTGGCCGGCGCGGCGGCGGCCGACCAGCCGCAAGGCGAACCGGCGGCGCCGGACAGTGCGGCCGTCCGGGCTGCCCAGGCCAGCCGCCGGGACCCGGCGCCGGGCGCCTCCGCCGCGGACACCGGGGCTGCGGGCGCGGCGGGCCGTGAAGGCGGTGGTGACGATGCAGCGGCGAGCCGTCCGGGCCGCCGGCGAGGTCGGCGGCGCCGGCTCGCGGCCGGCCTGGTGGTGCTCGCGGTCGCGGTCGTCGGCGGCGGCTGGGCCATTCGCTACTACCTGCGAACGCAGTACTTCGTCGGCACCGACTCGCGCCAAGTCATGGTCTATCGCGGGGTGAGCGGCTCGGTGGCCGGGATCCGGCTCGCCAGCGTGCAGCAGCGGCCCGGTATCCCGATCGCTGACCTGCCTCCGGTCGTGCAGCAGCGGCTGCGCCAAGGCATCCCCGCCAAGGACGAGGCGGATGCCGAGCGCATCACCGCGCGGCTGCGCGCCGAGGTGTCGACCGCCCCGGCCACCGAGGCGCCGCTATCGACGCCGCTGACGGCGCCGACGGCGAGTTTCCCGACGTCGCCGAGTCTGCCGACGTCGCCGAGTCTGCCGGCACTGACGCCATGACGACCACCTCGGTCGTCGCCTACAGCAGCCGCCGACGCAACCGTGAGCTGTTGCTGCTGGTCTTCGCGCTGCTGCTCGGCGGCACCGCATACGCCGCGGTCGAGATGGCGCACGGCACCCGCTGGCCGCCCGACCTGCTGCCCTACGGCGCGGCTATCGTGGCGTTGTTCGGGCTCGCCCACATTGTGGTCCGGAAGGTCGCGCCGTACGCCGATCCCCTGCTGCTGCCCGGCGTGGTGCTGCTCAACGGCATCGGTCTGGCGATGATCCACCGGCTCGACCTGGCCGCCGCCGACCGCGCCCGCCAGCTCGGCCGGACGCTGCCGCGGGGGGACGCGCAGCTGCAGCTGGTGTGGACCGGTGTCGGCGTGCTGTTGTTCCTCGGCGTTCTGGTGATCGTGCGCGACCATCGCACCCTGCAGCGCTACACCTACACGGCCGCAGCGGCCGGTCTGCTCCTGCTGCTGCTGCCCGCCCTGCTGCCGGCCAGCTTGAGTGAGGTCAACGGTGCCAGGGTGTGGATCCGGGTGGCCGGGTTCTCCATCCAGCCCAGCGAGGTGGCCAAGCTCGCCCTGATGGTGTTCTTCGCCGGCTACCTGGTCGGCAAGCGGGACCTGCTGTCCCTGGCCAGTAGGCGGGTCCTCGGCCTGGACCTGCCCCGCGGCCGGGACCTCGGCCCGGTGCTGCTGGCCTGGGCGGCCAGCGTCGCGGTGCTCGTGCGGGAGAAGGACCTGGGCACGTCGCTGCTGTTCTTCGGCATCTTCGTGGTGATGCTCTACGTCGCCACCGAGCGGACGTCGTGGCTGCTGATCGGTCTGCTGCTGTTCGCCGGCGGCGCCTACCTCGCCTACCAGCTCTTCGGCCACGTCCGGCAGCGGGTCGACATCTGGCTGCACCCGTTCGCGGATGCCACCGGACACGGCTACCAGCTCGTGCAGGGGCTGTTCGGCCTGGCCACCGGCGGCGTGGTGGGCACCGGACTCGGCCAGGGCCGGCCGGACACGGTGCCGTTCGCCAAGACCGACTTCATCGTCTCGACGATCGGCGAGGAGCTCGGACTCGTCGGGCTGATGGCGGTGCTCGTGCTCTACGCGCTGCTGGTGGAGCGCGGCCTGCGGGCGGCGCTGTCGGTGCGGGACTCCTTCGGCAAGCTGCTCGGGGCCGGGCTGGCGTTCTCCCTCGCCCTGCAGGTGTTCATCGTCGCCGGCGGCGTGACCCGGCTGATCCCGCTGACCGGCCTGACCATGCCCTTCCTGTCCTACGGCGGGTCCTCGCTGGTGGCGGAGTACATGCTGGTCGCGCTGCTGATGCGGATCAGCGACGTCGCCGCCCGGCCGTCGGCACCGCCAATGGGGCGGCCGGCCGTGACCGCCCCCCCGCCGGACGATGCGCTGACCGAAGTGGTCCGTCGGTGAACGCGCCGCTGCGTCGGGTCGCCGTGGCCTGCCTGGTGCTGTTCGGGGCGCTGCTGATCAACATCAACTACGTCCAGGTGGTCAAGGCGGACGCCTATCGCAAGGACCCTCGCAACGCCCGGGTGCTGATCAAGGAGTACGAGCGGGAACGCGGCCCCATCGTCGTCGAGGGTAAGGCGATCGCCGAGTCCACCGCGACCGACGACAACCTGAAGTACCTGCGCGCCTACCCGGGCGGGGCGCCGTACGCACCGGTGACCGGGTTCTACTCGTTGGTCTTCGGCGCGACCGGGATCGAGAAGGCGGAGAACGCGATCCTCGCCGGCACCGACGGACGGCTGTTTGTTCGCCGACTGTCCGACTTCGTCACCGGCCGGGCGCCGCAGGGCGGTTCGGTCGTGCTGACGCTCAACGCGCGGGCGCAGGCAGCCGCGTTCGACGGCCTGGCCGGCAAGCGGGGGGCAGTGGTTGCGCTCGACCCCACCACCGGGGCGATCCTGGCGATGGCGAGCTCCCCGTCGTACGACCCGGCGACCTTGTCCTCGCATAACTCGCGCGACATCCAAGCCGCCTACCAGCAGCTCAACGCCGCCGCGGACGGTCCATTGATAAACCGCGCGTTGCGCGCCACCTACCCGCCCGGCTCGACCTTCAAGTTGATCACTACCGCCGCCGCGCTGTCCTCGGGGAAGTACCGGCCAGACACCGTGCTCGACGCCCCGGACCAGCTGACGCTGCCGCAGACCCGCACCACCCTGACAAACTTCGGCGGCGAGAGCTGCGGCCCGGGCGGCAAGATCACGCTCACCCAGTCGCTAGTGATCAGCTGCAACACCGCCTTCGCCAAGCTGGGCGGGGACCTCGGCGAGGCCGCGCTGCGCGACCAGGCCGCCAAGTTCGGGTTCGGCGACGAGCCGGCGGTGCCCATGCTGGCCGCCCGCAGCGTCTTCCCTAGCCCGATCAACACCCCGCAGACCTACCTGTCGGCGATCGGGCAGTACGACGTGCGGATGACGCCGTTGCAGGGCGCCATGATCGCCGCGGCGATCGCCAACCACGGCAAGCTGATGCAGCCCTACCTGGTCAAGGAAGTGCAGGCGCCGGACCTCTCGGTGCTCTCGCAGGCCGAGCCCAAGCAGCTCGGCGAGGCGGTCAGCAGCGAGGTGGCCGACCAGCTCACCGCGATGATGGTGCAGGTGGTCAACAACGGCACCGCGCAGGTCGCCCAGATCCCGGGCATCCAGGTGGCCGGCAAGACCGGCACGGCCCAGCACGCCGAAGGGGCCGCTCCGCACGCCTGGTTCGTCGCCTTCGCCCCGGCGCAGACCCCCAAGGTCGCGGTTGCGGTGGTCGTCGAGGACGGCGGCACCCTGGGCAACGAGGCCACCGGTGGGGCCGTGGCGGCTCCGATCGCCAAGTCGGTCCTGCAGGCCGTGCTGGCCGGCGGGGGCTGATGACGACCGGGCCGGAAATCGCTCTCGGTGGCCGCTACCGGCTGACCGACCGGATCGCCGTCGGCGGCATGGGGGAGGTCTGGCGCGCCCGCGACGACCTGCTCGGCCGGCTGGTGGCGGTCAAGATCCTCAAGCCGGAGTACGTCGACGCGCCGTCGTTCCTGGACCGGTTCCGGGCCGAGGCCCGGCACACCGCGGCCCTGTCACATGCCGGCATCGCGAACGTGTTCGACTACGGCGAGGTGACCGAGCCCGGGCCGGGCGGGCGCGCCGACGCCAGTGGTGCCACCACGGCGTACCTGGTGATGGAGCTGGTTACCGGCGAACCGTTGTCCGCCCTGCTGGCGCGCCATGGGCGACTGCCCCCGGCCCGAACGATGGACATCGTGGGGCAGGCCGCGCTGGCACTGCAGGCCGCCCATGACGCCGGGGTGATCCACCGGGACGTCAAGCCGGGCAACATCCTGGTGCGGCCCGACGGGGTCGTGAAGGTCACCGACTTCGGCATCGCTCGGGCGGCCATGGAAGTGCCACTCACCCAGACCGGCACCGTGATGGGCACCGCGCACTACCTCTCGCCGGAGCAGGGAGCGGGTCGGACGGTGACCGCGGCCACCGACGTCTACTCGCTCGGCGTGGTGGCCTACGAGTGCCTGGCCGGTCGGCGGCCTTTCGTCGGCGACAACCCGGTCACGGTCGCGCTCGCCCACCAGCGCGAGGAGCCACCACCGCTGCCGCCGGACATCCCGCCCCCCGTCCGGGGGCTGGTGGCCCAGATGCTCGCCAAGGACCCGGCCGCCCGACCGGGCAGTGCCGCAGAGGTGGCCCGAGCCGCCTTTGCCCGGCGGGACGCCATCGACGCCATCTCCGCCGGCGGGGCCGACGAACCGGCTACCACGCAGGTCTACCCGCCGGTCGCGGCGCCGACGATGGTGACCGACCCGATGTGGCCGCCGCCGTTGGCTGCCGGACCCAGGACCGTTTTGCCGGTGCCGGCAAGCGGCGACGGCGGGCGGTCCGGACGGCGCTGGCTGCCGTGGGTACTGCTACTGCTGGGCCTGCTCGCGCTCGGCGCCGTCGTCGGCACGCTGGCATTGCGCGGCGGTAGTGCCCAGGTCACCGTGCCGGACGTCGCGGGACAGTCCGAAGCCGCGGCCCGCAGCCAGCTCACCGCCCTTGGGTTGACCGTCACCACCACCAGCGTCGACGGCGCCGGCCAGCCGACCGGCACCGTGGTCGGCACCGCCCCGCCGGCCGGCTCACGAGTGGCCAAGGGTAGTCAGGTCGCGCTGCAGCTCGGGTCGAACCGGGTCTCGGTGAACCCGGCTGACTACCTCGGGCAGCCCTACGACCAGGTGCGCGCCCGGCTGGTGGCCCAGGGCTTCGCCGTCCAGCGGACGTTCGTGAACGGGTCCGGTACGGCCGGGACGGTCGCCGACGTCAACCCCAGCGGTGCCGTGGTGAAAGGCTCCACCCTCACCGTCAGCGTCTACGCGACCCGGACGTCTTCGCCCACGCCTTCGGCCAGTGCCAGCCCGCCGGCGTCGGCCACGCCGACCGCCTCGCCGACGCCGACCGCCAGCCCCTCGGCGTCGGCCTCCCCATCGCCACTCCCGTCCGATGCGACGGCGTCACCTACCGCCTCCCGGTCGGCGGTGGGCTTGTCCGGCACAACCCCGGTGCCGGCGTCGCCACAACCGAGCGGCGCCGGCGACCTCGGATGACCACCGCCGAGCACCGGCTCGGGGGTCGGTACGAGCTGGGCCGCACGCTGGGGTACGGCGGGATGGCCGAGGTCTTCTACGGCCGCGACATCCGACTCGGCCGGGAGGTCGCCGTCAAGGTCCTGCGCGCGGACCTGGCCCGCGACCCGTCCTTCCTGGCCCGGTTCCGGCGCGAGGCGCAGGCGGCCGCATCGCTGAACCACCCGGCCATCGTCTCGGTCTACGACACCGGCGAGGACCACCTGGACCCGCCGCGCGGGCCGCTCGTCCCCTACATCGTGATGGAGTACGTCGACGGCCGGACGCTGCAGGACATCCTGCACGACCACGGCCGAGTGCTCCCGGCCCGCGCGTTGGAGATCGTCGCCGACGTCTGCGACGCCCTGGAGTTCAGCCACCGAGCCGGCATCGTGCACCGCGACGTCAAGCCGGGCAACGTCATGGTCACCCGGACCGGCGAGGTCAAGGTGATGGATTTCGGCATCGCCCGGGCGCTGGCTGCGGCGGCGGGCACGGCGACCCAGACCGCCGCCGTCGTCGGGACCGCCCAGTACCTGTCCCCGGAGCAGGCCCGGGGTGAACACGTCGACGCCCGCAGCGACGTCTACTCCACCGGGTGCCTGCTGTATGAGCTGCTGTGTGGCACCCCGCCGTTCACCGGCGACTCACCGGTCGCGGTGGCCTACCAGCACGTCCGCCAGAATGCGGTGCCGCCCTCGGCGTACGACGCCGAACTGACCGGCGCCATGGACGCGATCGTCCTCAAAGCCATGGCCAAGAACCCCGCCAACCGCTACCAGAGCGCGGAGGAGATGCGCGCGGACCTGCGGCGGGCACTGGCCGGAATCCCGGTGGAGGCGACGCCGCTGCTCTCGCCTGGCGTCCTCGACCCGACGCCGCCCGAGGGGGCGACCCTGCTACCGCCGGTTACCGGGGAGCGGAACCGGCGCGGGCTGTGGTGGCTGCTGGCCGCGCTGTTGCTGATCGGGATTGCCGTGGTCCTGGCGTTCAGCGGGGTGCTGAGCGGGAGTCGGGGCAGCGCCCAGGACGTGTCCACACCGGCGTTAGTGGACTCGTCCCTCGCCGACGCGAGCGCCTCGTTGCAGCGTGCCCGGCTACGGCTCGGGCAGGTCACCGGGGTCTTCAGCGACCGACCGGTCGACACCGTGCTCGACCAGAGCCCGTTGCCGCGGATCCTGGTCAAGCCGGGGGCGACGGTGGACGTCACGGTGTCCAAAGGCATCGAGATGGTCCCGGTACCGGTCGTCAGCGGGTTGAGCCGAAACGCCGCCATCCAGGCTCTGACGGACGCGAAGCTGGCGCCGGGCGACCTCACCACGCAGGACGACCCGGCTCCGGCCGGGCAGGTCCTGCGCAGCGTGCCGATCGCCGGCACGTCGGTCGCGGCCGGAACCAAGGTCTCGCTGGCCGTCTCCTCCGGCCTGGTGGCCGTTCCCTCGGTCACCGGCCTGGATCGGGTCACGGCCACCGCCCGCCTGCAGGACGCCGGCTTCGTCGTGGACCTGACATCTCGGGCCGACGCCAGCGTGGCGGCGGACACCGTGGTAGCCCAGAACCCCACCGGTCGCGCCCGGCCGGGCTCGACGGTGACCCTGGTGGTGGCGGTCCCGGCACCGCCCACGCTGTCGCCCCCGCCAACCCCGACGCCGTCGGTTCCGCCGAGCCGGTCGCCCACGGCAACGCCGACACCGACGCCCAGCCAGTCACCGGCATCCCCCTCGACGGTGCCATCCGGGTCGCCGACTATCCCCTAGCCGACCCGGCTGCCCTGAGCTGCGACCGTCGGCCCTGGCAGTCCGGTCCGACGCTGACGGCCCGGCGACGCTCCTCCACGCGGGCGGACAGCGCGGGCGCCAGTTGGCGCGGCCCGCTGTCGCCGCACTGCTCCAGCCAAGCGGCCAGCAGCACATGGCCGCACTCGGTGAGCACCGACTCCGGGTGGAACTGCACCCCCTCCACCGCGACGGCGCGGTGCCGCAGCGCCATGACGACGCCACTGTCGGTCCGCGCCGTGACCTCGAGCTCGGGCGGCAGCGTGTTCTCGTCCACCGCCAGCGAGTGGTACCGGGTGGCGGTGAACGGGTTCGGCAACCCGGTGAGCACGCCGCGGTCGGTGTGGTGCACCTGGCTGGTCTTGCCGTGCAGCAGCTCTGGCGCCCGCCCGACCGTGGCGCCGTACGCGACCGCGATTGCCTGGTGCCCGAGGCACACGCCCAGCAGCGGCACCCGACCCGCCAACGCCTGGATCAGCGGCACGCAGACTCCGGCCTGCTCCGGCGTACCGGGGCCGGGACTCAGCAGCACGCCGTCGACGGCGAGGGCAGCCACATCGGCTATCGCCACCTGGTCGTTGCGCCGGACGACGCACTGCGCGCCGAGCTGGCCGAGGTACTGCACCAGGTTGAACACAAAGCTGTCGTAGTTGTCGATGACGAGGATCCGGCTCACCCGGTCATTGTGCGGGTCGCGCTGGGGGCACCGCTGGGTGCACGGCTGGGCCCACCGGTGGAAGCACCGCTCGGGCCGGCCGGGACCATGTTTGGAGCGTCCCCGCCATGCGGCGTGACAGTGACCTGGTTGAACGGCAGCCGCGGCTCGACGTAGGGGAACACGACCAGGAACAGCAGCGCCACGGCGGCGGCCAGCAGCGCCACGGCGGCGGTTATCTTGGCCGGCCGGCGGCCGGGCAGCCGGCGCCAGATCCACGCGTACACATCAGCCCCGCAGCGCCGGCGGGGGGCCGGCCGACTTGGGTTGCGTCGACTCCAACAGCCCGTGCAGCACCAGGCGCTGGCTGGCGGAGTACTTGGGGTTGCAGGTGGTGAACGTCAGCACCGCCTGGGTGGGCGTCGCCGTGGCGCCGCCAGGGACCGGATAGGTCACCTCGATCGCCTTTGGTGCGACCACGTCTTCGCCGGTGACCCGGTAGGTGAACCACTGCACTCGGGTCTCCACCACCACCGCGTCCCCCGCGTGCACCTCGTCGAGCTGGTTGAACGGAGCCCCGTACGTCGTGCGGTGCCCGGACACCACGAAGTTGCCGATCTCGCCAGGCATGGCGGTCCCGGGATAGTGGCCGGGACCTTTCTTCAGGTCCTCCACGTCGACGCCCTCCACCACGACCTTGGCCCAGTCGGCACCGAGCCGGGGCACCCGCAGGATTGCCACCCCGGAGCCGAGGTCAACAGGTACGGGAAGGGGCTCGGTGGACGCTGGGTTGGCCGCCGGGGCAGTCGGCGCTTGCCAGGACTGCTGGAGCCGATCCCGCAGCGCCGCCTGCTCGTGGCCGGTGTAGACCCCGGTGTAGTACAGCTCGTAGCCCACGAACAACAGGATGATCACGCCGGCGGTGATCATCAGCTCGCCGACCGCATGGACGGCGCGGCGCCAACCCCTCACGCCGGTCGGGCCGAGGTCAGCTCCAGGGACCCGTCGTACGCCGGCAGCCGCTTGGTCCTGGCTGTCGTCACGGAGTAGCCCAGACCGTAGGCCGCGACGTACTGCCGGTAGACCACGACGCCGGGCGCTCGGTCCAGCGCGGCCCGCATGCCGTCGACGTCGCCGACCGCCGTCACGGTGAAGGGGGGCGAGTAGACGGCGCCGTGCAGCAGCAAGGTGTTGCCGACGCAGCGGACTGCCGAGGTGGCGATCACCCGCTGGCCCATCAGTGTCATTGCCTCGGCGCCGCCGGCCCAGAGTGCGTTCACGACCGCCTGCACGTCTTGCTGGTGTACGACCAGGTCGTCGGGGCTGGCCCGGCCGGGCAGCGTGCCGTCCTGGGCGCGCGGCGCGTCGTCCAGGCTCACCGTCACAGCGGGGCCAGCGACCGCCACGAGCCCCGCGGCCGGCGCTATCGCATCGGCACCGTCGCGGGCAGCCGCCACCCGGCCGTCCCGGGCGGCCGCTCGGGCACTGGCCGCCTGCACCTGGGCGCGCAGGGCGCGCGCTTGCGCGTCGTACGCCTCGACGCGGCGCTGCTCGGCGGCCACCAGGTCGGCCACCTGAGTCGCGCTGGCGGGGCGTAGATCCCCCCCGCGTGCCGTCGTCGCCGTCGAGGCGAACAGCACGCCGGCCAGCAAGGCGGCGATCGGAACCAACGCCGTCCAAACATGCCGGCGCGGCCGGTGGGAGGCCGTTGTTACGTCCATCCCCACCTCCGTCCCGCCGACCCCGCTGCCCCGACGCTCTACGCTAACTACAGACCGCACCGTCAGGAGAACGCCGTGCCGAAGTCCCGCATCCGTCGACAGGCGGCTTACACGCCGCCGCCGGTCCGCTCTGCGAAGAAGCGCCCGAGCCCGCGCTGGCTGGCACCGGTGATGGTTGCATTCTTCCTACTCGGCATCGCCTGGCTGGTCGTCTATTACATCGGCGGTGGGGCCACACCGGGACTGTCCGCTCTGGGCAACTGGAACCTCGTGGTGGGGTTCGGCTTCATCATTATCGGCTTCGCGCTCTCGACCCAGTGGCGTTGAGGTCGATTCCCGCCAGACTGACATGGGCGTAACCACACCAGTGTGATTTGTACACAGCAGTTGTCCACACTGGGGACAAGTGGTCCGACCGGGATTCCGGGCCATCGTCGCGCTACCACCGGGCTTGGAAGGGGTGCGCGCAGTGCCGGTCTATGAGTTCCGCTGTCGCGATTGCGGGACGGCCGAAGAGCTCTTGCTCCCGCTGGGCGCCACAGACCCACGGCCGTGCAGGTGTGGGGGCACTCAGCGATACCGGCTGGGCCGGGTCGCTGTCCGGTACGGCGGCTGGGGCTTCACCGCCACCGACCGGTTGGTCGCGGACACCCGCGGCAAGGACTACAAGCAGCTGCGCGAACGGGCCGAGCGCATCGCCGACGAGTAGGACCGACGCGACGTCAAGGTCAGAGCAGCTCGAGAATGGTGGCGTTCGCCATACCGCCGCCTTCGCACATGGTCTGCAATCCGTAGCGAATGCGGTGCTCCCGCATGTGGTGGACCAGCGTGGTCATCAGCCGGGCGCCGGAGCCGCCGAGCGGGTGGCCGAGTGCGATCGCGCCGCCGTTCGGGTTCACCGTCTTCATGTCGGCGCCGGTCTCGATCTCCCAGGCCTTGACCACAGTGGCGAACGCCTCGTTGACCTCGATCGCGCCGATCTCGTCCAGCCGCAGCCCAGAGCGCGCGAGCGCCTTCGCCGTTGCCGGGATCGGCCCGGTCAGGATGGTGACCGGGTCCACGCCGGCCAGCGCGAAGGTGTGGAACCGCGCCATCGGGGTGAGCCCCAGCTCGCGGGCCTTCTCGCTGGTCATCACCAGCAGGGCCGCGGCCCCGTCGGAGATCTGCGAGGAGTTCCCGGCGGTGACGACGCCGTCCTCGGTGAAGGCCCGCTTGAGCGCGCCCAGAGTCTCCATCGTGCTGCCGCGGCGTACCCCCTCGTCGGCGGCGAACAGCTGCTTACTGCCGTCCGCACCGACGACCGGCACCAGGGCGTACTGGCCGGCGAACCGGCCCTCGTCGATGGCCGCCGCGGCCCGCTCGTGCGAGGCGACCGCGATCTCGTCGCACTGTTCGCGGGTGATCCCCCACCGCTGCGCGATCATCTCGGCGCCGATGCCCTGGTGCACCAGCCGGCCGTCGTACCGGGCGATCATCTTTGGCCCGAACGGCTCGCCGGGACCTTGGGTCATGGTGACCAACATCGGCACCCGGCTCATGACCTCGACGCCGCCGGCGACCGCCACGTCGTACTGCCCGGAGATCACGCCAGCGGCCGCGAAGTGCGCCGCCTGCTGGGAGGAGCCGCACTGGCGGTCCAGCGTCGTGCCGGGAACCGCCTCCGGCCAGCCGGCGGCGAGCACGGCGTTGCGGCCGACGTTGGCGGATTGCTCGCCGGTCTGGCTGACCACCCCCCAGATCACGTCGTCGACCAGGGCGGGGTCGATTCCGGTTCGCTCGACCAGCGCGGTCAGCACGTGGGCGGAGAGGTCGACCGGATGCCAGTCCTTCAGCGCGCCGTTGCGCTTCCCGGTCGGCGTTCGAACAGCGTCCACAATCACGGCGTCGCGCATGGTGGTTCCTTCCGCACAGGTGCCTTCGAGGGTACGCCGGGGGCGCCCAGCGCCGGCCTCAGGCCAGCTGTGCGGTCCGGACGCCTACCGCCACGACGATCACCACCGCCGCGGCGATCATCCCCGCCAGCTGTACGGCGGTGCGCGACCGGCCGGTCGGCGCGTGGACCAGGGTCGCGGTCACGGCCGCCCCGACCGCCAGGCCGCCGAGATGTGCGCGGTAGTCGATTCCCGACAGCGAGAAGCCGAGCACCAGGTTGATCCCGATCAACACGAGGATCTGCCGAGTATCGGCGCCGACCCGGCGAGCGAGCACAAAGTACGCCGCGAACAACCCAAAGATCGCGCCGGACGCGCCACCAGAGCGGATGTCGACCGGACTGAACAGGTACGACGCGGCAGCTCCGCCCAGGCCGGCCAGCAGGTACAGCGTGATGAAGCGCACCCGGCCGAGTGCGGTCTCCACCTGCATCCCGAGCAGGTAGAGCGCGTACATGTTGAAGCCGATGTGCACCAACCCGAAGTGCAGGAACATCGAGGTGAGCAGGCGGTAATACGCACCGGCGGCAACCGCTGCCGGAATCATGGCCAGGTCGTCGGAGACCGGCGACGGCCCGCCGCCCATCAGCCCGGCACCGCTGGCGACGGTGAGGACGAAGACGGCAGCGTTGGCGGCCATCAGCAGCATGGTCACGGTTCCCGGCCGGGCGGCGACCTTCCCGCCAAACGCCGTCCGGGGCGGCCGGACCGACCGCTGACCCGCGCTCACGCAGTCCGGACACTGGAAGCCGACGGCGGCGTCGCGCATGCAGTCCGGGCAGATCGGCCGGTTGCACCTGGTGCAGCGCACCCAAGTCTCCCGGCCCGGATGCCGGTAGCAGGTGGGGATGTCGGTGCCGGCTGTCACCTCGCCGTACGGCGGGACAGTCACGAGATGCAGCCGGCGGGCCGCAGGCTCATGGCCGGCTCAGGAGTCCCGCCGGCCGATCGTGACCCGCTCGAGCACCACGTCGGACTTGGGCTTGTCACCCCGTGCGGTCGGCGTGGCCGCGATCGCGTCCGTGACCTCCCGGCCGCTGATCACCTCGCCGAAGATCGTGTGCTTGCCGGTCAGCCACTCGGTGCTGCCGACGGTGATGAAGAACTGCGACCCGTTGGTACCCGGGCCGGCATTCGCCATAGCCAGCAGGTACGGGCGGGTGAACGCCAAGTCCGGGTGGATCTCGTCTTTGAACTGGTAGCCCGGGCCGCCGGTGCCGGTACCGAGTGGGTCCCCGCCCTGGATCATGAAACCCGGAATCACCCGGTGGAAGATCGTCCCGTCGTACAGCCGGCTCTGCCGCCGGCTGCGGGTCTGGGGGTCGGTCCACTCCCTGGTGCCCTCGGCAAGCTCGACGAAGTTCGCCACCGTCTTGGGTGCCTGGTCAGGAAAGAGCTCCACCTCGATGTCACCGAGCGAAGTAGTCAGCGTTGCGACGAGCTGGGTGGCCAACCGGGTCTCCTCTGGGTCGGGGGCGCCGCGCCACGGGCGGCCTTGAGCGTTCCATCCAGCCGCCATCCTCGCATGATTGCCCTACCGCTACCCGGGCAGAGAGGATCGGAGTCCTCATACAACGCAAGCCAATGCACCCGGAGGTACCCGTGTTCCGCTCCCGCGCCCAGTCCGACCCAGATCTGGATCGGAGCCTCGAGCAGCTCGGTCAGCAGGCGGACGCCACGGTCGCCGCCGTCGATGCCGCCACCGACCCAACCGTCGTCTCCAGCTCGCGCTGGGAAGCTGCCCGCGACGCGCTCGAGGTGCTGAGTCCCCGCGTAGAAGCGGCCCGGGCGGCACTCGCCCCCCGGATGGATGCCGCCCGCGGGGCGCTCACGCCGCGGGTGGAGGCAGCGCGGGAGGCACTGGACGCGCTCGCGCCGCGGCTGGAGGTGGCTCGGGCGGCACTCGCCCCCCGGATGGATGCCGCGCGCGAGGCGCTGCTGCCCGCCACGGCTGCGGCTCGGGAAAGCTTGGCTCCCCGGATGGAGGCGGCCCGGGATGCCATCGAGTCCGCCCGCGACACCCTCGTGCCCGCGGTGACCGGTGCTGCTGCCGCCGCGTCCGGCGCGGCGGCAGCTGTCACCGCGGCGTCTGTCACCGCGGCCAAGGAGTCGCTGACCCCACGACTGACCTCGATGCTTGACGCGACTACCTCCGCCGGCGGACCGGTTGCCGCCGAGGCCCGACACCGGGGCGTCGGCGCACTGGCGGCGCTGCGCGGTGATGTGCCAGAGCCCGAGCAGCAGCCGCGCTGGCGGGTGGCGCTGACCTTCCTCGGCATCGGGGTGGCGGCCGGGACCGCTGCCGGCATCCTGGCCCGGCGGTTCTCCTCGCCGGCACCACCGGTTCCAGCCTCGTCGCCGTGGCAAGCCACGACCGCGACCAGCCCGTCAACGGCGACCAGCCCCACGACCGCGGGCGGGGCAGCGACCGCGGGCGGGGCAGCGACCGCGGGCGGGGCAGCGACCGCGGGCGGGGCAGCGACCGCGGGCGGGGCAGCGACGGGGACAGGGACCCAGGCCGCCGACAGCACGATGCCGCCGGTACCAGCGGCTCCCCCGGTGCCGCCAGCCAGCTCAGCCGAAGCCACTGTCTTCGACAACCCAGTGCCCAGCATGCCTACCGCCATCAGCGACGAGGACGCCAGCGGCCTGGAGCCGGCGTGACCCTGCTGCCCGGCTCGGACGGCGGCGAGGGCACCGACGCGGAGCTGCAGCAGCCCTGACCGACGGACCTGTCGGCCGACAGGCAGCCGGCGGACAGAGGCCGATCGCGGGCACCTCAGCCGTTATGGCCGACAGGGGCCGTTCGCGGGCAGCTCAGCCGCGGACGGTCAGACCGTCGAGCTCCGCCGTGTAGCCGTCGGCCTGCGGCGCCAACCGGGGCACCCACACCAGCCAGTACCGGTGGCGGCCGACGTCCGTGGCTCGCAGCGTCGTCGGACCCTGAGCCGGATCCTGGTGCGCAGCGGTCCGAAAGCCGTCCGGCGCCGCCGCCAGGGCGTCGCCGGCGCGCAGCTCCAACGCAACGCCTGGGACGGCGGCGACTGTCTCGACGGACGTGACTCGCTGCGGCGTGCCCAGATCGACCAGCAGCCCGACGCCGGACTTGAGCCCACCGTACGTCGCGCTGCGGTAGGTCTGCGTCCGCCAGCCACCCCCAGCAACTTGCCGTAGCCCACTCCCGCCGACCGGGTCAAAGCTCTGCACGCTCGTGAGCGACAGCACGCGGCCAGTTGCCTTGGTCGAGGTCGAGCTCGGTCCGCGCGACGCGGCCCAGGTGCCACCGACCACGCCGGCCACCACGATGGTGGCGGCGGCCAGAGCGAGTGCCCACGCCGGTGGGCGAGATCCCGCCCGGCTCGGCCGACCGGTGCGCCGCTGGCGGGCGCCGACCGGCTGGCCTGCCGGTCGAGGCGGCGGCGTGACCAAGCCTGCGGGCGGCGGTTCGGCCGGCACGACCGGTGGTTCGGCCGGCACGACCGGTAGCTCCAGCGTGTCATCTCCGGTTGACCTCACCGGCTGCTCGACCGGCGGGATGGGCATCGTCGTGCTGGACACCGGGATGCCGGGCACGGTGTCGGTGTCCGTGTCGGTGTCCGTGTCCCGGCTTGTGGTGTCGTCCGCGCTCACAGCGACATATTGTGCCGCCCGCGACCGCGGTCGGCCGTCGTAAGGTCCGCGCACGACCCACCCAGCCGCGCCGATGGAGGCCGGATGACGTCCAGCCTGCCCACCAACCCAGAGACCGTCTTCACCTACGGCACCCGCAACCTGAAGTTCGGCCCGGGCGCGGCCAACGAGATCGGGTCGAATCCGATCGCGGACATGTGGTCGGAGAAGTCGCTGAAACTGTTGGCCCGGTCTTGTCGCACGGCGGTGCTCGACGGCGACGACGTCGGCGCGCGGATGAAGCGGCAGCAGCTGGCCACCGTACCGCGACTGGTCACCGAGGACGACGCTGCTGGGATCTTCACCCGCTCGATCGCGCTTTGTTGACATCCTCCCCGCCCTGAAAGGACGGGGATTCCAACTACGCGACCCGGAGGGAAGCGTGCTGAGGTTCACGGTTCACCGGCCCGGCCACCGCCGG
>Ga0208079_1000569_pt1 | contig 20031 bp, 16 predicted proteins | sample NGESurdeep092012_5_FD_184474 | JGI IMG/M metagenome (GOLD analysis project Ga0208079, IMG submission 184474) | Arctic peat soil microbial communities from Barrow, Alaska - NGEE Surface sample 210-2 deep-092012 (SPAdes) | ecosystem: Environmental > Terrestrial > Soil > Wetlands > Peat ... | reverse complement strand
GGTGTGTCTGTGCGATGCATGCACAAACTGACAGGATGTCAATGAAGGTCTTCATCCAGGTCCCCTGCCTCAACGAGGAGGAGACGCTCCCTGCGGTGCTCCAGTCGATCCCTGCCCAGATCGACGGCGTGGACGAGATCGAGATCCTGGTCATCGACGACGGGTCCTCGGACCGCACCGTGGATGTCGCCCGGGCGCACGGCGTGACGCACTTCGTGCGCCATACCCGGAACATGGGCCTGGCCCGGTCTTTCCGGGACGGCGTGGACTATGCGCTCGCGCACGGCGCGGACATCGTGGTGAACACCGATGGCGACAACCAGTACCCGCAGGATCGCATCGGCGACCTGGTGAAACCGATCATCGCCGGTGAGGCTGACATCGTCATCGCGGACCGCCAGACCCACACGATTGCGCATTTCTCGCCGTTCAAGAAGCTCATGCAGCGCTTCGGCAGCCATGTCGTGAACCGCGCGGCCAGCACCGAGCTGCCGGATGCCGCCAGCGGGTTCCGCGCGTACTCGCGCGCATCGCTGCTGCGGCTCAACGTGCTCACCCAGTTCAGCTACTGCATGGAGACGATCATCCAGGCCGGCAACAAGCGCCTGCGGATTGAGAGCGTCGCCGTGGTGACCAATGCCAAAACGCGCGAGTCGCGCCTCTTCAAGAACGCCGGCCACCACATGCTCAAGTCGGCCTCCGCGATCATGCGTAGCTACCTGATGTTCAACCCCTACGTCATCTTCGCCACCCTGGCGGCCGTGTTCGGCGTGCTGGCGGTGATTCCGTTCGGGCGGTTCCTGATCTTCTGGCTGGCCAGTGGCAAGACCTCCGGCCACGTCCAGTCGCTCATCTTCGGCTCGATCATGTCGGTGGCCGCCCTGCTCTCCCTGGCGCTCGGCGTGATCTCCGATCTGCTGCGCACCAACCGCATCCTGTTGGAGGAGCAGCTCGAGCGGACCAAGGAGATGCAGTACCGCCGGTGAGTCAGGTCCGAGTCCTGCCACATCAGGGGACTTGCGTAGCGTGTCCATTCGGTCCTTCCAAGAGAGAAAGGTGTCGGCTCGGTGAGTCCTGAGTCCAGTCGGTCGACATCGGCCGGGTCGCTGTACGCCCCTGAGCTGGCGAACCCGCGTGCGGTCGCGGGTGAGCGCATCATGCGGATCCTCGGGTCAGTGCCGATGACCATTGCCGTCGTCGTCGTCTTCGCGCTCCAGGCGACCTGGGTTGCCGTGTCCGCCCGCTTCGTGATGTATGACGAGCAGTACCACCTCGCGGCAATCAAGGTCTTCAGCACCCGATGGACGCCCTTCATCCATCAGAGCGCCGCGGACGGGCCGGTCGGGGACATCGAGCGCTACGGCTCGTATCTCTACCACTACCTGCTCAGCTTCCCCTACCGGGCAGCCAGGGCGCTGGAGCTCAGCGACGGGACCACCCTCGTGGCACTCCGGCTGGTCTCGGTCCTCGCCGTCTCGGGGGCCCTCGTGTACGCGTGGCGCCTCTTCCGAGAGCTCGGCGCCGGGCCTGTGACGGCTAACATCGCCCTCACGGTCGTCGCGATGATGCCGCTGACGGTCTTCCTCGCAGGGGCGCTGAACTACGACAACCTGCTAGCGCTGCTGGCGACCGCCTTCTTGTACTACGGGCTGAAGCTGTACAAAGCCGATCGTGTCGATGTGGGTCTGTGGCTGAAGGTCATCCTGGTGGGTGGTCTCGCAGCCGTTACCAAGTACACCTTCCTGGCTCTTGCGCCCGTCGTCGTCGGAGGTCTCATCGTCCGTCAGGCGCCCATGCTGCCCAGCGGTCTGCGGTCGTCAGTGCGGGAGTTCTTCATGGTGCGCCGGCGGGGTGTCGCCGTAGCCCGTGCCCTCCTGGCTCTGGGTGCCGTGCTGGCATGTGGCCTTGTAGTCGAGCGGTACGGACTGAACCTGCTTCGCTATGGGACGCCGATCCCGTCGTGCCGTGCTGTCCATCCCGCGGATATCTGTGCGCTGGATCCGGTTCTGGCGCGGAACTACGGGTTGGCCCTGGCTCACGTCCCGGTTCCGCCGTCCCTGTCCGGCGCCGTGACCTACCTGACCTACCAGTGGATCCCGCTGATGCTGAAGCTCCTCACGTACATCGGCATCGTCGGGGTTGACAGTGCCCGCAGCACGTCATACGGCCCCCCCGTCTTCGGCGCCCTTCTGGCCTGGTCCGTCCCCGTGGTGCTCGGTCTGGTCGCTCTGGCGACAACCGTGCTCCGGAGGGTTCGCGGTGCGCGCCTGCTGCTCGCCGCGGCAGGGGTGTACACGCTGGTGCTGTTCCTGTGGAACTACTCGGACTACGCGAAACTGGGCCAGCCGGTCGGAGTTCAAGGGCGTTACGTGCTCGTTATCCTTCCCATCATCGTGGGCCTGGCATGCATCGCGATGGCGCAGCTGATCGGCATGGGTGGCGCGTCCGCGCGTCCCAAGGCGGCAGTCGGCGCGGTGGTGGCGATCGCGTTCGTGTTGAGCCAGGGCGGCGGCGTCACGTCATACCTGTGGGCGGGAAACGCGGCGTGGTGGCGCACGGACTCCGGGGTTCGGTACGCGGTCGCCTCTCAAGCCTCGCAACTTGCCGGCGAACTGGTGATCTCCGACAAGCTAGTGCGTGATCCGCGCCTCTAGCCCGCCCCCGGCCCGGATCGTTCAAGGGTCGTGACCTGATGCTGAGTCTTGATACGCGAAGTTCTTCCATGAAAGGGCCCGCCGGTGTCACTTGTCATTCCTGCGTCGGATGAGACCACCTCGGTGAGAGGCCCGCGGCGAGGCCCTCGGCAGAACTGGCACCAGACGCTGCGCTGGGACTGGGTGTCGACTGCTCTCACGGCGATCATCCTTGGCGGTGCCGTCGTGCGGCTCGTCGGTGGCAGCTGGGGGCTTCCCCTCGACTTGAACTCGGACGAGTGGGTCATCGTCAACGGCGCGCTCGATATGGCGAAGCGGCACTCGTTCGAGCCGCCCTACTTCTTCCGGCCCGACCACGTGGAGATGCAGCTCAGCAATCTCGCCTACCTGGCCTACTCCCATCTCTTCCACGGTTCCTCACCCGAGACGGTGTACGCATCCGACCCGGCACCTTTCATCTTGATCTCGCGAACAATCACCGGCTGCTTCGGCGTCGCGATGATTGCGATCGCCTACCTCATCGGCAAACGGTTCACCCGGGTGATCGGGGTCCTGGCGGCGTTCTTGGTGGCGTTCTTCCCACCCTTTGTCGACCATTCCCATTTCGCGACGCCCGATGTGCCGCTCACCTTCGCGTTCATGATCGTCATCCTCGCGTGCATGCGCTATCTGACCTCGCCCTCGTGGGGAAACCTGCTCTTGGCCAGCGTTGGCGTGTCAGTCGCGATCGCGATCAAGTACCCGGGAGCGTTGGGCGCGCTGATGATCGCGATCACCGTGATCGTGAGCGGCGTCCAGGCCAGGGCCTGGGGCCGGATCCTCGTGCACGGGGCCGCCGCGATGGCCGCCGTCGTCGGATTCCTCTTCGCCATCTCGCCCGTCCTGTTCACCAACGGCAGCCAGGTCGTGTCGAAATTCGCGGTTGAGACCGGAGCTACCCATCTGGGGGCAAACAGCCTCGGATGGTTCGAAAGCCTGTACTTCTATGCGGCAGGGTTCGCGACCTCCGCCGATATCATCCTGCTGGTGTGCTTCGCACTCGGCGTGCTGTGGAGCGTTCGCCTCCGGCTTCTGCAGTCGGTACCCCTGTGGGCGGGCGCGATCGTCTGGGTGGCCCTCAGCCGCCTGCCGCTGCACTGGGACAGGTGGGCTCTGCCCATGTACCTCACGCCCCTCCTGCTGGCGCCGATCGGCGCCTACTACTCATTTCGGTACATCCTCGACAAGGGTGCGGCGCGATGGCTGCGCTGGGGCGCGGTCGGCCTGGGCGCCGTGGTGGCCTTGAACCTCGCTGCCGGATCCGTCGCTGTCTCTGCACGGTATGTCGCCAAGGACTCCCAGACCTTTGCGCCAGATTTCGCTGCGCGCGGCATAGATGCCGCGAATACCATCTTCGAGGGATATTCGCCGCTGCTTCCCGGTGCGTTTAATACCATCTTCAACAGGTTTGACGTCGTCGATGGTCGTCTCGTGCTCAGTAGCCAGGACCGCGACCGCTCGGGGATGCGCTATGTGGTTCTTAGTAGCAGCATGTACCACCGATACAAAGCCGAACCTAAGTATGGCGCGGAACAGAAGTTCTACGCGTTGCTGGACAAACAATTCCCCATGCTCACGACCTACTACCCTGCGGCCCAAGGAAAGCCCACGGCCTTCGAGATCCCCAGCATCTGGAATGCCTTGGTCTACGTGGGAGACGTCGCCCACGGTAGGTTCACTGGCCCGACGATCAAGGTCTACAAGATTCCCGCCGATCGGAGATGAGGGTGGCCGAACCTGCTGTGCACAGCCCGGGTCGCACGGCAACATAGCGGCAAGCAGCAAACCCTTGACCCGAGCGGCTGACGTCTCCGGGGGTGCAGGCGTCGAACTTCGTGCTGGTCTGGGCAGTGCCTGCGCGGCGGCTTCGCTCAGCAAGGGGGATTCCTTGATCTGTGGCGGCTTCGGATATCCTCGGGGCATGTGCAATCTGCCCCTGGGGCCAAATACATGAGCCGCTGGTTGGTCGCAGGCTCCGAAGGAATGCTCGGGCAGGACATGGTGGGTGCGTTGGACGCGTCGTCGGGGGTCACGAAGTGACCGCAACTGAACGGGACTTGGTGCACATGACGGACCCCTGCCTCGCGGCAGTGGCCGCTCACGGCGTCGTGGTCCACACACCCGTCCGCACATGGCCAGAGGCGTCTGCCGTGGCCGCGCTCGACGTTGGGAGGATCCTCGCATGAGCACGACCGCGTCCACGATGACCGTGCGCGAGCGCGGCAACATGTGGTCCTACCGTAACTTGATCTGGAACTTTGCCCAGCGTGACCTCAAGGCTCGTTTCAAGGGGACGGCACTGGGCTGGCTGTGGTCGCTGGTGGTTCCGATCGCCACCCTGGTCATCTACAGCGTGGTGTTCTCCACAATCTTCAGGGCCACCCCGCCACCGTTCGGCAGTGGGCGCCCAGGCAACTTCACGGTCTGGCTCTTGGCTGGTCTCACCGCCTGGTCGATGTTCGCCAACAGCCTCAACACCGCCATCGGTGCGTTACTCGGCGCGGGGCCCCTGCTCAAGAAGATCTATTTTCCTCCCTACACACCGGTCCTGGGTGCCGTCATAGCGCTGCTCATCCAGTCGATGATCGAGCTCGGCATCTACTTGGTCGTCTTGACGGCGCTGGGCAACGTCAGCTGGACGTGGCTACTGGTGCCCTTCTGGCTGGTGATCTTCGCCGTGTTCCTTGCCAGCATTTCCATTGCGCTTGCAGTGCTCAATGTGCATTTCCGAGATCTGGCCCACATCATCGGCGTGGCGATCCAGCTGCTCTTCTACATGTCGCCCATCATCTACCCGATGACGCTCCTTGGGGACGCGCACAAGATGGGAATCCCGGTTGCCAAGATCATCTCCGCCAACCCCCTGACCCAGTTCATCGAGATCTTCCGTGACCTGACCTATGGACTCACCCCCGGGCGGCCGGTGGCATGGCTGTACATCACTGTGTGGACGCTGGCCATGGCCTGGGTGGCCCGACGAATCTACCGGGCGCGCGCACTCGACCTGAGCGAGGAACTATGACCGACCCAGCCGTCCGCGTCGTCGGCGTCTCCAAGAAGTTCATCCTGCACACCGAGAAGCGCAATTCTGTCAAAGAGCGGCTGGTTCGCGGACGAGCCCGTACCGACGGCGACTTCTGGGCGTTGCGCGACGTCTCGTTCGAGGTTCCGCGGGGGACCACGTTCGGGTTGATCGGGCACAACGGCTCTGGAAAGTCGACCATGCTCAAGCTGCTCGCGGGTGTACACCGTCCGACGTCCGGCTCGGTCATCGCCGACGGACGCGTCTCGGCCCTGCTCGAACTCGGCGCAGGATTCCACGGCGAGCTCACGGGACGTGAGAACGTCCACCTGAACGGATCGATACTGGGGCTGAGCAGGCGTCAGATCGAGGAGTCGATGGAGAAGATCATTGACTTCGCAGACATCGGCGAGTTTATCGACGCGCCCGTCAAGGTCTACTCCAGTGGCATGTACGTGCGGCTGGGTTTCTCGATTGCCGTCACCGTCGATCCCGAGATCCTCATCGTCGATGAGATCATCGCTGTGGGTGATGAGGAGTTCCAGCGCAAGTGCTTCGACTACATGTTCGAACTGCGCAAGCGTGGTACCACCATCGTGCTGGTTACTCACTCCATGGGCTTGGTCCAGGATATGTGTGACGAAGCTGTCTGGCTCGATCATGGCCGCGTTCAGCGCATCGGCGACTCCAGGGACGTAGTCCAGGGCTATCTGGACTCGGTCAACAGCAAAGAGGCCGAGTCCAAACCTGAGCCATCAGAGGTGACCGGGACTCACGTGCGCCTTGGTTCTGGTGAAGTCCGAATCGAGTCAGTCGAGTACCTTGACGGCTCTGGCAGGATCAGTCCGGTTCTGCTCTGCGGCGAGCCGGCGACTTTCAGGATTCACTACCGCGCGACTGAGCGAGTCAAAGACGTGATGTTCGGCCTGGGATTCCTGGATGAGGCTGGCATCAACGTTGCCGGTCCGAACTCTGGCTCGGGGCCGGCGCCGGTGGCGAACATTCTGGGCGAGGGCGTTGTCGAGTTTCATGTGCCCAGATTTGCCCTGCAACCGGGAGCGTATGAGGTGTCTGTAGCCGCTGTGAATCGAGGCCACACATTCGACTACGTGGATCGCGGTTATGAGCTTCGCGTGCGGGGGAACTCCAACGCCGAGCCCGGTCTTACCCGAATGTTCGGTCAGTGGACGGCCGGGACATCGTCGCAGGTACTGATCGACGATGAGGTGTTGAATGCTTGATTCAGAGGAATTCTCCAAGACGCTCCATGCGATCATGACCGGATTCCCGGACCGGGCCAAGAACATCATCGGGACCTCCGCCAATCTCGACGACAACGAACGCGGGATCCTGCAGAAGGCTATGGCGGACGCACCGAGCGATGCCGGAGTCCTCGAGGCGATTGGCGATGCGCTCCGGGTGTCCAATGCCGACAAGACCCTTGTCAATGAGGCCTATCGCGCTGCTTTCTACAACTCTGAAGCGTGGCAGTCGCTCGTCGACGATCCATTTTTTGCGTTTTTTTCCGCAAACAAGGCCGGTCACGTCCTCGACAAGTGGATCCATTACTTCCCGATCTACACCCGACATTTGACGCCTTACGCGGGACGCCCTGTGTCCGTGCTGGAGATCGGGGTCTACCGCGGCGGGTCCATGCGTATGTGGTCCCGATTCTTCGGACCAGACGCGCGCCTTGTCGGCGTTGACATCGACCCGGTCGCCATGATTTCGGCCGGTGACCGATATTCGGTTGTTCTTGCGGATCAAGCTGACCCAGATGCCATGCGCAAGGTGGCGGAGGAGCACGGTCCGTTTGATGTGATCATCGATGACGGTGGTCACAGTATGGTCCAGCAGATCACCTCGATCGAGACGCTCTTTCCGATGCTGAATGAGGGTGGCATATATCTCGTCGAAGACTGCCACACCTCCTATTGGGACTCTTATGATGGCGGCCGAGGCCGCGAAGGCACCTTCATGGAGTGGGTCAAGACGCGCTTGGATGATCTGAACGGCTATCACCAGGACGACGCAGTTGAGCCGGTGTGGACCAAGCACGTTGACGGCATTCACGTCTATGACAGCGTCGTCGTACTGGACAAGAAGACACGGTTCGCTCCCTTCGCCGAGCAGAACGGGGGTGCAGATTTTGTGTTTAGCCCGCGTTTGCATTCCTCCATCGCCTCCGAGCTGGTCGCCACTCGTCAAGCGGCCTTCGATGAACGTGATCAGGCAATCAAGGGTTATGCAGAGCTGGACGCCCTGCGCGATGAGCTGCGCATTACCCGCGGGGAGCTGCGCATTACCCGCGGGGAGCTGAGAACGGCGATTCCCCGCCTGGCCTCGGTGGAGACAGAGCTCGACGACACGAGGGGTCAGCTGCTCGAGAGCTGGGATCACGTTCGCGAGATGCGCAAGACACTCTCCTGGCGAGTCACGGCGCCCCTGCGACGACTGCGCCGAGTGCGCTGAACCACCCCGGATCACCATGATGTTTACGCGTTCCGTAGTTGGGACCACCATGTCCCAAGTTCGGGTTGAACGGGCTCCGCGTGATGAATCCTCAACCGATCGTGTGGCGGTGATTGCCCAGTTCTCGCAGCAACATCGCATCTCGAGATCTCTGAACACGATGATTGCAGAACTTCTCGGGGCGGGCTATCGCGTCGTTGTCTCCTCGGCGTGTCAGTCACCCTCTGAGCTGATCTTCGACGAGTCAGTCCGCGATAGAGTCACCGTTCTTCGGAGGCCGAATGTCGGCTACGACTTCGGTTCATGGGCATGTGGTCTGGCCTGGGACCTCGACATATCTCGAGCCGGACATGTGGCGTTCCTTAACGACAGCCTGGTGGGTCCGTTCTCGCCGCTTGACGAGGTGTTGACGGGCTTCCACGAGTCCAGAGCCGACGTGTATGGACTCACTGACACGACGCAGTTTGGCTACCACCTGCAGAGCTACTTCCTCGGATTCACTCATGGCGTGCTCGAGGAAAAACCCTTGCGGCGGTTCTGGATGGGCATTCGCGAGGAGAACAGCAAGCAGGAGACCATCACGCGGAACGAGATCGGGTTCAGCCGCCTGCTGCGCAGGGAGGGCTATTCCAGCGAGGCGGCTTTTCCCTGCCGGCAGGTGGTGAAGCCCGGTGAGAACCCCACCATTGTTGGCTGGGAGAAGCTGCTCGAGCTCGGGTTTCCCTTCGTGAAGCGCGAGATCGTGCGGACCCCGTGGGTCGCGCCCGATGGCGATCTGGTGGCGGGTGTGGTTCGACGCAGGTTCGACGTAGATATTGAGGAGTGGCTGTGACCCGACGAGTGACAATGGCCGCGGTTCGGCGGCGGCTGTCCCGTTACCGGGCGGCCATCGCGCCGCGACGACGGTTGCGGAGGATCTTTGGCCGACCGGAGCTGTCCGTGATCGGCCCCATCGCCGCGCCCGCGTCACCCGCAGACTTTGGGATGTGGCTCAGCCGGATCGGCGGGCGCAACGTCGCCGGGCACCCCGAAAGCTGGAAGCTGCGGACCGATCTCCCGTTGGAGTCACCCTCCAGGGTTGCGGCTGTGGTTCACGTCTACTACGCGAATCTCCTTCCCGAGATCTTGCGGAATCTTGAGAGCATCCCGGTCGAGTTCGACCTGTTTGTCACCAACGCGTCAGGGCGCGTTGTCAGCATCGACCCAGACCGCATCGCGCTGCTGCAAAACGTCCGGGTGCTGGATGTGGCGAACCATGGACGCGACATCCTGCCGCTCGTCTCCTTGGTCAACGCAGGTCTGCTCGATCCCTACGAGCTCATTGTGAAGGTCCACACCAAGGAGAGCGCCTGGCGGGCGCAGCACGATCTTGGTGGCTCTGGCGCCGCATGGCGTGATGAGCTGCTTGGGGGCCTGCTGGGCACCAGCGCCAACGTGGAGCGCATCCTCAGTGCGTTCGCCGAGCGCCCCGAGCTCGGCGTCATCACGAGCGGCGGCAGCGTGCTGGGGCCTGAGTACTGGGGCGACAACCAGGCCGTCGCGCACACCCTCATGCGCCGGATAGAACTCGGTTTTGACGAGTCGCAGCTCCGCTTTCCCGCTGGTTCGATGTACTGGATCCGGGGGTTCCTGCTTCAGGGACTTCGAGCCCTGAATCTGAGCGCTGCCGACTTCGAGAAGGAGGCTGGCCAGGTCAACTCCACCACCGCGCATGCGCTGGAGCGCATGGTCGGCCTGCTGACAGCCGAGGCGGGACAGAGCGTGGAGGAGGCCGGCCCGGCACTGGCCAACGCCCCGACCAGCGAGAGCTGGCATCGGTTTCGGCGTGACTCGGCGCGACTCCCACGAGCGCGGGTCCTGCCTTTCTACCTGCCCCAGTTCCACCCGATTCCGGAGAACGATCGCTGGTGGGGGACCGGGTTCACCGAGTGGACGAACGTCTCCGCCGCGCGCCCCGTCTTTGCCGGCCACCACCAGCCCAAGGTGTCCCGGGACATGGGCTTCTACGATCTCCGTCTGGACCTGGTCCGCGACCAGCAGGTTGACCTGGCTCGCGAGCATGGCGTCTCGGGATTCATGTACTACTACTACTGGTTCGCGGGCAAGCGCATGCTGCAGCTTCCCGTTGAGCAGCTCGCGGCCGGAGACGGCGACTTCCCCTTCTGCATCATGTGGGCGAACGAGAACTGGACCCGTCGTTGGGATGGCCGATCGGATGATGTGCTGATCGGCCAGGACTATGACAAAGTCCCCGCCGAGACCTTCATCGACGACATCCTTCCGTTCCTCTTGGACGACCGGTATCTCAAGGTTGACGGAAGACCGCTCCTGTCCGTGTATCGCCCCGGTCAGATGGCGGACTTCCCTGCCGTCGTCAAGGCCTGGCGCAAGCGAGCATCCGAGCACAATCTCGAGCTGCACGTGGTCAGCGTGGATGTGGCCAAGGAATTTGATGCACTCGAAGGGTCTCCCGAGGAGGCCGGGCTCGACGGCTTGATGGGGTTCCCGCCGCACAACTGCCTGTGGTCGTGGCTTCCTCATGAGGGGCTGGGAGTGGACTCCCGGTTCACGGGAAACCTGCTCAGCTACCGCGACCTGGTCCAGGACGCCGAGAGGCGACTCGCCCGTGGTGTCGACGACGGGTCCTTCCCAGGTGTCATGGTCACCTTCGATAACACCGCTCGCCGCCAGTGGAACTCGGACCTGTGGTTCGGCTCGAACCCCTACACGTTCCGGCGATGGCTGGCCGCTGCCGTGCGGGCGGTGGCGCATCGCGAAGCCTCCGAACGTGTCGTCTTCATCAATGCCTGGAACGAGTGGGCAGAGGGCGCGGTGCTTGAGCCTAGCGATCGGTTCGGATCCACCTTCCTGCTGGCCGTCCGCGACGTCGTTCACTCCTAGATGGGGTCGCCGCTGGTGTTCGTGCCAGTATTCGGTCAGCTCGACCTGGCCAGGCGGGCGCTGCGCGCATTGGACGTGCACACACCGGAGGACGTCGCGTTCCTCGTGGTCGACGACTGTGGACCGGATCGCGTATCCGAGCAGTGGCTGGACGAGGCCCTCCAGCCTTTGCGAGTTCGGGAGCTGGTCGTCAACGAAGAGAATCTCGGCTTCGTTCGTTCGGCCAACGCGGCGTTCGCGCGTCGCGACGGCCATGACGTGGTCGTGGTCAACAGCGATGTGGTCGTGTATGCCGGGTGGCTGGGGCTTCTGCGGGCGGCGGCTGGTCAAGGCGTAGCGAGCGTGACCGCACTGAGCAACAACGGCTCCATCGCCACGGTGGCCGAGTCCACTGCCTATCTCACTGTTGAGAGCCTGTCGGCGCTGGCGGCTCAAGCGATCGCGGCCCCGCCGTCCCCCTACGAGATCCCAGTCGGTGTGGGGCACTGCATCTACCTTTCGAACGACGCGCTTGACGACGTAGGCGGCTTTGACGAGGCCTTCTCGCCAGGCTACGGCGAGGAGGTCGACTGGTCGATTCGGGCCCGCCGTCGCGGATGGCGCCACGTGGCGGCTCCCGGGGTCATCGTCTGGCACGACGCGGGAGCCAGTTTCGGCTCGCGGCGCATGCTCCGTCGTCGGCACGAGCTCAGGCTTGCTGTGCGCTACCCCCGCGAGTTCGTTCGATTGCGGCTGAGGTGGTTGAACCGCATCGATGGCGGTTCATGAGAAGGTAAACCCCGACCTGGCCGGCCGGCGGGCGCCCTGGCGTGATGCAACCGCGACCGTCCGAGGAGCAATGCGAAGGTTCTCCTCTGATCCTCTAGGATCGGCGATGGCCGGGGACTACCGCTGATGAGGACACAGATTGAGGATGGACATGAGCCCAAGCCCTGCAGCCTTCAAGTACGACGTCGTCGTCGTGGGCGGAGCCGGCCACGTTGGCCTCCCCCTTGCCATCGCCTTCGCTTCGCGCGGGTTGAAGGTCTGCATCTATGACATCAACGAGAAGTCGGTGGCGACCATTCTGGGCGGGGATCTGCCCTTCCGGGAGGTCGGTGCGCAGGAGGTGCTGCGCAAGGTCCTGGATGACGCCAGCCTGAGCGTCTCGACCGAAGAAGAGGTCATAGGCCAGGCTGAGCACGTCGTGGTCGTCATCGGAACCCCGGTCGACGAGCACCTCAACCCTGACCCGCACGCCGTGCCCAAGGCCCTGCACGATGGTCACCATCACCTGCGCACCGGCCAGCTCGTTATTCTGCGCAGTACCGTCTACCCCGGGGTGACCAAGCGCGTGGAGAAGATGCTGGCCGACGAGGGGGTGCGGGTCGACGTCGCCTTCTGTCCCGAACGGATCGCCGAGGGCAAGGCCATGGAGGAGCTGTTCAGCCTCCCGCAGATCGTCTCGGCGCGCACACCCGAGGTCCGTGCGCGTGCTGGCGCGTTGTTCAGGCATCTCACCGACTCGATCGTCGAGCTCGAGCCGGAGGAGGCCGAGCTCGCCAAGTTGTTCACCAACACCTGGCGCTACATCAAGTTCGCTGCCGCCAACCAGTTCTATGTCATGGCCAACGATCATGGTCTGGACTACGACGTGATCCGCAAGGCGCTCGCCTTCGACTACCCGCGCGCCTCGGACATGCCGGGCGCTGGCTTTGCGGCGGGGCCGTGCCTGTTCAAGGACACGATGCAGCTGGCGGCCTTCATGGACAACTCCTTTGTTCTGGGCCACTCGGCAATGCTGGTCAACGAGGGCTTGCCGCTCTACCTCGTCTCGCGGCTAGAAGCCAAGCACGACCTCGCCAACCTGACCGTCGGCATACTCGGTATGGCGTTCAAGGGAGAGAGCGACGACATCCGCTCCAGCCTGTCCTACAAGCTGAAAAGGATCCTGGAGTTCCGCGCCGGCAAGGTGCTGTGCACCGACCCTTATGTAACGGTCGATGAGTCCCTTTCGTCCTTGGATGAGGTGCTCGCCCAGGCTGACGTGCTCGTCATCGGCGCGCCCCACCAGGAGTACCGCAGCCTCTCGACGTCCAGCGAGGTCGTCGACGTCTGGAACCTGCTGGGTCGGGGCACGACGGTATGAGCCTGGCGATCTCGGTCGTCATCCCGGCGTACAACGAGGGTGAGTCCATCGTCCCCGTGCTCGACCGTATCTTCGACGCCGTCCAGTCCGAGTGCGAGATCCTGGTTGTCGTCGACTTCAAGCAGGACACGACCGTCCCGGTGCTGCAGGCCTATAGTGAGCACGAGCCTCGGCTCAAGGCTGTGGTCAGCACGTACGCCAGGGGTCCGGCCAACGCGATCCGATATGGAATCGACCAGGTCGCCAACCCGGTCGTCGTGGTGACCATGGCCGATGGCAGTGACGACCCGCGCCAGATCGACGCTCTTGCCCGGCTCGTGGAGCGTGGTGTGGTGGTGGCAGCCGCTTCGCGGTACTGCGCGAGCGGCCAGCAGGTTGGTGGCCCGCTGTTTAAGGCGCTGCTGTCGCGCACCGCAGGTACCTCGCTGGGCTTTCTCGCCCGAGTCGGCACCCGCGACGCCACCAACAGCTTCAAGGCCTACTCGACCGAGTTCATCCGCGAGGTCGGCATCGACAGCCGCAGCGGGTTCGAGATCGGTCTGGAGCTGACCGCAAAGGCACGCCGGCTGCGGCGACCGGTCGCAGAAGTGCCGACGATCTGGCTCGACCGCACCGACGGTCAGTCGAACTTCAAGCTCGCCGAATGGATCCCGCGATACCTGCGGTGGTACCGCTTCGCCTTCGGTAGGCGGCTGACCCTTGAACAGGTCGCCCGCGAGGCGGCCGAGATCGCCAAGTTGAACAACCAGCCCTCCAAGAAGGAACGGATCTCGTGAGCATCAACGACAAGCAGAAGGTTCTCGTCTCCGGCTCGGCCGGCTTCATCGGCGGTTACGTCGTGGAGGAACTGCTCGGCCGCGGATATGCGGTTGTCGGGGTCGACAACTACTCCAAGTACGGGAAGGTCGAGAAGTCGTACGACGACCACCCGGACTACACGTTCTATGAGGACGACGTCCGCGACGTGCAGCTGATGACCAAGCTGCTGATGGACTGTGACTACTTCATCGCCGGCGCGGCCCTGATTGGTGGTATCTCCTACTTCCACGCTTATGCCTATGACCTTCTGGCGGCCAACGAGCGGATCATGGCCTCGGAGTGTGACGCTGCCATTGAGGCCCACAACCAGGGCAAGCTCAAGAAGGTCACCTATCTGTCGAGCTCGATGGTTTTCGAGTCCACCGTGCACTGGCCGTCCGCTGAGGGCGACGAGCGTAAGATCCCGCCGCCTTTGTCGTCCTATGGCTTCCAGAAGCTGGCCGTCGAGTACTTCGCCAAAGCGGCCTGGGACCAGTACCAGCTGCCGTACACCATCGTTCGGCCGTTCAACTGTGTCGGCATCGGTGAGGGCAGGGCGCTCGGCGACGTCGAGGTCTCCTCCGGCAACGTCAAGCTGGCCATGAGCCACGTCGTGCCGGACCTGGTCCAGAAGATCGTCAAGGGTCAGGACCCGCTGCACATCCTGGGCGACGGTGGCCAGGTCCGCCACTACACCTACGGCGGTGACCTGGCCAAGGGCATCGTGACCTGCATGGAGTCCGAGGCTGCGTACAACAACGACTTCAACCTCTCGACCCCCGAATCGACCAGCGTGCGCGAGCTGGCCGAGGTCATCTGGAAGAAGATCAAGGGCGACGCGCCGCTGACCTTCGCCCACGACCAGGCGTATCAGTACGACGTGCAGAAGCGGGTCCCGGACGTGACCAAGGCCAAGGAGGTCCTCGGCTTCGAGTGCACGACCAGCCTGGACGCCATGCTTGATGAGGTCATCCCGTGGGTGACCCAGGCCGTCGCCGACGGTCGTCTCTAGTCGAGTGTCGGCCGCGGGCGAGCGCGGTACAGGGCGGAATCCGTCGTGACGGAGGGCTTTGGCGATGCGCCGGTGTCTACTCCCGTCGCACCGCCGCGTGGGGCGATCACCTTGCTGTGTGGAGGGGCTGGTCAGTGACTACCGAGCAGATGCAACCATCGCGCGGTTGGCTGACGGCCACCGTCAACGCTGTCAGACCCCTGGCACCGCGATGGGGCCCGGTGGTGGTCCTGGTCGCCGGGCTTGTCGCGGCAGGTGTGCTGCTGGTCGAGTCCGCGCGTCGGCTGTGGTTCTTCGGGGACGACTGGGACTTCCTTCTTAACCGCGGAACCGTGCCCGGCGCAGATCGCGGCTTGTTCTTCCCCCACAACGAGCACTGGTCCACGATCCCCATCCTGCTCTTCCGCGCTGTCTTCGCGGTGGCCGGGCTGCGGCAGTACCTCCCGTACGCCCTTCCCGTGATCGCGGCCCATCTGGGTGTCACCGTCCTGATGTACCTGTTGCTGGTGCGCTTCGGCACGTCACGGTGGGTGGCAGTCGCCGTGTCCCTGTTTCTCGCCTTCCTCGGCGCAGGAGCGGAGAACACCTTGTGGGACTTCCAGATCGGCATGGTGGGCTCCATCTTCTTCGGCCTCCTGGCGCTCTGGCTCTACGACCAGCATGAGCAGGTGGGGTGGCGACTGTCCCTGGTGTGGGTCGCGATGGTACTGGCCCTGATGTGCTCGGGTGTCGCCCTTGTCATGCTCGTCGCTGTCTGCGTCTACGCGGCCGCTCGACGCGGGCTCGTGCGTGCGGCGGCCGTCGCGTCCGTTCCCCTTGCCGTCTATGGCCTGTGGTACCTGGGCTGGGGCAGGCTCGCGGCCCATCTGCCCGTCTCGAGCCCCTGGGACTACCTCCTGGTGCCCCAGTACGTCTGGACCGGGCTCACCTACGCGTGGGAGCGCAACTCCGGTATTCCCGGCTCAGGGGCGGTCATCCTCGTTGTCCTCATCGGTGCTGCCCTGATGGTGCGGTCGGCCCCAGCCAAGTTGCGCCATCTTGCCTGGGCAGGTCTTGCCGGCGCGCTGGCGCAGTTGTTGCTCTCAGGTGTTACCCGGATTTCATTGGGTGTCGAACAGGCGACTGCACCGCGCTACGTCTACATCGTGTCGGTGCTGATGGCCCCGGCCCTGGCGTTGGTGCTGCAGGCTGTGGCAGATCGGCTCACTGTGCCGAGTTGGGTGCCGGTTTGTCTGGTCGTGGCTCTGGCGGCGCTGGTGGTCGTCAACGGTGTTCGGCTCACCCATGACTTCCTCACGACCAGGCGGGCGATGGTCGTCTCGATGCCTGACCTGGTGCTGAGCGCGGCAGCCATCGTCCGACAGGGAGGGCATGTTCTGACACCCGCACTAGAACCGATCTACAATCCGAACATCAGTGCGCCGTTGCTGGCCAGCCCCCAGATCCAGGGAGCTCTGCCGCACGGCTCTCCGAGCGGCCAGGGACTTCTCAGTGCCGCCGCCCACATCCAGGTCGGCGTGAACGCTGCCGTGATGGCGGTGCCGAAGGCCGCGACGGTGAGCCTCGTCAGCGGCTTCGTCGGGGGAAGCACGGGGGGCAGCGGCTGTCACGCCTACGAGGCGACCATTGCGGCTCCCGTGATCGAGCTGCCGGCGACCCCCACCGGATCGCAGATACGCATCACCGGGGCCACGACCTCGGTGACAACCGTCTTGCGCCGCGGATCCCTCACAAGCGCCCCCGTGAGCTGGCGGGTCAGGCCGGGCTCGCTCGTCTTTGTCGGCACCTCAGCGCCGAACGCGAGCCTGCAGATTGCTCTGGATCATGGGGGCATCGTCACGCTCTGTACCCGATGATGACGGCGGTGCTGCGTGACACCTGGCCCGTGAGCTGAGGGTTTCAGCGGACGAAGAGCCTCTTCAGCGCTGAAGCCGGGCCGGCGGCAAGTCCGCCAAGGCGCCACCGCTCGGAGGCCTTGACCTGCGCGAGTTCATCCTCGAGGTCCTTGGTTCGCTGCCCCGCGACGCGGATGTCGGCATCGAGCTCAGCCTGGAGTCTCGCAACCTCAACGGTGAGCCGCCGGGCCTGCGCCGCCAGTCGCTCGGATTCGGCCTTAGCTCGGAAAGCGACGGGGTCCTCGTCGACGACGTCCAGGACTGGACCGGCGTGCACAGATGCGACGTCCTGGCTGGGCGGCCCCACGGGGCGTCGTCGCAGCACCGCGAAGAACTCGAGCTGGTTCACGGCTGTGGGAACGATCTGCTCGACTACGAAGTCACACAGGCCTAACTCGCCGAGCTCGGCCAGCTGCTGAACGAACGACGCGGGCGTGAAGGTCCAGACGTGGCTATCGGCGTAGTGGCCCTCTTGCGCGAATCGCACCTGGTTCATCGTCTGCGCGAGGTCGTACATCCTCGACTCACGGGCGGGCACCAACCCTCGCCATGCATCACTTGCGTCCACGACGACTTGGCTGCGGAAATGGTCATAGACCGCTCTGACCGACGGTCGGACCTCGCGGAGCTCATGGGCCTGCAACAACTGGCCCACGGTCGTGGCCGGCCGCAGGATGTCGAAGGAGAAGCGCCGGTCGGGGACAACCAGCAGCAGTGCGGCGTCCTCTTCGATGATCTGGGAGATCTGCGCCAACCAGGAGATGAGATCTGGCACGTGGTCAATGACGTGGGATGCGACGACCCAGGCGAAGGGAGCTGCGGCTGCGACCGCCTCGGACAACGGCCGCACGCCATCCGGCGTGCTGAGCACGAAGTCGATGTCGGGTATGTCCTGCACGTTCACGTTGGGGTCCTGTGCGTAGTGAGCTCGCAGGTGGGACCCCGAGAACACGTCCACATAGCGCACGTCAGCCATGTCCTTGGTCACCAGCGGCTGGCTCAGTGGGCCGATCTCCAGGCCGTGACCGGTACTGAAGTCAGCCAGCTTCAGGACCTGCTTGCGGCGGATGGACAGGGGCGTCACGGTCATGGGGGGTCCTTCTGATTAGAGGCTCTCTCCTCCGGACGTACTTTAGACCAGGGCACGACCGAAGTGTCCGAGGCGCAGAAGCCTCACCCGGTTGCGCTGGGACGCATGCGGCCAAGACGAACGGCTGTGATCGCTCCTGCCGCAGAACGACGCCAGCGGCCAGGGTCACTGTTGCGTGCGGTCGCGCGCCAAGGGGCCGGATTCCCTGGGCTCGAGCCGTAACCCCGCGAGTCCCTGCGATGAGGACGGACGGTCGCCGGGAGTGTGAGGACCACGGGTAGCATCGCACTGATAGTTCGCCGGGTCGCTTCCCACAATTCAGGAGAGTTGGTGTGCATTTGGTCCGCGTTCTCATCGATGCTTTCGAGCTCCCACAGCTTGCAGGCGAGGCGACCTTCTTCAGCGATTCGCAGTTGCATGGGACCGTCAAGGCGCGGTTCTTGACCACGCGGAAAGCATTCTGGTACCCACGTCGCTTGGCGGCCTGGAAGGCAATGCCGCCGCTGATGACCTACCCGCAGTGTTGACACAAGCGGCGACAGACGGCGCGGGTGCATCGAAGGCGATGAAGCCTCGGCTGTCCGAAGTGCTGTTCCCTGTCGCTGCTGATCGGGTAACGCCCGTGGAGTTGGCCGCTGTCTTTTTGCTGGGATCTGTTGCCGCTTTCTTTCGGCTCGGCGACGTCGCAGCCCGGGGCAACATATGGGCTGAGGACGGCATCATCTTTCTCCAGACAGCGCTGCGCCATCCCTGGACGGCGACTGTGTTCGAGCCGTACGCCGGCTACATGCACTTGGTGCCCCGGACGCTATCCACGCTTGTCACATACCTGCCACTGAGGGACCAAGGCGCTGCTCTGGACTTGTCCGCAGCCCTCGTGCAAGCGTCTGTGGCGACCCTCGCCTACGTCGGGACCTCCGGGTTTATCAGGCAGCGACTGTGGCGAGCCATTGTGGCCCTCTGCGTCGTGGCCGTGCCGGTGGGGCCGGAGGCCATCGAGGCTATAGCGAATCTGTACTGGTTTCTGATCTTCGGGGGGTGCATCTGTCTTGTCTGGACTCCCCGGAAGCCACTCGGCTGGGGCGTCCTGTTCGGTGTCCTCTTGATCACCACACTGTCCAGTCCGTTCGCGGTCGTCCTCCTTGGGGGTGCGCTGGTGCGTCTGCTGGTGCAACGATCGCGCGCGACAGCGGTGCTCGCAGGGGTCGTGGCGACCGGCTTTGCCATCCAGACCACGGTGATGGTGATGGCTCCCCCGAGAACAGGCATCAACACGTTCGGGGTCGATCTGGCACCAGCCCGTTTCATCGCGGGATTCGTCCGTCGTGTCCTGGGCGACGCGGTCTTCGGGGTGGGCAGGCACCCGTTCAGCCGGCCGGCTCCAGGGCTGCAGGCTGGTGTGGTCGTTGTCATCCTTGTGGCCGTCTTGGTCTTCTGCCTGAGCACCAGCGATGGTTTCCCGGTCCTGGCTCGTGCCGGTCTCTTTGGCACGCTGGCGATCTTGACCTACAGCGTGCCAGTCGTTGCCACCCCCGCGTTGACGACGGAGGACCCGTTCAGCGGCGGTCGCTACTATCTCGCTCCTGCGCTGCTGACCATCGTGGCGATCATGTGCCTGATTCAAGGGGTGTCCGACCTTCGCCGGCGTCGATCGGTCCGTTTTGGATGGCTTGCGGTCGCAGTCTGTGGGGCTCTTGCGGTGAGTCTGCTCTGGGGGGTGGAATCAAGCTGGACCGTTGGCAAGGTCTGGGGGCGCCAGGACGGGCCGTCCTGGCAAGCCAGCATCGACCAGGGGAGAAGGGCGTGCGCGGCTTCATCGGCGAACGTCGACGCGACCGTGCCCATCTCGCCGCAGGGATGGACGATGAGTATTCCGTGTGGGCTGCTCCGCGGATGACCGGTCGGGGACGTCCGGCCGGCGAACCTGTCGGGAAGCCCCGCTTGACTTCGGACGAATCGCTGGGGATCAAACAGGACTAGTCCGAAGTTACGTGTCTGGAAACGGGTAAAACCCCTGCTG
>Ga0208079_1000568_pt1 | contig 20042 bp, 20 predicted proteins | sample NGESurdeep092012_5_FD_184474 | JGI IMG/M metagenome (GOLD analysis project Ga0208079, IMG submission 184474) | Arctic peat soil microbial communities from Barrow, Alaska - NGEE Surface sample 210-2 deep-092012 (SPAdes) | ecosystem: Environmental > Terrestrial > Soil > Wetlands > Peat ... | reverse complement strand
AATTTTTTCCACGCCTTGCAGACGACTCCGCACGGGCTGCTTTTGCCCGTAGCGGATCGGCGTCCCCTTGTGGGGCATTTGGGCGAACTCTGAATTTTTTGAGGCACCCTTGAAATCACGTTGATTATGCCTGGCCGCGATTCAGGATTTCCTTGCCCACCTTGCCTTCGCTGATCTCGCGCAGTGCGACGACGGTCGGTTTATCCTTGCTGTTCTCCACCAGATGCGCCGCTCCGTTGGCCAATTGGCGGGCGCGATAGGCCGCGACCAGGGTCAGTTCAAAGCGATTCGGGATTAGTGTGAGACATTCTTCGACGGTAATACGGGCCATGATTTACTCCGGTTTCTGTAACTGATTGATTAAGGCCTGATGGCGAGTCAATTGCTTCGCGCATTTCAGTTTGGCGGAAAGCACCACCGCATCGAGTTCGCGCAACGCTTCGTTCAGGTTGTCGTTGATAATAACATAATCGAACTCGGCGACATGCGCGACATCCTCGCGGACCGCTGCCATGCGCTTGGCAATCACGGCATCATTGTCCTTGCCGCGCCCTTTTAGCCGTTGTTCCAGTGCCTTGATGGAGGGCGGCAGGATGAAGATGCTGATGCAATCCGGGAACAGACGCCGCACTTGCGCAGCCCCCTGCCAGTCGATCTCCAGCAGGATATCGTGTCCTTTGGCATTTTCCCGGTTGATCCAGGTTTGCGATGTCCCGTAAAGGTTGCCATAGACTTCGGCGCTTTCCAGGAATTCGCCGCGTTTTGCCATCGCGAGAAAATTGTCGCGGCTGACGAAATGATAGTCCTTGCCATCCTGCTCGCCGGGGCGCGGCTCGCGAGTAGAATAGGAAACCGACAGATCGATGTGCGGATTAATGCCGAGCAGGGCGTGTACCAGACTGGTCTTGCCTGCACCCGAAGGCGCGCTGATGATGAATAGATTTCCCGACATGATTTACTCCAGATTCTGAATTTGTTCGCGCATCTGTTCGATGAGTATCTTCATCTCCATCGCGCTGCGCGACACCTCTGCATCGACCGATTTCGAGCCCAGCGTGTTCGCTTCGCGATTGAGTTCCTGCATCAGGAAATCCAGGCGTTTGCCCACCGCGCCACCGTGGCTGAGGATGCGGCGCATCTCGGCGAGATGGCTGGCAAGCCGCGACAGCTCTTCATCCACATCGATCTTGCTGGCGAACAGCGTGATTTCCTGGCGCACCCTCTCGTCCCAAGTATCCTGTATTAGGGCGTTTTGCACTGCATCGCGCAAACAGGTGATGAGCTTTTGTTCGTAAGCGGCGATCGCGGCGGGCACATGCGGCATCACGGCATTGCGTAATGCTTCGATCTTGTCCACGCGCTGCAGCAAAAAGTCCTTGAGTTTCTCGCCTTCGCGGGCGCGCGAAGCGGAAAACTCCTGCAACACGGTTTGCAACAGATCGAGCAGGGTGGCGCGCAATTCGTCCGCGGAAGCAGTGGGCGTTTCCAGCACGCCGTTCCAGCGCAGCACATCGGCCACACTCAGTCCGAGCGCATCCGGCAGCGCGGCCTGCACGTCTTTGTTCCAGGCGGCGAGCTGTTGCAGCAGGTCGCGATTCAGTGTGGCGCCGCTTTGCGCGGATCGCGCCGCATAGTTGATGCGGCACTCCACCTTGCCGCGCTGCAATTGTGCGGTGATCGCTTCGCGCAGCACACCCTCAAAGCCGCGCAACTCATCCGCCATGCGCAACTGGATGTCCAGATAGCGATGGTTGACGGCACGCAGTTCCAGCGTCAGTGAACCGCTGTCGAATTCCGCGCCGGCAGTGGCATAGCCGGTCATACTTAAAATCATGGTGTGGGCTTTCAAATAAAAAAGGCTGTGCTGAAGTGACACATTATATTACGATTACACCCCGTGAAATTTTTGGGAGCCCCTAAAAATCGAACCGAACAGTAGATTTTTAGTATTTCCCTCGTATGCTCATGAACTTCTCGATACACCAGGCCAGCCACATCGGCAATCGCAAATTCAACCAGGACCGTGTAGCTTACGCATACAACAACGACGCGTTGCTGCTGGTGCTGGCGGACGGCATGGGCGGGCATCTGCACGGCGAATTGGCCGCAAGCATGACCATCGAGACATTCGTCGAATCGTTCGGCCGGCATGCGCTACGTCGTATTGACGATCCCGACAAATTTCTTTCCGACACCATGAGCTACGCTCACGAGCGCATCATGAAACTTCCGCATGACTACGGTATGGGGGGGTTTCCTGGTACGACCTGTGTCGCCGCATTGATACAAGATGACAAGATGTACTGGGGGCATGCCGGAGACTCGCGTCTTTATTTGCTGCGCGACGGCAAGGTACGGTTCAGGACGACCGATCACTCGGCGGTGCAGCAGTGGGTCGAGGCGGGAATGATCTCCGCCGAAGAAGCGCGTTATCATCCGCAGCGCAACCAGATCACCAACTGCCTTGGCGGTATCGAGGGCACGTTCTACGTGAAGCCCGGAAAGCCGGTCCCGCTGAAATCCGGGGATGTCGTGCTGCTCGGCAGCGATGGCTTGTGGGGACCATTCACCGACAGTGAACTGGTCGAGTCATTTTTCGCTCTTCCGGTCGCGGAAGTATTGGATAATCTTATCGGGCTCGCCCTGAAGCGCGAAGAGGGACATTCCGATAACGTCACCGGCGTGGCGGTGCGCTGGGGAGACAGTGAGCTCGCCCACGGTACCACTGAACTGATCAGTCAAATTCTAGATATTCCATAGCACTTTAGCTTGTACCTTGCCACTTCCACCTTATAACGAGAATCCATCATGCGTCCCAGTCAAAGATCACCCAATCAATTGCGTGAAATTCGCATCACCCGCCACTACACCAAACATGCCGAAGGGTCGGTGCTGATCGAATGCGGCGACACCAAAGTCATCTGCACCGCCAGCGTCGAAGAAAGAGTCCCGCCGCATAAAAAGGGCAGCGGGGAAGGTTGGGTCACCGCCGAATACGGCATGTTGCCACGCTCCACCGGCGAGCGCATGAGCCGCGAAGCCGCAAAGGGAAAGCAATCCGGGCGCACCCAGGAGATCCAGCGCCTGATCGGACGCAGCCTGCGCGCAGTGGTGGATTTGAGAAAATTGGGCGAGCGCACCATCCAGATCGACTGCGACGTGATCCAGGCCGATGGGGGCACACGCACCGCCTGCATCACCGGCGCGTTTGTCGCACTTTATGACGCGGTGAGAGATCTGCTCGGCAAAGGCCTGATCAAGGAATCCCCGCTCAAGGATTTCATCGCCGCAATCTCCGTCGGTATTTACCAGGGCAAACCGGTGCTGGATCTGGACTATCTCGAGGATTCTCTCTGCGATACCGACATGAACGTGGTGATGCTGGGCAGCGGACACTTCGTCGAAGTGCAAGGCACCGCCGAGGGGCACGCTTTCAGCCGCAAAGAAATGGACGCACTGCTCGATCTGGCGCAAAACGGCATTGCCGAATTGATCGCGATGCAGCGCGCGGTGTTGGAGAAGGATTAGCTTATACGGATGCTGAGGCATGTAGGAGCGGGATGCCTGTCCTGAGCCTGCCGAAGCGGCCCGCGATTTCATGGTCGCGGGCACGAAAAATATTTGTTCGGGCACCCGCATGGCCCGCCCCTGCACACTTTGTGAAAATTAGGTACATGCAAAAACTCGTCATCGCCTCCAACAACCCCGGCAAGCTGCGCGAATTCCAATTCCTGTTGCAGCCGCTTGGCATCGAAGTATTGACGCAGGCGCAACTCGGCATCACCGAAGCCGAGGAACCGCACGTCACCTTCGTCGAGAATGCACTTGCCAAAGCGCGCCATGTCAGCCTTCTGTGCGGATTACCCGCGCTGGCGGATGATTCCGGAATCTGCGTCACCGCGCTGGGCGGCGCGCCTGGCGTGCTGTCGGCGCGCTATGCGGGCGATGATCCAAAATCCGATGCGCGCAACAACGAAAAGCTGCTGCAAGACATGCAAGGTGTGGCGGACCGCCGCGCGCATTACTACTGCGTGCTGGTACTGCTGCACCACGCCGACGACCCGCAGCCGCTGATCGCCGAGGGCGAGTGGCACGGCGAGATTGCCCAGCAAGCCTGCGGCGATGGCGGCTTCGGCTACGACCCGCTGTTCTGGCTGCCGGAGTTCGGCAAGACCAGCGCGCAACTGGAGCGCGAACAAAAGCACGCGATCAGCCATAGAGGCAAGGCGCTGAGGGTGTTGCTTGAAAGATTGAAGGATTTTTAGGGTGTAGTACTCGCAGGATGATTTTTTCTGCGATTCAGTCTGGTTGGGTTTTAGCAGGTTATTGAAAACGCACGTACAACGCTGTTATGCCGAAGTGGCAGTGTTTTAACGCCTTGTTGGGGGAGTTATTGCACCGCCTTTATCAGTTGCCGCCATGATACAGTTGCCGCCATTGTCCTTGGCAAGCTGCAAGGCATCGTCGGCACGATCGAACAGGCTGACCAATGTATCGTCCGCGCGAGCCTGGCTGACACCTATCGATACGGTGATGGAGGGCAATGCATCGCCGCTGGGTAGCACGACCAAAGATTGCCTGACATCCGTCATCAGCCTTTCCGCAGCAGTGCATGCATCATGCAGGGATGTATTCGGCAGAAAGATCGCGAATTTCTCGTCACTGTGCCGTCCCGCCTGGTCATCCGGGCGCAGAAAGGATATTATTATATAAGCGATATCTCGCAGCGCCTGATCGCCGCCAAGTTGCCCATGTCTATTGGTAAATTCTGTTAGATGATCCATCTCCAGCATCAACAGACAACTCGGTTTATTGCTCATGATACCTCGACGCAGATGCCGGTCGAATTTTTGCTGTGTCCAGCGCTGATTGTAAAGTCCGGTCAGATCGTCCACCATCGAACCCCCTGAAAATCCAAGTTCCTGCTCAAGGTTCCCTACCACGATCTCGTTGGTATTGCGTATACGGCTGGTCAGCATGTTCAGCATGTTATACGCGGCAGCATGGGAGCTGTTGATCAGCTCCCACATGGCGGCATGATCGATAGCAAGAAGTTTGCAGTCTGTGCCGGCCACGACATACATAGAAACAGGTGCGTCACCCAGCATGGACATCTCGCCGACACATTCTCCCTCGCCCAGAATCACGATCGGCTCGGCCTCGGATTCATGTGATTGGATGCGCAGGCGTCCGGACAGGATGATGTAAATTGTATTGTTGGGCTGGCTTGGAACCAGCAGGACCTGACCGGTAGTCAGGGAGTGCAATCTGGATTCACTTAAATGTTTGGCAAGTAAATGTTTGGGTATACCAAGGAACAAGGGTGCTGATTCCAGAACTTTGAGAATCTCGGGGGTGAGGATCATGTTTTTACCCTTGTGCAGTTAATTCATCTAAAGTATCAGCTATTCGCAGGTGCGGTAAACTTACTCATGAGGTATTGTAAGCCAACAATCATCGGGCAGGGCACTCGCTTTCATAGACATTTAACAATAGCCGGGCGGTTTCGTAACCGGTACTTTTTCCGGGATCGCCCTGTATCACTACAATCATGACCAGCCATACCCTCCATCCCATCACCCTCAAATCGCAAGCCGTGAACTTTAAGGCCCTGCCGCCGCTGTCGCTTTATATCCACATCCCGTGGTGCGTGCGCAAGTGTCCATATTGCGATTTCAATTCGCATGAGGCGAGGGGAACGTTTCCCGAGAAGGAATATGTCGCGGCGTTGATCCGCGATCTGGAGATGTCCTTGCCGCTGATCTGGGGGCGCAAGGTTTATACGGTGTTCTTCGGCGGCGGCACGCCCAGTCTGTTGAGCGGGGAAAGTGTAGAAGAAATTCTGCGCAACGTGCGCATGCTGTTGCCGCTGGCTCTCGATGCGGAGATCACACTGGAGGCCAATCCCGGCACGGTGGAGGCGGCGCGTTTCGCGGCGTATCGCGATGCCGGGGTGAACCGTCTGTCGATGGGCATCCAGAGTTTCAACGACACGCATTTGCAAGCGCTGGGACGCATTCACTCTGCCGTTGAAGCGAAGCGCGCGATTGAGATCGCGCAGCAGCATTTCGACAACCTCAATCTCGACCTGATGTACGCGCTGCCCAAGCAGACTTTAGAGCAAGCTTTGCAGGATGTGCAGACCGCGCTGTCATTCGCGCCGCAGCATCTGTCCTGTTATCACCTGACGCTGGAGCCGAACACGCTGTTCCACCGCAACCCGCCCTCATTGCCGGACGATGACGCGAGCAGCGACATGCAGCAGCACATCGAGGAAATGTTGGCGGCAGCAGGCTATCAGCACTACGAGACCTCCGCGTTTGCACGGCCGAAGCGCCGCGCCAAGCACAATCTCAACTACTGGAAGTTCGGCGATTACCTGGGCATAGGCGCGGGCGCGCACAGCAAGCTGAGTTTTCCCGACAAGATCATGCGCCAGGCGCGCTACAAGCAGCCGCAGGCTTATATGCAGCAAGTCGCCAAAAACGCGCCGATACAAACTGAACACGAAGTCGGCCGCGATGAACTGGGGTTCGAGTTCATGATGAATGCGCTACGTTTGAATGAAGGCTTTGACAGCGTGCTGTTCCAGGAACGCACCAGCTTGCCGTTGCTCGGCATTCAGCGCGAATTGGCAGTTGCGGAAAGGCGCGGGTTATTGATTCGCGACCATCAGCATATCGCGCCGACGCAACTGGGGCAACGGTTCCTTAATGATCTGCTGGAGATATTTCTCAGGGATAAAGCGTAGGTCGGGTTTCAACCCGACATGTCGGGCTGAAGCCCGACCTACGATATTGATGCACCCTCGAACCCGCATTGCCGCCACGCCTCAAACACCGCCACCGCCACGGTGTTGGACAGATTCAGGCTGCGGTTATCGGGCAGCATCGGCAGGCGCACGCGCTGCTCGGCTGTAAATTGGCCGAGCACGTCGGCGGGCAAGCCCCGGCTCTCGGGGCCGAACAGGAACGCATCGCCTGTCCGATAATGCACTTGATGGAAGGCTTGCGAGCCCTTGGTGGTGAGCGCGAACACGCGCGCAGGTTCGAATGCCGACAGGCAATCCGGCAAAGTTTCATGCACGCGCAAGGTCGCGAACTCGTGATAATCCAGTCCGGCGCGAAGCAGTTGTTTGTCTTCCAGCGTGAAGCCCAGCGGTTTGATCAAATGCAACTGGCAACCGGTGTTTGCGCACAGGCGGATCACGTTGCCGGTGTTCGGCGGAATCTCGGGTTGGTACAGAATCACATGGAACATGAAAAATACTCGCTAAGTCCTTGTCAGTATCGTGAAAAACGGCTAACTTCCGTTTGTACAAAAGTTGCGTCGCAGAAAAATCTATTCGGGGGAGAATTATGGCGCGTCCTGGGAAAGTTCGCTTAGGCGATTTGTTGGTTCAGCAGAAACTCATTTCACAAGATCAGCTCGCATTCGCGCTGGATCAGCAAAAGCGTAGCGGACGCAAGTTGGGGCGCGTGCTGGTGGATAATGGCTTCGTCACCGAAGAGCATATTTCCGAGGCGCTCGCCAAGCAACTCAACATCCCTTTCATCAATCTGAAGTACTACAACATCAGTGTCGAGAAGATAAGGCTGCTGCCGGAAAGTCAGGCGCGGCGTTTCCGCGCGATCGTGCTGGAAGAGCGCAATGGCATGTTGCTGGTCGGTATGGCCGATCCGACCGATCTGTCTGCCTTTGACGAGATCACGCGCATCGTCGATCGGGATATAGACATAGCCGTGGTCACAGAAGGGCAGTTGCTGGAAAGCATAGATCGCGGTTATCGGCGCACCGATGAAATCACCGGGCTGGCGCGTGAACTCAGTGAGGACATCGGCGACACCTATGTGGACTTTGGCGCGCTGACCGAAGCCGTCGGCATGGAAGAGGCGCCGGTGGTCAAGCTGCTGCAGACCATGTTTGACGATGCCACGCAGATACAAGCGTCGGACATTCATATCGAACCGCAGGAAGGCCGGGTGATGATCCGCTTCCGTATCGACGGGGTGCTGCATCTGCAAACCGAAGCGGACAGCAAGATCGCACCCGCACTGGTGCTGCGTCTCAAGCTGATGTCGGGTCTGGACATATCCGAAAAACGGCTGCCCCAGGATGGGCGTTTCCATGTGCGGGTGCGCGAGCAGGGCGTGGATGTGCGTATCGCCACCTGCCCCACGCAAAACGGCGAATCGGTGGTGATGCGCCTGTTGCGCCAGGATGGCGGAATGATCGGCCTGGATAAACTGGGAATGCCGCCGGAAATGGTGAAGCGCTTTCGCGAAATCATCAAGCGCAGCAACGGGATGATATTGGTGACCGGACCAACCGGTAGCGGCAAGACCACGACACTTTATTCCGCGCTGGCCGAGATCAACAGCCTCGATCTGAAGATCATTGCCGTGGAAGACCCTGTGGAATACCGTTTGCCCGGCATCAATCAGGTGCAGGTAAACGAGAAGATCGACCTGACTTTTGCGCGCGTGCTGCGCTCCGCATTGCGGCAAGATCCGGACGTGATCCTGATCGGCGAAATGCGCGATGCGGAGACCGCGCAGATCGGCCTGCGCGCGGCGATGACCGGCCACCTGGTATTTTCCACCTTGCATACCCGCGATGCGGCAGGAACATTATTCCGCTTTGTCGATATGGGTGTGCCACGTTTCATGGTAGCCACCACGGTGCAGGTGGTGATTGCGCAACGCCTGCTGCGTCGCGTGTGTGAAAGCTGCAGTGAGCCGCATAGCCCCACACCCCAGGAAATAATATGGATGGAGATGGAAGGCTTGTCGCGTGAACAATGGAATGGCTTGAAGCATGGACGCGGTTGCTCGCATTGCAACGGCACCGGTTATCGCGGACGCATGGGTGTTTATGAAATGCTGGAAATGAACCGCGAAATGGTCGAGGCGACGGCGCATGACAATGTCAGCCATTTCATGCAAGTGGCGCACGACCACGTGAAAGGTAAGACGATGTTGGATCATGCCTTGGAAGAGATGAAGCAGGGGCACACCACGGCGTTTGAGGTGATGGGCATCAGTAATCGGATAGAAGAGTAACGATGGGTGTGTTTGCCTACAAAGGCCGCAACGCTGAATCCTGAATCCTGAATCCCGAATCCTATTTTCTGATCGTTCGTGCCACTACCCATGCACTGATCTCAATCGCGCCTTTTTTCGACACGGCATCAGCCAGTGCGTTCAGGCTGGCCCCGGTGGTCAGCACATCATCCACCAAGGCGACTCGTTTGCCGGCCAGATCCCTGTCGCAGCTAAACGCATTGCGCACGTTTTTTTGCGTTCCTTCCAGGGCAAGGCAGATTGCGGCGGGGTGTTGCGCACGCGCCGGCAGGCGTTGGGCAGCAGTTTTAGTTTCAGTTCGCGGGCGACAGTTGCGGCGAGCAACAACGATTGATTGAAGCCGCGTTCACGGAGTTTGGCGGGGTGCAGCGGCATAGCGATCACGTAATCCGGAAAATTGCTTTTATCGATGCGTTGCAGCATCTTTTTCGCGAAGGCGTGCGCCAATGCCAGCTGATCGCCGTACTTCATGCCCTGGATCAACTTGTCGAGCGGGAAGGCATAGCCGAATATCGCGGTGGTGCTGCCGAACAATGGCGGATGAGTCAAACAATGTCCGCATACTTCGCCGGCGGGAGTCGGCAAGGCGCAAACCGGACAATGCGGTGCGTTGAGATAGGGCAGGGCCGCGTCGCAGGAATTGCACCACAAACCATCGTGGCTCATGCTGCCGCAAAGCACGCATGGTTGCGCGGGCAGGATTTGCTTAAATCCTGCCCTGATGTTCAAAAATCCCCTACTTAAAATTGACAAGTTGTCTCTCTTTCAAGGATGATTGGCTTTCAATGATGATAGCTTTTCAAAAATGATTGCACGTTACCTTTGATCGCAGTCCATTTGCCAACCAGCATAACCAGCCTAGCCCGAAATGAATACCCAAAAATGAATACACAGAGTATCGAATTTATCCGTCCTGTCAAACAACCTGGCAAACGGCCCGCCACGCCGCAACGCTGGAGCGTGGAAGACGTTGAAGCTTTGTTCAAACTGCCGTTCGCCGATCTGATGTTCCGCGCGCAGCAGGTGCACCGCGAGAATTTCGATCCGAACGCGGTGCAGCTCTCCACGCTGTTGTCGATCAAGACCGGCGGCTGTTCGGAAGACTGCGGCTATTGCCCGCAATCGGCGTTCCATTCCACGGGAGTGGAGAACAGGAAGATGCTGGATGTGGATGTGGTGGTCGCTGCCGCGCTTGCCGCTAAGCAAAGCGGCGCGGATCGGTTCTGCATGGGTGCCGCATGGCGCGAACCCAGCGAAGAGGATATGGCAGGCGTGGTCGAGATGGTCAAGGCGGTGCGCGGTTTGGGCATGGAGACCTGCGCCACGCTGGGCATGTTGAATGATAAGCAGACCGAACAGTTGCGTGACGCGGGGCTGGATTACTACAACCATAATCTGGACACTTCGCCGGAATTTTATGGCGACATCATCAGCACACGCGACTACCAGGATCGCCTTGATACCCTGGAGCGGGTGCGCAAAGCCGGCATGCACGTGTGCAGCGGCGGCATCGTCGGCATGGGCGAGAACCTTACCCAACGAGCGGGTCTGGTCGCGCAACTGGCCAATCTCGAGCCTTATCCCGAAAGCGTGCCGATCAACAATCTGGTGAAAGTGGAGGGCACGCCGCTGGCGCAAACCGAGGATCTCGATCCGCTGGACTTCGTGCGCACCATCGCGGTGGCGCGCATCACGATGCCGACTGCGCGGGTGCGGTTGTCGGCAGGACGGCAGCAAATGTCGGATGCGATACAGGCGTTGTGTTTTTTGGCCGGCGCGAACTCGATCTTCTATGGAGAGCAATTGCTCACCACCGGCAACCCTGAAGCGGAGCGTGATCGTGCGTTGCTGGAAAAACTGGGCATGTATCCATTAGCCGTGCAGCAATGATGATATATCGTGGCATCAAGACAAAATAACGTTCATAGCAATACCACTGACAGGAACCCCATAAATGAGGCATTCAACCATCACCATCGATGTTCGCATGGATCCCAATAATCATCCCAACTCAATTGCATGGACCGCGACCGACTCCAGCGTTAAAGAAGCGCAGCAAGCCAAAGCCATGATGCTGGCTTTCTGGGATGCGAACAAAAAATCCGCTTTGCATATTGATCTGTGGACCAAGGAAATGATGGTGGATGAAATGGCCGAGTTCTATTTCCAGATGATGACCACGATGGCGGATACTTTTAGCCGCGCGACTGCTCATAAAGAATTCGTCGCGCACATGAAAAATGCGGCCAGCGAATTCCATAAAAAATACGTCGAGCTGCGCAAAAAAGAACAGATATCCTGAAGTAACCTGGACAGACTGATGCCTTTTGCAGCACTTCAATCCGGGTTGGACGAACGCGCTGCACATGGTTTGCTGCGTCGGCGGCGCACACTGCAAAGTCCCCAAGCGCCTCATATCGTCGTGGATGGCAAACCCTATTTGTCCTTTTGCAGTAACGATTATCTCGGCCTGGCCAATCACCCGCAGCTGATCGCCGCCTTGCAACAGGGCGCGCAGCTGTATGGCGCGGGCGCGGGTGCGGCACATCTGGTGAGCGGGCACACGCAGCCGCATGAACAGTTGGAGCACGCCTTGGCCGATTTTGTCGGCAAACCTGCCGCGTTGTTGTTCTCCACCGGCTACATGGCCAATCTGGGTGTGGTGCAAGCGCTGGTGGGCAAGGCCGATACGGTGTTTGCCGACAAGCTGAACCATGCTTCGCTGAATGACGCGATGCTGCTGTCGCGTGCCAACATCAAGCGCTACCGGCACAACGACATGGCGCAGCTCGCATCGTTGCTTGAGCAAACGGAGAGTGGGCGCAAACTTGTCATCACCGATGCGGTGTTCAGCATGGATGGCGACCTGGCAAGGCTGCCGGAAATTCTCTCGTTGTGCGAACGGTACGATGCATGGATGCTGGTGGATGATGCGCACGGTTTCGGTGTGCAGGCCGAGCTAGGAAATGGATCGCTGGCGCACTTCGGCATCGCTTCATCCCGCATCATCTACATGGCAACGCTGGGCAAAGCGGCAGGGGTGTTTGGCGCGTTTGTCGCGGCAGAGCAAGTGGTAGTCGATACGCTCATCAACAACGCGAGCAGCTATGTCTACACCACGGCCACACCGCCCGCCCTGGCGAACGCAGTGCTGGCGAGCTTGCGCTTGATCTCTCAGGGTACAGCGCAACGTGCGCACTTGCAGCGATTGATCGCACAATTGCGCAGCGGTTTGCGTGATTTACGCTGGCCGCTGATGCCCTCGACTACCGCGATACAACCGCTGTTGATCGGCGACAATCAGGCGGCGCTTGATCTGAGCAACGCGTTGCGCGAGCGCGGCATCTGGGTCGCGGCGATACGGCCGCCCACCGTGCCGCAAGGTACGGCGCGGCTGCGCATCACTCTGTCTGCCGCGCATAGCATGATTGACGTGACACGTTTAACTGGGACATTGCATGAGCTTGCACGTTGATCGTTACGAATATGCGGGCACAAGCGGCAGCGGCGCGCCGCTGTTGCTGATCCACGGCTGGGGCATGCACGGCGGCATGTGGAGCGGGGTCGCGGAACAGCTGGCGCAAAATTTCAGCGTGATGGCGGTGGATTTGCCTGGGCATGGATTTAGCGCAGACCTTTCCCATTTTCCGTTTTCCGTTGCCAATTTCACGATAGATTCCGTCGTCGATGAACTGTCTGCGCAGTTCGTCGAGCCGCTAAACGTGTGCGGCTGGTCGCTGGGCGGGCAGATCGCATTGCGCTGGGCAGAGCGACACCCGCAGCAAGTGAGCCGCCTGGTGACGGTTGCCAGCACGCCGAGTTTTGTGCGCCGCGCAGGATGGGTTCATGCATTGAGCGTGGAGATCCTGGAGGAGTTTGCGGACAACTTGCAGCATCATTACGCGCTGACCTTGAAGCGCTTTCTGGCACTGCAAGTGCGCGGCGGCGAGCAGGAGCGCGAATGGTTGACCGTATTGCGCGAGGGATTGTTCAGCCGGGGTGAACCCGATCTGGCTGCGCTGCAGTCAGGGCTGGAAATATTGCGGAGTTGCGATTTGTGCAGCGCCTTGCCGGGCATGAGTCTGCCTATGCTGGTGCTGGCGGGTGAGCGTGATACGCTGATACCGCTGCAAGCCTCGCAATACCTGGCAAGTAACACACCGAACGGACGCTTGGCGGTAATCGGAGGCGCTGCGCATGCGCCATTTTTGTCACATCCCGATGAATTTGTAAGACACGTGGTTAATTTCCTGAACGAAAAATGAGCATGGATGAATACTTGATCGATAAACGGCAGATACGCCGCGCCTTCAGTCGTGCGTCGACGGGCTACGATGCGGCAGCGGTGTTGCAACGCGAAGTGTGCACGCGGATGCTGGAGCGCCTGGAATACATCAAGCTGCAACCGGAGCGCATACTGGACGCAGGCAGCGGCACCGGTTGGGGTACGCGCAGATTGGCGCAACGTTATCCGGCTGCGCAGGTGATCGAGCTGGACATCGCCATCGGCATGCTGCAGGCCGCACAGGGTCGCTCCGGCTGGTGGCAGAAACTGTTCGGCGAAGCAAAACGGCTGCAGGTATGCGCGGATGTGGAAGCTTTGCCGCTGGGGGCAAACAGCCTGGAAATGGTGTGGTCGAACCTGGCGATACAGTGGTGCAACGACTTGCCGGCGACCTGTGTCGAATTGCACCGCGTGCTGAAAGTGGACGGGCTGCTGATGTTCAGCACCTTCGGGCCGGACACGCTGAAGGAATTAAGACTGGCGTTCAATGGTGTGGACCAGCACAACCATCTCAACCGTTTCGCGGATATGCACGACATCGGCGACATGCTGGTACAAGGCGGATTTGCCGATCCGGTGATGGATATGGAATACATCACGCTTACATACGACGATGTGCGCGGCGTATTGCAAGACCTCAAAACGATAGGTGCGCACAATGCCACCGCAGGACGGGGCCGCGGGTTGATGGGAAAAAATACCTGGGCACGCCTTATCGAAAATTACGAGCGCTTGCGCAGCAACGGAAAATTGCCTGCGACTTTTGAAGTCGTCTACGGTCACGCATGGAAGCCTCAGCCGCGCACCACTCGCGACGGCGCAACGATCATCAAGACTTCTTTCAAATTGAAATGAATTATTTCGTCACCGGCACGGACACCAATATCGGTAAGACGCTGATCAGCTGCGCGCTGCTGCATTGTTTTGCCGCGCAGGGCAAGCGCGTGATCGGCATGAAGCCGATAGCGGCAGGGTGCAATGACGATGGGCAGAACGAAGATGTACTGCAATTGCGCGCTGCAGGCAATGTGGCAGTGGGTTACGGGCAGATCAATCCATATTCTTTTCTGCCGGCGATTGCGCCGCATATCGCCGCACAGCGGGCCGGTGTCATTATTGATTGTTCAGTCGTAGCAAAGTCCTATCAAGAGTTGGCAGCGCAGGCGGATGTGGTGATTGTGGAGGGCGTAGGCGGTTTTCGTGTGCCGCTCAATGCGCAACAGGACAGTGCCGATCTGGTAGTGCAATTGGGTCTGCCTGTCATCCTGGTGGTGGGCATGCGCCTTGGTTGTTTGAACCATGCGCTGCTGACGGTGGAGGCGATCACCGCACGCGGCTTGACACTGGCAGGCTGGGTGGGCAATGTTGTTGATGCCGACATGACACTGGTTGAGGAAAACATCTCCGCGCTGCGACAGCGGATTGCTGCGCCTTTGCTGGGTATAGTGTCTTTCATGACGCCTCCGGATTCGCGTGTTGCGGCGGGGCAGCTTGATCTGGATCGTCTGGAGCCATAATTGCAGGGCTTGTTATACTTGCTAATAGAAACTGCGGCCTGTTAGTTTTTTGTTTTGGATGGATGAACAATGCATTATACGAAAATGATGCACCGATTATTTTTCTTGTTGCTGATCGTTCTGCTGGCCGGTTGCGGAAAAGCCGGGCAGCAGAGCCGCTTTCATGCGAGTGACGTGACAGGAAAATACGCACAGGCCGATTTTCATCTGACCGATCACAACGGCAAACCCCGCAGTCTGGCTGATTTCCAGGGCAAGGTGGTGGTGGTGTTTTTTGGTTATACCCATTGCCCGGATGTATGCCCCACCAAGCTGGCCGACTTGGCGCAGACGCTGCGCCTGTTGGGGAAGGATGCTGACCGGGTGCAGGTATTGTTCGTCACGCTCGATCCGGAACGCGACACGCGCGAATTGTTGGCGCAATTTGTGCCGGCTTTTCATCCTGCGTTCCTGGGTTTGTATGGCGATGCCCAGGCAACTGCAAGTGCGGCAAAAAACTTCAGGGTGGACTATCAAAAAACCCCGACCAAGTCCGGCTATATGCTGGATCACACGACGTTCAGTTATCTGCTCGATACACAGGGCCGGGTGCGCTTGCTGGCTGGTGACAGAGAGCCTTCCGAGTGGATGGCGCAGGATATCCGCCTGTTGTTGACGAGCGCGCGTTGACGGGCTGCGGTATCATAGCCTTGTCAAAAAAATCAATCGGCTTGGGGGGATCGGCATGAAAATCATGTCTGAGGATGATCGTTTACTGTTCCGCGGGATGGTGCGCAATCAACGAATTGCCGGGACGGTGCATGTCATTGGGCATGTCACTGGGCGTGTCACCGGATCTGCGGCTTTGATCGGTATATCTCATGGCTGAGGCGAGAGGCGATCTGTTGACTAATAAATTGTTCGCACTGTTGCGCGAATCGCGCTGGATATTGCTGGTCGCAGGTGCGCTGTATTTCACTGTGGCATTGTATGGTTACAATCCCGCTGATCCGGCCTGGTCGCATAGTGTCAGCGGCATGCATATCTCAAATCCGGGCGGGGTGCTGGGCGCGTATCTGTCCGATCTGTTGTTTTACCTGTTCGGTTTCTCCGCCTGGTGGTGGGTGCTGTTCATGCTGCAACGCGTGTGGGCGGGATACCATAATCTGCGCGCCGACAGCATTTTCTGCAAGCGGACGTTCTGGGTCTCGGTCGCGGGGTTCGCCGCATTGTTGTTTTCCAGCAGCGCGCTCGAGGCGATGCGTTTGTACAGCATGAGAGTCGCGTTGCCGCTGGCACATGGCGGAATGTTCGGCACGGTGTTGGGCGAGGCGCTGACCCGTGTGTTTGGATTTACCGGTGCGACGCTGCTGTTGCTGGCCCTGATCGGCGCCAGCTTCAGCGTGTTCAGCGGATTGTCCTGGCTGCGCTTCGTGGATCGGTTGGGCGAGCTGTTGGAAGCCGCTTATCAATGGGCGCGCCTGGCTTGGCAGACACGCCAGGATAGGCGTATCGGCATGCAGGCGACGCATGAGCGAGTCGCCGTCGTCGAAGAAGAAAAAAAGAAACGCGTCGAGGATCACCAGCCCATACATATTGAAATGCCGCTGATGGAAGTGGCCAGGTCGGCACGGGTCATCGAGGAGAAGCAGGCGCCATTGTTCGCCGATCTGCCCGACTCGCCGTTGCCGCCTTTGCATTTGCTGGATCAGGCCGCGCGCCATGTTGAAGCCGTTTCGGCCGACACGCTGGAATTCACCTCGCGCCTGATCGAACGCAAGCTGAAAGATTTTGGTGTGGAAGTAAAAGTCGTCGCCGCCTATCCCGGTCCGGTGATCACCCGTTACGAGATCGATCCCGCCGTCGGCGTGAAGGGCAGCCAGATCACCAATCTGGTGAAGGATCTGGCACGCGCATTGTCGGTGGTGAGCATCCGGCTGGTCGAAACGATACCCGGCAAGGCATACATGGCCTTGGAGTTACCCAATGCCAAGCGCCAGATCGTGCAGCTCTCGGAAATTCTCGGTTCGCAGATTTATGCCGACATGCATTCCGCGCTGACCATCGCGATGGGCAAGGATATTTCCGGCAAGCCGGTGGTCGCCGATCTGGCCAAGATGCCGCATGTGCTGGTCGCGGGAACCACCGGTTCCGGCAAATCAGTGGCGATCAACGCGATGATCCTGAGCCTGCTGTACAAAGCCACTCCGCAACAGGTGCGCCTGCTGCTAATCGATCCCAAGATGCTGGAGCTGTCGGTGTACGAAGGCATCCCGCATCTGCTCGCGCCGGTGGTCACCGACATGCGCCAGGCCGCATCGGGACTCAACTGGTGCGTGCAGGAAATGGACAGGCGCTACCGGCTGATGTCCGCGCTCGGCGTGCGCAACATTGCCGGCTACAATCAGAAACTGCGCGATGCCGTGAAAGCCAGGCAGCCGCTCACCAACCCGTTCACGCTCACGCCGGAAAATCCGGAGCCGCTTGAAGAATTGCCACTGATCGTGGTGTTCATCGACGAGCTCGCCGACCTGATGATGGTGGTGGGCAAGAAGATCGAGGAGTTGATCGCGCGTCTGGCACAGAAGGCCCGCGCTTCCGGCATCCATCTGGTGCTGGCAACGCAGCGCCCTTCGGTGGATGTGATCACCGGACTGATCAAGGCCAACGTGCCGACGCGCGTGGCGTTCCAGGTGTCGAGCAAGATCGATTCGCGCACCATCCTCGACCAGATGGGTGCGGAAGCCTTGCTGGGGCAGGGCGATATGCTGTACCTGCCGCCCGGCAGCGGCTATCCACAGCGCGTGCATGGCGCGTTCGTGTCCGACCAGGAAGTGCACCGCGTCGCCGAATACCTGAAGGCGCAAGGCGAGCCGCAGTACATCGACGGCGTACTCAATTCGCTGGAAGAATCATCTGAAGAGGGCGGTGCAGCAGGCGAGAGCCTGGATGCCGAAGCCGATCCGCTGTACGACCAGGCAGTCGAGATCGTGCTCAAAAATCGCCGCGCCTCGATCTCGCTGGTGCAGCGGCATCTGCGTATCGGCTACAACCGTGCCGCGCGGCTGGTCGAACAAATGGAAGCGGCCGGTATCGTCTCGGCGATGCAGAGCAATGGCAATCGCGAAGTGCTTGCGCCGATGAGGCATGAGTGAGGATCAAGGATCAAGGATCAAGGATCAAGGAAAACTCTCAGCATTGCTTTTATCTCAATCCCGAATCCTTAATCCTATCTATAAAGACATGATGAAATATATTTTTGCTGTTTTGATGCTGTTCGTTGCACCGATTTCTGCCCACGCCGGCGCCATCGAAAAACTCAAGACCTTCATCGCCGCGACACATTCCGCGCAGGCGAATTTTACCCAGGAAGTGCTGGACCAGAACGGGAAGCACATTCAGAGTGCGTCCGGCATCATGCAGTTCCAGCGCCCCGGAAAATTCCGCTGGTCTTACCAGAGACCTTATGAGCAGCTCATTGTCGGTGATGGCGCAAAATTCTGGCTATATGATGTGGACCTGAATCAGGTGACGGTCAGGAAATTGGATGCGGCGCTGGGCAGCAGTCCTGCCGCATTGCTTTCCGGCAGCAATGAGATCGAGCGCGGCTTTACGCTGACAGAAAATGGCAACAGGGATGATCTTGAGTGGTTGCAAGCCACACCCAAAGGTCAAGGCAAAGGCCAGGACAGCAGCTTCGAGAAGATACTCATGGCATTCAACGCGCAATCCGAGTTGGTCGTGATGGAGTTGAACGATATGTTCGGGCATAAGACAGTGCTGCGTTTCTCCGCCATGCAGCGCAACCCGAAGATACCGGAAAAGCAATTCCACTTTACGCCGCCGAAGGGCGCGGATGTGCTGAGCGACTAATTCCAATCCAATTTCATCGGTGAAACTGTGTTGGCTGCCTCACTCATTCCTTGTCGTGCTAATTGCACTGCCTGCGTCATTCGTTCGTTGCTGCCTTGTTTGACCTTCGAAATTGAATTGGAATAGCAAGATGCAAACTGACAGCCTGTTCGATACCATCTCACCCGCTGCGCCGCTGGCGGAACGCCTGCGCCCCAGGCATATAGACGAAGTCATCGGCCAACCGCATCTGTTGGGTGAAGGCAGGCCGTTGCGTCTGGCTTTTCAATCCGGCAAGCTGCATTCGATGATCCTGTGGGGACCTCCGGGCGTGGGCAAGACCACGCTGGCACGGTTGATGGCCTCGGCCTTTGATGCGGAGTTCGTGCCGCTGTCGGCTGTGCTGTCCGGTGTGAAGGACATCCGCGAAGCCATCGCGCAGGCGCAGCAGGTGCTGCAACAGCGCGGACGCCACACTATCTTGTTCGTGGATGAAGTGCATCGTTTCAACAAGTCGCAGCAGGACGCCTTCCTGCCATTCGTCGAACAGGGGCTGGTTACCTTTATCGGCGCGACTACCGAGAATCCGTCGTTCGAGGTGAACAACGCCTTGTTGTCGCGCGCCCAGGTATATGTGCTGCATGCATTGTCGGCGGATGAGCTCGGCGAATTATTTGAACATGCGCGACAGGTCGCTTTGCAGGGTGTGGAATTCGATGATGATGCACGCGAACGCATCATCGGCTACGCCGACGGCGATGCGCGCAGATTGCTCAATGTGCTGGAACAATTACCGACTGCGGCTAAAGCCGCGGGCGTGAGCAAGATAGACAGCGCGTTCCTCGACAACACGCTGGCGCAAAACCTGCGCCGTTTCGACAAGGGTGGCGAAGCGTTCTACGACCAGATCTCCGCGCTGCACAAATCAGTGCGCGGCTCGAATCCGGATGCGGCGCTGTACTGGTTCACGCGCATGCTGGACGGCGGCGCGGACCCGCGCTACCTGGCGCGGCGCATCGTGCGCTTGGCGTGGGAAGACATCGGCTTGGCCGATCCGCGCGCGATCCAATTAACGATGGATGCGGCGCAAACCTATGAGCGGCTAGGCTCGCCTGAAGGCGAGCTGGCATTGGCGCAGGCCGTACTGTATCTGGCTTGCGCGCCCAAGTCGAACGCCGGGTATGTCGCGTATAATGCCGCGCGCGCTTTCGTTGGTCAGGACGGTACACGCGAAGTTCCGCTGCATTTGCGCAACGCGCCGACCAAGCTGATGAAGCAGCTCGATTACGGCAAAGGCTACCGCTATGCGCACAACGAGGAAGAAGG
>Ga0208079_1000567_pt1 | contig 20065 bp, 21 predicted proteins | sample NGESurdeep092012_5_FD_184474 | JGI IMG/M metagenome (GOLD analysis project Ga0208079, IMG submission 184474) | Arctic peat soil microbial communities from Barrow, Alaska - NGEE Surface sample 210-2 deep-092012 (SPAdes) | ecosystem: Environmental > Terrestrial > Soil > Wetlands > Peat ... | reverse complement strand
CAGTACCATGTGACGCCGTAACTTGGTATGTTGCTCAAGCTGCGTCATTGACTGTCGATGCCGTCACAGTCCCAGCCACAAACTTCGTTGGAACGATATACGCAGGTGCAGCGATCACTTTTGTTGGTGTCGCTGGTTCCACTGCAGCGTCCACAATCAACGGAGATGCCTTGGCAGGAGCCAAGGTAAAAGTGACAGACACTACAGTCACAGCCTGCACTACTATCAAAGGACATCACTATGGTCAGCGTAAAGAAAAATGCAACCAGGGCGTAGGCAACGGTGATGAGGGCTGCGATCCAGGTCATTCGGATCGGCACAACCCATGGGGTTCGAACGACGAGAACGGCGGGACACCAGGCCATCCAGGCCGCAAGGGTGGCAACAACTAATCCTGTAATACCGAAGCAAGAAAAAGGACCCGCGAGGGTCCTTTTTTTTGGCACCTTGTGTACGGCAGCGCACATACTCGAGGAGGATTCGCCTCTATACTTGTTTAATACGCAATGATCTTATTGGGAGAAATATAATGCATAAGGTTCTAGTGGCAATGGAGCCTGGTGCAATGCTTATGGCGATACCGGCCTCTGCGCGGTCTTATGCAGGAACTGAAGCCGGGGATTCCAATGCTGACTCCCACAACATTTATACTTCCCTTATGGCATGTTAAGATGTTGATATGGTTATGACAAACATAAATTTTTTCATGCTGATGATCAGTAAAGCTGGCGAGACACCTTGAGCACACTCTATATCCGTTTACCTTCCAAAGCCGTCGCCGACGGCGCGCCGCACTGGCATGCACTGGCTTGTCCGTTCGCCCTTGTATCAAATGGTAACTTGTCGCATGGCAGCTCAATCGAGCGTCAGGGCACGTCACCATTGTCTGAATTGTCTGACACGGTAGCGAAGTCTCAGCGCGTGGTACTGTTGCTGGCCGCCAGCGATGTCACCGTGTTGCGTTTGCAAGTGCCGCCGCTATCGTCAGCCAGACTGAAGGCCGCATTGCCCAACCTGGTTGAAGAACAGTTGATCGCTGATCCGTCCGACTGTGTGGTGGTCGCGGGCGGTTTATCAGACGGGTTGCGCACTGTCGCGGTGGTACAGCGCACCTGGCTCGACCTCTTGGCCAAGACCTTGATCGCGTTCGGCGCGCGTCATATCGCGGCTTTGCCCGCACAGTTGTGCCTGCCCTGCCAATCTGATCAGCCGGGCAGCGTGACCGCCGCCATCAACGACCGGAATGACAGTGACAAGGATGCCGGTATCGACATGACGCTGCGCCTGTCGGAACAGGACGGCATCGGTTTGGCGATCACGCCTGAACAGGATGAATCTGCGGCAAGTGTGGCGATACGTACATTATGCGCAGTGGTGCCCGAAGCACCGATCACGCTATATGTGCCGCAATCATTGGTGCACGCTTATCAGGAAGTGGTCAACGATACTATCGCGTTGAATAAGCGCATCGGCGTATTCGCCGACAACTGGTCGCGCTGGATTGCCGGTGCCAACGTCACGACACTCGATCTGATGGCAGGACTGGGCTTGGGAACCGGCCCCAAGCTGGACTGGCGTCCATGGCGCTGGCCGCTGGCACTGGCCGCTACGGTTCTGGTCATCAATGCCGTAGCATTGAATATCGACTGGTGGCACATGAAGGGCGAAACCAATTCGCTGCGTGTGGCCATGGTCCAGATCTACAAGTCGGCCTATCCGAAAGATTCCGTGATCATCGATCCCATCGCGCAAATGCAGCAGAAGATCGCGGCTGCCAAACGCGCTTCAGGGCAGGCCGCACCGGATGATTTTACCGCGATCACGGCGTCCTTCGGCGAGGCATGGGCCAGCGCTGTTGCATCAGCGGGCAAATCAACCGCAATCGCCGCAATCGAATATCACGATCACAGCCTGTTCGTGCGCCTGAAGCCGGGTGGTGAAGCGCCAACCCAACAGATGAAAGCCGCACTGGCTAAACGCGATCTGGCGCTTGACCTTGCGCCCGAACAATCAGGCGCGGTCGTCTGGCAAATCAGGAGCGCAAAATGAACCTGACAAGTCTGTGGGATCAATCCAGGCTATCGTTCTCGGAATTCTGGGCGGTGCGCGATGCGCGCGAGCGCGCGATGCTTGCCGTGGCTGCGCTGGTCGTTACCATTGGCTTGGCCTACACATTGCTGATCGATCCTGCGCTTTCCGGTCGCGACCGGTTGAACAAAAATCTGCCCATGCTGCGCCAGCAAGTCGCGCAAATGCAGGCACTGTCCAGGGAAGCTGCGGCACTCTCAGGAAAGTCTGCATCGGCATTGGCCGGAAATTCCGCTACGCCATTGATAGCGATGTCCAAACAAAATATCGAGGCAGCGCTTGCGCGCAACGGCTTGAAGCCGCAAAGCGTGATGCTGACCGGCGACTTCGCGAAGGTGCAACTCGCCGCAGCCTCTTTTTCCGGCACATTGAATTGGCTGGACTATATGCAAAAGTCCGCGCTGCTTTCCGTGGTCGATGCCAATATCGTTGCACTGGCTCAACCCGATATGGTCAATGCAACATTTACGTTGCGGCTACCCTCGCATGAATAATTCGATATCCAGAATATGGGTGATATTACCAAAGGTATCCTGCAATGGCGCATTTGTATACCCCGCTTCATTGCTGTGTTTGAACCCTTGGCAATGGCATGAAAAGGAGATGCATTGCGCCGCGCCGTGATATGGTTGCTGGCAGCGATTGCCAGTGTGGCGTTTACCATGATGATGTTTTTCCCGGCCTCCTGGATGACGGCTTTGGTTGAGAAACAGACCGCGGGCCGCCTGACGCTCGGGGATGCGCATGGCACATTGTGGCGCGGCTCAGCCTTTGTTGGTGGCGCAGCGAATGGCAGCGATCCGGTAACGCCGTTGTTGCCGGGACGCTTCTCGTGGCGTTTGTCTCCGATGGTGTTGCTGGGTAGTGTCGATGCCGATCTGGAAAACGCTGAGGCAGTGTCGCAGCCGATCAGCGTGAAGGGCAACTGGCATCAATGGCAAGTGAGTCCGGGGGCGATTTTATTACCCGCGGAAAGGTTGGCCGCTCTGGGCGCACCGCTGAACACAGTGCTGCCGTCCGGCCAGATGCGATTATCATGGGAACAGCTGCAATTGACGCAACAGAATGGGGAAATCGAGATGGTCGGAGCTATGAAACTGGAAATGAAAGATATCGGATCGCGGCTGTCACCGGTCAAACCGCTGGGCAGTTATGATCTGTCACTCGACTGGCACGGTGCTCAGGCATCAGTGAAGCTTAACACGGTAAATGGACCGATGTTGTTAAACGGTTCAGGGATGATTAACAACGGACGCCTGCAGTTTTCCGGCACGGCGCAAGCCGAGGCAGGACAAGAAGAGAGGCTGGCGAATTTTCTGAATTTGCTGGGTCAACGCCGTAGAGAAGGCGACAAAGATGTTATCGCGCTAGAGTTCAAATGATAAAAAACAGATTGCCAATTATGCCAATAAATAGAATGCAAGAAACAGCCCGAAGACCGGCAGTGCGTCGGCGATGGACTGCAATGATCGTGTTGCTGTGCGCAGTGACGGGCACTCAGCCTGCGCAGGCGCAGGAATCGGACTTGGAAGTTACCCCCGGCACAAATGCAATCGCTGGCCCGAATAAGTCACCCGGCACGCTCGCAGCCACGAGTGCAAACAAGGATACGGGTTCGAACAGGGGCACTCTCAATTTCGTCGATGCCGATATCGAATCGGTGATCGCGGCGGTCGGCGATTACACCAATACGACGTTCATCATCGATCCCCGTGTCAAAGGCACGGTCACCCTGGTATCCGAGAAGGAACTCACCAAGGCTCAGGCATTTCAGCTGTTGACCTCGGTGTTGCGTTTGCGTGGCTACACTGTGGTGACCGGCAACGGCTATACAAAAGTGGTGCCGGAAGCGGATGCCAAGTTGCAGGCGGGCCCGATCCAGGCCGGTGCAGTTCGCGGCGACCAGATCGCGACGCAGATATTTCATTTGAAATTTGAATCCGCAAACAATCTGGTGGCGGTATTGCGACCGCTGATCTCACCCAACAACACTATCAACGCCAACCCGGGCAACAACACGCTGATCATCACCGATTACGCCGACAACCTGCTGCGGCTGGGCAAAATAATCTCGTCACTGGACGTGCCCGCGAGCACCGATCTGGATATGGTGCCTATCCGTTATGCGGTCGCCAGCGATATTGCGGTGATGGCCAATCGACTGCTGGAGCCGGGTGGAACACCTGCAGGCGATGCCGGACGCATCAGTGTGCTGGCCTATCCGCGCACCAATTCGGTCGTTGTGCGCGCGCCGTCCGAAGCACGCGCCAATCTGGCGAAAGCGCTGATTGAAAAACTCGACCAGCCAACCGCGCAGCCGGGCAATGTGCACGTGGTCTACTTGAAGAATGCCGAAGCGACCAAGCTTGCACAAACCTTGCGTGCCATCGTGACATCGGATACTTCCGTGATAAATTCGGCATCAACATCAACATCGCCATCAACATCGCCATCGCCAGCACAGGCATCCCTGCCGAGCGGGGGAGCGGCCGGATTCATTCAGGCCGACCCAACGACCAACACGCTGATCATCACCGCCAGCGAGTCTGTCTACCGCGACTTGCGCACGGTCATCGACCAACTCGATGCACGCCGTGCCCAAGTCTATATCGAGTCGCTGATCGTCGAAGTGTCTGCAAACAAAGCGGCCCAATTGGGCGTGCAATGGGCTGGCTTATCGGGAAATAGCACCAGCAATTATCGGGTCGGGGCACTGACCGGATTTACGCCGCAGGGCGGGGGCAACAACCTGATCAGCCAGGCTGTCGCAAAAACCGCCGGCACCATTCTGGCACCGGGCAACGGTTTGACCCTGGGCCTCCTCAACCAGTCCGGCCTGGGTGCTTTGGTCCATGCACTCGAGTCCGACAGCAGTGCAAATATCCTGTCGATGCCCAACCTGATCACGCTGGACAATGAAGAAGCAAAAATTGTCGTCGGCTCGAACGTGCCTTTTGTTACCGGCCAATACACCACAGCCGCCTCGGCTGGCAGTGCGGGGGTGAATCCGTTCCAGACGGTCGAGCGCCATGATATCGGCTTGACGTTGCGGGTGAAGCCACAGATTTCACAAGGCGGCACGGTCAGAATGACGATTTATCAGGAAACGTCGGCCATTACGGATGCGACCAATCCAGCCGGGCTCATCACCAGCAAGCGCTCGCTCGATACCAACGTGCTGGTGGACGACGGGCAGATCATCGTGCTGGGCGGCTTGATCGATGACAACATGCAAGACAGCATCGAAAAAGTACCTGGCTTGGGCGATATTCCAATCATTGGCAATTTGTTCCAGTACAAGACACGCAGCCACGTCAAAACCAACTTGATGGTGTTCTTGCGGCCGACCATAGTACGCAACAATGAGCAGAGCGTGAGTCTGGCAGGAGACCGCTACGATTACATCCGCAATGAGGAAATCAGCGGGCAACCGGAGCGGACTATCGTATTGCCGAATATGGACGCGCCGCAGTTGCCGCCGCTGCAGGATGGTCGGATGGTCGGCGGTCCCCTGGTTAAACAAACACAGACTGGGGTCAAACAGGCTGAACCTGGCTCTCCAACCAACACGCCACCGGAACTTCCACAAAACCCTGCTCCGCAACAACCGGCAGCAGCAGCTCCACAGCAATAATTCGATGGACAATACCGTGTTGAATGCTCGCCTTCTCCCCTACGCGTTCGCCCGCGACTTCGCACTGCTGGCGCAACGCAACAGCACTGCAGATGGCCCTGTCGAGGTCTGGATATCGGATGCGACCACGCCTGGCGCAATCGCTGAAGTGAGCCGCTGTTTCGGGCGCGTCAGGCTGAAATCATTTTCGCGCGGCGAGCTCGAAGCGGCGATCGCCAAAGCCTATGCCGGCTCCGGCGGTGACGCGGCGCAGGTCATCGATGAATATGAATCCGATCTCGACCTGGCAAAACTGATGCTGGACATGCCAGCGATCGAGGACTTGCTGGAATCGGCCGATGACGCGCCGGTGATCCGGATGATCAATGCGCTGCTGACGCAGGCATTGCGCGAAGGCGCATCGGATATTCATATCGAACCGTTCGAGCAGATTTCAGTGGTGCGCTTTCGCATCGACGGCAGCCTGCGCGATGTAGTGCGGCCGAAGAAGGCGATCCATGCCTCGCTGATCTCGCGCATCAAGATCATGGCGCAGCTAGACATCGCCGAGAAACGCCTGCCGCAGGATGGCCGCATCACGCTGCGCGTCGGCGGCAAGCCGGTCGATGTGCGGGTTTCCACGCTGCCCACCGGACACGGCGAACGCGCGGTGTTGCGCCTGCTTGACAAGGAAGCAGGCCAACTCGACTTGCAAAATCTGGGTATGAGCGCGGAAGTGCTGGCGCAATTCGACAAGCTGATCGCGCAGCCGCACGGTATCGTGCTGGTAACCGGCCCGACCGGTTCCGGCAAGACCACCACGCTTTATGCCGCGCTATCCCGGCTGAATGCGACCAGCACCAATATCCTGACGGTAGAAGACCCGATCGAATATGAACTGAGCGGCATCGGCCAGACCCAGGTCAACCCGCGCATCGACATGACGTTTGCCAAGGCATTGCGCGCGATCTTGCGCCAGGACCCGGACATCATCATGATCGGCGAGATACGCGATCTGGAAACCGCGCAGATTGCTGTGCAGGCATCGTTGACCGGCCACCTGGTACTGGCGACCCTGCACACCAATGATTCGGCAGCGGCAGTCACGCGTTTGCTCGACATGGGCATCGAACCGTTTCTATTGTCTTCATCGCTGCTCGGTGTCGTCGCCCAGCGTCTGGTGCGCAAATTATGTGAACACTGCAAACGCCACGATGGCCAATTCTGGCATGAGGTCGGTTGCGACAAATGCGGCCACACCGGCTATCAGGGCCGGGTCGGCGTGTATGAATTATTACTGACCACCGAACAGATCCGCGCACAGATCCATAACCGCGCATCGGAAGCCGACATTCGCGCCACCGCACAACAAGACGGGATGCGCACCATGCGCGAGGATGGCGAGCGCTGGTTGGCCGATGGCACGACAACGCAAGCTGAGTTGTTGCGCGTCACCAAGGAATAGCGTGCCAGCATTCAGTTATGAAGCCGTCAACGCGACTGGCACTACCCAAAAAGGCATAGTCAACGCCGACAGTGCGCGTGCGGCGCGCTCAGACCTGCGCGCCCAAGGCTTGGTACCGATCAGCGTCGATGAGATTGCGACCCAGCTCGACGCGGCGGGACTGACCAAACGCAGCGCGTTTGGAGATCGCCTGTCTACAATCGAGCTGGCTCTGTTCACGCGCCAGCTGGCCAGCCTGCTGGAAGCCAGCCTGCCGCTGGAGCAGGCGTTTTCCGCGTTGCTGGAACAAGCAGAACGCACTTATGTGCGTGACCTGATCGCTTCGATCCGCTCTGAAGTGATGGGCGGTGCGTCGCTGTCCGATGCGCTGTCTCGTCATCCGCGCGACTTTGCCGACATCTACCGTGCGCTGGTCGCGTCCGGTGAACAGATCGGCCAATTGGCACGGGTGCTGTCGCGGCTTTCCGACTACATCGAGCGGCGCAATGCGCTGGTGCAAAAGGTCAAGCTCGCGTTCACCTACCCGGCGATCGTCACCGTGGTGGCATTTTTGATCGTGATCTTTTTGTTGACCTACGTGGTGCCGCAGATCGTGTCGGTGTTTGCCAATACCAAACAAAAGCTGCCGTTCCTCACCACAGTGATGCTGGGCGTTTCGGATTTCGTGCGTAATTACGGATGGATCGTTTTGCTTATTGTCATCGCGCTGGCTTTCGCCTGGCGCCGCGCATTGAAAGACCCCGCGATCAAAATGCGCTGGCATACCTGGTTGCTGAATGCGCCGCTGTATGGAAGATTCGAGCGCAGCCTCAACACGGCGCGCTTTGCCAGCACTTTGGCGATCACCACCGGTTCCGGCGTGCCGATATTGCGCGCGCTGCAAACCAGCCGCGACACCCTGACCAATGTCGCGATGCGCGCTCAGGTCGAGGAAGCCACGAACAGTGTGCGCGAAGGCGTCGGCCTGGCGCGAGCGCTGTCGGCGCACAAACATTTCCCGCCGATGCTGATCCACATGATCCGCGCCGGTGAAGTCACCGGAGAATTGCCTGCGATGCTGGAGCGCGCCTCAAACGCGCAGGAACAGGATCTGGAACGGCGCGCGATGACCATGGCCGGCTTGCTGGAACCGGCACTGATACTGGCGATGGGCGTGGTGGTTCTGCTGATCGTGTTGGCAGTGCTGATGCCGATCATCGAAATAAACCAATTGGTCCGCTAATGGCATGCCCAAGCACGGCATGTCTGATAGCGTTATGCTTGGGTGCTGAAATGAGGAATGCAATAAAATGAAACGCTGGCCACTGATTACAAGTTTTGTACTGTTCATCGCCTTGTGCGTTTCTGCTGCATATTGGGCGATGCAATTGTTCAAGCCGCCAGTACGTTCTGTTGCGGCACCACCCCAGACTGCACAGACTGCGCCAAAGCTGGATGCGGCGGCTGCCTTGTTAGGCGGTCATTCGACGTCTGACGTCGCCGGCAATTATCAGCTGAGAGGCGTGGTGGTCAGCAGCAATCCTGCTGACAGCGTTGCGATCCTGGCGGCAATCGGCAAGCCTGCACGTGCGATCAGGACCCATGCGGAAGTAATGCCCGGTATTACGGTTGAAGAAGTGCATAGCCGCTATGTATTGCTTTCCGAAGGTGGCGTGATCAAAAGGGTGGAGCTGCCTGAAATTGCCAAGCGCAGGTGAACCTGTGTCTATCCGAACTACGCCACCGCTCGATTATTTATTTTTCAAAGGCGGTCGTTTTGAGGTTTTTCGCCATATTTGATTAGGTATATTCTGCTGGCGCAATGAGGCAAGCGGGGGTCACATCAAATCGCTGTGACCTCTCAGCTTTTCTTTACCGCATTCTGCATTGGGTCCTCGCTACGTTCATAGAAGTCCTGATTGCGGTTCAGGTATTTTGTACCACGATCTTGGGGAAAGCCGCACTGTGATCCTGTGCCATATCCGCGACCTTGACCGCGATACGGCGCGCGATCTGTTTGTACACCTTGGCGATGGTGCCATCCGGATCAGCCACCACCGTAGGATTCCCTGAATCCGCTTGTTCGCGGATGCGGATATCCAGCGGCAGCGCGCCCAGAAATTCCACGTTGTAATCCGCACACATTTTTTCGCCGCCGCCCGCGCCGAAGATGTGTTCCTCGTGGCCGCATTTCGAGCAGATGTGCGTGCTCATGTTTTCCACGATGCCGACGATCTTGATGCCGACCTTTTCGAACATCTTGAGTCCCTTGCGCGCGTCCATCAGCGCGATGTCCTGAGGCGTGGTGACGATCACCGCGCCGGTGACCGGCACTTTTTGCGCCAGCGTAAGCTGGATGTCACCGGTTCCCGGCGGCAGATCCACCACCAGATAATCCAGATTGTCCCAACGGGTCTGGTGCAGCAATTGATCCAGAGCCTGCGTCACCATCGGGCCGCGCCAGACCATGGGCGTATCATCGCCATCGATCATGAAGCCGATGGACATGGCCTGCAGGCCGTGATTAGTCATCGGTTCGAGGGATTTTCCGTCGACCGATTTGGGTTGCCCGGAAATGCCCAGCATGGTGGGTTGCGAAGGGCCGTAAATATCGGCATCCAGCACGCCGACCCGCGCACCCTCGGCAGCCAGAGCCAAAGCCAGATTCACTGCGGTGGTGGATTTGCCCACACCGCCCTTGCCGCTCGCCACGGCGATGATGTTTTTCACGCCTTCAACCAGCTTCACGCCGCGCTGTACCGCGTGCGGCACGACTTTGCTGGAGACAGTGACGCTGACCTTGCCTACACCCTGCAAAGCACCTTTGAGATGTGCTTCAACCATCGCGCGTATCTCGTCCCATACGCTTTTGGCCGGGTAGCCCAGCAGAATTTCCAGCGTCACATCGGCGCCAGAAACCTTGACGTTCTTCACGGATTTTCCGCTGACAAAATCTTTTTTGGTATTCGGGTCGATCAGATTCTTCAACGCGCTTTGCACATCTGTTTCGTTAAAACTCATCGCTCACTCCTGGATCAGATAAAAGGTTTAGGTTCGGATTTTAAACTATGTTGACTATTTTTATCGGGTATTTTTTCAATGTATCTTTGACTCAGGGACGCGGTTCGCGGCTTGCTCCTGCAGCAGCCAGGCGATCGAGATAATCCTGCCATAATGCTGCCTGATTTTTACCCAACTTGTACAGATATCCCCAGGTGTAAAGCCCGGTGTCATGTCCGTCATCAAAATTGATTTGCACGGCATAACTGCCGACTGGAATGAGTGAAGTTATCCCCACATTTTTTTTACCTACTTGCAATACCTCCTGACCCGGGCCGTGTCCGCTGACATCAGCCGACGGCGAATACACTCTCAGGTACTCATAGGGCAGTTGATAACTGACATCGTCGCTGAAAACGATCTCCAGCATACGGGATTGCTGGTGTAATTTAATTTCCGTGGGTTGCTCTGACATGATTTCAGTGTTGCTCCTGTTGTGAGCAGCAAATGCGCTGCCCGTAATAAAATTCTATCTGCCTTTGTAATAGATATTTGCTCGCTGGACTATCAACGAATAAGGCAATTCCGCCAACTCACCATATCGCTGCTGCGCCATCTCTACCAGCGCGGCCACATCACGTACCTGATCATTGCCGTCCAGCGCGATTTGCAATCCTCTCAAGCCACCGCATTGCATACGCATTTCTTTTGCGTGTGGCAGCGGCCCATCAATATGCAAGATACCCAGAGCGAAAGTGAAGTTGTGCCGCAACAAATCACGCAATGCGATACAACGTTGATGTGCTTCGGCATTATTGCAGGCCACGACTTCACGCTCGGCAATATTATGTTTCTCTGCTTTCGAACAAGCGGCGCAATGAGTCAGAACGGACTTTTCAAAAGGGCAATATCGCGGAATCGCTGTTTCCAGCGCCTGCCGATAGGCTGTCTCATCCATCGCGTGTGCTTAATCATCCTGAGGATTGGGAGCTGCGACGCGCAGTTGATTGAGCAAATCCTCGGCGTGCAATTCTGTTTCGGCAAAGATCACTTTGATGATAAATGTCGCATCGCCGGGAAGTTCGCCGCGCAGTTGTTTGGCCCGATTCGATGCTTCACGAAACGCTTCGTGCTGTTCCAGCTTTTCCAAACGACGGATAGGTTTTTCAAATATTTTGTAAACGAAATAAGGCATTTCAATCTTTCATGAAGTTATTACAAACCGGCTATTTGACAGTGAATGATCAGTGCTTGCCGACAGGCTTCAGGAAAGTCACCACTTTCGATCCGGGTTCGTTTTTGCTCGAACAACTGCCCTCCCCGACCCCTGCGTCACGCTCCGCTTCGTGCAACAAATTAATCACATCCACGTAGTGCTTTTGCTTCACCATCATCAGCGCCGTAAGGCCGCCATCGTTGCGCGCCATGACATCGGCACCCGCCCTGAGCAGGGTCTCGGCCACTGCAGTTTCACCGTAACCCGCCGCCAGCATCAGGGGGCGAATACCATAGCTGATTGGCGCCTCAACATTCGCACCCGCATCGATGAGCGCTTGCACAACATCCGCGAACCCCCGATTCTGCTCGGCGTTGTACGCCGCCTTCATCAGTGGCGTCCAACTTCTTTCATCGCTTGCATTGACATCCGCTCCAGCCTCGATCAATGCCCGCACCATGGATAGATCGCCGGCGTGTGAAGCCAGCATCAGTAGCGTGGCGCCCTCGCCGTCACGAAAATTGACATCGGCTCCGGCGGCCAACATACGCCGGGCGGAATCAACGTCGCCTGACCTCACTGCTTCTAGCAATTCTGCGGACATACAATTTCCTTCTTGCTTATATTCTCAACTCTCAATTGCGATGAACTCAGTTGTCCTTGGCGCCCTGATTGACCCATTTTTTCAATATCTCGATTTTGTCCTTGGCCAAGCCACCGTTCATTCCATACGGCATCTTGATGGAGGCATGGACGCGCCCTTCGATCACCTGGATCAAAATACTGGTAAAACTGTCGCCCGGCTTGATGACAGCCCCGAACTTGGTACCCTTCATCAGGCTCTCATAGGTGGTCATATTCAACCCGCTTTTCTCGTAGCCCTTGCCTCCCGGCTCGTGACAATTCAAACAATAGTCATGGATAATCGGAACAACATCATTCTTGTAGCTGGCTTCTGCCTGCGCAGCAGTTGCAAGCGAGGAAAATGAAAGCATAGAGAGAACAACAACCAGTAAAGTTCTGTTTTTCATGAGTCACTCCTTCAAGTTATACCTGCGTGAAAAAAATTATCCTAAAGTTCATGCTTGGCGTATACACAGCACAATAGCGCTGCCACCCTTCGTAAAAAATTGGTTATTTCAACCGCGACCAGATTTGGTTCTTCACGAAAAAAAGTAGAGTAGTCAAGACGAGCAAATACCCGATTACGTAATAACCCAATTTGTGCCGCTCCTCCTCATGCGGGTCGGCGGCCCAGGCAAGAAATGACACGATGTCACGCGCTTTTGTCTGTATCTCTGCGCGTTGCGCCGGGTCTGTCGCTCCGCTCATTCCCATCATATCCGGCATTTTTGTTTCAGGAAAAACATGATTGCTGGTCATTCCTTCCGGAGTGATGTAGTAGCTGATGAGATAGGTATACACATAGTTCGCCCCGCCCTCTCGAGCCTTCGTCATCAAACTCAGGTCAGGCGGGACTTTTCCATAGGATTGAATGGCTGTTTCATCGGACAACTGGCTGGTCACCGCCGTATCCAGCGGTTGATCTCCGCGCCAGTCATCTACCTTTTTCTTGTCCATGCCGAATTTGACCAGATCGTGATACGTGATATATTTCAGGCTATGGCAGCTATGGCAGGTATTCATCAATGCGTCTGCGCCGCGTTCGACAGCCTGCACACTGGTTTCCACCTGGATATTTTCCAACTTTGATTCTGCAGCGCCTGCAGCAATGGAGGAACAACATAGCATCAATATGACAATGAGCTTTTTCATTTGATATCTCCACTGCGGCGCTGGTCTGGCAATTTGATTTTTTCCTTGGCTTCGCTCGCGACCAGTGCTTTTACATCAGAAGGCAAGCCACGCCGGATGAGCCATTGCTCTTCCTTCCTGGAAATGAACGGAAGAAGCACAAACATGGCGAAGTAAAAAAAGGTCGCTATTTTTCCCATCACGATGGACTGATCGCTAGGTGGGGTGTAGCCGACATATCCCAGTACCACCATGTCCACCGCGAACAGGTAAAACATCGCGCGGTACCAGGGACGGTAACGTGCCCCGCCGGGAATGCGGGAACGATCCAGGTAGGGCATGAAAGAAAACACCATCACAGACAACCCCATCGCCACCACACCGCCCACCAGGTTCGGCACCGAGCGCAAGATCGCGTAGAACGGCAGGAAATACCATTCCGGAACAATATGTGTCGGGGTTTGCATCGGATTGGCCGGAATGTTGTTGGCGGGTTCCATCAGACTATTGGGCAAAAAGAACACGAAGATGCAATACACGATCAAAAATATGCCCAACCCGTATAAATCCTTGATAGTGAAATAGGGATGGAACGGGATGTTGTCCTTGGCCGCCAGATCGATGCCGCTCGGATTGCTGCTCTTGACGGTATGCAGTGCGACCAGATGCACCAGCACCCCGCCGATGATCAGGAACGGTAACAAATAGTGCAGCGAGAAGAAGCGCGTCAGTGTTGCGTCGCCGACACCGTAATCGCCGCGCAACCATATGACCACTTGTTCGCCGAAGAATGGTGTGGCACGGAACAGATTGGTGATCACGGTCGCGCCCCAGAAGGACATTTGCCCCCACGGCAACAAATAGCCCATGAAGGCGGTTGCCATCAACATCAGCAGCAATCCCTGTCCGGTCCACCACATCAGCTCGCGGGGCGCGCGGTAGGAGCCGTAATAGAGTGTGCGCGCCATGTGGATATAGATCACCAGGAAGAATGCCGATGCACCGGTGGCGTGCATGAAGCGCAACAGCCAGCCGTAATTCACGTCGCGCATGATGTGCTGGATGGAGTCAAACGACAGCGTGACATCCGCCTTGTAGTGCATGGCCAGAAAAATGCCCGTGGCCACCTGCAGCATCAGCACGAAACCCGCCAGGAAACCGAAATTCCACCAATAGCTGAGATTGCGGGGGGTGGGATATTCGGTCAAATCATGTTTGACAAAACTGCTGAGCGGAAAGCGCTGGTCTATCCATTTGATGATTCTGTTATTCATGTTTGTCTCCTATGCTTCGCCGATGATCATTTTGTCTGCGGCAATAAACCGGTAGGGCGGCACGTCCAGATTTTTCGGTGCCGGACCACGCACTACACGACCGCTGTCGTCATACTGGCTGCCATGACAATGGCATGTCCAACCCGGACCCTCCTTGTTTGGCACACAGCCCAGGTGCGTGCAGATACCCACCACGACCAGCCATTCAGGCCGCTTGACCCGCTTTTGATCCGGCTCCGGATCAAATCCGCCGTTGGATGCCTCCATATCCTTGATCTCTTGCTGGGTGCGATGAAAAATAAATACCGGCTTGCCCTGCCAGGCGACTGTATGCACACCGCCTTCCGGGATCCCGGACAGATCCACTTCAGTCGTGGCCTTGGCCAATACGTCCGAGCTCGGATTCATGCTGGCCACAAAAGGCACGCACACCGCTGCCGCGCCTGCACCACCCACGACAGAGGTGACCTTGATTAAAAAGTTGCGGCGATTAGAATCTCCTAAAGTGTCGCTTTCAGCCATTACAATCTCCTGATTAATATTTTAAAACCTGTGTGTCAATTATTTTTGAACTGTTTTTTTCAGAACGTCACGGATCGCATCCGGCGTTTTCATAATGTTCATAAAGCTGTTTTTTCCCATCATGCTCAAATCGGGAAAGTTGATCGCAATGCGAAAGCGTGCATACATCGCATAAACCTTGTTGCCGGAAACCAATACTTCATAAGGCAAGTGAGCGGTTGATCTAAGCTCACGGAAGTCGATCTCGCTCATGATGAATCTGTCGTCCATGTATTTTTCGAGTTCGGTGGCGCCTTTCAGCGCGACACCGAATACACTCTCCTGTTTTCCCGGGATATCGACACGGTAAACTTTGCTGACGCCCTTTTTATTGGCAGCCAGTTTCGCATCAACTGACTGAACAGCCTCTTCATAGCTGGCATATTCAGCCAACACATCCTGGTCATCGAAATATTCCATCCCCAGCATGTAGTGATATTTGCGCGCTTGCTTGGCGGTCATGCCCTGCTTGGATCCAAACTCTTCGATCTTGCCCAGAGCGGCAGCCAATCCTGCCGCGACACCGCTCAAGTCGCCCTTCATGCGGTATGCATTCGCCATGTAAACAGGGTTGGTATAGCTCACCTGCACCTCATCCTTTACTTTGGTGATAGCGACTCTTTGTATCGCGCCGAACCCGCCATGCTCGGAATCCGCCGCATTCTTTTTCAAGGCGTCATTGGTCACGATCAAAATGTTGGCATCGGGATAAGGAGAATAATTTCCGACCACGGTAAAGCCGGCCGCGGTCAATGACGCTTTCGCCTGCTCGGTTTTCCCGGCAACCGTTCCCGCAGCTTTTGAAGCAAGCACGAATGGTTTCAAATTCACGTCTTCAGCCATCGCGTTGCTTACGCCGAACAACAATAACGCCGACAACAACATATTTTTGAGTGTCAATTCGTTCATCGTGCTTCTCCTCACAAATCGTTTAAAAACGGTAATCAACTTTTCAGGCTTTCAAGTTTCCCTGGTTAAACTTGGGGGTTGAACCAGGCCAATTTTTCCCTGAGCGTGACAACTCCGCCGACAATGATCAAAGTCGGGGCGTGCAGCTCTTCAACCTCTGCGTTTCCGGGCAGCGTCGCAAGCGTGCCGGTGATGACACGCTGATTTTTCGTGGTGCCTTGTTGCACGATCGCGACCGGAGTGGTGCCCGGCAAACCGTGCGCGATCAGTTCGCTGCAGAGTGTTGCCAGTCCGTGCAACCCCATATAAACCACGATGGTTTGTTTTGGCCTGGCCAGCGCGTCCCAGTCGAGATTCATGCTGCCGTCTTTCAGATGCCCGGTAACGAATATGCAGGATTGCGCATGGTCGCGGTGAGTCAGCGGAATGCCCGCGTAGGCGGACACGCCGGAGGCGGCGGTGATGCCCGGCACGACCTGGAACGGGATGCCTTCCGCTGCCAAGGTCTCGATCTCTTCTCCGCCCCGCCCGAAAATGAACGGGTCGCCGCCCTTGAGGCGCAACACGCGCTTGCCTTCTTTGGCCAGGCGCACCAGCAGCTCATTGATTTCTTCCTGTTGCAATGTGTGGTTGTCGCGTTTTTTACCGACATAAATGCGCTCTGCATCGCGCCGGGTCATCTCGACTATCGGCTTGGAAACCAGATTGTCATAAACCACCACATCGGCCTTCTGCATCAAGCGCAAGGCACGAAAGGTCAGCAGATCGGGATCGCCGGGACCGGCGCCGACCAGATACACTTCGCCGCGCAGGATATTGTCCTCGCTCGCCAGCATCTGCAGCAGTATCATTTCCGCGCTGCTTTCATCGCCGCTCAGCACCTTCTCGGCAATTACGCCTTCCAGCGCGTTCTCCCAGAAGATGCGACGCTTCGCCGGATTGGTGACGCGCTGCTTGACCAATTCACGGAAGCGCTCCGCGAATGCCGCAAGGAGGCTGTAGTTCTGCGGGATCATGGTCTCCAGTTTGCCGCGCATCAAACGTGTCAGCACCGGCGACGCACCGCCGCTGGAAAACGCCACCATCAGCGGCGAACGGTCAAGGATGGCGGGCATGATGAAGCTGCACAACTCGGGATCATCCACCACGTTCACCGGGATGTTGCGTGCGCGAGCCAATTCGGAGACTTGCTGATTGACTTTGCGGTCATTGGTCGCCGCAATCACCAGCGTCACACCTTCGAGGTGATGTGGATCGAAACGCGCGACAATGGCTTTGACGCCTTTCTGTTCCGCGAGCATAGGCTCAATCTGCGGTGCAACCACGCGCACATTTGCTCCCGCCTCAAGCAGCACACCTGCCTTGCGTTTGGCTACTTCACCGCCGCCGACCACGAGGCACAGCTTGTTCCGGACATCGGCAAAGATCGGCAAATAGTCCATTAATCCTGAACCGCTTTCAGGATAAGCGGCAGCAGCGCTTCCGGCAGTTTGATCTTGCCAGCAAGTGCAAATTCATGGGCGCGCGTCGACATCTTCTGCCAGGTCCTGCGGATGATCTGCACCCACTTCGCTTCGTCATACTCCGGGTGTTGCGCAACAAATGCAGTCAGGTAATGCTCGATGAAAACCAGGTCGACCACATCTTCCATCAACTGTGTCTCAGCGTTGACCTTAAGCCCCTTCTTGCTCACGATGGGCTTGACGCGGGCTATCATCGCGTCGTCATAACCCGCTTCCTGCATGATGCGCCCGGCAGTCTCTGCATGAAACTTGTACAGCCCGGTGCGCCATTGCAGATAGCCTTGCTTGTCCATCGGATAGTTGCTGCGCGGGACCTTCCAGCGCTGGATGTGCTGGGCTCGTACCGCGAGCTTCACCGCCTCCGATGCCTCGGGGGCGTAGCGCGCCTGCATATCGCTCATGCGCCGCGCGTAGAGCAGTTCCTTGGGATATTCCTTGCCGTCGGACATTTCCTTGTTCGGGTCTTCCGCATTGGCTTGGTCAAAGGCAACGATGGCGGCTTGATAAAGTTCCTGTGTCATATTGCTTGTCGGCTGGTATGTGAAGTTTCGAAATTTTCGTGTTGTTCCATTTGTCGCCGAATGAATGCGACGAAGCGGGTCGCCCAGTAGCAACTGCCGATGGTGCGCAAGTGGGTATAGGAAGCCAGCAGGTTATGCAGGATCAGGCCGTCCCGCTCCCCGTCTATACCGAATCCGCGCTCGACATGGTAAGCGAAACGGGTGTCCGGCGGGAGGTTCTCCAGACTGGAATAGTGAAATTCATGCGCCTTGATCTGTTTCGCCGGCGCGTTGGGACGCGGCCACGGATGTGCTTCATCTTCCTTGAGATGCACGTAGCCTCGTCCGATGGGTTTGTCGTGCATCTTCACATCGCCGGGGATCGCGCCGACCATCTGGTAGGTGCGTCCCTGATATTCGATGCCGCGCGACAGATACATCAGCCCGCCGCATTCGGCATAGGCCGGCATGCCGTTTTCGATGGCCCGCTTGATCTCACCGCGCAATGTCGCGTTGGTTTCCAGTTCGGCGGCACAGGTTTCGGGAAAACCGCCGCCGATATATAGCGCGTCCACATCCGGCAGGTGTGCATCACGCAACGCATCGAACGGCACCAGCTCAGCTCCCGCCGCTTCCAGCGCGTCGAGATCGTCGGCGTAATAGAAGCCGAAAGCGCGGTCGCGCGCGATGCCGATGCGCACCTTGTCGCCGCAAGGAAGCGGACTCACGCTGGCCTTGTGCGGAAAGTTCAGCGGTGGTTTCTTCGACGACGCGAGCAGCTTGTCCAGATCGACTTGTTCCGCAATCGCATCGCCGATCTGTTTGATCTTTGCCGTGGCGACATCGGACTCATTGCTGGGCATCAGGCCGAGATGCCGTTCGACGATACTGAGCCGCTCATCGTGATGGATCGCACCAACTACGGGTACATCGGTGTAATGCTCGATGACTGCACGCAATTTGGCTTCATGGCGGCTGCCACCAAGATTATTGAGTATCACCCCGGCGATATTGATGTCGCGGTCAAATGCCTGATAACCAAGGATCAGCGGAGCGATGCCGCGCGTCATGCCGCGTGCATCGATCACCAGGAACACCGGCAGGTCGAGCAGCTTCGCCAACGCGGCGTTGCTGTTGCTGCCGTCCAGCGCAAGCCCGTCGTACAAGCCCTTGTTGCCCTCGACCAGATTCACTTCCGAACTGTGCCGCGCAAAGGTGGCAACGATGTCGTCGCGTTCCATCAGGTACAAATCGAGGTTGCGACAGGCGCGCCCTGATGCCTGGCTAAGCCACATCGGGTCGATGTAATCGGGGCCTTTCTTGAACGGCTGGACCGCGTGTCCGCGTTTGCTCAACGCGGCGCACAAGCCTATGCTGACCATCGTTTTTCCGGAAGACTTGTGCGCTGCGGAAATCAGCAATCGGCTGCTCATTTCAGCGTGATTTTGGTATCTCGTGCGGCACGAAATCCAGCATACGAATACCGATGGCTGTAATCAGGAAAGAAACGCCCACGGCACCCATCCCCAGCATTATTTCAGGCATTGACGGACGATACAGACCTATGGCGCCATCACCAAAACTGCTGCTGACTTCATAGCCCGGAAAAATGGATAATGGGAATGCCTGACCACCGATGATAAACACATACAACAGGGAAAAACCGCCCATGATGATAAGCAATGAAGCGAAGAGTATGCACTTCGATTTGCCCAGAGCTGGATGATAAATCAGCAGCAGCGGGATCAGGTTTCCAAAAAGAAAGTACCCCACCCAGAACACTAACGGATACACCCCGCCATCGAACAGTATGAACCGCTCAAATTCTGCCTGCCGGGCGAAATACAAGTTCGTCAGATGGTACGCTGCCACAAAATACAAAGTGGCAATCACAAATATGCCCATCAAGTTTTTCATACGCTTCTGGGCATACGCGTCCAGCAATTTCCCATTCCATTCATAGATGGCGGCCTGCACGACATGGAATACTGCCATACCCCAAGCGAAAGACATGACGATAAACATCGGCGGCAAGATTGCCGTCCCATAGGCTTGTCGCGCCACCAGAAAAGAAAAAATCACGCCGGTACCTGTAGTGAGCACGAACCGCCAGACAAACACCAATAACCCTGCAGGCTTGGACCACGGGTTCATGCGCTTTTCCATCATGGTCCAAAGATAC
>Ga0208079_1000566_pt1 | contig 20067 bp, 20 predicted proteins | sample NGESurdeep092012_5_FD_184474 | JGI IMG/M metagenome (GOLD analysis project Ga0208079, IMG submission 184474) | Arctic peat soil microbial communities from Barrow, Alaska - NGEE Surface sample 210-2 deep-092012 (SPAdes) | ecosystem: Environmental > Terrestrial > Soil > Wetlands > Peat ... | reverse complement strand
GTCTGCACTGACGACCGTCGAGCGGACTCTCGACCAGGTACCGCCGGCCCTGTGACCAACTGCCCTCTGACCACCGACCCGAAAGGAACCACCCCTCCATGCGAGTTGTCATTGCCGGAGCAGGCAGTGTGGGTCGCTCGATAGCCCGCGAGCTGCTGCACAACGGACATCAGGTGTTGTTGATCGACAAGGACGCCGACGACGTCCAGGCCGCGCGCGTCCCGGCAGCCACATGGCTTCTGGCGGACGCCTGCGAGATCAGCTCGCTACATGAGGCCAACCTGGCCGACTGCGATGTGGTGGTGGCCGCGACCGGGGATGACAAGGCGAACCTGGTCTTGTCACTGCTGGCCAAGACGGAGTTCGGGGTCCCCCGCACCGTTGCCCGGGTGAACAACCCCAAGAACGAGTGGATGTTTGACGAGGCATGGGGTGTGGATGTTGCAGTGTCGACTCCGCGACTGATGACCGCCCTGGTCGAGGAGGCAGTCAGCATCGGTGACCTGGTGCGCATCTTCACCTTCGGACAGGGCAATTCCACGATGGTCGAGCTCACGCTTCCGGAGGACAGCCCGTTCGCCGGCCGGCGGGTTGGCGACGTTCCCTGGCCAGACGACAGCGTCCTGGTGGGGATCATCCGGGAGGACCACCCGATTGCACCCGGTCGAGATGACTCGCTTGAGGCTCACGACGAGCTGCTGTTCCTGGCCACACCAGATATCGAGGACGCGCTCGAGGCCATGCTCAGCCCGGGCGAGCGGATCCCGCGCGACAAGGAATAAGCGCACGGCCCGTCTGCCGACTGACGCGGCGACCTGCGAGGGTCAGGCGGGCGGTTCGGACGGGGCCAGAGCCGTCTTGCCGCGCACAAGGATCATTCCCATGACCGCCAGTGCGCACAGGTAGGCCGGCCAGCTCAGCGCAATCTTGGCGACTCCAAGCAGTTCGACCTGCCCCGCCAGATACAGCGGAAACATCACCACAACCCGCACGGCAAACAGGACGACGAGCACCATGGTCAGACGCTGGCAGACGGCGACCAGGCCGCGGTCACGTCGCCATGCCGTCAGCGGCGCCAACCCCGGCGGGTCCTGAGCCATCAGTGGGTCGGCGGCGGCGACCATGAAGCCGACAACCGGCCAGCGCACCAGGACCGATAGCAGGGAACCGACTCCCCAGCCCGCGCTGGTCAGGATGCCGGGCAAGAACGCCGCCTCAGCCTTTCCACTGCGTAGCGCGAAGAACGCGGCGAAAGCGGTGGCGAGGACGGCCGACAGGACATAACGGGGGGTCTGGCGCATCACGAGACGGACTATCAGCAGCGCCAGCACGATGGCCACTGAGGCGCCCACCGCAATCTTGACGTCGTGCAGCCAGACCCAAGCCACCACGAAAGCCACTGTTGGCAGCGCAGTCTCGAACGAACCTCGAGCGCCTCCCAACGCGGACGAAAGTCGTTCGCGGATAAGGGACTCGACAGTGTGCGCGTCGGCAATGGCCGGCGTAGGGGTCGCGATGTTGTCGCTAGTGGTCACGGTCAAGTCTTATCTCGTAGGCGGGATTGAAGATCGTCGGTATGCCGTGCTGGTAGGTCACCCGTCCGTGCGCGCTCAGATAGGTCCCCGGCACGACGCCTCCGATCCGGCGACGGCCGAGCCAGATGAGATTCAAGGTCTTGCTGCCGTCGTAGATCTCCGCCACCAGGGCCGGTACGTTGGTGCGAGGTCGAAGGGTCACACTGCGAACGGCGCCACACACGTTGGCCTCGGAGCGGTCCACCAGGTCGACTATCGGGGTCCCGCCCAGGCGCCCCGTGTCCTCCTGCAGCTCATGGGCATCGAGGTCGGACTCGGACCGAGCCAGGCGCCCCGTGACGCGGGAAAGCAGCCTGAACTTGCCACCTGCAGCCATGTGCTCAGCGGTCATCACTGGTCCCATCAGCTAGTGGATCTCGGTGATCTCTGGCCCGCGTTCGAAGGGCTTGAAGTCATCAAGGGAAGGGGCGCCGTGGTCCGAGTCCTTGTCTGCCCCGTTCTCATCTGCAGAGCCCTGCTCTGAACCATCGGCTGACCCGCCCTCCGGGTCACCCTGCTCGGGCAGCTTCAGCGACAGCAACTCGCGGGGGGCCATGGCCTCGTCGCCACGCACAACGACCGTGGCCTTGACCACATCGAGCAGGGTCGAGGCAGCGCCCTCATCGATGGCCGCCTGACCACTGAGGACAGCGCGCAGGAACCAGCGTGGCCCGTCGACGCCGACGAAACGCACCGGTGAGAACACGGTGCGGCCATCGGGGCCCTGACCAGGCATCTGAGCCCGCAGCTCGGCTCCCAGCGGACCTGACGTCTTGTCCGCCGTGCCGCCCTGACTGGTGATGCTGGCGGCGATCTCGGTGCGGATGTCATCCCAGATTCCCTCACGACGCGGTGCCGCGAATGCCTGAAGCTGCACCGCCGACTCCCCCAGCACCGCGGTCACCCCGACCACGTTCTGTGACTCCTCCTCGACCTCAAGACGCAGCTCCATGCCCGGAACGCCCGTCAGCCACAGTGCTCCCAGGTCCAGCCGCCCTTCCAGGCCGTGGACCTCTGAGCGGTCGAACGGACCGCCACGACGCGACACCTGAGACGCAGGCGCCGTGCTGACGCTCTCGAGGTCTGCCTGGTCCTCAGCACCATTGCCTTCACCCGCAGTCTCGGTGATGCTCGGGTTGAGTTCGTCGCTGGTCTTCTTGTTGCCACGGCGGAAGATGCCCACGTGTCGTCAGTCCTTAGTCGTCGATATCAGTCGTCGATGTCAGCGTCATCGATGTCATGCATGGTGTCGTTGAGGGGTGGCGTGCCAAACCCTCCACTGGCTCCATGTCCATTGTCCCCCCGTTGACTGCCCGGAAGCGACCTCACCTCGACGAAATGGGCCTCGCTGACCCGTTGGACAACGAGCTGGGCGATTCGGTCTCCTGCAGTGATGGTGAACCCCTGTTGGGTGTCGGTGTTCAGCAAGTTCACCAGGATCTCACCACGGTAGCCCGCGTCCACCGTGCCGGGCGCATTCAGCACTGTGATGCCGTGTCTGGCAGCCAACCCCGAGCGTGGGTGCACGAAGGCGGCATATCCGGCGGGCAGGGCGATCGCGACACCAGTGGGAACCAGTGCCCGTTGCCCTGGAGCGAGGAATACGCCCTGCCGGGCATGCAGGTCCGCTCCGGCGTCGCCCGGGTGCGCGTACCTGGGCATCGGCAGGTCGGGGTCAAGGCGCGAGATCAGCACCTGGACCCGCGAGGGGTCAGTCATCGTTGAAGCCCCTTGTCGAAACCCCTGCCGTACCAACGGTGGGCGCTCCGCTCAGGCAGCACATTCGCGACACACCGGCTGGCCGTTGACTTCCTTGGCCAGCTGGCTGCGGTGATGCACCAGGAAGCACCGAGAGCAGGTGAACTCATCGGCTTGCCGTGGGACCACTCGCACAGACAGCTCTTCGCCGGAGAGGTCAGCTCCGGGGAGCTCGAAGCCGTCGGCGTGCTCGGTCTCGTCAACGTCAACGCTTGAGGCGCTCTTGTCGACGCGACGAGACTTGAGCTCCTCGATGGAGTCTTCGGCATCGTCATCATCGGTCTTGCGGGGCGCGTCATAGTCAGTCGCCATACGTGATGTCCCCCTCCTTCAGGTCTTGGGATGGAATCGGTGTCAGGAATCGGCTTCAGGAATCGCTGTTGAGCGTCGCTGCGAGGTTAACGCCGGGCCCGTTGTTTTTGTGCCCGCTTGCGCCGGGCAGTGTGCCCTATCCGAGGGCCGTTGTCACTATCGGAACACCACCAATCAATTCAAAGACCCTCCACAGATGTCTGAACGGCTCATCATCAAGACAAAGTGCCCGCCGCGCTGAGGCTGTCACCGGCTGCACAATGGCTGATAGTACGGCCTGAGACAACGAGGTGAGCGCTCGAGGCGTCGCAGGGTTCTACCCAGTCACCGCAAGGGCGCCAAGTCCTCGAGCCTGGACAACAACGACCCATGTATACCGGGCCCGGCGGCCACAACAGCTGCCTGGCCGGGTCCGAGATTGTTCAAGCCGCTAACCAGTGCCCCCGCTTCCCTGGCGATGAGCCAGCCAGCGGCGAGATCCCACGGATTCAGGCCTGACTCGTAGTAGGCGTCGACCGTGCCACACGCGACCGCGCACAGATCCAGTGCCGCACTGCCGGCCCGCCGGATGTCCCGGATCTCGGGCAGGATCGCGGCCAGCACCTCGCCCTGGCGGGCGCGCACCTCAGGCCGGTATCCGAAGCCGGTGGCCACCAATGACTGCAGGAGCACTTCGACGGGGTTGACCCTGATCGCCGTGTCGTCGTCGCCCTGCAGAACATGTGCACCGCCGCCCACCCGGGCGTGGAAGATCTCCGTGGTGAGCGGGTTGCAGATCGCCCCGGCGATCGGTCGCCACTGGCCGGCCGTCCCTGAGTCGCCGATGACGGCGGCCACCGAGACGCAGTAGGCCGGGATCTCGTAGAGGTAGTTCACGGTGCCGTCGATCGGGTCGATAACCCAGGTGATGCCCGAGGTTCCTTCAGAGGCCCCGTCCTCCTCACCAAGAATCGCGTCGTCCGGCCGGGCGCCCAGCAGATGATCCCGCAGCAGCGCTTCAGACTGCTGGTCCATCACGGTCACGATGTCGTTGATGCTGCTCTTGGTGTCCAGAACACCAAGGCTGCGCGGGCGTTCCTGCACGATGAACCTCCCGGCCGCGCGGGCAGCAGAGATGGCCAGATCCTCGAGCTCACGAAGGAGTACCTCCGAGGGTGTCTGACCAAGGAACCTCACGTCAGCGCACATCAGTCAGACCCGCAGAGAGCGGGTTTGGCCGCTCTCAGGTTGGGGCAACACCCCGGACGGCACACGGGGGGGGACACCTCGTTGCCGGGCCATGAAGGAGAGACAACCGGAACGGAACCGCGGGCCTGGGTGGCTCGCTCGAGAACCAGGTCGACCAGCCCCGACACGAACTCGGGGTCAGTGCCAACAGTGGGTACCCGCACCATCTCCAGGCCCTCCGCGGTCGCTGTCTGCGCAGCTTCGGTGTCGAGGTCGAACCTGACCTCCATGTGGTCCGTGACAAACCCGATCGGCGCCACGACGACGATCCCGACCCCGACGGAGGCCAGGGTCCGGAGCGCATCGTTGACGTCCGGCTCGAGCCACGGCTGGCTGGGAGGGCCCGAGCGGGAGCAGAAGACCAGCTCGTGGTCCAGTCCTCGACCGAGCGTTGCATTGACCTCATCGGTGACGGCTGCCGCCAGTGCCAGATGCTCGCGCCGGTATGCGTTACCCTCGCCGTCGCCCGGACCCGAGGTGTCATCCATGGCCTCCGGGATCGAATGGGTGACGAAGACCAGGCGGATCTCGTGGTCAGGACGCTGCTTCAGGCCGCGCACTGCTTCAGTCACGTATCGAGCGTTGGCGCGCGAGAACCCGGGGTGGTTGAAGTAAGGACGCACCTTGTCGACCTCAATCTGACGTCCCTCGTCGGCCAGGGTCGCCACTGCGCCAGCCAGGTCCTCGCGGTACTGGCGACACGATGAGTAGGAGGTGTAGGCACTCGTCACGATGGTCACCATTCGGCGCATACCAGCCTCGTGGGCGTCTCGCAGTGTGTCGATGAGCAAGGGAGCGAAGTTGCGGTTGCCCCACACGAGCGGCGTCGATAGCTCACGGCGGTCCAGCTCTGAGCGCAGGGCCGCCAGCAGCAGACGGTTCTGCTCGTTGATCGGACTCTCGCCGCCGAAGGAGTAGTAGTGCTGCGCCACTGCGCTCATACGTTCGTCCGGGATGCCTCGTCCCGCGGTGACGATCCGCAGGAACGGCATCACGTCTTCGGGTTTCTCGGGCCCGCCGAACGACAGCAGTAGAATGCCGTCATACGGGCTGAGTGGGTTGACGTCGGACCCGGCCTGGGGTGAGGTCACAGGCATTCTCCGGTTCGCTTGGGGCTCTGCGGCAACATCGACCGCAGCATGGGACTTCGCCAAAACTACCCTTGCGGCGTGGCCTGCGGACACTCGGGCCGTGAAGATGGCAGAGTCTGTGGTTAATGGGCGACTCAGGAGAAGGCGATGCAAAACCTGCAACTGATCGGCGTGCATGAGGACGGGGAGCACCTGCTGCTCACCGGAGCCGACGGCGAGCGTTTCCAGATGCCTATCGACGACGCGCTACGGGCTGCGATCCGGCGCGATCGACCACGTTTGGGGCAGCTCCAGATCGATGTCGAAGGTGGGCTGCGCCCACGCGATGTCCAGGCGCTGATCCGCGCAGGTGCCTCATCCGATGAAGCTGCCAGCCGCGCGGGCTGGTCAGTCGAGAAGGTCCATCGCTACGAGGGCCCGATCCTTGCCGAGCGCGAGCACGTGGCCGGCCTGGCGCAGCGGGCCCGTGTGCGCCAACACACAGCTGTCGCCAGCGGCAGCAGCGCACCCACGCTGTCGGCACGGGTCACTGAGCGACTCAAGGCGCGCGACGTCGAGGTGACCGACGCCAGCTGGGACTCCTGGCGGACCGAGGGCGGCCCATGGACCGTCGTGCTGACCTTCGCCGCCGGGGGGCGTCAGCGTCAGGCGTCGTGGAGCTTCGACCTTGCCAACCGGACCGTTTCAGCCGTGGATGACGAGGCGCGGTGGCTTAGCGAGGAGGTGCAGGAGGCCAAGGGGCCGATCCCGGCGCCGAAACTGCGCTCCGCGTCGGGGCGGGACACCACGGTCTATGACGTGGAGGCCGAAGGGGGCATGCGCCCCCTAGCCCATCAGGAGCACCAGGAGGACCCGCTTGATCTGATGACGGCGATGCGCAAACGCAGCACCGCGCGCGGCCGCCGCAAACCTGGCAGCCGCAGTGCGTCGGGCGGGTCACCCAAGGTCGCGTCGAGTGCGCCCAGGGCTGAGAAGCACATCCCGGAGCGTGCGCTGCCGCTGGAGGACCTGGCTTACGACCTTGAGAGAATGCCGCCAGCCGCGGAGCCCGAGCAAGCCGCTCTCAGTGACCTTGCCGATGAAGACTTCACGACCAACGACTCCTCCCCCCACGAGACATCACCCAACGCCGATGACAAGGCCCATGAGCCGGCGGAGGAATTCGCGCGCCAAGGCCCGTCCAAGGCGCGGGCAAAACGGCCGGCTCACGAGGCTGCCCGCAAGACCGGCCGCCCTAGCGTTCCTGCCTGGGATGAAATCATGTTCGGCTCGAGGCCGGGCGTCGACCGTTCCTCGTCCTGATCGCCGGTGGCCTGGCTGGACGATGGACGACCCGGTTGCTCCGATTATCTGGTTGATCCGAAGACGTCAGAGATTGCCAGTTGTTGGCTGGATCGGGCAGAAGTCCAGGGCGAAGGGTAGGACCTCGGGCGAGGCCGCGGCGTTCTGCGCAGCATGCGAGGTCATCCTGCGCATGTAGTGGCGTCGGCACAGAACCTCGTACTGGACGAGTCCGACCTCGCCGGCGGTGATATCCCCCAACGCGACCTGCTCTCCTTCGACGACCATCGCGCCATCCACGACCCGGGCGTTCTGGGTAGCCCGATGGCCACACCAGCACAGCGCTTCGACCTGCAGCGACTGGACCCGGTCGGCCAGCTCGATCATTCGCTGGGAGCCCGGGAACAAGGCGGTCCTGAAGTCGGCGGTGATGCCGAATGCATACACGTCCACACGCATCTCGTCCACGATTCGGGCGAGCTGTTCGACCTGAGCCGGGGTGTAGAACTGTGCCTCGTCGCAGATCAGGTAGTCAACCCGCTGGCCACTGGTGGCCCGGCCGACGATGACCTCCCAGAAGTCGAGGTCATCAACCACCTCCAGGGCGCTGGTGGCCAGACCAAGCCGCGAGGACAACACCGACTCTCCGGCCCGGTCGTTCTTTGTGAATATCAGCCCGGCCCGCCCTCGCGCGGCGTGGTTGTGGTCCATCTGGAGTGCCAGGGTGGATTTGCCACAGTCCATCGTGCCGGAGAAGAAGACAAGTTCAGCCACGATGCAGAACTCTACGGTGCGGACAGGTCACAAGCCCTTGTGCTGTCCCGCGCGGGCACTTGCATGAGCGGGATCGCCACCTCCGCAGGGGTCAGTGATCCGTGAAGGCCCAATAGCGCCAGCAGCGCTGGCCGCGCGGTCCGGGAGTCCACGATGGCGAAGTTGTCACGCATCGCCACGATGATGTCACCGATGCGGGGCAGTACCCGCTCCGAGACTTCACCGAACAGGCCATGCCCGACCGCCTCGTCCCGGCTGAGCACCCAAGCCCGCGTGTCCACCCGCTCGCGCCAGGTGGCGAGCACGTCGGCGGCGGAACCCGGCTCGCAGTACAGCTGCAGGGATCGGGGTTCGCCGCCCACATGTCGGACGTCTGCAGCCAGCTCGGCATCGTGTGCAAGATCGATCCGCAGGGCATGGGGAGCATCGACCATGCCGTGGTCGGCCGTCACATGGACGGAGGTGTCCGAAGGCACACCCGCAACGAGGCGGGCCAGAGAACGGTCAATCAGCTCCAGCTCGTCACCCCACTCCCAGGACTGACAGCCGTGGACGTGCCCGACCTTGTCGAGCTCTCCCCAGTAGAGATAGACAAGGGCACGCTTGTTCCCCTGGAGTGCCGCCAGTGCCGAGTCCACCCGCGCATCAAGAGAACGCGCCGCTGTGAAGCTGCCTCCGCGCAACGCCGCGTTGGTCAGCCCAGAACCGTCGAAGAAGCCCGGGCCGATGCGGGTGACGGCTACGCCATCTGCGACAGCCCGTTCGAAGACGGTCTGGCTCGGCTGCCACAGACGCGGATCAGGGCCGTTGTCCCAGGACAGCTCGTTCAGCAGCCGGTCCTCGCCCGGAACGAGCACCTCGTAGCCGACGAGTCCGTGGGAGCCTGGCGGCAGCCCCGTCCCGAACGTGCCCATGCTCGTCGCGGTGGTCGACGGGAAGCCGGCACTGAGCCGGTATGCCGCTGGCAACAACCCTCGAAGGAACGGTGCGTGCCCGCTGCGCTGGCGCAGAAGGTCGTAGCCCAACCCATCGACAAGCACCACCACCGCACGCCTCGCCGGCAGCAGGTCGAGCAGGTCGGGTCGCGGGCCGCAGCCATCGCAAGGAGCCTGTTCGGCCACCCCCAAAGACCGCACTACCGCTGGCAGGACACCGGCCAGCCCCGTCGCGTCATAGGTTGGCATGAGGCTTTGCTCAAACACGGAGGTGTCCTCAACCTCCAATGGCCGCAGACAGCGTTCGCGCAAAGGCCATGGCCTGCGCCAGCGCAGGCTCCCCATCCGCATCGGCGCTGATCCGCAGGCCGATGTCATCGGTGGTGATCGTGCCCTCGTAGCCGTGATCGGCCTCGCAGTTCGGATCGCCGCAGGTCGCAGGGATCATGTCGACCCGGCTGACCGCGCCCCAGCCGAGAGTCAGCGTGAGCTCGCGTCCCAGAGACCCGGGCGCATAAGTCGCCGGAGACGCCACCACGTGGGTCAGCATGACGCCCCTTACAGCGCTCAGCGGCACGCACTCGGATGTCGCGGTCGCGGTCGCGCTCGATTGGGGGTCCTCATCATCGGGCTCGCCAGGGTCATCCTCAGCCGCGTGGTCATCCGCGTGCGCGACCACGAGTCGGGTGGGTGTCAGCGCTAGCACCGTGATGTGGCGGCGAACGGTGTCGTTGTCGAACGTCGTCTCCTGGTGCACCAGATGTGAGACGACCTCGCCGCCGGCGACCGCCGACTCGACCACATCCGCCACCAGGGCCGGGTAATATCCTGCACGCTCGATGTCCTTGGTCAGCGAACTCGGCAGCGGACGCCGTTGCGTCGTGATCTGGTCGGCAATGTCACCCATGAGACCCATCTTCGCCCATCCCTGGCCCAGGCGCGCGCTGTGCGGCATTGTTCGTTGCCACAAGCGTCTGTGCCACGCTGCCTGCTTGCCAGGCAGCGCCGCCGCACTACGTCAAGGCTCGTCGTTGGGCGTCGGTGCGCTTCGTTGACGGCGTCACCACGATCTCGACCCCGAGCACATCGACGCCGCCGGGATGGGCAAGGACCGGGTTGATCTCCAGTGATGCCACGTCAGGCTGACGGTCGGCCAATACAGAGACGCGCGCGATGAGATCGGCCAGCGCGCCGCGATCGGCCACCGCCGCGCCGTGGTACCCATCCAGCAGAGGCGAAGCCTTCACCGAGGAGATCAGGTCGTTGACGTCGACGTCGGTCAGCGGCGGGATTCGGTACCCGATGTCGTCCAGCAGGTCAGTCGGCGGCCCGGCGATGCTGAAGCTGACCACGGGCCCGAACACGGGGTCCTCTGCCGTGCGGACGACACAGGCAACCCCTGGCGTTCCCATCCGCTGGACCACGAACTTGTCGGCCGCCAGTGGTGATAAGCGCAGCGACAGCGCCTCGAAGGAGTCCCGCACGGATGTCTCTGTCTGAAGGTCGACATGCATGGCGGCCTGGCCCGGCTGGTGCCGCACTGTGGGCGAGACCGACTTGATCACCACGGGGTATCCGAGCTGTTCCGCAACGGCAACCGCCTCATCGGCCGTTGTCGCGGGGATGGCCGGCCAGAGCTTCACGCCGTAGGCCGCCAGCAACTTCTCGGCCTCGATCGGCGTGAGCGTGCGACCCGCGGGGGCATCTGCCAGAACCCCCTCAACGAGGTGTTCGGCCGCGGCGAGGTCCAGACCAGACGGCTCGACCAGCTGCCCGCGTTCGCGAGCCCGCCACTGTCCGTAGCGGGTGGCAGCCGCCAGCGCGCGAACGGCATCCTCAGGCATTTCGTAGGCCGGGACCGCCCGTCGCGGGATGCGGTCGTCGCCGTCAGCCGGGTCTCTGCCGTCAGTGCGGTCACCGGACAGGGCCTCGGTAACCCCCACCATGCCGAGAAAAGTTGCCGCACAGGGTTTGTCCGTTGTGGCAGCCGACTCGACGACCGCATGGGCCACGTCCTGACCGGAGGTGACCAAAGGGGGGATGAAGCAGGTCAGGACGCTGTCGACCCGGTCGTCACCGAAGGCGGCGTCAAGAACGGCCGAGAAATCCGTCGCCCTTGCCTCCGCTGGCAACGACACCGGACCATGGGTGACCTTGAGCCCCCAGCTGACGCACGCCTGCGCGGTGAGGGCTCCAAGGGCATCCGAGTTGCCGACGATGGCCACCCGGTCGCCGCGTGGCAGCGGCTGGTGAACCACCAGCTGGGCCACGTCGAAGAGCTGGTGCACGTTCTCGACGCGGATCACCCCGGCCTGGCGCAGCATGGCGTCGAAGGCCGCCGGCGGGACCTTGCTCGGTTGGACCCGGTGACCTGGCGGGACGCCGTACGAGCTGATGGCGGACTTCACCACCATCACGGGTTTACGCATCGCGAGCTGTCGGGCGATTCTGAAGAACTTGCGCGGGTTACCCACCGACTCCAGATACAGGCCCACCGCGTGAGTGTGGTCGTCATCGATCCAGTACTGCATGAAGTCGTTGCCGGAGACGTCAACCCGGTTACCGGCCGAAGCAAAGACCGAGATGCCGAGGTTGCGTCGGGCAGCGAGGGCGAGCACAGCGATACCCAGCGCTCCGCTCTGGGCGACCAGCCCCAGGGTCCCGGCGGGTGGCACCACGGCCGCCAAGGTGGCGTTCAGCCGAACGCCGGGGTCGGAGTTGATGACGCCGAAGGAGTTCGGGCCGATGACCCGCATGCCGTTGCTGCGCGCCGTGCGCAACAGCTCATGCTGGCGTTTCACACCGACCGGTCCGGACTCGGCGAACCCGGCAGATACCACCAGCAAGGTCTTGACGCCGGCTGTTGCGCAGTCCTGGACCACGAGCTGCACTGAGCGCGCGGGGACGGCGACGACCGCGAGGTCGATGTGATCGGGGATCTCGCTGACTCGTGAGTGGGCCTCCAGCCCCTGCACGTGCCGGGCCTCGATGTTGACGGCATGGACCCGACCGGTGAATCCGCCGGCACGGATATTGGTCAACAGCTGATGCCCGATCGAGTCGACCCGGCGACTGGCCCCGATCACCGCGATCGATTCCGGGAACAATGCGGAACGCACGCTCAGGGCTTCGGCGCGGTGCTCACGTGACACTCGAACTGCCTGGGACTGCACAGTCGGTTCGATCGTGAAGGCCACCGCGATCACGCCGTCATCGAAGTGGTAGTTGACCTCATAGCCAGCCTCGGTGAAGACCTGGATCATCTTGTGGTTCTGCGGCAGGACGTCAGCCACGAACTTGGTCACCCCCAGCTCTTGGCCGATGGCTGCCAGGTGCTCGAGCAAGACGGACCCCACGCCCTTGCCCTGATGGGCGTCGGAGATGTGGAAGGCGACCTCGGCTGTCGTCTCGTCGAGCCTGTCAAAGCGCGCGATCCCGATGATGTCCTCATGCACCGTCGCCACGAGAGCCACCCGCCAGTCATAGTCGACCTGGGTGAACCGAGCGACATCCTTGTCGCTCAGTGTCTTCAACGGCGCAAAAAAACGAAGGTAGATGGACTCGGCGGACTGTCCTGCGTGGAAACGTCGGACGCGGTCGGCGTCGTTCGGCACGATAGGGCGCACATGAGCCATCGACCCGTCCCGCAGAACCACGTCAGCCTCCCACCACACCGGATAGGCATTGGGTCGGACGTCCGTGTCGGTCATGGGTTCAGGATGGCAGATCAACGCCGTCAAGTTCCCCGGACCTGTCGATCAGCGGAATCAGCGATCTGTGACTAAGGTCATGCCATGGCTGATGCATACGCGCAGTTCCGTGGTGCCCGAGACCTCCTGCTGTCGGCACGCACCGACTACGACCGGGCGCTGGCCGACTATGACCCACCCAGGCCCGCGGACTTCAACTGGGCTCTGGACTGGTTCGACCAGGTGGCAGCGGATGCCTCGACCGGCGCGCGGGTTGCCCTCAAGATCGTCGAGGCCGACGGGACCAGCCGTTCGCTCACATATGCCGAGATGTCCGCCCGCTCCTCGCAGGTGGCGTCATGGCTGTCATCCCAGGGCGCATCCAAGGGCGACCGTCTGCTGCTGATGCTGGGCAACCAGGTGGAGCTGTGGGAGACGCTGCTGGCCTGCATCAAGCTCGGCGTCGTGGTGATCCCTGCGACGACGTTGCTCACCTCTGCCGACCTGGACGACCGGATCACCCGCGGTGATGTGGGACACGTCGTCGCCGCGTCGACCGACGCCGGCAAGTTCGACGAAGTGCCCGGCGACTACTCCCGCATCGCCGTTGGAGATCCGGTCGCCGGCTGGACGACATACAGCGAGTCACAGGCCGCAGCAGAAGGATTCGTGCCTTCGGAGACGGCTGGCGGCGACGACGCCCTGCTCCTCTACTTCACGTCTGGCACGACCGCTCAGCCCAAGCTCGTCGAGCACACGCATCTGTCCTACCCGGTCGGGCATCTGTCCACGATGTACTGGATTGGCCTGCAGCCCGGTGACGTCCACCTGAACATCTCATCGCCGGGGTGGGCCAAGCACGCCTGGTCCTCGTTCTTTGCTCCGTGGAATGCCGAGGCCACGATCCTGGTAGTGAACCAGCCGCGCTTCGACGCGGCGGCACTGCTTGCGACGATGGCGCAGGAGTCGGTGACCACGTTCTGTGCCCCGCCGACCGTCTACCGGATGTTGATCCAGCAGGATCTGGCGCCATGGCGGGGGCAACTGCGCCTTCGCGAGATGGTTGGCGCCGGAGAGCCGCTCAACCCTGAGGTCATCCAGCAGGTCCAGGATGGGCTCGGGATCGTGATCCGAGATGGGTTCGGCCAGACCGAGACGACCGCCCAGGTGGGCAACAGCCCCGGCCAGGAGGTCGTGCCCGGCTCGATGGGACGGATTCTGCCGGGATACGACGTGATCCTGCTCGACCCGGCCACCGGCGAGGAGCGGCTCGGTGACGGCGCCGAGGGCGAGCTGTGCCTGCGCCTTGGCGGCATCGGCGGGCGCCCGGTTGGCCTGATGGCCGGCTACCACGGCGACCCGGAGCGGACGGGCGAGTCGATGCGGGACGGTGCCTATCACACCGGTGACGTGGCCTCCCGCGATGCACGCGGCTACATCACATACGTGGGACGGGCCGATGACGTCTTCAAGGCCTCGGACTACCGGATCAGCCCGTTCGAGCTCGAGTCGGTGCTGATCGAGCACCCGGCGGTTGCGGAGGCGGCGGTGGTCCCCTCACCGGATGCGACCCGCCTGGCCGTGCCAAAGGCGTATGTCGTTCTGGCGCCTGGCTACTCACCGACCGCAGAGACCGCGGAGTCGATCCTGGCCTATGCGCGCAAGAACCTCGCGGCATACAAGCGGGTTCGCCGCATCGAGTTCGCCGAGCTGCCAAAGACCATCTCGGGCAAGATTCGCCGAGTTGAGCTGCGTGGTCGCGAGCAAGAGATGCACGGAGCCGAAGCCGGCGACAGCGCCTCGAGCCGGGCCAGCAAGCTCGAGTTCTGGGAGTCCGACTTCCCGGGGCTCAAGGACTGAGTCGATTGGCCCGGCGCACCTCTGCGCCGGGCTGACTGCCTGGCCTCACCCCATGCAGGGCCTCAGCTCATGGCGAAGACCACTGTCACCGTCACGCTGACCTCTTGGCTGCCCGGCTGGATCGGGACGTCAGCCTGCTTGGCCATTGCCGCAGACGGCACCGGGATCGGCGACGGGGTGGCCACGCTCTCTGCGATGGACACAACGTCACCCAACGAACGCCCAGCGGCCCGGGCGTACTGCCCGGCCTTGGTCTTGGCATCCGCGAAGGCCGTGTCCCGGGCTTTGGACACCAGCGCCCCGGTGTCCGCGAGATCGAGGCTGATCCCATTGACCCGAACGGCGTCGCCGCCGGCGCCGACGGCCTTGCTGATCGCATCTCCGGCACGACCGAGGTCGCGCAGCTTGGCACTGACGCTCTCAGACACCTCGTAGCCTTTGATCCGGGGGGCTGCGGGATTCGTGTAGTCGGAGCTGGGGGCGATATTCAGCCCCGACGTCTGCAGGTCCTTCTTCTCGACGCCGTTGCCGAGCAGCGACTTCTGGACGGAGTCAGCAGAGCCGTTCGCCTTCGCGAGTGCTTCGGACACCGAGGGGGCGGTCGCAACCACGGAAAGGTCGAGCCGCAACGTGTCCGGGGTGCCCGCCACGTCCGCCCTGCCGCCCACCGTGATGCCCGCACCCCCGACACCCGTGATCGCCGGGGTCTGGGCCGATGAGGTGTTGACGGCTCCGGTCAGGGCCTGCGCCGGCGTGCCTCCCGAACGAGTCGTGCCCAACAGGTAGACGACCAGGAGCGAGATGACCGCGAGGATGACCAGAGAAGCGCGACGAGGGGTAATGGTGACAGTCATGTGAGTGTGACGCACGGCGTGGCAGAACGGTTCCGTCCCCTGACACAGTCCACGTGCAGAACTCAGCGCTCATGAAACAGTGAACCCGTGGAGTTCTCTGACGTCATTCGCAAGCGGCACATGGTTCGTCGCTACGACCCCGACCGTCCGGTACCGGCCGAGGTCACCAACACGGCACTGCTCAACGCGATCCGGGCCCCGAGCGCTGGTTTCAGCCAGGGTTGGGACTTCGTCGTGCTGACCCGATCTGAGGAACGAGAGGCCTACTGGTCGGCCACCAGTGACCCCGACGACGAGCCGGACTCATGGCTGGCGGGCATCAAGAGTGCACCCACGCTGATTCTGTGTCTCTCCGATGAGGGCACCTACCTGCGGCGCTACGCCGAGTCGGACAAGGGCTGGGCGGACATGGACGAGGCGCGCTGGCCGGTCCACTACTGGGACATCGACACCGGCATGGCCGCGCTGATGGTCCTGTTGACCGCTGTAGACGAGGGCCTGGGGGCCTGCTTCTTCGGGGCACCTCCCGAGGCGCATGAGGACATCTTCGAGGCGTTCGACATTCCGCATGACCGCAATCTGGTCGGCGTGGTATCACTGGGCTATCCGATGCCGCATCCGAAGAGTGGAAGCCTCAAACGCGGCAAGCGCGGGCTGGACCAGGTGGCGCACTACGGACGCTTCGGGCGCCACGCTCAGACCTAACGGACTGATTCAGGCATCTGTTTTGGTTGTTTTTTCTTTGTATCTCTTTACATCGCGCTCGGCAGGGTCTATAACTATCTCAACGACCCATCTCAGCGGGGAGACCCCATGTACGCAGAGGAACGTCAGCAGCACATCCTCGACCGCGCTCGCGCCGCGGGACGGGTAGACGTCAACGCCCTCGCAGAGGTGCTCGATGTCACCCCCGAAACCGTGCGCCGGGACCTGACCATCCTCGAACGGTACGGCGTGCTGCGTCGGGTCCACGGCGGCGCCATCCCCGTCGAGCGCCTCGGGTTCGAGCCCGGCGTCGAGATCCGATCGGAGCGTTTCGTCGCGGAGAAGGAACGCATCGCCAAGGCGGCACTTCCGCACCTGCCTCAGGAGGGCACGGTGCTGCTCGATGCAGGCACCACCACCATGCGGCTGGCTGAACGGCTCCCCCGCGACCACGAGCTCACCATCGTCACCAACTCCTTGGGGATCGCCACACTGGTGGCTCAGTTCCCGAATCTGTCCCTCTACCTGCTCGGTGGTCGCGTGCGCGGCCGAACCCTCGCCGCGGTGGGCTCGTGGGTCACCAACGCGCTGCAGGATGTGTTTGTCGACGTCGCCTTCATCGGCACCAACGGGCTGTCCCCCGAGCGTGGCCTGACCACCCCGGACCAATCCGAGGCCGCTGCCAAGCACGCCATGATCAAAGCTGCCCGGCGCAGTGTCGTGCTGACCGACCACACGAAGATCGGTGTCGACCACTTTTCGCGATTCGCTGACCTCTCAGACATCGCCGCGGTCATTACCGACGACGGGCTCGACCCTGAGACGGCCGCCGAGATCGAGGCGCTCGGCCCCGAGGTGGTGCTCGCATGATCGTCACCCTGACCCCGAACCCGAGCGTCGACCGCACCGTTTCCATCACGGACCTCCAGCGCGGCGAGGTTCAACGCGCCACCGCCAGCCGGATTGACCCAGGCGGCAAGGGAGTGAACATCTCCCGGGCCCTCACTGCCCATGAGGCTCGCACCCTGGCGGTTCTGCCCGCGGGCGGACCACAGGGACATCTGCTGGCCGAGCTCCTCGCGGACGCAGGTATCGCGGTCGCCATTGTGCCGATTGCCGGCTCGACCCGCGCCAACCTCGCGCTCGTGGAGCCTGACGGCACCACGACCAAGATCAACGAGCCCGGTCCGCTCCTGTCGAGCTCCGAGCTCGAGGCCCTTCTCTCCGGCGCGGTGGACACGCTGGCGGACCAGCCCAGCTGGCTGGTGGGTTCGGGCAGCCTCCCGCCAGGTGTCGACGACGACTTGTATGCCGGACTGGTGCGCCGCTGCCGCGACGCCGGCGTGAGCGTCGCGATCGATGCGTCGGGTCCCGCTCTTCGACTCGCGGTCGCGGCCGGACCCGACCTGATCAAGCCCAACCTCGAGGAGCTTGAGGAGCTCGTTGACCGGTCGCTGAACACCCTCGGCGACGTACTGGCCGCCGCCGCCGACCTCGTCACCGGCGGCGTCGGGACGGTGGTGGTCAGCCTGGGTGCCCGCGGGGCTCTGCTGGTGTCACCGTCGGTGACCGCCCTCGCGGTGGCGCCCGTCTCCTCTCCCCTGTCAACCGTGGGTGCCGGCGACGCGTTGCTCGCCGGATACCTCTATGCAACAGGCAGCGGGCTCTCGGCCGTGCAGGCCCTCTGCGCCGGCGTCACCTGGGGGGCAGCTGCGGTCAGCCTCCCCGGCAGCCGCATGCCCACCCCCTCCGACGTTGCCGGCATCCAGGTCTCGCTCACCACCGAGCCCGATCTGACCCTCATTGTGAAGCACTGAAGTCCCCTCTCCCCTAAGGAATCGCAGATGGCACTCATCACCGAAAAGCTCGTGGTCCTCAACCTGGACTCCCCTGACCGCCACGCGGCGACCCGCGTCCTCGCCCAGGCACTGGCTGACGAGGGACGGGTTACCGACCTGGACGGCTTCCTGGCCGACGTCCGCAAGCGTGAGGAGCAGATGCCCACCGGACTTCCCGGCGGCATCGGCATCCCGCACGCGCGCAGCGCCTACGTCACCGAGCCCTCGCTGGCGTTCGGACGCTCACCGGAAGGGATCGACTGGGGAGCCGAGGACGGCCCGGCCACGCTCATCTTCCTGATCGCTGCCCCTGAGGGCGGCGGCGACGACCACCTCAAGATCCTGGCCGCCCTGGCCAGGCGTCTCATGCGGACCGAGTTCCGCGAGTCCCTGATGAACGCGCCTGACGCGACCACCGTGGTCGACGTCGTGACCCGAGAGGTCGTAAACCCATGAAGTTCGTCGGCGTCACCTCATGCCCCACTGGCATCGCCCACACCTACATGGCCGCAGAGGGTCTCGAACAGGCAGCCAGGGCAGCCGGCCACGAGATCGAGGTCGAGACCCAGGGCTCTGCCGGCTTCGATCGACTGAGCCCCGAGACCATTGCCGCCGCCGACGCGGTGATCTTCGCCGTAGGCGTCCCAGTCCGGGAGCGGGCCCGGTTCGCCGGCAAGCCACTCGTCGAGGCGGATGTCAAGAAGGCCATCTCCGACGGCCCCGGACTCATCGCGCGGGCGGTCGCCGCCGTCGGGGAGGCCGTAGCCAATCCCGCTGCGGCACAGACCGGCCCGCCCGCACCCGCTGCCGGTGGCCTGAGTACGAAGGTAGACAACCAGGCGTCCGTCGGAGTACGCATACGCCAGTGGCTGATGACCGGTGTGAGCTACATGATCCCGTTCGTCGCCGCGGGTGGCATCCTCATCGCTCTCGGTTTCATGGTGGCTCAGCTCGCCGGCGGCAAGGAGGGCGCGATCGTCGTCACCAAGCTGTACGCGCTCACCGGGCCGCCCGTCCCGAATCCCACGCACATCATCAACATCGTCACTGACTTCAACCCTGCGGACGGGATGCAGTGGGCGGCTCTCTTGTTCCTGGTCGGCGGCGCCTCATTCAGTTTCCTGGTGCCGATCCTGTCCGGGTTCATCGCGTTTGCGATCGCGGACCGCCCCGGCCTGGCCCCGGGCATCGTCGGCGGCTTCATTGCCTCGACCATCGGGGCCGGTTTCCTTGGTGGCATCGCCACCGGATTCATCGGTGGTTTCGTCGCGCTCTGGATCAGCCGCTGGAAGGTTCCCAAGGGCGTCCGCGGCGTCATGCCGGTCGTCGTCATCCCACTGCTGTCGGTCCTCATCACCGGCGCCGCGCTCATCTTGATCCTTGGCCGCCCGCTCAAGGCTCTGACCGACGGTCTGGCCTCGTGGCTCCATGGGCTGTCCGGTGCGAACCTCATCGTGCTCGGGGTCATCCTCGGCCTGATGATGGCCTTCGACATGGGTGGGCCGGTCAACAAGACCGCCTACACGTTCGCCACAACCGGCCTGGCCGCCGCGGCCACCGCGACCGGGAGCACCAACCTCAAGGTGATGGCCGCCGTCATGGCAGCCGGAATGACGCCGCCACTGGGACTGGCGCTGGCCACCACGGTCCGGCGCCGGCTGTTCAGTGAGGCCGAACGGGAGAATGGGCAGGCCGCCTGGCTACTCGGAGCCTCCTTCATCACCGAAGGCGCCATTCCGTTCGCAGCCGCCGATCCACTGCGGGTGATCCCGTCGTGCATGCTCGGGTCGGCCTTCACCGGTGGTCTGGTGATGGCCTTCGGAAACACCCTGCGGGCACCGCATGGTGGCATCTGGGTGACGCCGCTGATCAGTAGTCCGCTGCTCTACCTGCTCGCGATCGCGATCGGCACGGTGATCACCGCCGCGGCAGTCATAGCCCTGAAGGCCGCAGGCCCCGGCCCGGTCAAGACCGAGCTGGACACCGCCGAGGCTGTCACGGTCTGAGCGACCAGATCGCTTGTCTGGCACTAGGCTCGGACCACCACCCGAGCTGAGGCAAGCCACCCAGGCAAGCGCCGTCATACTGGATTCTGCTCCCACCAACGACCAAGGAGAGTCATGTCACAGCGCACCGTCACCATCGCCTCATCGGTTGGCCTGCACGCCC
>Ga0208079_1000564_pt1 | contig 20086 bp, 18 predicted proteins | sample NGESurdeep092012_5_FD_184474 | JGI IMG/M metagenome (GOLD analysis project Ga0208079, IMG submission 184474) | Arctic peat soil microbial communities from Barrow, Alaska - NGEE Surface sample 210-2 deep-092012 (SPAdes) | ecosystem: Environmental > Terrestrial > Soil > Wetlands > Peat ... | reverse complement strand
AAGTTGAAAAAGTAGCAACTTCCATGAATATCAGTCATATTCTTGCTCGGAGCACACAAAAGCTTTCAGGGGGTGAACTGCAGAGAGTGGCTCTGGCCCGAACACTTATTACATCTCCACGACTATTGCTGCTAGATGAACCACTATCTTCTCTTGACACTTCCCTTAAAGACGACCTTAAAAGTTTATTAAGAAACCTTAATAAATCAGGCCAGACTATTATTCATGTGACCCACGATTATGGTGATGCTATAAGTCTGGCTAAAAGGGTGGGAGTTATTCACAATGGAAGAATAATACAGGAAGGTTCTGTTGATGAGGTATTTAATAAGCCATCAAACCGTTTTGTGGCGCGCTATGCCGGAATCAGAAATTTCTTCAGGGTTGATATTTCCGGTGAGAATGGCTCATTAATTGGAGTTACAGAACATAAGATAAGATTTAAGCTAAATGGTGTGGCACCTGGCAAAGACAACCTCTTGCTAATTAAGAATGATTCGATTGTATTATCAAATGAATTGCCTTCCGGTAAAGATCTCAATATCTTTAAAGGAAAGATAACGGAGATCATACCTTCCGAATTTGGTAAGGAAGTGATCATTGATGCCGGTGAATTGTTTTATGCTAATGCAGCTGCATCTGAAATGGAAAAACTCAGACTCAGAGAAGGAAACGAAGTATGGCTGAGTTTTTCCTGCGAAGATATTGTTGTAATAAACGGGAATTGATTAAAAGAGATTTTGAATGAAATCGATTTACTGGAACGGTAGTACCCCCCAACCCCCACAAGGGGGGGCTAGTTTAATAATGAAATTGATAGTAATATAGGTGAAATGGCATGATAGAATTTGAAGAAGCATTTAAAATTGTAATGCAGTCAGTATTTGAGACTGATTCAGAAACAATTCCATTTGACAATTGCTTAGGACGTATTCTTGATGAAGATATATCGAGCGATATGGATATGCCTCCTTTTAACAGGTCAGCTGTGGATGGCTATGCATGTCACCGAGTCGATTTGAATAATGATCTTGAGATAATTGAGGTCATTGCTGCAGGGAATGAGCCATTAAGAAAGGTTGGAAAGAACCAGTGTTCAAAAATTATGACGGGCGCAATGGTACCGTTGGGTTGTGATGTTGTTTTTATGGTGGAGGAATCTGTTAAGCTTCAAAATGGTAATATAAGATTTACAGGAACAGAACCAAAGCTCAATATCTCCAAGAAAGGTGAAGATGTGAAAATTGGCGAGATAGTACTTAGAAAACCCAGATTCATTCAGCCTCAGGATATTGCAGTAATGGCCTCAGTGGGGCATACGCACGTAAGGGTGAAGAAGAAGCCTGTAGTAGGTATAATAAGCACAGGAAATGAATTGGTAAACCCTTCTGAAAAGCCGGGAATTTCACAGATTCGAAACAGCAATGCTTACCAGTTGGTTGCCCAGGTAACCAGGGCTGGAGGTGACCCAATAGATTGGGGAATTGCCTCTGACAATGAATCTATTACTCTTAAAATTGTAGAAAAAGCTATTCGGAATAACGATATAGTCATACTTACCGGTGGTGTATCAATGGGTGATTTTGACTTTGTACCATCTGTTCTTGAACGCGCCGGAGTAAAAATTCTGTTCGATAGGGTAAATGTTCAGCCGGGTAAACCAACAACATTCGGAGTACATTCCAATACCATTGTTTTTGGTCTCCCCGGGAATCCTGTTTCTTCTTTTATTCAGTTCGAACTACTAATAAGACCGGTGATAAGCAGAATGATGGGCTATGATTTGAAACACACTGAATATAAATTGCCAATGGCTGTGCATTATGAAAGAAAATCTACCGACAGACTGGGTTTCATTCCGGTATTTATAAATAAAGATATGGAGGTTATTCCGGTTGATTTTCATGGTTCGGCACACTTAGCTGCACTTTCAGTTTCAGAAGGATTAGTTGTGTTGAAGCCGGGAATTAAATCATTGTTAAAAGGAGAAATTGTAAATGTTCGACAGATTTAACAGGAAACTCAATTATTTGCGAATATCTGTCACAGACAGATGTAATTTACGTTGCACATATTGTATGCCGGAAGAGGGAATAAGACTTTTTCGTCACGAAGAGATTTTGTCGTTCAGTGAAATTGCAGGATTTACAAAGGTGGCTGTAGCAAACGGTGTGACTAAAGTAAGGATAACAGGCGGAGAACCTCTTGTAAGAAAGGGAATTACAGCACTGGTACGGATGATATCAGATATTGAAGGGATAGAAGATCTATCAATGACAACTAATGGGACCCTTCTGAACCAATTTGCAGTTGACCTGAGAAATGCAGGCCTTAGGAGAGTCAATATCAGTCTTGATACAATTAATCCAGAGAAATTCAAAGCAATTACCCGATCAGGTGATATTAATGATGTGTTTGAAGGTATAAAAGCCGCAAAAAAAGCCGGACTTTCTCCGGTTAAAATAAACTGTGTCATTAAAGATTCCAAAGAAGAGGAAGAAGCCAGGGCCGTGACCAGTTTCTGCATTAATAATGACTTGGACATAAGATATATACGTCAGATGGATCTTGTTATGGGACATTTTTCAAGAGTCGAGGGTGGTACCGGAGGTGATTGCTCACTATGTAACAGGTTGAGGCTGACCTCAAACGGGAAGCTTAAACCATGTCTTTTCAGTAATATTGAATTTGATATACGTGAACTTGGTTTTGAAAAAGCTCTTTGTCTGGCTGCAGAATTAAAACCTGAATGCGGATCGAAAAACGAAACAGGAGCATTTTATAATATAGGAGGCTAACCGGTAATGGACAAACTGACACATATTGACAGCAAAGGAAAAGCAATAATGGTCGATGTTGGTGATAAAGAAAACCAACTCAGGATTGCTAAAGCAAGCGGGCATATCACTCTTGCACCTGAAACTATAAGACTTATTGAAGCGAATCTTCTTAAGAAGGGTGATGTACTTTCTGTATCACAGATCGCAGGGATTACTGCTGCAAAAAAAACATCTGAGCTTATCCCATTATGTCATAATATTGTCCTGGATAAGGTCAAAGTCGAGGCAAGTATAGATAAAACTGGTGTTGTAATCATAAGCGAAGTAAAATGCTATGGAAAAACCGGTGTCGAAATGGAGGCCCTGACAGCTGTGAGTACCGCTCTGCTTACAGTTTATGACATGTGTAAGGCAGTCGATAAAAAAATGATCATTGATAATATCTTTCTTACAGAAAAAACAAAAAAATGAACCTTCCGGAAAAATTTGAAATACTGATAATTACTCTTAGCGACAGGGCTTATAAAGGTGAGTATGAGGATCTCAGTGGTCCAAAAGTCCAGGAAATGATATCAGAGTTCTTTACCTCAGCAGGTTGGTCATTTAATATTAAGACAACTCTTATACCCGACGAAGCCGATATTTTAAAGGATCTGCTTATGGACACGGGACATATTTACAATATAATTATTACTACCGGAGGGACAGGTATTGGTCCCAGGGATATTACTGTTGAGACCGTTACTCCGCTTCTGAGTAAAGAGATACCAGGTATAATGGAATTCATAAGGATCAAGTACGGAACCGAAAAACCAGGTGCACTTCTGAGCAGGGGTGTTGCCGGTATTACTGGTAAATCACTGATTTATACCCTGCCAGGTTCGGTAAGAGCGGTGGAAGAATACATGACCGAGATATTGAAAACCCTTAAGCACGCGATCTATATGCAATACGGAGTTGATAAACATATCTAAAAGCACAGAGCTCAGAGCGCAGGGCACGGTTCATCGAACATAAATAGTTAATGCGAAACAATAAACGCGGAACGTAAATAATTCAGACTAATTGGTTAGTTTATTCAGCGTATTTGCGATAGCAGTACCGATCACTCTGTCGTATCGGTCTCGTGGATTCCTGTAATAGATAAGAACGACATAATCATTTTCGGTTTCATAATGGCTGCCTTCAAACAGTGAAGCGGCTCCATTTGTTTCACCATCTTTCAGGAATACATATTCATAATTATACCACCCCTGTTTCAGGAGCATATTACATTCATATGCCTTATTTACAGGATTGTATGTCATCAGATTGTTTTTATCGAATGTCCAGTTACTGAGACTACCCGATAAATACATCTTTCCTCCCCTTATCTCCTGATCAGAAGGTAGAGTAAAATAAACATTTATATAATCTGATTCAATGTCAGGTTTATGACCCTCCTGAAAGGCAATATAATACTTCCCGTTAAAATCCTGCCAATAAAAATATGGTTTAAATTCCCTGTTTTCTGATGGATACAGGTATACATTATAATTTGGTACAGCATAATCTATCCGCTTTACATATTCTGTCTGGTATCTTATACTCTTTATATCAAAATACCGGAATTCATTTTCTCCCATGAATATATTTTTATCAGATAATGAATTGTATTTAAGTTCATTATCACCATAAAAATCGGGCTTCAGATTTCTCTTTGCATTATCCCATCTTCCGTTCTGAAGAACAAAAGCACTTACATTCCTGTAAGGATCATTGAGGGCAAGCCCACTGTAATTTACAACAAAATCTACCTGCTGATGAGTGTTATTATCTTTGGTCATCTGTGGCCTGTGAGCAGTTACACTAACTTTTACAGCATCTTCCGTAACAATGAATCTTTGCGTTATAGAAGGTTCATCGGGCTTGTCAGATGGATATATCTTAAGTATATAATTACCTGACAGTTTTATACTTACTCTTTCATTTGGAAAGATGAGTTTATAATGTATATACTTTACTGTTGTATTGAATGAATTTGTATAGTCTTCAACAGGATTTTCAGCAAATCCGTTCATATAATCGTTTGGGAAAATGTCAGATTTATTCCAGTCTTTATCGCAATGGATGATCGTATAATAGTAAGTTTCAGACTGGTCAGCCAGCAGATCGAAATTTAAAGCTAACTTCTCACCGTTAAGCTTTATTATAGGATAGGACAGGTTCCATCCATCCCTGAAGAGTTGGACAGTTTTAATTCTAGGATCAAAAATATGATTTGAATAAAATACAGAATCCTGATCGCTGGCGAAAGAGAAGGATACGGAAAATAATAAAAAGCAGAATAAAACGACTAATCTGGGCATAAAATAGGTTTAAAACAGTATCCTTGCAAAAATAGTGCAAATTGTGTTGGAATATATTCCATTAACTTAATCTAATCTCCTATTTTCGCAGAAAAGACTAAAAGATGAGAAGAGCTATATTCCCAATAATATTTTTACTTATCGTTTCACTCTTATCCTGTAAGGAAAATAAACCTGTATTTGCAAATTTCAATGGTTTTGCCCAGGGATCAACCTACAGCATAGTTTACGATAACAAAAAGAATATTGACCCACAGGAACTCAGGCAAAAAGTTGAAAAGATCCTTGCTGATTTTGATATGTCGCTGTCTCTTTATAAAGATTCATCCATCTTATCAAAGATTAACCGAAATGAGGATGTGGTTGCAGATACATTTTTTACTGAAGTGTTCAGAAAGTCAGCTATAATTTCGCAGATGACCGGTGGAGCATTTGATGTTACTGTAGGGCCGCTTGTAAAAGCCTGGGGATTCGGACCTGATGCTCATAAAAACTTCACAGAATCTAAACGCGACAGCCTTCTGAAACTTGTGGGCATGAATAAAGTTTCTCTGGTAAATGGGAAACTGATAAAATCTGACCCGAATATTTGTCTCGATTTTAATGCAATAGCCCAGGGATTTTCAGTGGATGTGATCTGCCGTTTCTTCAACAGTCTTGGAATAAAGAATTATCTCGTTGAAATTGGTGGAGAAGTCAGGGCCAAAGGTACGAAGGCAGGAAATCTATGGAGGATAGGAATTGATAAGCCGGAGGATAAAAATATGACACCGGGTAAATCGCTTCAGGCAATAATAAAGATTTCTGATAAAGCCATCGCAACCTCGGGCAACTATAGGAAATTTTATATTGAAGATGGTGTTAAATACTCTCATCATATTGATCCCAGGACAGGGTATACAACTAAAAACACATTATTGAGTATCTCTATAATTGCCGATGAATGTGCTATGGCCGACGGTGTTGCAACCGGTTGCCTCGTAATGGGTAAAGAGAAGGCTATTGAATTCCTGGATGCGCATCGGGAGTTTGAAGCTTTCATGGTATATTCGGATGAAAGCGGGAATTATAAAACATGGATTTCAGATAAATTGCGGCGTTATCTCTCAGTTCCTGAAAATAATCTGTAACCAATTATTTCAGGGTATTTAAACAAGATTGGTAATAATTTGTTTCTAGTCTCAGAGCCACCATTAATTTTAATATCGCTGATGAAACAAAACGACCGTCAATCAGAGCCGCTTTTAACCAAAGAGAGTGTTGGAATGAAACAAAGCAACCATCAATCAGGAAAATATTTGAACAAAGAAAGTATCCTTGCAGATTTCAGGATGGCAAATCTTAGCCGCGACCTCAGCATAATCGGACGTCGCGAAGTTCTGACCGGGAAAGCAAAATTCGGGATTTTCGGTGACGGAAAGGAGATAATCCAGCTGGCCATGGCAAAACAGTTCAGGAACGGTGATTGGCGATCGGGATACTACAGGGACCAGACATGGATGATGGCTATGGGACTATATGACTCGCTTGAATTTTTTCATCAGTTATATGGAAACACTGATAATCAGTTTAATACAGGTAGTGGAGGAAGAGTATTCAATAACCATTTTTCTGTACCCAATATCAATCCCGATGGATCATGGCGCGATTTGACGAAACAAAAAAACTCTTCCGCCGATATCTCTCCTACAGCAGGACAGATGCCGCGCCTGCTTGGTCTCGCATATGCTTCTAAGCTATTCAAACAAAATACGGACCTTCATCAATTTACAACTCTTTCAACAAAAGGAAATGAGGTGGCATTTGGATCTATCGGCGATGCAAGTACTTCAGAAGGCTACTTCTGGGAAACAATAAATGCTGCAGGAGTTCTTCAGGTGCCCATGGCAGTTTCAATTTATGATGATGGATATGGTATTTCAGTTCCTAAGAAATACCAGACTACAAAAGGGAGTATTTCAGAGATTCTGAAAGGTTTTGAAACTGAAAAAGACAAACCTGGAATAAGAATTTTCAAAGGAAAAGGTTGGGATTATGCCGGATTGATAAAGCTTTATGAAGAGGGTATAGCTATATGCCGTGAACAGCATACTCCTGTTGTGTTCCATATTGAAGAAGTTACCCAGCCCCAGGGACATTCTACATCAGGTTCACACGAAAGATATAAAAGTGAAGAGCGTCTGAAATGGGAAGAAGAGTTCGACCCGATAAAGAAAATGAGGGAATGGATCCTTAGCTCAGATATTGCCACAGCTGAAGAGCTTGACAAACTCGCAGCCGAAGCTGAAGAGGAAGCAAAAGAGTCAAGACGGATGGGGTGGGAGTCATTCCAAAATCCTATAAAAATCGAGCGGGATGCTCTTGTTAAGATAATTAATGACCGTTCATGCAGGTGCGCAGAAAAAGCTAAGGAGGACTCAGTTGACAGTTATACCGAAGAGCTTAAGAAGGTTCCTGCACCTATCAGAAAAGACAATTTTGTCACCGCCCGCAAGATCCTGAGAAATATATGCATTACCTGCGAGAAATCTGATAACCTGAAAGAAGAATTACAGGGATGGCTAAAACGGAACTATGCGGACGCGCTGCAAAGTTACGATTCATATCTTTATAATGAAACTCCGACATCAGCTCTTAATGTGAAGCCGGTTGCCCCGGTTTATTCTGCGGATTCTCCTGAAGTCCCTGGTCGGCAGATCTTACGCGATAACTACGATAAACTGTTTTCAAAATATCCTTTACTGGTAACCTTTGGTGAGGATTCAGGTGTTATTGGTGGTGTTAACCAGTCGCTTGAAGGACTGCAGAAAAAATTCGGTGAATTGCGTATAACTGATACCGGCATCAGGGAGGCTACTATACTGGGTCAGGGACTCGGTCTGGCGCTCAGAGGTATGAGACCTATTGCTGAAATTCAATATCTCGACTATCTTATGTATGCTTTGCAGATCTTAAGTGATGATCTCGCAACAACACATTACAGAACTGCCGGTCGAATGATTGCTCCATTAATTATAAGCACCCGCGGGCATCGTCTTGAAGGTATATGGCATTCCGGTTCACCAATGGCCATGCTTATCAATTCTGTCAGAGGTATTTATGTTTGTTCTCCACGTGATATGACAAGAGCAGCCGGTTTTTACAATACACTTCTTGAAGGAAATAGTCCGGCAATAGTTATCGAACCACTCAATGGCTACAGACTGAAAGAAAAGCTGCCCGATAATATAGGGGAGTTTCGCCTTGAACTTGGTATTCCCGAAATAGTAAATGAAGGTACAGATATAACAATTGTATCTTATGGCTCCACAGTTAAGATAGCAATTGAAGCAGTAAAACAACTGGCTCTGCACGACATTTCTGCGGAATTAATTGATGTTCAGACCCTGATCCCTTTCGATAGAAAAAGAATGATAATTGAATCGCTTAAAAAGACAAACAGAGTCCTTTTTCTCGATGAAGACCTGCCAGGCGGAACAACTGCGTACATGATGCAGGAGGTCCTTGAGAAACAAGGTGGCTGGCAATATCTTGACAGTCCTCCTAAAACTCTGACTGCTAAAGAACATCGTCCTGCTTACACGACCGATGGTGACTACTTCTCCAAACCGAGTGCGGAAGATGTTTTCGATGTAATTTACTCGATTATGAAAGAGGCAGAACCGGGGAAATACTAACCAATCCGAATGTACTCACCCCCTTTGTTTTTCTCCCTGTCTACTTCGTAATCAAATATACTCACCCCCTTTATCCCCCTCTCTACTTCGTAAAGAGGGGGAAATTAAATGATAGATGGGGTGAGTTCATTAGATTAATGGAAAGAACCACTGAATTAAGATACTGGAATATCCGTGACTCCGATTATCCTCAGCAATTCCATAGCGGCTTCTTTTGGTCCGGTAGTTTCGTGACCCTGTATTCCAAGCCTGGTTCTCATCTGACCGACAAATACATTATTTTTAAAGAAAGATGCAAAATATCTCGCGGCAATTTTATCATGTTGCTCCTTGTATTCAGGCGGACCGAATATATTTGCGAAATATGAGTGAACCAATCCACTCGAGGTGGTTGTTCCTTTGCTCATTACAGCACCTTCGCTGAATATGTCCAATGCCCATTCAGGTGAAGTGAATTTTTCTATTACCGGATGTTCATTGTCAATCTCCTCATAATTATTGGCGTAAAGTATATAGTCGATTTTATGTCCGGCAATAACAGTCTCAAAATTAGTTACCGGGAATACAATACGAGCGTTTACCTGACTGGGATTCATAATAATTGACCGGTCGAGATGTCCGAATGCATATCCTGGCTGCAGATCATCAAGACGGAGAAATGCGCCGATCTCAGTGCCATATCCAATCGGACAACCTTTAGCATCGAGTTCAATTGAACCCATGTCGTCGGCGATAATTGTCAGTTCGCGAATATACTTATCGGCCAGAACCCTGAATGCCTCAAGAGTTTCGGATTTTCCTGCACCTGTATCGCCCATCATAAGTATTGTTGCCTCCTTGTTTCCCTGAAGAATGATTTTCACCATAGCGCCATGAAAAGGCATGTTCTCCAGTTTCATCACTATGGAATTATGCAAAGTGAGTATCATTTTCTTCAGATAACCAAAATATCCGAATTCGGGACGGTCGGGAATTGCTCCGACGAAAACCCCGTTTTCCTCGTCATCGTAAAAAACTGTCGAGTATTCTGCCAGTCCGTCAATCGCATTCCCCTGCACACCATAAATAAAAAGTGCATCAGGTTTTTTCTCAAGATCAGAATCACTGGCTAACTGGAACAGGTTACACATCGAGAAGCCAAGCTCAAAAAAATCAATATGGAAGTACACCATAATGAGTAACTTACCTACTTTTGCCGGATAACAGATCCACTCGCCAGGTTTAAGATCGACCAGATCGACAGGGTTATTATTTATCTTTTTGAAATGGCCTGTCCTCTTGTTCATAGGTTGCTGAATCACAAGCGGTGGATAAATCAGCATCTGACGTATTACTGGTACACTGTTAAGTTTTTGATATTTTTCTCCCTTATAGGCAATGTTTTTTGGCAGCGAGATCACTGCCATTTCAGCACCTGCCGGAACCTGTCTGTAAACGGAAGGATGACTGCCTGTAATGTTTTCCTGAATATGTCTGTAAGTAGTCCTGATAAGATGAGTAAGTTGTTCAATGGTTTCATTAAAAGTCCGATAAGGTCTTTTATCAAGCCTGTCACCCTCAGAATCATTTATTATAAAACGATCAAAATGACGCCAGTAGTCATAAAGATGTTCCACAAAACCGGCTAATTTGTCAAGGTTCTTAAGAAATATCTTTGACCTGTCAAAAATATGGGGAACAACATTGCTTTCATATTTTACAAGCAGGGAAAGCGTCTTCACCAGATCGCTTACGCAATCTTCATCAGCTGTGCAACCTCCGAAAAACTCAAGTAAGGTTGAGTTCTTAGATCTCAGACTATTAAGACAATGATCAAGTACCTGACGGAATTTGTCACTTGCCAGCATCTCTTCAGCTGTTTCGCACATCCTTTCCCGGATATTTAAAACAACTTTGTTCCCGATTATACTTAAAGTACTTCTTTGCATAAGATTATTTAACAATTGGGGCAAAAATATGATAATATTTAATTGAAGATAAGGTTTTACTTAATTATTTTTGCATAATATTTATAGTCTAATTGTTAACTGGAAATATGCAACCAGAACTCGACTTGTTCGCAATACTGCCGGAAGATAAAATACCGGATAAGGGAAAGATACTGATTTCTGAACCATTTCTGCCGGATACTTTTTTTAACCGCAGCATTGTATATCTAACTGATCATACACCGAAGGGATCTGTCGGTTTTATTCTGAATAAAAAGCTTGATCTGCTGGTAAGTAATGCCATAGAGGGTTTTGAAGGCTGGAATGAAAACCTGAGTATGGGTGGTCCGGTTGCACCAGATACTCTTCATTATCTGCACAATCTTGGCGATCTTATTCCGGGAAGTGTACTGGTTGAAGGCGATATTTTCTGGGGTGGAGATATAGACAGTATCAGGGAACTGATCAAAACAGGGAAATTAACTCAGTCACAGATAAGATTCTTCCTTGGTTATTCAGGCTGGTCGGCCGGCCAGCTTGAACGCGAGCTTAAAGAAAACTCATGGGTCATCGCAAAGGTCAATTCCAATATTGTTCTGAACAGAGGTGACGATATCTGGAAAAAAGTCTTAAGAAGCTTTAAGAACAAGTACAGGATGTGGGCTGATTTCCCCGATTCGCCGGAGATGAATTGAAAATTGCCTCTCTCCAAACCCCTCCCGATTCAAATGAACTCACCCCCCATCCCCCTCCTGATCCAATGAACTCACCCCCGTCCCCCTCTCTGCTTCGCAAAGAGGGGGCGTAAAAAAAACTATATAAATTATTTTCCCCCTCTTTACGAAGTTGAGAGGGGGAAAAACAAAGGTGGTGAGTACATTGATTATGAAGGGCAATAAAGTTACAGATGGAGTATCCTGAAAACCAGCTCTTTCAGAAGCTCTCCAGGATCAGTCCCCGGGTCATTAAACCCCTTTGATTTCATATCGTAAGTTCTGAGGAGACTGATAATCTGAACAGTCTTTGATACATTATATTTTGATGCAGAGTTCTCATAGTCCTTTACGAAAAAAGGATTAATCTTCAGTACTGCTGCAGCATTATTTTTTGATTTGTCAGTTAAGTAATGGAAGGTTAAAAGCTTACTGAAGAATCCGAAAAGTGAGGCAATCGACAGGGTGATAGGATTGTCTTTGGGGTTATTGGCGAAGTAGTGAACTATCATATTGGCCTTCAGGATATTCTTTTGTCCGATTGCCTTCTGCAATTCAAAATTATTATAGTCCTTACTTATCCCGATATTTTTCTCAATCAGCTCTGTTGTAATAAAAGGTTTTCCGGCAGGAAGAGTTATGAGAAGCTTATCAAGTTCATTAACAATCTTATGCAGGTCGGTTCCAAGATACTCAGTCAGCATCGCACTTGCACTGGGGTCTGTTTTGATACCCTTTCCCATCAGGTACCTTTCAATCCATGCCGGAATAAGGTAATCACGTATTCTTGCTGATTCAAAATAGACGCCGTTACTTTCGAGTGTTTTGTACAGCTTTGTTCTTTTATCAATTGTTTTATATTTATAGCTGAATACCAGTATCGTTGAGAGAAGTGGTTTTTCCAGATAAATAACAAGATCATCCAGTTTTTTCAGCGATTGGGCCTCTTTTATAATAAGTACCTGATGGCTGGCCATCATCGGAAACCTTCGAGCTGTATCTATTATTGCAGATATATTAGTATCATCACCATAAAGGATGATCTGATTGAAAGCCTTTTCATCTTCCGGCAAAACCTTTTCCTGTATATATTCAGTTATGAGGTCTATATAATAAGGCTCTTCCCCGGCCAGAAAATAGACAGGTTTAAAAATCCGGTTTTTCAGATCTGAGATTATTTCCTCGTAAGTAACGGCCATTATCAGAATTTTAGATGTTTTACTGATACACCATTATCTATAATTTCCCTCAGTGAATCAATACCTATTCTCAGATGCATTTCAACATAGTCATTTGTTACCTTAATATCGCTTGCTTCAGTTTTAATTCCGGTAGAAATCATCGGCTGATCTGATACAAGAAGCAATGCACCGGTAGGAATCTCATTGGCAAAACCAACAGTAAAGATAGTTGCAGTCTCCATATCAATTGCCATTGCGCGGGTTTTAACAAGATATTTTTTAAATCTGTCATCATATTCCCATACCCTCCGGTTGGTTGTGTATACTGTCCCGGTCCAGTATTCTCTGTTATACCTGGTTATTGTAGCGGAGATTGCACTCTGTAACTTAAATGCAGGAAGAGCAGGAACCTCACTTGGAAGATAGTCGTTCGATGTTCCATCGCTTCTTATCGCAGCAATTGGAAGTATAAGATCTCCTAATGTGTTCTTCTTTTTGAGTCCTCCACACTTTCCAAGAAACAATACCGCATTTGGCGTTACGGCGCTAAGAAGATCCATTATAGTTGCGGCATTCGGACTCCCCATGCCGAAATTTATTATTGTAATACCATTGGCCGTTGCACTCGGCATGTTATGATCTTTGCCTTCAATCTCGACATTATTCCATTTTGCAAAAAGATTAATATAATAGGTATAATTGGTCAGAATGATGTATTTGCCGAAGGTCCCTAAAGCTTTTCCTGTATATCGTGGAAGCCAGTTATTAACAATTTCCTCTTTGGTTTTCATCTGGTTATTTTAGTTAATGATTATCTCAATATATTTGTATAAGCTTTTCGTTTATTATCCTTTGTGTCCCTTTGTAATGAACTTTGTGCCCCTTGGTGGTAAATCTTTTTTTTAAACACGAAGGAACACTAAGGATATCACGAAGGAACGCAAAGGAAGAATCAGAAATATTAAACTTATTCTGCAGGCAAAAATACGAAACTAAGTTGAAACAGCTAAATCTGCCTCAATATTCCTTCAGGATCGCAGGGAAGGAGGGAAGCGAGATGATCCTCGACCCATTACGGAGAAAATTTGTAAAACTTACTCCTGAAGAATGGGTTCGACAAAACTTTGTTCAGTACCTTATAAATGAAGGGAAATATCCACCTGGCCTTATTGGAACAGAAGTTATGTTCAGATTCAATAAGCTGAAAAGAAGAGTAGATATACTGATACATGACAGATCGGGGAAACCGGTTATGATAGTTGAATGTAAGGCACCTGAAGTTAAAATTGATGACGAAATATTTGACCAGATTGTCTGTTACAATATGGAATTCAAGGTACCTTATATCATTGTGACAAACGGGATGGATCACTATGCCTGTAAAATTGATCACAACGAGAATAAATATGAGTTTTTGCTGGTTATACCACTTTATGAAGACCTATTATCCTTATGATAGCTGTTACCTGTGCCATAATTCGGAATAATGAAAATGAAATTCTGGTAGTTCAGAAGGGTGAGGCGACCGATCATCCTTTTAAGTGGGAATTCCCCGGCGGTAAACTGGCTCAGGAAGAGACTGAAGAAGATTGCATTATAAGGGAGATTGATGAAGAATTATCGATTGAGATAATCATTTACGGGAAGTTGACGCCTGTAAATCATGATTATGGTCACAAGAAGATCAGGCTGATCCCTTTCATATGTGATACACTTAATGATATGCCTTTCCTCTCTGAACATATTGCATACAAATGGGTTGAAGAAAAAGATCTCATGACGATCGATTTTTCAGAGGCTGATATTTTTGTAGCACAGAGCTATCTCGATAGAAAGCAATTGGCGGGAAAAGATGAATATTCTGTATATCCCCGCACAGATGAGGAATCATCGGTTGATAAAGATCTTCAGGCAATTGTTAACAATATGATGAGCATGAAGGAAGCGGAATGGGTTGCAACCTCGGCAATTGAAAATCCGGCAATATTTATCAGATTGTTCCAGTATTCAAATTCATCTGATAAAAAACTTACTTTCAGAGCATCATGGACTCTAACAAAAGTTTGTGACAGGTTCCCAGAGATAATATATCCATATCTTTCACAAATGGTTGAGTCATTAAGTAAGATAGATAACGAAAGTACATTACGCTCTTTTCTCCGGATACTTTCCCTGACGGATCTGGATAAAATCGACAATCGTCAGCATGGCTTGCTTGCAGACTTCTGCTTCTGTACTTTGAATTCGGGTTTTTCAGCAATAGCTGTCAGGGCATATTCAATGGAAATCTTATATAGACTTTCTTTGATTTACCCCGAACTTGCCAATGAGCTTTCTACTTCAATCCACATAGTAATGGAAGACGGATCAGCAGGAATCACTGCCCGTGGAAGGACGATTATCAGAAAACTTGCAGAGATGCCTGTAAAGCCAAAACCTGATAAGAAGGAAGTTTAATTCTGGTGCTTCCGGTTACTTTTATTTACTTTGTTTTTTAAGAATCAAAGGCAAAGTACCCCCATTCTGTGTCCAGGTACCATCCATTGTCGAATCACTGGTAACAATTCCGCTGTATTCTCCATTTATAGATGGAGCCAGCAAAACAAGCTTTTTCTTATCAAGCGTAACCTGTCCCCCAGGTATGTCTTTAGCACCCTGATCAGGACTGTCAAGCGTGAAGGTCAGGCTATCTTTCCCGGCAAGTTTCAGATTGAAAACTACCCTTAAGTCCGCGCCGTTAACTGAGAGTTTGCCTAACCATGAACCTGTAATGTTTTTTTTTGATGTACTGTTTTGAGCAGATAATGAGTTTGATATCATTATCAAAACTAAAACCAAAGAAACAAATAGATTTTTTTTCATCTTAATAAAAATAAAGTTAGCAGATAATAAAAATTAAAAAAAAGTTATAAGAATTACGATTTCGATAATTTATAGCACGAAAGTTCACTAAGCTGTCTGCTTACAAGGCCAAAATCCAGTCAGCAATAATTTTCAGGGCTCCCGGAGAAAAGGTTTCTTCAATAGAACTGTACTCTGATGGAAGTCCGGTATTACAATGCTGGAAAAGATGATTTAATTCCGGAAGCTTAACAGTTTTTACTGATTTGTTTCCCGATGATCTTAAAGCTTTTTCTATTGCCGGAAGATTCTCTTTTGCAGATACCTGGAGATCCTTTTCTCCATTCAGAGCAAGTACCGGGCATTCCACTTTTTTCCAGAAGACCGACGGGTCAGTTATAATAAAATACCTGAACCAGGTATATATGTTTGATCCAAATGTCATTTTAAGCTGATTAACAGCTTTTTCAGTATCTTCTTTTGATGTCTTTTTCTTTTCAAGAATCTCTTTGTAGAGAGCAAGAATTTTTATTTCAGCCTTTTTATTATCTTTTTCTTTTCTAAGAACAGCGTAGAGTCTTTTATTTGTCTCAGTAGATTCTTTAATTTCATTTTCTTTTACACCTGAAAGCCTGCTGATATCCTGTGTCTGTCTTAATATTATCTGTTGTCCGGTGACACCAGGACCTGCAAGGGAAACAATGAATCCTACATCCGGGTGAGATGAAGCAACTATTGGTGCGATCAATCCACCTTCACTGTGACCGATAAAGCCTATTTCTTTCTGGTTAATTTTCGGATTATTCTTTAAATAATTAAAAGCCGCCTCTGCATCAGTAGCAAGATCTTCGGAAGTTGCTTCCGAATAATTGCCCTGTGAACCGCCAACTCCCCGGTCATCAAAACGAAGAACTGCTATGCCATTTCGGCTTAGAAAATCTGCTATAACGAGAAAAGGTTTATGACCCATAAGTTCTTCATTCCTGTTTTGGGCGCCTGATGCGGTTATCATAATAGCAGCTTTGAACGGACCTGTCCCTGATGGAATTGTCAATGTCCCGGCAAGCTTAATATTAAATTTATCATTTATAAATGTCACATTTTCAGATGTGTATGGAAAGGGAGGTTTTGGTTCCTGTGGCCTTTTGACTGTAAATACTGCTTTTAGCTTTTTAAGATTCACTGTGTAGGTCGCTCCCCGATGAGTCCAGGTTCCATCAATAGTTGAGTCACCAGTTATGCTCCCTTTGTATTCTCCCATAAGCATTGGTGCCTTTATTGTCAGCTTTTTATCATCCAGTAATACACTGCCAAGAGGAATGTTTTTAGCACCCTGGTCGGGACTGTCAAGAGTGGCAATAAGACTATCCTTATCATTTAATTTGAGATTAAATACCATACGGAGTTCAATCCCATTAGTTGAGATTTTGCCGAGCCAAGCGCCTGGCAAACTATTTCTGTTTAATTTGTTTTGCGCAGATAATGAATTTGTTAGCATAAATGCAACTAATAATATAGAAAGGGATATAATTTTTCTCATATGAAAAGTTGGTAAAGTTATCTTGATCAATTTAATAAGTAAAGTTATTAAATTCATTGTAAATTTGCCAAATATCATACGAAGATAATAGAAAGAGCTGCTTATGTATTCATCAATATCTTTATCCGCATTATGAACTTCACTACTATTCCAAAAATTGAGAATCATCTGCACCTTGAAGGAGCTATTCCATTGGAAACACTCTGGACTTTGATACAAAAGTACGGAGGGGATAAAACAGTCACAAACTACAAACTGTTGAAAGAGAAATTCATGTATAGCAATTTTAATCATTTCCTTGAAACGTGGCTATGGAAAAATACATTCATCCGTGAATATGAAGATTTCACGTTTCTATCAGATGCCGTATTTAAAGATTTAGGTAAACAGAATATAAAATATGCAGAAATTTTTATATCCCCTTCTGAATTCAGAAGTACATTGGAAATTCAGAAAATAGTAGAAGCCATATCAAAAAGCATCAATGTAAACCCTGAAATCTGTGTTAGTCTTATTGTTGATCTGGTCAGGAACCTTGGCTCGGAAAATGCAATGAAAACTCTATATGAAATTAATGAAGTAAAGGATATGTGAATCATAGGAATTGGCCTTGGAGGAGTAGAAAAAGAGTATCCACCTGAATTATTTACAGATGTTTTTGAAAAGGCAAGAAATCTTGGATTTAAGACGACCGCACATGCAGGTGAAGCTGCAGGACCTCAAAGTATCTGGGGAGCAATAAAAAAGCTTAAGGTCAACAGAATTGGCCATGGAACAAGGGCCATTGAAGATCCTGAACTGTTAAATTACCTGGCCGACAATCAGATCCCGGTTGAACTATGTCCATTGTCAAATCTAAGGACAAAAGTTATAAACTCGATTGAGGAGCATCCTGTAAGAACATTTATTGATATGGGTATTCCTGTTTCAATTAATACAGATGATCCTAAAATGTTTGGAAATTCTCTGGCAGAGGAGTATCAGGCACTGAAAGATAATTTCAATTTTTCAAATGATGACATTTATAAGATAATCAGAAACTCGATTCATACAACGTGGCTTAAGGAGAATGAAAAGAGTACCTTGATTAATAAATTCAGAGAAGAATTTGTACGACTTACAACTTAACCCTTCAACCCTAAATACTTAACCTTAACCTTAGCCTTATCTTTTCTCTTCCGAATTGCGGGATTTAGTCACTTTGTTCTTCAACTTTCTCCTTTCAGACTTCTTTTACTACTTTTGCAGTTCATTTTAAATATTATTGATGAGAATAGTAGATACAAAAGGGCAGTTATGTCCTGCCCCACTTATTGCTGCAAAAAAGGCACTTAAAGAGACAGCTGAAGGGGAAACTTTCAGAGTACTGACTGATAATCAGACATCTTTCGACAATTTATGCCGTTTTCTGAAAGATAATGGTGCAGGTTTTCAGGTTGAGGAGTCGGAAGGGGTCTGGACTATGACTGTTACCAGAATAACCGGGGAAAATGTTGAGACTAAAGTTGAAGAGTACTGTATACCTGCCATTTCTCATTTTGAAAAGGGGAACTATGTTGTGGCAATAACCTCCGATAAAATGGGCGAAGGGGATTCTGAACTTGGATACCTTCTGATAGCTAATTTTATTAAGGCGTTGAAAGATCTGGATAAATTACCCAGGCATATGGTTTTTTATAACAGGGGAGTTACACTTGCCACAAAAGATTCGCCGGTTGCAGAACATATCAGTGATCTCGAGAAAATGGGCGTTGAGATACATCTTTGCGCCACTTGCGTGAATCATTATAAACTTGAAAAAAATATTGCAGTTGGTACCCTGAGCAATATGTACTCAATTGCGGAAATCATGGCTTCGGCCGGCAATATTATCCGACCCTGAAATTAAAAGGAAGAGTGATGAAAATTGACCTTCTTCAGATGGTAGAATCTGGTGGTTGTTCGGCAAAGATATCCCCGAAACAACTTGAGGAGATTCTAAAATATCTGCCTCTGCCAAAGGATCCCAACATACTGGTTGACATCGACACCCACGATGACGCAGGTGTGTACAGAGTAAACGATGACCTGGCACTTGTGCTGACCACCGATTTTTTCCCTCCCGTCTGCAGCGACCCATATGAATTCGGCCAGATAGCTGCTGCCAATTCAATAAGTGATGTTTATGCCATGGGAGGCGATCCGGTGCTTGCTCTCAACATTATGATGTTTCCGGCAGCGAAGTTGCCAATGGAAGCATATGCGGAAATTCTGAAAGGTGGTTTCGACAAGGCAACTGAAGCAGGTGTGAGGATAATCGGTGGACATACCATTGATGATTTCCCACCTAAATATGGTCTTGCGGTTGTAGGGTATATTCATCCCCAAAAAATCATAACCAATGCAGGTGTCAGAGCCGGTGATTCATTGATTCTCACAAAACCTATTGGTACCGGAGTAATAATGGCAGGACACAGGTTAGGAATGGTTTCTGAAAACGATCTTACAGAAGCAAAAAGATTGATGAAGCTTCTTAATAAAACCGGCGCTGAGTTAATGAAAAAATATAAGATCAAAGGTGCAACCGATATCACAGGTTTTGGTCTGGCCGGTCATGCCCTTAAAATGGCTAAAGCAAGTAAGGTTTCCATAAAAATCATAATGAAGGATGTTCCATTGATCGGGAATTCCTACAGCCTTGTGGATGATGGTTGTATACCCGGAGCTTCGTTCCGTAATCTTGATTATGCTGAAAAGGACATTGATTTTGCTCCGGATCTCGATTATAATCTGAAAATGCTTGCTTTCGATGCCCAGACTTCGGGAGGACTGCTTTTCTCAGCTCAAGCTGAAAAAGTAAAAGAAATTCTTGAAGATTTGCGTAATGCCGGATTACCGGAATCAAAAGTAATCGGGTCAGCTTCAAAGCAAAAAGAGAAATTGATCTATTTGAATAATTGAATTCAATTCATTTTAATCAAAGACAGTCTCAAACACCTTACATTTTTTTGCCTCGAAACACATTCTGATCTGCTCTAATGTATTCCTTTCTGTCGACAATTCCGGCAGATTATCGAAACTGAAAAAATCAGAGCCGAG
>Ga0208079_1000563_pt1 | contig 20095 bp, 18 predicted proteins | sample NGESurdeep092012_5_FD_184474 | JGI IMG/M metagenome (GOLD analysis project Ga0208079, IMG submission 184474) | Arctic peat soil microbial communities from Barrow, Alaska - NGEE Surface sample 210-2 deep-092012 (SPAdes) | ecosystem: Environmental > Terrestrial > Soil > Wetlands > Peat ... | reverse complement strand
TCTCTCGCGCCCCTCCGGGGCTGATGCCCATGAAAGTTACCAGCAAAATGTAGAAACTCCAGATCCGAGCGAAGCTCGGACCGGGGAAACCCGGGGAGCCGAAACCCGGGGACAGACCGGTGCCCAGAGGGCACCCACCACGCGGCGGCAAAAGGCGCCGCCTTGGGACAGTCTGGTCTGTCCCCTACCGCAGGGTTTCCAGGTACTCGCCGGTGGAGGCGTCGATCAGCACGGAGAAGTTGGAGGTGCCGGCGGATTCGCCCCAGAAGATGCGCCAGGCTGGGTTGGGATGGTTGGTGGTTCTTTCCAGGATGATGCTGATCGGCTTGCCGGGGTTCTGCTTGTCGTATTCGGCAGCGTGGCTGCGCGGGGTTTCCATGGCGGTCTTGTAGGCGGCGTCGGTGTCGATTTTTATGGCGGCCATGAGGAACGAAGAGTCCGTACCGCGCGGGCCGCGCCAGCTTTCCTCGGGTCCGGCGAACGCGCCTTTGTGCAGGTTGCCTTCGCCTTCCACAATCGAGAAGGTGTAACCGCGCGACTGGAGCTTGGCGGCGGAGACGAATGTGGCCTGCCAGGCCGGCGCGGTACCGGGAGCGCCTTCCTTGACATCGGTGAGGCGCATGCTCTGCATCCTCAGCACCTGCGCGTCGGAGGCCCAGGAGCGGGCCATGCCGTACATCTTGAAGACGGCGGACTGCCCGGTGATCGGTTCTACTTTTTCCGGCGCCTTCTTCGCGGTGGTGGGGGCCGGCGTGTCCGAACAGGCCGTCAGGATCGCGAGCAGCGCGATGGTGGGGAAAATGGATGGCTTCAGCATAAGTACCTGCGTGCCATTCCAGTCTAGCAACGAGCGCGAGGGTACCGCACGCTGTTAACATCCGCAACTCAATTATGGTGGGATAATGTAGGCAGTCAACGGAGGTGGTATGGCCTCGAAGAACTGGGTGAGGGCAATGGCAGCGGCGGCGGCTGCAGGTTTATTGTTTCCGGTGGCGGTCATCTGCCAAAGCACAGGCGGGACGACTGCACCGCCAACCACTGGCACTGGGGGGACAACCGGGAGCACTGGCGGCGGAGCCATCCCGGGACGCACCACCACGCCTTCGCCAACCACGACCAGCCCAAACGGCACACCGGCGGCGGTCAACATCCCACCGCCCATCTTTGTCAGCGGCCGCGTGATGATGGAGGATGGCACAGCGGCTCCCAGTTCGGTAATCATCGAAACCGTGTGTAACGGTTCGACGCACGCCCAAGGCTATACGGACGCCAGGGGCTACTTCGCGATCGAGTTGGGCGCGCGCAACGGTGTGATCCAGGACGCCAGCGAATTCGGTTCGCGTGGCAATTGGGGCGTCTCCGGCATGACGGGCACGAGCGCCACGCCGGGGCCGCCCGGCAGTTCCCAGACGGCGGAGCGCAAGTACATGGGCTGCGACTTGCAAGCCAAACTGGGGGGGTATCGCTCGCAGACGGTGCCGCTGGCGGGCAGGCGTCCGATGGACGATCCCAACGTGGGGACCATTCTGCTGCATCGCAACGGACCCGCCGAAGAAGGCAAGACGATCAGCGCCGTCTCGCTGGCGGCGCCCAAGGATGCCAAGAAGGCCTACGAAAAAGGGCTGGACGCGATCAAGAAAAAGAAATTCGACGATGCCCAGACGAGCCTGGAAAAGGCCGTCGAGGCGTATCCGAACTACGCCACCGCATGGTACGAGTTGGGGATGCTGCAGGCAGGCCAGGGAAAGATGGACATGGCCCGCAAATATTTCGACAAGGCTCTGGAGTGCGACCCGAAGTTCGTCCAGCCGTACCTGCAGATTTCGATTCTGGAATTGCAGTCGGCGAGGTGGCGGGGGCTGGCCGATGTCACGGACAAGATCGTGAAGCTGGATCCGTTCGACTATCCACAGGCGTTCTTCTACAATTCCGTGGCCAATTACAATCTGCAAAACTTTGCAGCGGCGGAGAAAAGCGCGCTGGCCGCGGAGCGGCTGGATACGCGGCACGCGATCCCCAAAGTGAGTCACCTGCTTGGCGTGATTCTGGCGCTGAAGAAGGACTATGCCGGAGCGGCGGAGCGATTCAAAACGTACCTGAAGTTCGCACCGGAGGCGACGGACGCCGCCAAAGTACGATCGCAGCTTGCCGAGGTGGAGAAGATTACCGCCGCCACGGCGGCGGCCAAAGAGCAACGCGACAGGTAGATGTGGGGCAGAGTATCCGAGCTTCGCTCGGACGCACAAGGCGGAGCCTTATGCCACTTCCGCCTGGGCGCGCATCGACTGCCAGAGCGTTTCGACATGCTCGCGTTCGGTGAGCAGGGCGCCGATGGAGACGCGGACCATCCACTGTCCGTCGAGGATGGCCGGTGTAAGCAGCGCCTCGCCGGAGCGATTGATGCGGTCGGCCCAAGCCTGCGTGTGGGCGTCGAGCGCCTCGCCGGTCAGCCCGGGGGGCTCGTGCCTGACGCACAGAGTCTGCAGCGGCACCGGGGCCAGCACGCGCCAATGGGGCGTCTGGCGGACTGTGTTGAGCAGCCACTGCGCGTTGGCCAGGTCGCGGCGCAGGCGGGCCTGCAATCCGGCGACGCCCTGCTCGCGGATCAGGAACCAGAGCTTCAAGGCGCGGAAGCGCCGTCCCAGCGGCAGGCCCCAGTCGCGCAGGTTTTTGACCTTGTCGTCGGCGCTAGAGCGCAGATAGCTGGGACTGGTGGACATGACGCGGATGAGGTGCTCGGGATCGCGCACGTAATACAGCGAGCAATCGAAGGCCACGCCGAGCCACTTGTGGGGATTGAGCACCAGCGAATCGGCGCCTTCGATTCCCTGCCACATCCAGCGGCATTCGGGAAGCAGCATGGCGGAGCCGGCCATGGCGGCGTCGACGTGCAGCCAGAGGCTGTATTGGCGCGCGATCCGGGCCATGGCGGCGAGGGGGTCGAGCGCGGTGGTGGCGGTGGTCCCGGTGGTGCCGACGATGGCGCAGGGTTTGCGCCCGGCCGCGAGGTCGGCGCGGATGGCCGCTTCCAGAGCGTCGGGGCGCAGGGCGAAGTGCTCGTCGTTGGGGATGTGGCGGACGTTGTCGCGGCCGAAGCCAGCGAGCAGCGCCGCCTTATCCACGGAACTGTGGCTGTGCGCCGAGGTGTAGACCACCAGGGGCTGCGCTTCGGCTTGCAGTCCGCCGCGGTTCAGCCCGAAATTGGTGGCGCGCTCGCGGGCGCAGATGAGCGCGACCAGGGTACAGGTGGAAGCGGTGTCCTGGATCACGCCGCTCCAAACGGCCGAGAGGCCGGTCATGCGGCGCATCCAATCGGTGACCACTTCTTCGATTTCGGTGAGCGCGGGACTGGACTGCCAGGAGAGGCCGAGGACGCCGAGGCCGGTGGAGAGGTAGTCGCCGAGGACGCTGGAGAGTTCGCCGTTGGCAGGGAAGTAGCCGAAGAAGCGGGGATGCTGCCAGTGGGAGAGGCCGGGCATGACGATGCGGTCGAGATCGGCCAGGATGGCGTCGAAGGGTTCGGGCGATTGCGGCGGGTCGGCGGGCAGGGCTGCTTTGATTTCGCCGGGCGCGGTGCGCGCCATCACGGGCCGAGCGGCGACGGTGGCCCGGTAGTCGGCGATGCGGTCGATGATCTGGTGGCCGAGGCGGCGGAACTCTTCGGGAGTCATAGGCGTGTCTTTTCTAAAATAGCGTGCTGGAGGGAGAGTTGGTGACTCGAAAAGCGGCGGAATGACACCCTGGGCGCGGTGATGGATTTTTGGCCAGGGGCAGTATTCTTAGATAAAAGGGGAGGATATTCTTAAATTAAGGCTGGCTTTTCTATTGAACCTTGCGTCGAAATCGTGAGAAAATATACGAGACGGTATTCCACCGTCCTGACGATATGCAGCCGAAAATGCAGATGAAAGAGGGGGCGATACCGCGTCTCGATGCCGAGTTCCTGCGGACCAAGATTGGCGCCGGAAGGGCCACCCTGGCTTTCCGTAAGGGCGAGGTGGTGTTCTCACAAGGGGACCCGGCGGACGCCATTTTCCAAATCCAGAAAGGCAAGCTAAAGCTCACCGTCGTCTCCAGCCAGGGCAAAGAGGCGGTGATCGCGCTGTTGACGGGGGGCGACTTCTTCGGCGAGGGTTGCCTGGCCGGGCAGATCAAGCGGATGTGCACGGCCACCGCCATGACCGACAGTGTGACCGTGCGCCTGGAGAAACCGGAAATGGTCCGGGTGCTGCACGATGAGCCGGCGTTTGCCGAGTTATTCCTGCACTATCTGCTCTCCCGTAACATTCGTATTGAAGAGGATCTGGTGGACCAGCTCTTCAACTCCAGTGAGAAGCGGTTGGCGCGTGTGCTGCTGCTGCTGGCGAACTTCGGGAAGGCCGGCAAAGCGGAGCCGGTGGTGGCGAAGATGAGTCAGGAAATGCTGGCGGAGATCGTCGGCACGACGCGCGCCAGAGTCAACTTCTTCATGAACAAGTTCCGCAAACTGGGCTTCATCGACTACGACGGCGGCGGACTGCGGGTTCACAGTTCGCTGCTCCACGTGGTGCTCCACGACTGACCCCGCGGAAGGTTCCAACCGCGCGGCGAAACCAGCTTTTCCGTTGGTGTTCACTTTTGCACAGACAACAGGATTTTGGAGTCTTAAATTCCTAATTGGGGCTAGAAGCTCATGATGACCCAATACTCACCAACTCGGATCCGCCACAGCATTCGCCCATTGAGCGTATTCAGCTTCTGCGGCCAGCCCATCGCTGCGCCGCGCGACGAATATCACGTAACCACCAAGGATCTGCCGCCGTGCACGGAGTGCCAGCGCGCCCGCGAGAGGGCACAGCAGATACTTGGAGGCAAACATCGACGGCTGGTCTAAGGATTACGCGACAGCCTCAAATGGCGCTGCGCAACCGTTACCGGGTAACCGGATAGCCTGCGTCTCCTCTCCCGTGCATTCTGCCACCCCGGTGCCTGCCACTTGACGTGGATTTTCGTATGCACTTACAATTCACACGACCCGCATAAAACCGGTCTCTCTCGCCCGCAGGGAGACGGAGGCGAAGCCGGGCGGTCACTTGGCGCGGGTGGCGAGGAAGGGCAAATGCGCAAAAAGTTCAACCGCAGGGAAGTGTTGGGCGCGGCCGGGTGGGACAGACCATCGCATTTTGTGGTCTGTCAACAACAGTTCAACCGCAGGAGCACCTGCCATGGCGAAGCGCCCGCGTGGATCTCGTCGTAATCCAGCAGTTCGCCGCCCGCGACGGCGGCGGCCGCCTGTGCCAGCGTCACACCCGATTGCAGCGCCGCCTGCGCCAGAGGGTAGATTGATTCTGTCGTGCCGAGCAGACGGACGACAGCATCCTCCACAATTCTCACACGCCTGCCGTTGGGGCCCTTCAATTGGATGAGTCGCATAGGCGGATCACTCAATGATGTCACACTGCCCGAGCGCGTCCTCCTTAGATGGTCAACCCGAGACCGAGGACATCGTCTTGCAGATCGATGGTCCAACGCAGTCGTGGGAATGTGTGTCCGGCGGCACAGACCAGATGGTACAACCAAACTACCGCGCGGCGGGCGGCTCCTGGTCGGTGGGAATTCCGGCCACATGGCGGAAGAACGCCACGGACCGGTTGACCCAGGATGCCTCATGCCCGATGGTCAGGCTGCTCGCATTCTTGCCAGTGCGGGCCATGCTGTAATACCGCCAGACATCTTCCGATTCACGATCCAGGTAATAGATCGACTGCATCTCGCCGGGGTGAAAGAGCGGAATAATCAGATAGCGCATCAGCGTGACGTTGGCCACGTCGAACACCAGCCGGTCGGGAGTGGCCTCCGCAATGTGCAGCCGGAAGATGGCTTTACCGGAGAGGTTGTCCTCCTGCTGGAAATAGAGTACCTTGCCCGCCTTCAGTTCATCCAGCGTAAAGTCGTTGCGCCGCTGATTCCCTTGCACGCTGGTCACAGCGTAGGCGTCCGGAATCAACGTCTGCCATTTTTTGTGCGTGGTGGTCCAATAACGCATGCCCGCCAGTGAGGAAATCGCGCCGCTCTGGCGCAGCAGGTCCTCCATGCCCGAGGCGTGGTAGAATCGCGCGGCCGTGGTGACCAACGTCGAAAAGCCTTCGCCCGTCCACCCGGTACACGTCGGCGGACGCCAGTTCGCGCCGAGCTCGGCGGGGCCCCAGAACTTCACCGCGGGTGAATCGGCCAGGCTGGGAAGGGGCGGCACCGAGTCCACCCCGCAGGGCGGCTGCGGCCCGGACTGGGCATACCCGTACGCGCGGCAACCAAGCACCGCTAGACAGCAAAGGGACAAGAACCGCACGTCTTGATGATAGCGGCAATCCCCGCCCGCGTCTGTGCGGACCGGCCCATTCCCGTGGCATAAGGCTGCGCCTTGTGCAGCCCCTTCGAAGGTCAGGCTCTCCGCGTCCCGTCTCCGCGTCAAAATGCGTTCTCTGCGCTTATCTCTGCGTCTCCGCGGTGAATGGACCGCCCCCCTACTGCTTTTCGCGAACCTGCACGTAGCGCGCCGTCTTGGGGTTCTCCTGGTTCCATTGCGGGGCCTGTGCGCTGTTGGCCATATCGAGGATGCCGAGCGCTACCGTGACATCCACCTTGGCCAGATTGTCGTAGTCCAGCTTCTGCCATTCGTCGCCGGGCTGGTGGTAATCGGGGAAGACGTAGCTGACGGATAGCGTGGTGGACGGGATGCCGGCGTCGGCGAAGGTGGCGTTGTCGCTGCGGCCGAAGAACGCATCGCTATTCCTCTCGTGCTTGATCACCTGCACGCCGGTCACGGCGCCGGCCTTGGCGAAGGTGGCGGCGATGTCGGTGTAGTCGAAGCCGGTCAGGTTGAACTGCGCCACCTTGGGACCCTCACTGTCATCGGTGCGGCCCAGTTGTTCCAGGTTGATATCGGCGACGGTTTTGGCGATCGGGAAGATGGGGTGGCTGGTATACCAGCGCGCGCCCAGTCCGCCGGCCTCCTCGCCGAAGACGGTCACGAAGACGATGGTGCGCTTGGGTTTTTCCTCGAGTTCCGCCAGCGCGCCGGCGACGGCGATCACGCTGGCCGTGCCAGAGGCATCGTCGTTGGCGCCGTTGTAGATGCCGTCGCCTTGCGCGTTGGGACGCACGCCCAGGTGATCGTAGTGGCCGGTTACGATGACGTAGGTGTCCTTCAATTGCGGGTCGGCGCCGCGCAGCACGCCGGCCACGTTGCGCAGTTTCACCGGCGTCACGATGGGCGCGGCGACGTGCGCCGATACCGTGGCTTCCATGGGGCCGGGCTTGGCGGCGGCGACGTAATCGTGAATCGCCTTGTCCCACACGCTGAGGACGGGCACTTTGGGCGCGGGCGCGGTAGCGTCGCGCAACGGCACGCGGGCGTTCGGATTGGTCTGCTGGGCGGCGGCGCGCACCATCACCACCATGGCGGGCTCCAGTTTCGCGGCCAGCGTTAGAAAGCGGCGCTGCGCCTGAACTCCAGCCATGCCACCTCCGCCGCCGGCACCATCGGGCACCTCGATCAGTAGCACCTTGCCGCGCACCTGCTCCGCGGTGAGAGCCTCGAGCGCCGCAGTGTCGCTCAGCATGACCTTGAAGGCGGCGGCGCGATTGAGGTCGCTGGCCACGGCCTCTTGAATTGCCAGCGTGCCCTCGCCCGCTTTGGCGGTGTCCAGGGCGAAGGTAACACCCTCCGGATTCGGCTTCACGGATTGGAAGCTGGCGTTCTGAAAATAGCCGTCGTCGCCCACCGGTTCCAGACCGGCGCGGCGGAACTGTGCGGCAATGTACTCAGCCGCCATGTCGAGCCCGGGCGAGGGCGTGGCGCGGCCCTGCAAGGCGTCGGACGCCAGAAAGGAGACGTCGGCCTTGAGATCGTTGGCGCGCAGGCGCGCGGCGATGCGCTGGGCGAGCGGAGGCTGGCCTTGGGCCGCGAGCAGGCCGGCGGCGGCGAGGGTGGTGAGCAGGAGATTTCGGGAACGCACGATCCTCATGATACCTTTCGCGGGCCGGGGGTTTTCTACTTCACCAGGTTGATGACGCCGCGGCAGGCCTTGGCGCCGCAGCGGCACTTCACCTGTTCGATGTCCCTGGCGAAGCGGTAGTCCACCGTCAGTTCCTCGCCGCGGCGAATGGCGCGCTTGCTGATGTAGAGGATGTGGCCCTTGGTGTTCATGGCGCGGAGATTGGGGTCGCAACTGTGGTTGATGATCTCGGCGCCGCTGCCGCCGAACGCGCCATCGAGCGTCCAGTAATCGTCGAGTGAGAAGAGGTAGGTGACCGGTCCCTCGCCGCGCCGCTTGGTCTCGCGGCGGCTGATTCTCTCGCCCGTGTACTCGATGACCTTGCGCCGCGGGGGGATGGGTTCCTCGGCGTAGACCCCGCGCCGGTGAATTCTGGACTCGCGGATGGAGAGCTTGAACCGGGCGTACCGTGGATCGATCGCCGGTTTCCTGATGAGAACGGTTCCCATGATCTGTGGTTTATCAGATTGTGGCATAAGGCACCGCCTTGTGCATCCGCGCGAAGCTCGGACAACCCGCCGCCCCCCGTCCGGCGCATAAAAAAATCCAATCCGCTCCATAGAAAGTTCTATCTTCTATGCCCCAACCCGGAGAGGGACAATGACTACAACTGTCCCAAAAACTTAGGATTGGTCCCACGATGAACCTCCTGACAAGAATTGGCGCGTTTGCGCTGCTCGCCGCCACGCCCGCGGTATGGGCGCAAGCCGCACCCGATCTCAACGCCAGACTCGCGGCCATGGAAGCCGCCACCAAATCCGCGCAAAGCGCGGGCGACAACGCCTGGATGCTGGTCAGCTCAGCCCTGGTGCTGATGATGACCGCTCCCGGACTGGCACTGTTTTATGGTGGCCTGGTGCGCCGCAAGAACGTGCTCGGAACCATGATGCACAGCTTCATTCTGATGGCCGTCGTAACGGTGATCTGGGCGGTGGTGGGCTACAGCCTGGCCTTCGGCGGGTCTTCGCCTTACTTCGGCAATTTTCAGTTCGCGTTTCTGGATGGCGTGGGCTCTACGCCCAATGCGGATTACGCGGGCACCATCCCGCACGCCACCTTCATGGTGTACCAGTTGATGTTCGCCATCATCACTCCCGCGCTGATTTCCGGGGCCTTCGCCGAGCGCATGAAGTTCAGCGCCATGCTGCTCTTTACCGTCCTGTGGACCCTGGTGGTCTACTTCCCGATGGCGCACATGGTGTGGGGCAAGGGCGGGCTGCTCAACGCGTTTTCCGGCGGCAGGATACCGTGTTTCGATTTCGCCGGCGGCACGGTGGTGCACATCACCAGTGGCGTCTCGGCGCTGGTTTGCGCCATCTATCTCGGCAAGCGTATCGGGTTCCCCAGCAACGCCATGAAGCCGCACAACCTGGTGATCTCTACCATCGGCGCCGCCATGTTGTGGGTCGGCTGGTTCGGCTTCAACGCCGGCAGCGCGCTGGCCGCCAACGGCCTGGCAACCAGCGCGTTCGTGGCCACCCACTTCGGGGCCGCGGCCGCTACGCTGGCGTGGATGGCGGCGGAATGGATGGACGCCGGCAAGCCCAGCACGCTCGGCGCCATCTCCGGCTGTGTGGCGGGACTGGTGGCCATCACTCCGGCATCCGGTTTCGTCAAGCCCTTCCCGGCGATGCTGATCGGCGCCTGCGCCGGCGCGCTGTGCTACTTCATGGTCACGCGCGTCAAGCGCAAGTTCGGTTACGACGACGCGCTGGATGCCTTCGGCGTGCACGGTGCGGGCGGCACCCTGGGCGCTCTCCTCACCGGCATCTTCGCCACCAGCGCGATCAACGGCGGACTGAAAAACGCGGCCGGCAAAGTACAACCGCTCGGCCTGGTGGACGGTAACGGCGGCCAGATCTTCAACCAACTGGGGGGCACCGCCATCGCCTGGGGCCTGGCCATCGTGGGCACGCTCGCGATCCTCAAGATCGTCGACGCCACGGTCGGCTTGCGGGTAACCAAGGAGCAGGAAAGCGACGGCTTGGATCTCAGCATGCACAACGAGGAAGGATATGTTTTCGAGAACTAGATCGGAGCCGCGACCGCACGAACGCGAGGAGAAAACAAATGGCCGCCGATGAACGCCGATCAACGCTGATGAAAGTAAGATGCCTATCGGCGTTCATCCGCGTTCATCGGCGGCCATAAATGATTTTTCACAGCTCCTAAGGGAGCGGGTTTTTGGGTTAGTGTGAGCATATGAAAAAAATCGAGGCGGTCATCCAGCCGTTCAAACTGGACGATGTGAAGGAAGCCCTGAAGAGTATCGGCATCGACGGCATGACCATCACCGAGGTCCGCGGGCACGGCCGGCAGAAGGGGCACAAGGAGGTCTACCGCGGGCAGGAGTACAACGTGGATCTGCTGCCCAAGGTCAAAGTGGAACTCGTGGTGCCCTCCGAGCGGACCGACGAGATTGTGAACACCATTATCGGCGCCGCGCGCACCGGCAAGATCGGCGATGGCAAGATCTTCGTCTACGAGGTGCAGGAAGCCATACGGATCCGGAATGACGATCGCGGCGAATCAGCCATCTAACGGCAGTGCGTCGCGCATCCGCCGGCAATTCCTGGCGACCGGCGACGCGTTGACCGCGCTGGCCGAACGTTCCGCCGAAGTCGATCGCCTGGTGATGGACGCCGCGGAGCGCCTGCTGTTTCCCGGCATCGCGGGCAATGTGGCGGTGCTGGCGGTGGGCGGGTACGGCAGGCGGCAGCTCTTCCCTTACTCGGACATCGACGTGCTTCTGCTGTTCCCTTCCGACCGGCACATTGCGGCCGCCAAGGAGGCGATCTCGGCGTTCCTGCAGCATCTGTGGGACGCAGGGTTGCGCATGAGCCATTCGGTGCGCACCCCCGACGAATGCGCCGAGGTGCACGATTCCAACACCGAACTCAACATCAGCCTGCTCGATCAGCGCTATCTCACCGGCGACCGCACGCTCTACGCCGGGCTGGCCGACCGCTTGCCGCGCTTCATCCACGCCAACCGCGACGCCCTGGTACGCAATCTGGCGCAGCTCACGCGCGACCGCCACACCAAGTACGCCGGCACGTTTTATCATCTGGAGCCGAACGTCAAGGACACGCCCGGCGGCCTGCGCGATTATCAACTGGTCTGTTGGCTCGGTCAGTTGCGCGAAGGCGCCGCCGACCCCAGCGCCGAACTGCGCGATGCCTATCATTTCCTGGCCCGGCTGCGCTGCTATCTGCACATCCAGAGCGGCCGCGACAACAACCTGCTCACCTTCGACGCCCAGGATGCCCTGGCCGAGCACTGGCGCCTCCCGGATGCCGCGCAGTGGATGCGCGAATACTACCGGCACGCGCGCGCCATTTACCGCGCCGCCATCCGCGCGCTCGAAGCCGGCGAAGGCCAGACCAGCTCCCTCTTCGCCCAGTTTCGCGATTTCCGCTCCCGCGTTTCCAACGCCGAGTTCAGCGTACACCGCGAACGCGTCCATTTCCGCTCGCCCCAGAGGCTCGACGTGGAGCCCGCTCTCGCCCTGCGCCTGTTCGAATTCGTGGCGCGACACGGCGTGCGCCTTTCCTCGGAAGCCGAACTGCGCATCGCAGCGCGCCTGCCGCTGCTGCGCGACTATTTTATCCCGCCCCAGCACCTGTGGCCGGCGCTCAGCCAGTTGCTCGGGCTGCCGCACGCGCCCGCCGCCGTGCGCGCCATGCACGAGACCGGCGTGCTCACCGCGATCTTCCCCGAGCTCGCCGGGATCGAGTGCCTGGTGATCCGCGACTTCTTCCATCGCTACACCGTGGACGAGCACACCCTGGTCGCGCTGCAAAACCTCTGGAGCCTGCGCACCACGGTCGAGCCCTGGTGCCGCAGTTTCCGCGATCTGCTGGCGGAGATCAAAGAGCCGGGCGTCCTGGCCTTCGCACTCCTGTTTCACGACTCCGGCAAGGGCTCGCTCGCCGAAGGCCACATCGACGCTTCGCTGCGCCTCGTGCAGGACCCCATGTCGCGCATCCGGCTGCCCGGGCAGGATCGCGATATGGTGATGTTCCTGATTGAACGGCACCTGGACCTGTCCGCCGCCATGTTTTCGCGCGACGTCTTCGATCCGCGGACCATCCGCGACGTGGCCCACCAGATGGGGACGGTGGAGCGCCTCAAGGTGCTCACGCTGCTCACCTACGCCGATATCGGCGCGGTCAATCCCACGGCCATGACCCCGTGGCGCGCCGAGCAACTCTGGCAGCTCTACCTCATGGTCTACAACGAACTCACCCGCGAACTTCAGACCGAGCGCATCGAAGCCGTCCCCACGGGTTCGCCCGAGCGCATCGCCTTCCTGCAAGGCTTCCCCGTGCGCTACCTGCGCACCCACTCCGAAGCCGGGATCGACGAGCACATGGCGCTCGAAGAAAAGAGTCGACAGCGCGGTATGGCGGTGGACATTCGCAAGCTGGATTCGGCGTGGCAACTGACCCTGATCGCGCACGATCGCCCGGGCCTGTTCGCTTCGGTGGCCGGAACGCTCTCCTGCTTCGGCATGAACATTCTGAAGGCGGAGGCTTTCAGTAACCTGCGCAGCCTGGTGCTGGACACGTTCACCTTCGCCGACCCGGCGCGCACGCTCGATCTCAACCCCAGTGAAATCGACCGCCTGCACGCCACGGTACAGCGCGTGCTCAGCGGCAAGGCGGACGTGAAGGAACTGCTGCGCAACCGTCCGAAACCCGTGCTGCCCAGCCGCAAGGCCGGCATTCAAGCGCGCGTGGTGTTCGATTCCGAAGCCAGCGGCACCGCGACCCTGATCGAGATCGTCGCCGAGGATCGCCCCGGCTTGCTCTACGATCTGGCGACCGCCATCTCCGCCAACGGCGGCAACATCGAGGTGGTGCTGATCGACACGCAGGCGCACAAGGCGATCGACGTCTTCTACGTCACGGCGGACGGCGGCAAACTGAGCGCGGAGAAGCAGGCGGCGATCCGCGTGGCGGTGGAGAAGGCGGCGGGCGTGGCGGGCAGGTAGGTTTCAGGCGCCCGGCAAACCATTTCGCAAACAAAATGTCTTTCTTCTCCACTCTATCAATCACTTAGCTCCACTCAGCCCGAAGAGCCTCGTTCCCCCATGCTACTTTCAAGTTGGATAGAGGTCGCGCGCGCCACACCGCGCGGCCGCAACTAGTTTTCATCCTGGCCAGGGTGCGTTGCATGTGCGGTGGAACTGTAGCGGCTGCTTTTGGAATCAGCGACTTGTGGAAGATGCCTTATTTGGAAGTACGTAGAGTGGCAAGAGTGGCAGTATAGGCAGGTGTTGCCACAGGGGTATCATGCACAGTTCGTACACAACGGCGGGCCGGAATGCCGGTCTGCGAGCAGCGCGCCTGGCCGGGCCGGGCCGCGCAGCCGGAAACGCCGGTTGCAGCGGCCTGTAGTTGTGATCGATAACCACGACCGGAAGGAAAGGGGCGAATGCAACGATTGCGTGCAGCGTTCTATAATCGAAGAAGGATGCCACAACAAGGGGCGATGGCCGAGGCGACAGACCGCGAAACGGTAATCTGCCGGGCAATCGAAGTCATCGGCGACGGGAAAGAAGCTATGCGGTGGCTCGGCACGCCGGTGCCCGCCCTCGGGTACGCGACGCCGATCTCTCTTCTGGACAATCTGGAAGGACAGACCGCCGTGTTGAATGTCCTCACGCAGCTAGAGCACGGCGTGCTTTGATTCTGGAAGTCTACCGGCTGCACTCCAAGCGATACCCGGCCAATAGCGGAAGGGGCGCGGCCCTCCACGGTGGGCGGTGGAACCCACCAGGAGTCGAAGCCATCTACACGGCACAATCCCGGTCGCTCGCCGCCCTCGAAATTCTTGTGCACTATGCCGTGCTGCCTCGCGATTTCGTGCTCACGCCGATTCGCATACCAGAGGATCGCGTCGTGGTTGCCAGACTTCAAAAAAACGCGCAATTTCCCGAACTCCAACAAACTCGCGACCTCACCCTGAATTGGTTTCCAAGCACCGCCGTCCTCGGCGTCTACTCGGTCATCATCCCCGATGAGCGAATCTACATCCTGAACCCTACTCACCCTGAGTTCGAGTACATTGAGTTTCTCGACTCGGAGCCGTTCAAGTTCGATCCACGGCTAAAACAAATCGTCTGACAGTTCCGCGTTCTGCTCGATCGCCACGGCCAGCAGCGCGGCCCCGTCTGCGATCAGCGCGCACGGAAACGTGCAGGCCACGCCTGCAAGTACCACACCCGCCGCGCATGAACGGACGGACCACGCTCGGGAAACTGCCCGAGCGGTGGGCAGTTTCGACGCGGCGCGTGTGGCGGCGCTCCGCTGGCCCTCGCGCATCAGCCAGCGCCCGCCCGAACGTCGCCTGCTGCGCGCCGGGCCGCGAGACATGAGCCGGGCCGCGTCTGCACGATCACTAGGCGGTGCCATGGTCGGCACTTTGGTCGCCGTCAACGCCTCAAAATAGATCGGCGAGCTGTTCGGCGAGTCCCGGAGCGAGATTTTCGTCAACGAGAAGCTTCAAGAACGGAGATCCTTTCCGGAATGCTGGCGAAGAACTCGTAGACTGCCTGGAAGTCTTCCTTCTCCAGATACGGAAAGTCTCTCAGAATCTCGTCTTCCGACATTCCCGATGCCAGATAGGATGCCATGTCATAGACCGTGAAGCGCAAGCCACGAATACAGGGCTTTCCGCCCATCTTGCCCGGCTCAACGGTGATCCGTGGATTCAGATTGGCCATAGTCCAGCACCATGATACCTGTTCCGCCACCGTGGAGGGTGGGTTGACGGCGGCGGCTCCCCGCCCGCGCCTACCGCACCACCGTCTTCTCCACGGCCTGATTCCCGTACTCGTCTTCCACCCGCACGGCGATGGTGTGCTCGCCGGGCGCGGCGTCGAGATTGAGATCGTAATCCAGTTCGGGTGCGTCGGAGAGGCGCGTCACGGGAGCCGCCACTTTCCAGTCGCCGCCATCCAGCGAGTACTCCGCTTTGGCGATATTATTGAGCGCGTCGGCGGCGTGCCACTTCACTTGCAGCTTGCCGCCCGCCCGCGCGGCCGCGAGCGCGGTGATCTTGGGCGGCGTGTTATCGATCCAGAACGGGCTGCCTTCCATTCGCGCCGTCAGCGCCTCCGCCGGTGGATTGCCCGGCCAATCCGACGCCGTCACCCGCACGCGGTACTCGCCATCCGGATAGGCGGTGGAATCCCAGGAGAGGTAGCGTTCCGACACCTTGTCCTTGAGCAGCTTCCATTCGGTCTCGCCCGCGCCGCGGATCTCCACCGTGAACACCAGCGGATCGCCGTTGGGGTCCGATGCCGCCCAGCGCGTGCCGATGAAGCCTCTGGCGAATTGCATGGCCGGGGTGCTGTCGATGGATAGCGCCGAGCCCGTGCCGGAACCCGCGCCCGAGCCCGCGCGCTTGCCGATCGGCGGCAGAGAGAGCGAAGGCTGGAAGGCGATCAGCGGCGTGGACGCAGCCGGGAAACGGTAGTTCGGCGGTGTAACTTCGATCTCGTCGATGCGCGGCTCCAGGTTTTTGGGCAGATACGCCACGTCCACCGAATCGAGCTCGGGCGATCCGCCCGCGAGTGTGGCTTTCCACTGCACGAAGCGCGCCGCCGGAGAGGCCACGCGGCCGCCCTTGGCGCCGGCCGGCACCGCGGCCCACGCGCTCCAGTTCTTCTGCGGCCGGTCCAGGTTGCCGCTGCGTGTGGCCATGGCGACCTGCCCGCCGTTCAGGTTGACCTCAAAGCTGAGCCGGCCCCACAGCGAATACATGCCGGAATCGAAGACGTCGCTCTCGATGGAACCTTCGCGCTCGAGGCCGGGACCAATCTCGTAGACCTTGCCCGTGTTGCCCGTGGCGGCATACAGACGGCCGTCGCGGCCCGCCTGGAAGGCCGTGACCTGGGTCGCGGGCAGCGCCACGAGCGAGGTGTACATGGCGGGCGATTCGATGCGGTAGACGTTGCCCTTGTTGCCCGCGCCGAGCAGGGCGCGGCCCGCGGCGTCGAAGGCGATGGCGTACACCACGTCCTGCGCATGTCCCCACACGCGCCGTGGCGCGCCATCGGGATCGATGCGGTACACCTCGCTGCCGCCGGCCACTCCGGCCGGAGCGGTGGAAGGCGGCGGCGCCGGCGCCGGTTGCCGGGCGGCAGCCGCCCCGGGGCCAACCGTCACCGTGACCTGGGCCGGCGCGGGAGGAGCCGGCGGCGCGGGCGGCGGCGCAAGCGCGGGAGTGGACTGGCGGTTCCCCACGGCGGCCGCATAAATCGCCCCGTCGGGAGCCTGCGCCACCGCCGTCACTTCGCGTTTCGGCATCTGGTAGAGGACGAATCCCTCGCCCGCCGGCGTAACGCGCAGCACCAGGCCGCCAGGTTCGGTGCCCAGGATCAGGTTGCCCTTGGTGTCGATGGCGAGCGACCGTACGTGCGTCTCTTCGGTTTTGAAAAACACCGTGCCCTTGCCATCCGGGGTCACGCGGTGCAGTTCGCCCCGATCTCCCGTGGCGGCGAACAGATTGCCCGCCGAATCGAAGGCCAGCGCCCAGATGTACTTCGCTTTGGGATCGTAGAACACTTCCGGCTTGCCGTTGCCGGCGATGCGATAGATCTTGCCGTCGGGCGAAGTCGCCGCATACACGCGATCGCGGCTGTCGACCGCGATGGCGTGGATCTCCAGCGCGTCCAGATCGGCCAGCATCTTGCCCTTGCCGTCCGGCGGGATGCGGTACAGCTTGGCGCTGGTGCCGCCCCCGGCATACAAGTTGCCTTTGGAATCCTGGGCCAGCGCCCACAGGTAGGACGACGAGGTGTCGAACACTTCGCGCGATAGCGGCGCCAGGGTGAGCCGCCCGTCGCTGCGCAGCGACAGGTTCTTGAGAATCCCCTTTTCGAAATCGGCGGCTTCGCCCTGCGTCCAGGTCCGAGTCTGGCCGGCAGACACAGCGCTGGACGCGGCCAGCAACAGAATGAGTGTTTTCATTTGACTGGTTTACTTAACTGGTTTACTTAACATGGATTCGCAGCGAGTAACTGCCGGTCACCATGTAATCGAAAGGAATGGAGGTCTGCTCCGACGCCGTCTCCGGCGTGGTCACCATGGCGCGGTTACTGGCGCGCCCCGCCTGAATCACATTCAGCACGCTGGATGGCATGCTGGGCATGGTCTTATCGTCGTAATAGGCGGTGGGACTGGCTTTCACCAGGGAAACGTACAGCCGGTTGTTGGTCCGCTCCTGATTGAGCAGCGAGACCGCCTGCGGCACATCGATGAAGCGGTTCATGAAGCCCGCCGCGTTCTGCATGCGGTTCAGCGTATCGGCATCGCTCAGCAGAATGCGGTGATCGCCCTTGGCCAGACCGGCGGGAATCTTCACGATGACTTCGCGCTGGATGGGCTCGCCGCGATAGGGGCGCACCGAAACTTTCACCGGCAGGTCGTCGCCGGCCTGCACTTCGGTATTGGCCACCCACCCGGTTTCGATGGCGGCCACACGGCGCTCCGGCAGCAGATCGAGGCTCAGGGTCACGCCCTTCACATCGGGCGTGTTCACGTTGTTCAGGTACAGGCGGTTGAACTTGTCGCCCAGCCATAGGGCCAGCGCCATGGGCGCGGGCATGGGCATATCGCCGGCCGCCTGCATGGTGGACAGGCCGATATTGCGCGGGCCGTTCATCTCCACCTTGCCGTTCAGCCGGTACGTGGCCTCATCGGCGAAATCGTTCAGATTCGAGATCGAGTTGTAGAGCATGAGCATCATCAGCGTGGGCGTCCACTTCTGGTGCACGAAGACGTTGAAGTGGAAACTCTTCTCGCTGAGCACCGCCTCTTTAGCGTCCAGCGAGCGCACGTTCAGGGTCACCGGAATCATCGGCGAAGTGGCCCCCAATTCGCCCATGATGCCGCTGTGGCGATCCTGCCGCAGCGCGCCGACAATTTCGGTGGCGTTGGCCATCTTGCTCGGTTGGAACTGGCTGGCCAGCGTGAGCACCACTTCGCTCTTGGCCAGCGGCATATCCACCGGCCCCAGGTTGAACAGCGGATGCCCGAAGGCCAGCACGCGCTTGCCATCGTTGTAGGTCACCGTGCCGAAGGCGCTGACCCCCATATCGCCATCCACCAGGACGGTGGCCACGCTCTCGCCCGGATTCAGTGCGTGCTCCCAACCGGCCACCGGCTTGCTGCCGTGCGTCAGCACGCCGCCCGAGCCCTGTACCGTGCGCAGGCCCATCTGCTGGAAGACGGAACTGAAGTCGCGCAGGGTATCTCCATTGATCCCCGAAAACACCAGGGGCGAATCGATCGGGACCAGCGATTCCAGGGGGTCCTGGGCGCCGCCCAATGCGCCGCCCTCGGCGCCGCCGGCCTGCGCGTTCTGCGCCACCGCCTTGCCGGGCGTGCGCGCCGCGGCCGGACGGGATTTGTCGCTGCCGTTGATTTCCAGCATCAGTTCGATCGGCGTGATGCCGCAGATGGCGTCCGGCGAGAACTGGCTGAGCCCGAGAGAAACCGCGCCAATCAGCTTTCCATCGATGTACACCGGGCTGCCGCTCATGCCCTTGGCGACGTTGGTGCGCGCCGCCTTGCCGCCCATCTTGCCCAGGATGATGTCCTGCTTGGGACCCCACATGTTCTTGGAAATCCCGACGATCTCCACCGGTACCGGCTCGGGCTCCGTGCCCTGGAATACGGTCCAGGCGGTGCCCTTCATGCCCTGCTTGACCTGGCTGAGGGGCATGATCTCCACCTTGCCGGATTTCGGACGGACGGGCGGCGTTTCGGCCGCGGAAGCGGGCAGCGAGGTGGCCGCTAAACCTATCAGGACCACGGCGATTCGGATGTTCATGGGGTCGACAACTCCAGTTGCCTTATTGTACTATGCGACACCTAAGGGTTCCGGCGCGTCTCCGCGCTTGACAGACGAAAGCATCTGTCCCACCTCCCGCCCCGCCCTCAATCCACCACCGGTACTCCAGGCTGCTTACGCTCCGCCAGCAAAAGCGAACGTGGCACAACCGGTTCGCCCGCGAACTGTAACGGCGGTCCGGTGTCCCTCATTCTCTCCAGTCCAGCCTGGCCGCCGAACAGGTTCTTCCGCCCATAGAGCGCCATGTCCAGCCGGTCATTCATGCCGAGTTTCTTGAATAGTTTGTATAAATAAACCTTCACCGTGCCTTCGGTAATTCCCAGTGAAAACGCAATTTCCTTGTTCTTGAAGCCTTGGGCCACCAGCGAGACAATCTGCCCCTGGCGCGGGGTCAGCGCAACCCGCGTCTGCGACAACACGCTCTCCAGCAGGTCGCTTTCAAAGCACAGCACGCCCCGGTGGACCTTGCGCAGAGCCGCCAGGAAATCATCGATCGATGTGTTGCCGGGAAGAATGCCGCGCACACCCAACTGCATCGCTTGAAAGGCGAACTCGCCCGCCAGTTCCCGGCCCCACAGGACGATCTGGCAGCGGCTGCCGGCAGACCGTATCTCGCGCAAATCCGACAGGCTGATTCCCGAGATCACATGAACCAGAAGCACGTCCGGCCGCGTGGATTTCAGACAGTCGAGGGTGCCGGATAGACTATCTCGACATGCCGCCAGTTCCAGATCCGCGTGGGTGAGGAAGACCGCGGCCAATCCTTGGGCAACAAACGGTTGCTGCGTGTAGAGCGCGATCCGAATTCGGTTATCTGATTCCACGGCCTTCTCCAGTCGTGGCCGTCCGATTGCACCGGCGGCTACTCATCTATCGGACGGACGTCCGCGGAGCTTTAGCGGTGGCCGCCCTAAAGCTGAAATCCAATCCAGCCGATGGTTTCCGTATGAGCTGCTCAAGAACGCTGACCGTGGTTTTCGTTTTGCTGCTGGTACGGCTTGCCGTCCGCGCGCAGAATCCGGCCGAATCCCCCCCCAACATCGTCTCTAAACTTACGGTGACAGTCGGCAAATCGCTGATGATCGACAGCCCCGTCAAGATTAAGCGGATCGCTGCCGCCAACAGCGATCTCATCGAAGCGGTCGCGATCGGTCCCAAGGAAGTGCTCATCAACGGGAAACTGCCCGGCGAGA
>Ga0208079_1000561_pt1 | contig 20116 bp, 22 predicted proteins | sample NGESurdeep092012_5_FD_184474 | JGI IMG/M metagenome (GOLD analysis project Ga0208079, IMG submission 184474) | Arctic peat soil microbial communities from Barrow, Alaska - NGEE Surface sample 210-2 deep-092012 (SPAdes) | ecosystem: Environmental > Terrestrial > Soil > Wetlands > Peat ... | reverse complement strand
GGTCGAATCGTTGGTGTAAGCAACGCCGATCATGGACGCCTTCGTCGCGTCAAGCGTGGATCCCGAACCAGTCGGGAACCCTTGGACTTACTCGTCTAGCTCCAGGCGGAGGTTTTTCGTGAGGCAATGAATCGGCCTTCCCGGAGGTTTTGACATGAGTCAACGGGCCCCTGCGGGTGGCCGAAGGGGCACCCCCGGTACAATTCGGGCGTGATGACCAGCGTGGATGCCTCAGGTTCCTCAACCCCGGTCTCCGAGGAACAGGTGCGCGCCGCGCTGCGTGGCGTGGTCGACCCCGAACTGGGGGCCGACATCGTCGAACTGGGCATGGTAACCGCCATCCGGCTCCCCGGGGCCGGCGTGGTGGAGGTCGACGTGGCCCTGACCATCGCCGGGTGCCCCCTCCGGAACCAGATCCGGAGTGACGTGGAGACCCACGTGGGCGCGTTACCCGGGGTAAAAGCGGTGACGATGACCACGGGGGTCATGGACGCCGAACAACGTAAAGCGGTGATGGCCCGGGCCCGACTTGTGGCCCGGAACCCGGCTCCCGCCACCGACATCCCCGATACCGCTCGGGTCATCGCCATCGCCTCGGGCAAAGGGGGCGTGGGAAAGAGTTCGGTCACCGTCAACCTGGCGGTCGCCCTGGCCAGGCGGGGTCTGACCATCGGGGTGCTCGACGCCGACATCTGGGGATTCTCCGTACCCCGGCTTCTCGGCATGCAGGGTGAGGTCGAGTCCCGGGAAAAGAAGATGGTGCCACTCGAGCAACGGATCGGCGACGGCCTGCTACGGGTCCTGTCCATGGGTTTCCTGGCCGACGAGGACAGCGCCATCATGTGGCGGGGTCTCATCTTGAACCGCGCCGTGCAGCAGTTTCTCGAAGACGTCCACTGGGGTGACCTCGACTACCTCTTGATCGACATGCCTCCCGGGACCGGAGACATCCAGATGGGCCTGGCCCGGATGCTGCCCCGTACCGAGGTCATCGTGGTGACGACGCCTCCCGTGGCCGCCCAGAAGGTGGCGGCCCGCACCGCGGATATGGCCCGCAAGGGCTACCTGCGGGTGGCCGGCGTCATCGAGAACATGAGCGACTTCACCTGCGAGCACGGCACCTCGTACGCCCTGTTCGGCTCCGGCGGTGGTGCCCGCCTGGCCGCCGAGGTGGGCGTCCCACTTATTGGCCAGGTCCCGCTCCATCCCTCGGTATCGGCCGGTGGCGACGCCGGGACTCCGGTGGCACTCGACGAAGGTCATGCCCTGGCCAAGGTATTTGCCGACATGGCCGAACAAGTGGTGACCACCATCGCCCCGGTAGTCCCGATGGACGGGTGTAGCGCCCGACTTCTCGAGCGGGTGGATGCCGCAGTGGACGCCGGGGTACTGGCAGTCAGCCCAGCGTCGCGGAGCTGACCGGCGGAGGTCTCGGCGTCAGGTGTGGGCGCACCGGCAGAAGCATCTGCGGTCGATCGCTCCTGATATCGATGACTGTCAACTCACACCGGGTCGGCCTTTGGCCACAACAGGCCACGAGCCGCGGCGGCAATCTGGTCATCGGCTTCGGTCCCCGAGGCCATCTTGGCTTCGATGGCCTCCTCGTAGCCTTCGTCACCGGGTCGCAGCACCAGCACCTGCCCGTCTTCGAACAACACGATCGGCAGCACCGTCGGAACGTCGGTCACTTTTTCTGCCCATGCCATGACCTCGACGGTGGTCCGGAATCGACCGATGTGCTTCAGGTTTTCGATGGTGGGGGGAAGCAGCTCGATATCTCCGGCCTCGAAGCGGTGCAAGGCGTCGACCGGGCGAATCCAGATGGAGGCGATGGTCTCGCCATCATCGTGGCGGGCCACCTGTCCCGAGGGTGCGGCGGTGATGAAAAAACGGGTGTCGTATCGCCGGGGTGCCAACTCAGGCGTGATCCAGTGGCTGACGTAGTGCACCGAGCCCACGTCGAGGGCCAGTCCCTCACGACGACAGATGTCGAGCAGCCGCAATGTCCCGGCGTTCAGGGCGTCCCGGTAGGTGACGAACCGTACCGAGGTGTCCGGGTCGGTGGTGTCGAGGAACCGCCCCTCGGAATCGGCTTCATCGCCAGGCCGATAGGCCAACAGCACCCCGGCCTCTTCGAAACACTCGCGTAAGGCCGCCACCCAGAAGGCCAACCCGCCTGATGGAACTCCGAGGATGGCACTGGCTTCGGCGTCGGTGCGGCCCGGACACAGAGCCTCGATGTCGTCCCCATAGTCTTCGGGGTCGACACCCCCACCCGGGAAGACGTAGACACCCGCCACGAATTCGGAAGCCAGATTACGGCGGAGCATGCAGACTTCGATGGCCGGTCCACCGTCGTCGTCGACCGCATCCCGAACCAGCATCACCGTGGCGGCATCACGGATGGGGATGGTCATCGGCTCAGGTTACCGCCGCCATCGACGGTTCAGGCGACGCTGAGGGAAGGGCGAACGGTGAGCGCTCCCGAATCCACCAGTGCGTGGATAGCCAGTTCCCCGAACGCCTCCGGGTCGGCAATCAACCACGAGTGGGATCCGTTGACCACCACTCCGTCCACCCCGGCCGCCTGTCGCATTTCGTCGAATACGGACCGGGGCACCAGCCGATCCCGATCCGACCACGCCACCAGTACCGGAGTGTGACGACGGGCAATGGCCCGAATCTCCATCAACAGATCAGCCCGCCGGATGAAGTCGCCGGTACGGAACATTCCCAGCGGGTTCTGCATCAGATTGGGGATGAAATCCTCGAGCAAAGCGGGGAGGACCCGCATGAGGTGAGGTGAGTGGAACAGATCGGTCCCGAAATAACGGCCCCAGTCCCACGCCGGCCGCTGGGTCATGGTGCGGATACCATCAGGGGACGAGGCCCAGGTGGGGCCGCCAATGGCATTTGCCAACAGCAAGGACCCCGCCCGACCGGGATGGTCGTGGACGAAGGCCGTCGACACGCCGCCTCCGAACGAGTGGCCGGCCACCAGGGCCACCCGGCTTTCGCCGATGGCGTCCAGAAACCGCCCGGCCCAGGCCGCATAGCCAGTGAACGACCGCTGTTCACCCGGAAGTTCCGGGGTACCGCCGAAGCCGGGCATGGCCGGGGCGTAGACCCGGCAGCCGGCAATTCCCATGCGACGGATCGGCTCCCGGTAGGCATTGGGCCGTAGTCCCCACCCGTGGAGGAACAACGCCGGTGGTCCCTCCCCCGAGGCCGCATAGTTCACACGATGGCCGTCAACCACCACATTGCTCCAGGTCACGGCCCTGGAATCCCTCGTGATGCTGTCTTGGTCCGGCGCCAGCAACGTCTCGGCAACGGCAGGTGCACCCGGCATATCCGGTCACCCTAGGCACAATCGTCGCCCGGCGGCGGGATGCACCACCGAGGATGGGTTTCTTCACCTGACCGCACCCCCTCTGATCGAACAGTTACGCTCACAAGGAGCAAAAAGAGAAGAGGAGTCGGCACACGATGGCTGGGGAACAAAAAAAGGGCGCCGGGGGCGGCAACACACCCAAACCGGGCAGCAAGGCGCCCAAGCCCGTATCGGGCTCCCGATCAGCCAAGGATGCCAGCCGGGCCCAGAGCCGCCCTATATCGGGAAAGAAACCGGTGGGCAAAGGAGGGAACACCCCTCGACCCGGTGGTAAGAGTCAACCCACTCCCGGTCCCCGGCGCATGTCCGGCGCCCTGATCGCCTGGGGTGCGGTGGGCCTGGTCATCATCATCATCGTGGTGCTGGTCATTGTGAAGGCGACCAGCAGCTCCTCCAACGCCAACGCCGCCTTTACGCCGGTGACCCCGGCGGCGGCGTCAGTGGTCAAGGACGTCACCAGCATCCCGGCTTCCGTCTACGACAAGGTGGGCACGAACATTCCCTCGGCGGCCACCCCCAACCGGCCGATCGTGCTGTCAAATCAACCGGCATTGACCCTCAACGGCCACACCCCGGCGATGTTCTATTACGGCGCGGAATACTGCCCGTACTGCGCCGGCGAGCGGTGGGCGATGACCGCTGCGCTTTCGCGGTTCGGAACCTGGAGCAACTTGGATGTGACTGCCTCGTCACACACCGACGTGGCTCCGGCCACCAACACCTTCAGCTACCGGAACGCTACCTTCAAAAGTCCCTACCTCACCTTCGTGTCCGTCGAGCAGTACACCACGATTCCGAGCTCCAGCGGGTACACCAAGCTGCAGAATCCCAACAAGGCGGAGCAGGCGGTGCTCAGCAAGTACAGTTCGCCGACGTACATTCCCGGAGCTACCGCCGGACAAATCGGGTTTCCCTTTATCGATATCGGCAATGTGGCCCTGATATCGGGTGGCACCTTCAGCCCCCAGATGCTGGCCGGGCTCAGCCATTCCGACATCGCCGGCAATCTGAATGACCCCACCAATTCAGTTACCCAGTCCATTGTGGGTACGGCCAACTACATCAGTGCCACCATCTGTGCCAGCACCAAGCAGCAACCATCCACTGTCTGCCAGAGTTCGGGTGTCCAAGCCGCGACCAAAGCTCTCAAACTGGGCTGACCCGGTAGTTATTCGGAGATAGGACCATGCCCACGCTGCGCTGGCAGCCCATCGTCACACTGTTGCTGAGCCTGGTTGGACTCGAGGTGGCCATCTACCTCACTATCACCCATTTCGACACTCATGTGGCGCTGGTCTGCTCGGGCAACGGGGCCATCAACTGCCAGAAAGTCACCACCAGCCCTCAGTCGATGATCTTCGGCATACCGGTGGCAGTGCTGGGGCTGGCATTCTTCCTTCCTATGATCGCCCTGTCCCTGCCGCGGGCGTGGCGATCGGCGGACCGTCGGATCCACCTGGCCCGGTTGGCTCTGTCGATCACCGGCGTCGGAATGATCCTCTACCTGATCATCGCCGAGCTGTTCATCATCAAGGCGATCTGCCTGTGGTGCTCCGGGATCCATGTCATCACGTTCATCCTGTTCGTGATCATCGTGACGGCGACGCCCATCGTGCTCACGCCCGGATACGGACTCGAGACAGACAGAGCTGACTACCTGGTTCCCGACGGGTCGTAAGGAGTGCACGCCGAGCCCGATCATCTCCCCCATACCCGAACGTCCCGCTTCGCGTGGGGCGCGGTGGTGGTGATCCTGGTCGGCGTCACCGCTCTTCTCGTCTACACGTTGACCGATACCCCGACCACCCTCAGGGTGGTCCACCGGGCAGAAACTGCACCCGATACCCTCCGGGCACTGGCCACCGTGCCCGTCACCACCTTCGACGCCATCGGCATCACGGCTCTGGACGCCGGGCTCACTCCTCCGACCGTGGTGACCGGACAAGCCCCCCTGTATGCGGCGGGAAAGCCCGAGGTGCTCTTCGTGGGGGCGGAGTACTGCCCATTTTGCGCGGCGGAGCGGTGGCCCCTGGTACTGGCACTCTCCCGATTCGGCCACTTCGGGATGCTCCATGACATGCTGTCTTCGACCACGTCGGTGTTCCCGGGGATCCAAACCTTCAGTTTCTTCGACGCGTCGTATACAAGTCCGTATCTCACCTTCACGGGCATCGAGATCTACTCTGACGTGGCTGCCCCCAACGGCGCGTTCACCAAGATCACCAACCTCACACCGGGCCAGCAGACCTTGGTGACTCATTACGGGGCCGCGAGCCGCACCGGCAACGGCACCTACCCACTGGTCGACATCGACAACATGGTGGTGTCGACCACATCAGGTTTCAGTCCGGCGACAATTTTGCGGATCCCTAGGTCAACGATCATCAGCGACCTGAAGAAGGGGGAGACGCCGGCCAGTCGGGCCATCGTGGCGTCTGCCAACTATCTGACCGCCGGGATCTGCGCGGCCACTGACCAGCAACCATCCTCGGTGTGCACATCAAAAGGAGTCCGTGCCGCCGCTCAATCGCTGGGTGTGACCTGACCGCGCCAGCCGGCCATACAAAAAGGCCCCGACCGTCAGCCGGCCCGGCGATCGGTCAGCAGCTTACGTTCCATTTCATTGAGGCCTCCCCAGATCCCATGAGGCTCACGAATCCGGATGGCGTAATCGAGACAGTCGGACTGTACCGAACAGGTGGAGCAGATTGCCTTGGCGTGCGCCTCACGCTGGAGCTTCTCCTCTTTGCGCTCCGCATGGGCGGGAGGAAAGAAGATCTCGGCTTGAGGCCCGCGGCACGACGCTCTGATCTGCCACGTGTCGAGAGCTTGCGCCATAGTTTCCTTCCCCCTTTGCCAGTGGGTACTGCCCCCACGTCAGCGAACGTACTCGCGCCGCGGCACGGAGACAAGGGGTCTGACCAGGATTTCCCCACCCAGCCCCTTCACCAGTGCCGGCCAGGGGCCCTCCACCCACCCCTATTCGGCCCAAAACCGCCGATGGGCGGCCGGAACGCTACGCTCCGGAGCATCATGGACGTCAGCACTTTCTGCATGCAGAGTCACGTCCTGATCGTGGCGGGTAAGGGCGGCGTCGGGAAGACGACCATGGTGGCGGCCATCGCCCGGATGGCAGCCGACGCCGGACTGTCGGTCCTGGTCATCGAGCTCGAAGGTCGATCGGGTGTCTCCGACGCCTTCGGCCACGGCGACACCATCGATTACGCCGGGGCCGTGCTCAGCGCGGCGGGCGCCAACGAGGTCGAAGAGGACCTCGGGCCCGAGAGCGAGGCGCCACACATCCCGCCGGGCAGTGTGCAGGCCCGGAGGATCACCCCTGACGATGCCCTCATCGAATACCTGGCCGACCACGGGCTCCGCCGGTTCTCGAAGCGCTTGATGTCGTCGGGAATCATCGACATCGTCTCGAGCGCCATTCCCGGCATCCGGGACATTCTGGTGCTCGGAAAAGTCAAACAGATCGAGCAGGCAGGCCTCGCCGATCTGGTCCTCGTCGATGCCCCGGCCACCGGCCACGCCATGACGTTCCTGTCATCGGCCAGCGGACTGCTCGATGCCGCCCGCGGGGGCCCGGTCCGAACCCAGGCCTCCGAGGTGGTGGAACTACTCACCGACCCCACCCGGTGCCAGGTGGCGTTGGTGACTCTTCCCGAAGAGATGCCGGTGAATGAGGTCGTCGACGCCGCCTACCAACTCGAGGACAAGGTGGGCATCTCCCTCGGTCCGATCATCGTCAACGCTTGTTACCCACCGATTCGGGGGCTGGATGTCTCGGCTGCCGACGCCGCCGAGTCCGCCGGAGTGACCCTCGACGACGACTTGCGTGAAGCCCTCGACGCCGCCAGTACCTTCCGCCGTACCCGGGAGGTCCTCCAACGGGAGCAAATCGACAGGTTGGATCACGAACTACCGCTGCCCCAGCTGCGGGTGCCCTTCGCCTTCACGGCGTCCATCGGTCCCGATGAGCTTCAGCTTCTGGCCGACGCATTGAAAGCGGGTGTCACTGCGCTCCCCGATACTGCGCTCCCCGATACTGCGCTCCCCGATACTGAAGCGGCTGTCCCATGAGCGGGGGCGTCACCCTCACCGACATTGCCCAGGACCGGGCTATAGTTGTCTGCTGCGGTTCGGGTGGAGTGGGAAAGACCACCACCGCGGCGGCGTTTGCTCTGCACGCCGCCCGTCTGGGTCGAAAAGCATGCGTGGTGACCATCGACCCGGCTCGGCGGCTGGCCAACTCGCTGGGGCTCGATGCTCTCTCCAACCGGCCGTCGCAGATCGAAGGTGACTGGCCGGGCGAGCTCTACGCGCTGATGCTCGACCCGAAAGGCACCTTCGACGACCTGGTCCGCCGGTATGCCGACACCCCCGATCAGGCGGAGGGCATCCTGGGCAATCGGATGTACCGGAACCTCACCGGGGCGCTTTCGGGCACTCAGGAGTACATGGCCATGGAGAAGCTGCATGAGCTGGCAGAAGAAGGAGGCTTCGACGTGGTGGTAGTCGATACCCCTCCCACCCGGCACGCTCTCGACTTCCTCGACGCCCCCCGTCGGCTCACCAGCCTCTTGAACAACCGGTTCTTTCAGGTGCTGATGATGCCTACCCGGGCATCGCTCAAATTCGTGGGAATGGCCGCCCATGCCCTGCTGCGCACCATCTCCAAGGTCGCCGGAGCCGACGTGGTCCGTGATGCCGTGACGTTCTTCCAGGCATTCGAAGGGATGGAGGAGGGATTCCGAACCCGGGCGAACCGGGTTCGTGAACTCCTCACCCTGCCCAGCACGGCATTCGTTCTGGTGGCCGCACCCCAGCCCGACTCCGTCGATGAGGCTGTGCACTTCGCCGGCAAGCTGGCCGAGTCGAATATGTCGGTGACCGCCCTCATCGTCAACCGGGTACAACCGCGCTTCATTGACGACAGCCGACTGGAGCAACTGACGGCCATCGCCGGTCAAGCAACGACGCAAGGCGGGGCTCTGCAGGATCTCATCAACAACCTGGCCGGTTATACGGCGGCGTCGGATCGGGATGAGCGGACCTACGGCGACCTGGTGGCCCGGATCGCTCCCGCCCCGGTCTCCCGGGTTCCGCTTCTCAACACCGATGTCCACGATCTCGAGGGGCTCAAGGTCATCGCCGATCTTCTGTTTCTCGGCGATGGGCGGGGAGCCCCGCTTTCGGCTGAGGCGCCTGCCGAACCGTCTCAATAGGCGGGCTAACCTCATGTCCGTGCGCTCAATTCTTGTGGCCAGCGACGCGCCGTCGGTGAGGGCTGAAATCGCCGCCATCGCAGGACGCCCAGACATCGCCATCCGTGAGGCCGGTTCCGGGCCGGCGGTGCTCGAGGAGGTGGCCAAGAGCCGTCCGGACCTGGTAGTGGTCGACCTCCAGATGGGAAACATGGGTGGGATGGCCGTCTGCCTCGAGCTGCGTCTCGAGGAGTCGTACGGCAGTCTCGAACATGTGCCGGTGCTGATGCTGCTCGACCGTCGTCCCGATGTGTTCCTCGCCCGCCGTTCAGGTGCCGAGGGGTGGGTGGTCAAGCCGCTCGGCCCCATCCGTCTTCGTCGGGCCGTCACGTCATTGCTCGACGGTGGTACGTACTATGACGAGTCCTACCAACCACTGTCGGTCGTCCCCGCGACCGGCGCCTGAAGGTCTTCACCGACCCAACGAAGGCAGGGTCCGTGTTCCGACGACACCACGATCGGCATGTGCAACCAATTCAGAAGCGCCGCAACCTCCTGGGTAGGGGACGGGCCGCGGTAGCGGTCAGTGACCGCAATGGCGCTCCCGGGATCGGGGTTACCCGCGGGGGTGATGCCCAGGAACAGTTCATCGTGGAGGCGCTCGACGATCTACACCACACAGTCGTCGGCGAGATCATGACCCCGCGGGTGGACGTGGTGGCTTTGTCCATCCCGGTCACGGCCGATGATGTCACCCGGGCCGTGCGTGAATCGGGCCACAGTTGCTTCCCGGTCTACGACGACAATCTGGACGACCTGATCGGGGTGTTGTTCGTCAACGATCTGTTCCGGGCCGGGTGGAAGGTGCAGAGTGGGAGACCCGAAGACCAACGGATCGACGATGTCGGGGCCCGGAGTTCCATCCCTGCAGGGGTGATGCCGACCGACCCCGCCAACCAGGCAATTCCCGATCCGGTGGATATCTCCCGCCGCCTCCGCCAGCCCTTTTTGGTCCCCGAGTCCCGTCTGGTGTTCGACGTCCTGGCCGAAATGCGTCGCCAACGACGGTCGTTCGCGGTGGTGGTGGACGAGCACGGTGGCGTCGAGGGCGTCTTGACAATGAAGGACGTGTTGGGAGCGCTCGTGGGTCATCTTCCCGACGAGTTCGACCCTGACGACGAGCCTGATGTGGTGAGGGTGGACGGAAGTCGCTGGCTGGTGGGCGGGCGGATGAGCGTCGACGATGTCCGCGACCGCCTGGGGATCGATCTCCCCGAGGGTGAGTACGTGACGTTGGGGGGATTCCTCTTTGACGGCTTCGGGCATATCCCGGCTGAAGGCGAGGTGCTCGCCGTCGACGGATGGGAGCTCCGGGTGGCCGAGATGGACAAGCGACGGATAGCCAAAGTGGTGGCCAAGCGGAGCACCGTGGACGACCCTGATCCCAGGGACGACGAGGCGGCTGGTGGGACGGGGAGCGAGCGCACCACCGTCGGCTAACATTTCCCTGTTCTGGACCGGCTGACACGCCGGCTCCGGTCAACGGGCTGTGGCGCAGCTTGGTTAGCGCGCTGCGTTCGGGACGCAGAGGTCCCCGGTTCAAATCCGGGCAGCCCGACCAAATAAGTGCAGCTCAGCCGGGGTGGGAGCCCCGGCTGTGGGGCGGATCGCTCCAGCGAGGCGCCGGGCACAGAGTGCTGCCCATTGATTCCGCGCAGCACTCTCAGCGGGGGCAGGAGTCGGTTACGTAACACTTCAGGGGCGGTTCGCCCGTCACCATGCCCGCGGTGAGCCTGCCCGGCACCACTGCGATCAGCGAGGCCTCGTTGCTCACCAGCGAGACGGGAGTGACGAAGGGCATCAGCGGGTCAGAGCAGAGCGCGTTGGTAGTGATGGTGGCCAGGCGAGGGAGCGAGCCGGGATAGCCAAGGCCGCCAAGGCTATGGCGATGGTGGCTGATGTGCCCGCCGACGGGATCGGTGCCTTTCGGGAGTACGAGAGTCGGGTATTGCCTCTGCTCTGCCGGCACGACGACCGACTCGAACGACGCTTCGGAGTTCAGACAGCCTCATCGAGCTGCACATCGTCGCTTTCGGCTCTCGCCACGGCAACGAGTCCTGCATGACGGATCCCGGCCGCACCCAACACCGCAGCCTCCTGACCGACGCGGAGGTCGAGCAGCGGGTCATTGAGGTCCAGGACGTCTAGTCCACCGCCACGTATGGATGACCAACCCAGCACAGCCCGTAGGATCTCGGAAATCGATAGGGGAGGAAACACTGTGGAGATGGAGTATCGACGTTTGGGTGGGTCGGGGCTGAAGGTCAGTGTGCTGTCCTTTGGCTCGTGGGTGACGTTCGGGCCCCAGCTGGCAGGCGATCTGGCCGAGCAATGCCTGAGCGCCGCACACGATGCCGGAGTCAACTTCTTCGACAATGCCGAGGCCTACGCCGGCGGTGAGTCGGAGAGCATCATGGGCAAGGCGATCGCCTCCCTCGGGTGGCCGCGCCACAGCTACGTGCTCTCCACCAAGTTGTTCTGGGGGCTCCACGAGGGGCCCAACATGCGGAACACCCTCAATCGCAAGTATCTCCTGCAGGCCATCGACGCATCGTTGGAGCGGTTGGGCCTCGATTTTGTCGATCTTCTCTACTGTCATCGACCGGATCCGGAAACCCCGATCGAAGAGACAGTGTGGGCCATGTCCGACATCATCACCAGTGGCAAGGCGCTCTACTGGGGAACCTCGGAGTGGTCGGCTGCCGCGTTGCGCGAGGCCTGGGACATCGCCGATCGCCACAACCTCCATAAGCCGGTGATGGAACAACCCCAATACAACCTGCTCTGGAGGGACCGGGTGGAGACGGAGTACGCCCCCCTTTACGAAGGCATCGGGCTGGGCCTCACCACCTGGAGCCCGCTGAGTTCGGGTTTGCTGACCGGCAAGTACCTCGACGGTGTCCCCGATGGCTCGCGTGCCACGCTGCCGGGGTATGAGTGGTTGCGAAACCTGCTCACCGACCCCGAGCGCAATCAGAAGGTGCGCGAGCTGCAGTCCATCTCCGAGGAGCTGGGATGCTCTCTGGCCCAGATGTCGATCGCCTGGTGCGCCAAGAACCCGCACGTCTCCTCGGTCATCACCGGAGCAAGTCGCGTCGAGCAGGTCCACGAAAATCTCAAGGCCCTCGAGGTCATCCCCATGCTGACCGACGACGTCATAGCCCGCATCGCCGCCATTACCGGCTGACCGGGACCGGGTCGTCCGGGGGTTGCCCTCTGGCGGCCCGTTCGAGGTAGGCCAGTTCGATCACTCGACGGCTCACCCGCCGGGCCACATAGAGGGAAAACGCTGCCGCCGGTAGTTCAACGAGCACGGCCAGAATCATCGCCCTGAAAGAATCGCTGCGGCTGCCGGCGGTGGTGACATCGAACCACGCGTCCACCACCAGCAGAGTGGCCGCAGTCGTCGCCGGAAACTGCACCGGGGGGTCCACCCGAAAGGCCAGGTAGGCCGCCCCAGCCAGGGCCACCACCAGGAGGGTGTCGAATCCCACCCAGGTGGACCGGTAGTGACGTTCGAGGTTCCTCTTGGGCAACGTCAGCGCCAGGTACACGATCCAGGGCAGCAGTGCCGTGGCCACGATGAGATAGATCCAGGCCAGACGCCGAAATCTCCGGCGTACCTCCGGGGAGATCTGCACGCTCCCGTCCACCATCACCGGTTCGACCGATGCCCCATTGCTCGCCCTCTTCCTCGGCACCCACCCAGCTTAGAAGTGCGGATCGGACCCGGTGAAGTCGTCAGGCCCACCGGCGCTGAGGCAATGGCAATGTCACCGACTGCATGGCTACGGCACTCGATCGACAGCGGCCGGTAATCCCCGATCCGGGGGAGGCCGGGACAGGAGAACCTCGTCATGCGGCAAATTCCTGTGGAGGGCCGACGCCTGAAGTGACTTCTGGGCGCTCACCCCGACAACTGTGAGAATCCGATGCCACGTCCCGTCGGCGGCCAAGGACCACGACTGGGTGTCGTCAGCCAGGTTGAGTGACAGGATCTCGTCCAGCTGAGCGACCGCCCCCGGGTCGGCGACGGGGACCATCGCCTCGACCCTCCGATCGAGATTCCGACGACGGAGATCAGCCGATCCGATGTAGTGGTGGGCGGGCCGGTCCGCCTCGCCCCCAAATCGCAGAATGCGCGAGTGCTCGAGGAACCTGCCGACAATGGAACGCACCCGAATCGTCTCGGACATGCCCGGCACACCGGGACGGAGGCAGCAGATTCCCCGGATGACCAGATCAATCGGCACACCCGCCTGCGAGGCCCGGTAGAGGGCATCGATCACCACTTGATCGTCGAGCCCGTTGACCTTGATCACGATACGTCCGTCGGGACCGGCCTTGGCCTCTTCTTCGATGCACTCGACCACCCGCTCACGGATACCGCCCGGTGAGGTGACCAACTCCACGTACTGGGGGGGCTGGCTGAATCCGGTGATGTAGTTGAAGAAACGGGTGACGTCGGTCCCGAGCTCGGGGCGCGACGACAACACACCGAGGTCCTCGTACATGCGGGCCGTCTTCGGGTTGTAGTTGCCCGTGCCCACGTGGCAGTAGCGCCTCACGTTGCCATCCTCTTGGCGGACGACAAGGGTTGTCTTCGCATGGGTCTTGAGGCCCATGAGCCCGTAGATTACGTGGGCACCCGCCTCTTCGAGCGCCCGGGCCCAGCCAATATTGGCCTCTTCGTCGAAGCGGGCAGTGACCTCGACCAGCACCGCCACCTGTTTGCCGTGTTCCGCCGCTCTCACCAGTGCCGCCACCACCGGGCTGTCACCCGAAGTCCGGTACAGGCACTGTTTGATGGCCAGTACGTGGGGATCAACGGCGGCTTCATCCATCAACTCCTCCACCGACGCCGTAAAGGAGTCGTAGGGATGATGGACGAGCACGTCCTGTCGGTCCAGCACCGAAAATATCGAGGGATTGTCGTCCATCTCCGCCGACAAGAAGGCCGCCGGGACCATCGGCGTCCACGGCTCGTCGTGCAGTTCGGGTCGATCCAGGGCGTGGATGACCCACATGCAGTCGAGACCCAGGGGTCCCCTGAAGAAGCAGACGTCCTCGGCATCCAGTCCCAGGTCCGCGGTGAGGCGCTCGACCGGTTCGGAGGAAGTCCTCGAGTCGATCTCGAGTCGGACAACGGGCAGAAATCGTCGTCGTCGCAGCTCCTCTTGGAGGGCGAGCAGCAAGTCATCAGCGGCGTCGTCGTCGAGGGCCAGGTCAGCATCCCGGGTCACCCGGAACACGCATGCGGGCCCCACTTCCATCCCGGGGAACAACTCGTCGAGAAAGGCCACCAGGACCTGCTCCAGGGGGACAAAACGAGCGCCGCCGGGCAGCGGGAGCAGTCTCGGCACATTGGGTGGCACCTTCACGCGTGCGAAACGATTGGTGTGCTCGGCCGGGTGGCTCACCTCGACGCCGATGTTGAGGGAGAGATTGGAGATGTAGGGGAACGGATGGCTGGGGTCCACCGTCAAGGGGGTCACAACCGGCAGGATGAGTCGGTCGAAGAGATCGTGAAGATGCGCCCGGTCATCGGCGCCGAGGGTGTCCCAGTCACTCAGCTCGATCCCCTCCATCGCCAACGCCGGGATCAACCCATCCACCAGAAGTGCCTCTTGACGGCGAACCATCCGTTCCATCGATGCCCGCACATCGCCGAGCAGTTCCGCGGGAGTACTCCCGCTGGGACCCCGGGTCTTGATGCGCGCCACCACTTGACGCTTCAACCCCGCCACCTGCACCTGAAAGAACTCGTCAATCCGTTCGCTGGTCAGAATGAGGAACTTGACCCGCTCGAGCAGGGGCACCCCGGCATCGTCAACCAGGTCGAGCAACCGTTGGTTGAAGTCGAGATCGGAAAGCTGGCGGGCGAAGTAACGCGGCACCTCGCCATCGGACGCTCCACCAGTACCCGACACCTTGGCCGGTTCTCCGCTCATCAGCCAACGATACCGGCCCTGTCACTCAGAGGCATCAGGGTGAAACTTGACGATCACCACCTGCAGACCGTTGAACCTCTCGTGCACGGGGGACAACTCTTGCCGTGGCCCGGGGAGGAATGGAGCCCCGCCAAAGCAGGTCGGGTGGGTGGCCGGTAGGTTGCAGGGGGACCTTCCACCCAGTGGAATGGGTCGACAAAAGACAGGATGGTGCCGATATGGGTGACGATCGTTTGCTCGAAGTCATCGTGGAGATCCCTCGAGGTAGCCGGAACAAGTACGAGTACGACCACGAACGTCACCTGATCAGACTCGACCGGAGGCTGTTTTCGGCCACTTTTTATCCGGCTGACTACGGATTTGTGCCCGACACCCTGGCCGAGGACGGGGATCCCCTTGATGCCCTGGTCCTCATCGGCGAGCCGACCTTCCCCGGGTGCCTGGTGGAAACGCGGCCGGTGGGCATCTTTTGGATGTCCGACGAGAAGGGCCCCGATGCCAAGATCATCACCGTGGCCTGCGGCGATCCCATGTGGGAGGCCGTGAAGGACCTCGAGGGCCTGCCTCCTCACCTCACCTTCGAGATTGCTCACTTCTTCGACGTCTACAAGGACCTCGAACCGGGAAAACTCACCAAAGTCGATGGTTTCGAAGGGGTCGACGCCGCCTGGGAGGAGATCGACCGCTCGTACGCACGGGCCAAGGAAACCCAACCCTGAGTCTCTGCGCCTCCTACGATCGCTTCAACTCGCCACCCCCTACCGGGACTGGTCGCTTCTCCATACGGCCGCACCCAGCAGAACGATCCGCAGCTTTCGTTCCGCCTCGTCGGCGATGCGCGGCAGCTCGGAGGCGTCGTCGGGACGAGCATCGAGCGCCAGTTCGGAGGCGGCGATGATCGTCTGGACCACCAGCGACGAGATGAGCTGGAGATCGGCTGAGCTGACCGTAGCCAACCTCGGCATGCGGGCCAGGTCGGTGGCCAGTTCGCTGGTGAACAGTCGTATCTCCTGTCGGATCGCCATCCGCATGGTGCTCGATCCGCCGTAACGCTCCTTGGCGATGAATCGGAAGTGAAGCTCGTGTTCGAGCACGTAGTCCAAGAAGGTGTCGACCGATTGGCGGATCAGGTGGGTGGTCGGGAGTGGTTCGGAGCGAACCTCCCGCATCAAACCCCGCAGCGTGGCAAACGACTCCTCCACCAGGCTCATCCCCAACGCCTCCATGGTGGGAAAGTGCCGGTAGAACGCGGCTGGGACCACGCCGGCATCCTTGGTCACCTCCCGGAGACTGAGGCTGGAAAAACTCTGTTCACCGCTGAGTCGGGCCAGGGCGGCATCGAGCAGCCCCCGTCGGGTCCGCGACTTCCTCTCGTCCCGGGGGCCCGGCTGCTTCCTTCGCCGATCGGAGGATGGAGCTGCCATCGGCACATATTAGTGAACATATGTTGACTTGACCGGTAAGGCCGTTTAGAGTGAACACATGTTCACCAACGTCCTTGAACGCACTGCCCGGTTCGGTGCGACCCTGAGTTCCCCACTTCCGGTGGACGCATTCGTTCGCCTGGTCGATCCATTGTGGTCGTCAACCGTGTGTCGGGCCCGGGTCACCCGCATCATGAGGGAGACCCCCGATGCCGCGAGCATTGTCCTTCGCCCGGGGCGCGGTTGGGAGTCTCATCAGGCCGGCCAATGGATTGCCGTCGGTGTCGATATCGACGGCGTGAGACACCGGCGCCCCTACTCACTCACTTCGGTTCCCGAGCGGGCTGACGGTTGCATCACCATCACCGTGCAAGCGGTCCCCGACGGAGTCGTCTCCAACTTCCTTGTCCATCAGCTACAGGTGGGCGACATCGTCCACCTCGATCCTCCCAACGGTGACTTCACCTTGGGGTCGCACTCTTCCTCCCCCCTGTTGTTCATCACCGGCGGGAGTGGCGTCACCCCGGTCATGGGCATGCTCCGGACCCTCGATGCCGCAAACATCGCATTGGACGCGGTCCACCTCCACCACGCCGCCTCTCCGGACCAGGCGATCTTCGCCGACGAGTTGCGTCGTCTGGCTGTCCGTCACTCCGGGTTCGGTTTCAAGTTCGGCGCCACCGGAACCGGGCCGATCCCGCCGGAGTTGGCGTTGACCACCCGACGCCTCGACGCCCTGTGCCCCGACTGGTCGGCTCGGGAGACCTGGATCTGCGGGCCCGCCCCATTGCTGGCGGCAGCCGAAGCCATATGGGAGTCGGCAGGTATCAGCGATCAGCTCCACAGCGAGCGGTTTCAGCCAAGTCTCACCGCCACCAACGGCACCAAGGCCGGCATCGTGCAGTTCCTCGACAGCGGAGTCGAGACCCCCGGCGATGGCACCCGGCCTCTGCTCGAGTTGGCCGAAGAGGCAGGACTGTCTCCCAAACACGGATGTCGAATCGGCATCTGCCATACCTGCGTGGTCCGACTCAACAGTGGATCGGTCCTCGATCTTCGCGACGGACAGATCCAAAGTGACGAAGGGGACTTCGTCCAGATCTGCGTCTCCGCACCGTGCGGCGACGTCTCATTGGAACTCTGAAAGGAACCCCATGACTTCCACTCTCAGCGTCGAACGCGAAACCGACCACACCATCGTTCCCATCACCACCCTTCGGACAGTTCATCAGCATCCGTCCGGTCTGGATGCTGATGAACTCGAGGCATTCGGCAAGCTCATGGATGACCTCCGCAATGAGATCATCTCCAACCGGGGGAAAGCCGATGCCGATTACATCCACCGGGTCATCGCGGTGCAACGCCGCCTGGAGGTGGCCGGAAGGCTGGCGCTGTTCGCCGGTGTCTTCCCGCCGTTCTGGGTAGCCGGTGCCGCCATGCTCTCGACGGCCAAGATCCTCGAGAACATGGAGATCGGCCACAACGTCATGCACGGTCAGTGGGACTGGATGCGCGATCCCGAGATCCACTCGTCCACCTGGGAGTGGGACAACGTCTGTCCCTCCGACCAGTGGAAGCACTCCCACAACGAAATCCATCACACCTGGACCAATGTCATCGGTCGGGACCGCGACGTCGGGTATGGCATCCTCCGCATCGACGAGCGCCAGCCCTGGTCGAAGGTGGCTCTCGGTCAACCCGTCTACGCCGCGGTCCTCGCCACGTTGTTCCAATGGGGTGTGGCCCTGCACGACGTAGAGGTGGAAGAAGTCATGAAGGGTCGGAAGACCAAAGCCGATGCCAAGGCCCAACTCGCCGCCATCGCCAAGAAGGGCGGGCGCCAACTCCTGAAGGACTATGTGCTCTTCCCCGCCATGGCCGGGCCGTTTTTTCTGCCGGTGCTGGCCGGCAACCTGACGGCAAATGTGGTCAGAAATCTGTGGACGTTCAGCATCATCTTCTGTGGGCACTTCCCCGATGGTGTGGAACGGTTCACCGAGGAGGACGTGGTGGACGAGAGTCGGGGCGGTTGGTACGCACGCCAGGTCCTCGGCTCGGCCAACATCGAGGGCAGCAAGGTGTTCCATATCCTGTCGGGCAACCTCAGTCACCAGATCGAGCATCATCTGTTCCCGGACCTGCCGAGCAATCGCTACGGCGAGCTCGCCCCCAGGGTGCGCGCCATCTGTGAGCAGTACGGAATCCCCTACAACTCCCGTTCATTCTCCCGTCAGTTCGGCTCAGTGATTCGCCGCATTGCACGGCGTGCCCTTCCGGGCTGAGCATCCGGGCACCGGGTCGCCGTTCGGCGCGCGCAACCCGGGCAGGTGCCGGCTCGTGCGGCCGGGTGTCCAGAGAATGGAAGCGTCGAGACCACCCTCGCCTACGATCTACGATTGAGGACTGAGGAAATCGGGTCAGAGAAGCCCACCTGCTGCAAGAGAGAAACAGGCAGGTGAGCTCGTGGCGCGTTCCCCGGGGATGTAGCTCAGTTGGCTAGAGCACCTGCTTTGCATGCAGGGGGTCGTGGGTTCGAGTCCCATCATCTCCACCACATAAGCCCAGGTCAGCGACTTGGCACCCATCAGAGACTACCTCGACTAGCCTCTGTCCCTACACCTGTCCCTACAACTCTGGGACGGACGAGAGAAGATGTAGGGACAGCGATGGCCGGATCCATTCGTCAGCGGAAAGACCGGGGCACCGACACCTGGGAGTTGCGCGTGTTCATCGGTCGTGACAACCACGGTCGTCCGAAGCAGCGCAGCGTCGTGTTCCGGGGCGGCAAGAGGGCAGCAGAACGAGAGCTCGCCCGACTCATCGCCATCCAGGACAGCACTCCGGCTCCGATCCCCGAAGAGGAGAAACGGGCCTGGGGACCTTCGACGACGATCAACGACGCTATTGAGGGCTGGAAGGACAACGGTTGGGCGGATCTCTCGCCGAAGACGGTCAGGGGCTACGAAGAGATCTGGGAACGGTACGTCAGGCAGACCATCGGGACGAAGCGGATCTCCACCCTCAACGCGTTCGAGGTCGAACGTTATTTCCGCAAGATGAAGGCCGACGGGGCCGGGAGGGACACCGTCCGGCGGGTGCGAAGCGTCATCGGCAGGGCGTGCCGGCTGGCGGCGAAATGGAGTGGAGGTGTGCTCTCCAATCCGGTCGCCGACACCGAACTTCCCTCCTGGCCTCTCGCCGAACGCCCGGATCCGGTCCGAGCACCCGAGATTGTCGAAGTCCAGGCGCTCGTCCGGGCCGCGAAGGACTTCGACGAGCGGTTCGGCGCCTACGTCCATCTTGTCGCCGCCACCGGTATGCGACGTGGAGAGGCGTGCGCGCTGCGGTGGAGCAACATCGACTGGGAAGGTGAGACCGTGCGTGTGGACGAGTCGATCGTGGCGGCAAAGGGCGGAGCGGTGGCGAAGGGGCCGAAGACCAAGGCCAGCATCCGCACCGTTGCCGTCGATACCGGGACGATTTCCGTCCTGGAGGCGCTCCGTACGTCGCAGACCCAGTTGGCCGAGCTCTGCGATCTGGCCCTGTCAGAGGACGGCTTCGTGTTCTCCACCGAACCTGGCGGGGAGACACCGCCGCACCCCGAGTCGATGACCCACACGTTCATCAAGGTTCGAAAGCGTGCCGGGGTGGCTGCGGATGTCCACCTCCACTCTCTCCGACACTTTCAGGCCACGATCCTCGATCCGGTGATCCCCGAGCGCCAGAAGCAGGCACGCATGGGTTGGGCGACCGTGCGTATGGCCCGTCACTACACCGACGGCATCGCCGCAGAGGATCGTCGGGCCGCCGAGCATGTCGGTCGGGTCCTCGACAACGACGGGGAGCGGGAATCCAACCATGCGCCGCAGGACGGGCAGCAAACGCCTTCGGACGTCCCCACCGCGGCCTCCTGATCGAACAGGCCACCGAGCAGGCGCTCCACCGCAACTCGGGGAATGAGGATCTGTCGGTTCAGTCGCACCACCGGAAGGGGAAACCGGTCGTCGGCGATCGCCTTGTAGAGGGTCGAGCGATCACTGCCGAGCAGCACCGCCGCCTGGCTCACAGTGAGGA
>Ga0208079_1000560_pt1 | contig 20122 bp, 19 predicted proteins | sample NGESurdeep092012_5_FD_184474 | JGI IMG/M metagenome (GOLD analysis project Ga0208079, IMG submission 184474) | Arctic peat soil microbial communities from Barrow, Alaska - NGEE Surface sample 210-2 deep-092012 (SPAdes) | ecosystem: Environmental > Terrestrial > Soil > Wetlands > Peat ... | reverse complement strand
TCCTGCACACCCATTCGCCGTACGCCACCGCCTACGCCGTGGCCCACCGTCCGATCGGGTGCTGGGTCGAAGCCTTGGCGATGTTCGGCTTACCGACCGGGGTGCCGGTGGCCGGCTACGGGCCGCGTGGGTCCGACCAAGCGGTGGCCAACATCCGGGCCTCGATCACACCGGGCGTTCCTGCGGTACTGCTGGCCAACCATGGGGTGTTGGTGTTTCACCGCACCCCTGAGTTGGCCATCCTGGTCGGTGGAATCGTCGAGGAGGCCGCGCAGGCGGGGCTCAATGCCGGCAGTCTCGGCGGCCCGGTCGAGATCCCTGAGGAGCTCCGGGCCGCGGCTCTACAGCGCGCCATGATCTTTGAGGGCAAAGGAACCGCGCACGCCTAGTCCTAGTCCCAGTCTCGGTCTCCGCGTTTCGAGTGGATGGCCACTCACAAATGCCGCATGCCGTTCAGCCCGACAGAGTGACAACCGGGAGCGGCCGCCGCCCAGCCACGATGACGATCCGAATGCCGGTGAGGGCGAAGCGTAAGCCAACCGGATCCTTCTGAAGCAGGGTCAGGGCGGGAGGGTTCGGAGGTGCAGCCGGGGCCGAAGCCGTATCCGGCGGTGGTCACTTTCAGTGGTGCCACGGTGGGAACGCATATGACTTCCATTCCACGTCCCGGCGAAAGCCGCGTGGCGATTCGGCAACATGACACTCAGAGCGTTGGTCACCACGGTCGGGATTCCGCCGCCACACCGACCGGTTGAACCCGGCGCCTCATCTGGCCAGTTCACTCTCCTCGAACGGGGGGCCGTCAGGGTCCCAACCGTTACGAGTCTTCCGGTAGGGGTACCACCGACCGTCCCGTCCCAGCCGGAGCTGCTCCTCGTCCCGGGTAAGTCGGTTCCGCCGGGTGATGGTGGACGGGCCCAGTCGTTCACGGCCCGGCTCGAGCTCACCCGGGTGTGGATCCCACGAGTCGACCAGGGTGGCAAAGCCTCCGGTTCCCCCGTCGCGCCAGGCCAACGCTCGACGCTCCAGCTCGCGTGGCGCCACTCCCGTCCTCCGGGCCAGATCAGACAAGCTGGGCCCGAATTCCGCTTCGGCGCCGCCGGTTTCGAAGAGGGCGGCGGCCCATCGGGCGAGATCCTGGTCTACCGACAGGTCGAGCCCAGTCTCGAGATCCCCCGACGCCAGTGCCCAGGCTCTTGAAACGGCGTCGTAGGCCAGCAAACGCAACGAGTCCACATCGAGTCCAAGGTCACCTGGCGGGTCGGCCAATCCGATGTTCGGGCGCCCGGGCACGTGAGGTGGGGACGGTACCGGCGGAGTCGGTCCGGCCGTCCGGGACCAGGCATCACTGGCCAGTACCCCCTCGTCGACGTCAGTCCCGTCTCTCTGATCGCCAGCATGGACCGGGCTCATCGGTCATCATCCGACGAGCTGAGAGTGACCAGTTCCGCCAACTGATCGTCCGAGAGATCGGTCAACCAGGCCTCTCCCTCGCCCACCACCGCCTCGGCCAGACTGCGCTTGCGTTCGAGCATGATGGCGATCCGATCCTCCAGGGTGCCCTCGGTGACCAGACGGTGCACCTGCACCGGTCGATCCTGGCCGATCCGGTGGGCACGGTCGGTGGCCTGATCCTCGACGGCAGGATTCCACCACCTGTCGTAATGAATCACATGGGTGGCTCGGGTCAGATTGAGACCGACCCCACCGGCCTTCAACGACAGCAGAAATACCGGCGCCTCGCCGGCCTGGAATGCCTCCACTATCTTTTCTCGGCGGTGGGTCGCCACTCCACCGTGGAGGAACAGCGTTCCCACTTCGAGATCCTTCAGGCGGGACTCGACCAGCGAGAGCATCTCCACGAACTGGCTGAACACCAGAACCGACTCACCTTCGGCCAAGATCACCTCGAGTAGCTCCTCGAGTGCCGACAGCTTGCCCGATCGGCCCATCACCGGAGCCGCCTCATGAAGATACTGGGCCGGATGGTTGCAGATCTGCTTCAACACGGTAAGCAGCCGTAGGACGAGTCCCCGCCTGGTGATCCCGGTGCGCTCTCCGATGTCAGCCAATGCCCCGGACACTTCGGAGGCGTACAGCGTCGCCTGCTCCGGAGTCAGCGGGACCGGAAGGTCGGAGACAGTCCGCGGTGGCAGTTCCGGTGAGATCGTCGGGTCACTCTTGCGGCGGCGGAGCAGAAACGGACGGATGATCCGGGTAAGCCGGGCGGTGACCTCGATGTCGTGGTACCGCTCGACCGGAACGGCAACCGATCGGCGAAACCGTTGGAGTGGACCCAGCAGCCCCGGTGTGGTCCAGTCGAGAATGGACCAGAGCTCCGTCAATCGATTCTCCACGGGAGTGCCGGTCAGCGCCACCCGGGCGGATGTCCGTATGGCACGCAACGACCGGGCCGTCTCGGACGACGGGTTCTTGGCGTGCTGGGCCTCGTCGGCCACTACCAACGAGAACCCGGCCGCGGACAGTATCGAATGGTCCCGGCGAACGACCCCATAGGTGGCGAGGACGACCTCACCCTCTGCCAGGTCATCGAGATGACGGTCGCCACCGTGATATCGGCGGACCGGCACCTCGGGGGCGAACCGCTTCAACTCACGTTCCCAATTGCCCAGCAGGGAGGTGGGACACACCACCAACATGGTGCCCTCGCGGCGGGCACGACGATGAAGATGGAGGGCGATGACCTGAATCGTCTTCCCCAGACCCATGTCATCCGCCAAACATCCGCCGAGACCGAGTTGGCACATCTGCTCGAGCCAGGCCACCCCCCGGAGCTGATACGGGCGTAGTTCCCCGACCAAGCCAGGAGGCGGAGCCAGGCCGTGGTCGGGTCCGTCCTCGCCCAGCTTGGCCAGTCGCTCCACCAGATCGGCAATGGATCCCTTGGCCACCACCGGCACCCGCTCACCGCTGAGTTCCGCTTGACCACCGAGGAGCGAACCGATGGCTTCGCCGGTCCCCATGCGGCCCACCCGACCCGACGTGGCCTTCTCCACCAGAGCAAGGTCCGCCATCATCCACCGACCCCGTAGTCGGACAATTCCGCCCTTGGCACCCTCCAGCCGCTCGAGCTCCTCCTCGGAGAGGACGACACCATCCATCGCCACCCGCCACCGGAATTCGAGAACCGCGTCGAGGGTCAGTGCACCATCGATCGGCGTGCCCGCCACGGTGGCCGGCAACGAGATGGCCGCCTGCAAGGTGAGTCCCGAGGACGGGAGCTGTGACGGCCACACCACATCGATCCCTGCTCCGCGCAGGGCCACTGCCCCGTCTCCGGCCAGGTCTTCGATGGAGTGGTCATCAAGGGTGAGCACGCCCGGCGACCCCTCATCGGTGAGAGGCAACAGTGGCGGCCATGCCCGGGCCCCCCGGGACAGTGTCAACCGGAGCCCCTCTCCGACCTGGTCACCGAGCCGGACAAGGTCGCCAGGCGGCATGTCGGCGAGCTGGGCCGCATCCACCACCAAGCGTGGATCGTCCCGACTGGTCACCTGCACCACCCCGCGGGCGGCGGGTTCGGGCCAACTCTGGTCTGGTCCCGGTGCGTGACCGAACTCCACTCGGAGTGCCACATCCGGCCCCGCCTCGACCTGGTGGTCGGCACTGGCCAGCCACTGGCGGAGTTCACCGGCGAACTGATGCGCCTGGCCCGAAAAGAGCGGGGAGCCGGTCACCAGCTCCGCGGCCGGCGTGCGGGCCAGGGAATCGGCCAGTGCGTCCCACGCCGCACGGATCAGCCACGACGGTGAGTGCAGGCGAACCGGAGCCGAGCCCCCGATGGGGAGGGCATGCGCCCAGGTTGGGAAGGCATTCGCCAACTCCTCGATCAAACCGAGGTCATCCGGCCCCAGTGGCCCGGCTCTCCACCCGTCATGTCCCGAAGCGGTGACTGTCGGAATGAGCCGCCCGCGGGCCAACACGCCCAGACCCGCCGTCACCGCTGACGCCCACGCCGTGGCGCTCGGGCGGGTCGGGGTCAAGGGGTGATCGCTGTCCAACTCCAAAAGTAACGGGAGCGTCTCCGCCACCGAGAGGTAGGTGGCCGGTACCCGATGACGACGGATACCCCGTCCGGCCGGCGCCACCACATCCACCTGGTCGACACGGCTGCCGCCGGGAGGTTGCGGGGCAAGGCTCTTTGCCCGCGGGTCGAACACGACAAATCGTCCGGAGCGGGGAGGATCAGCTGGCTCGAAGGTGACTTCTCGACCCAACAAGATCCCTGGTTGTGCCCAGGGACCGTCAGGATCATCGTGGTCAGGCCGATCCGTCGTCTCGATCGGGCTCTGGGGCATGCGATGGCAAAACTATCCGGTTGCCGGCCGGTGCCGCACGCCGTGGAGAACCGACTGTGGCCCTGCTCTCACCATGTATCGATGCAGGCCCGCTTTTTGCCAGTCCGCACCGGCGTGGGGGGCACCGCCCGGAGGGTCTCGATGATCCGGATGCGGGAGTCGGCCGGGTCGATGACATCGTCGATTTCGAAGGCGGTGGCCACATTGAGGGCCTTGCCGTGCTCGTAGGCCCGCGCCACCATCGCTTGGAAGAGCTCTTCGCGGTCCTCCTGGTTATCCACCGCGTCGAGTTCGCGGCGGAACCCCAGCCGAACGGCACCTTCGAGACCCATGCCGCCGAGCTCTCCGGTCGGCCACGCCACCGTGAACAATGGGGACCGAAAACTCCCACCCGCCATCGCTTGTGCGCCCAGGCCGTACCCCTTCCGCAGAATGAAGGTGAAAAACGGGACAGAGAGGCTGGCGCCGGTCACGAAGAGGCGACTGAAGTGGCGCACCTGCCCACTCCGTTCCGCCTCGGGTCCCACCATGAACCCCGGAGTGTCACAAAGGAAGAGGATGGGAAGATCGTGGCCGTCACACAGTTGCAAAAAGCGCGCCGCCTTGTCGGCCCCGTCGCTGTCGATGGCACCGCCGAGATGAGCCGGGTTGTTGGCCACCACACCCATGGGTCGGCCTTCCACCCGGATCAGAGCAGTCACGATCCCGGGGCCGAAGGCCGACCGCAGCTCCAACACCGATCCGGTGTCGGCCAAGGTATCGATGACTACCCGAATGTCGTAGACCCGCAAACGGTTTTCGGGAATGCTCGAACGGAGAAGTCGTTGGTCGGCACACGACCACTCATCGATGGAGCCTTGAAAGTACGAGAGATAGCGCTTGGCCAGTTGGACTGCGTGGGCGTCATCCTCCGCCACCAGATCCACCACTCCATTGGTCGTCTGCACCTCGATCGGACCGATCTCGTCCGGCTCGAATGTTCCGAGCCCCCCACCTTCGATCATCGCCGGCCCGCCCATACCGATCGATGCATCTTTGGTGGCGATCACCACGTCACAACATCCGAGGAGAGCGGCGTTGCCGGCAAAACACCGTCCCGAGGCGATCCCCACCATCGGGACCAGGCCACTCAACCCTCCGAATAGGGCGAATGCCATGCAATCCAACCCGGTGATCACCGCATAGTCGGTGTCCCCGGGGCGCCCCCCTCCTCCTTCCGCGAACAGTACGACAGGTAGCCGCAACCGCTCGATCAGATCGAACATCCGGTCCTTCTTGCGGTGATTCTGTTGACCCTGGGTCCCGGCCAGGACTGTGTAATCGTAGGAAAGGGCCGCGCAGGTAGCGGCCTCTGGCCCGAACTGCTCACCGTTGATGCGCCCGATACCTGCGACCAGGCCGTCCGCCGGGGTCCGTTCGATCAACTCTTGAAGATCGCGCCGGCCCCGCTGGGCGGCGATGGCCAAGGAGCCGTATTCGGTAAGGCTCCCCGGGTCACAGAGGTCGTCGATATTCTCCCGGGCGGTGCGCCGGTCGCCCCGGTGTCGGCGGTCGACCACATCAGGTCGGCCGGAGTCGAGGACCAGCGACTGTCGCTCGATCGTCTCGGCCAGATCGGGCCGAATGGCATCGAGGTCCGCCGCGGCCCTCGATTCGGCGGCAGGCTGATTCACGTCGCCTGGCTCGATGATCGCCACCGTGTCCCCGGCGGCCACCAGATCGCCGGCCCGCACCAGCACGGCACACACGGTGCCACCACAAGGAGCCACGACAACGTGTTCCATCTTCATCGATTCGATGATGGCGAGCATCCCCCCGGACGTGATCTCTTCGGTGGCGATGGCTCCCACCTTGACCACCGTCCCCTGGAGAGGGGTCGGCACCGCGACTTGTGTCCCCGTCTTCACCTCGGGAGCATCTCTACTCACCGCAACCTCACCGGTCTCGGCATCCACTTCCCGTAGCGACTCATGGTTGAACGCTATCCGCCCGATTCAGCTTCTTCCGCCAGGGTCAGCCACTGTTCCTCGGCGTCGTCCAGACTGGCCTGGGCTTCGGCCAGGTCGGAACCCACCTGAGCCATCTCGGCATGGCCGATGGCACCGGCCAAGGCCTCAACCAGTTTGTCTTTGCACCGGTGGAGGCGGGCCACCTCTTTCTCCATCTCCCGCAAACGACGATTGATGGGATTCCCCGCACGCTCGGGCCCGGAGCCCACCCGCTGCCGAGTCGAGGCAGGAACCGACGCGGGCGCGGCAGATTGGCGCGATCCAGCGCCGGCGGCGCTCTCGGCCTGGGCCACCCAGGCATCCACGCCACCGGCTACCGGTGTCAGCGTCCCATCCGGCTGAACCGCTACCAACCGATCGGTGGTCCGGCCGAGAAACGTCCTGTCGTGGCTGACAACCACCAATGCCCCCGGCCAATCTCCGAAGAAGTCCTCGATGATCCTCAGGGTGTCGAGGTCCAGGTCGTTGGTGGGCTCGTCGAGAAACAAGACGTTGGGTCGAGCCGCCAGTGCCAACAGCAGCTGGAGCCGCCGACGTTCGCCTCCTGACAGTGTCCCCACCCGGGCAAATTGCAATCCATCGGTGAACCAGAACCTCTCCATCAGGGCCCCGTCCTCAAGGGAGCCCGGAGAACGACTGGGGCCGGCCACCAGGTCGCGCACCCGCGCCCCGGCGTCGAGGTCGATGCCTCGCTGGTCGTAGTAACCAACCACCACTGTCGGGCCGACATCGATCTGTCCGATGGTCGGATTGCGGCGACCGGCCATGAGGTCGAGGAGCGTGGACTTCCCTGAGGCATTGGCCCCGACAATTCCCAAGCGCTCGCGACGGTCGAGTGCAAGGTCGATCCCGGACAGCACGGGTGGGCTGTCCGTCTCGTAGCGGTACCCCACCCCGACACACTCGATCACCTTGTCCCCGAGACGCGGGGTGCCGAAACCCATGTCGAGTTCGGTGACACGCGAGGCTGCCTCGGGTCGATCCTCGATGAGCTTGAGCGCCGCATCGATGCGGGCCTGAGGTTTGCGGGACCGGGCCTGGGCCCCGCGCTTCAGCCAGGCCAGCTCCCTCCGGGCCAGGTTGCGGCGGGAGGCTTCGGCCGAAGCAGCCTGTTCCTCGCGATTGGCCCGGGCGGCCAGGTATGACCCGTATCCGCCCTCGTGCAGGTAGGCGTGTCCCCTGTCGAGCTCGAGCATCCGAGTGGTGACCCGATCGAGCAGGTGCCGGTCGTGGGTTACCAGTACCAGTCCGCCACGGAAATCGAGAAGCCACTTCTCGAGCCAGGCCACCGCGGCCAGGTCGAGATGGTTAGTGGGCTCATCGAGGACCAGCAACTCGGCCGGCTGCGACAGGACCCGGGCCAGGGCCACCCGCTTGGCCTGGCCGCCGGAGAGTTGCGAGGTATGGGTGCCCAGTTCCGCACCCATCCCCAGTCGTTCGAGTGCCGCCTCGGCTTCCCATCCCTCCCCGACCGCGGCCCTCACTGTCCCCGGTGGAAGCTGGGGATGCTGATCGAGAAACCCGACCCGGGTGCCGCTGCCCCTCCGCACCTTCCCTTCGGGAGCACTGTCGACACCCGCCACCAGCCGAAGCAGTGTGGACTTTCCGGTGCCATTGATGCCCACCACGCCAAGGCGCTCACCGTCGGTGATCGTCACCGATAAGTCTTCGAACAAGACCCGATCGACCGATCGAACTGTCACCTGTTCAAGATCGACAAGCACGGCCACGGGAAGTACAGGGTACCGGCCTATCCGGTATCGGCAGACCGGGTCGGGATGATCAATCCCAGAGACGCACTCTCATGGACTGGCCGGCCGTGGCCAGGAGCGAACCCCCTTGCGACCACAGGTAGGCGACCCCTTGTCCATACCCAAGGGGCGCCACTCAATTGCGCCGCCGGTTGTGGCTCCCACGCTGGGTCCGGGCTCTCGAACACGACAGGTCAGCCGCCGAACATAGCGATGTGCTTCATGAGCGGTCGCTGTCTCCGCATCCAGTACTCCTCGATCTCCGCCCTTGCCACTGGCAACTCCGGGTCGTCAGCGACGTCCCCGAAGTACCCGAGGGACCTCACGGTGGAGTCGACGTATTGGTCGGGTTGAGAGGGTGAGTACCGCTCGATCGAAAAAGCCAGACCCGTTTCAACCAAGAGTGAGCGATCCGTCTCGATGGACATGAGGTCGAAGTAGTCCCGGAGTTCTCCTCGGTCGATGATGACCTTCAACGTCATGGCCATGATGTCCTCGATGCTCGCAACCCTCATGCCTCCGACGATCGTTGTTGGGGCAACCATCGTCTGGGTGGAAGCATCCAACACCTGCACCCTCGTGCTGTCGAACACGCAGTTGATCGTGAGATCGTCCTGTTGGCTGGCCAGCGCATTTCCCGCTCCTTCAATCCTCGCCCAGAGCGAGTGAAGGTCCTCGTGCTGCTCCAGGAAGATGTCGAGGTCTCGGCTTATCCGATGGAACAGATGCACAGTGAGAGCGGTGCCGCCGGCAAGGTAGGCACTGGGAGGGAGAAGTGGGGCGATCTTCCTCCAGGCATCACCGGTGGCCGGCGGCAGCTTTGCCAGAAGCTCATCTTTCAGACCGGGGTCGTCCAGTTCAGTCGCAGACTCGGGGTTGGACTTGTCGGCGAACCGGCCGCCAGTCGGGGAACCGGCTTTCGCCCGTGAGACAGGGCGCTGGCTCAACGGGTCTCGCTGTTGGACATGTCCCCGCTCGACATGGCCCGAGCCAGGTTTTTCAGCCATGCTCGGTCGTGTTCCGAGACCTGCCGGAGCTTGGCGGTGTTGGCGGTCGAACTTGCCGGCAAGTGGAGTGCAGCCCACGCGACAGCCTGCGGATTCTGGCTGAGCAGCATTCGAGATGCGATGAAGTCTGCGTGCTCGGAGATGGGCAGCTTCGATGGAGTGGCGTTCCAGAACAGGTGCCAGAACCTTCGAGGGACCAGTTTCGGCTCGGCGCTCTTTGTCGACTCCGGTAGGTAGGTCGACCGGATGTCGGCGAATGCACTGCGCCACTCGTCGCTGGTCCGGTTCGCTTCATAGACGATCCCCTGAGTGACCCGGCCGCTGTCCAGCATCGTCCTGGTCGATTCTGTGACCAGTCCGTTTGAGACCAACTTGGGCAGGACCTTCGCCGCCGTCGTCACACTGACACTGGCGGCCGATGCGGCGGCTCGGGCTGAACGAAGACCGAATGGGCTCAGATTGAGGGCTGACAGAACGAACATCTCCTCCCGACTGAACTCGGCGTTCGCCGGGGTGGATCCGAGGTGCTCGCGGAGCCGGGTGAGCTGCACCGGATCGAGCACCTGTGCCCGTCGATGTCGGTGGCTAGTAGCAGTCCGCAAGGGAGCTATCCGCAGGTTTTCGATGGCACGAGTGACCCTCGGCACCGTGGTGCCCAGCACCTCTGCCGCCTCCGAAAGGGTTATGTCCATATCGTTATTATAGGCCGGTTCACCCTTGTCAACCAAGTATCCCCGAATGTCAGCCGACCACTGCAATTTGGCATGGCGGCCAGAACGCGCTGAGTTTGGACAGGGCAATTGAAGAATCAACTGAAATCTTGGCGACCTACTCCCCGTCGACCTTCACATTGAGTTGAGCCACATTGTGTCGCCGGTAATGATCAAGCTCAATGTGAAGGTATCCGAATTTCATCGTTGCCCGGGACTCACGAGACCACCTCGGAGCTTTCTGGGCAGGCACTCGTCGTGTCTGTTACTCAGCCCAGTTGTTGGATCTCGAGCGTCGCGCTGACCGGATGGGTGCCTCCGGCAAGAGGGGTGATGGTCAGAGCGGTTGATTCCCCGGTCGGGTTCCGTACCGTGAGTATTGAATTCACGGATGTGGTGGTGACAAAAGACTGCCCGACAATCTCCGTGGAGCCGACAGCCTTCCCCACCACGGTTGCGGGTTGGGCCACTTCGTTGAGAGTCAAAACGAGTTGACCCGATTCTGTGACCGGAACCTCAAAGAACACTTGGTAGGTGCCGATTGAGGCAGACCGGGTCGGGATGATCAATCCCAGAGACGCACTCTCATGGACTGGCTGGCCGTGGCCAGGAGCGAACCCCCTTGCGACCACAGGTAGGCGACCCCTTGTCCATACCCACCGACCAGCGCCTCAATGCGGATATCGCAGAGCACCCATTCGGTCGGCTCCAAGCTGACCACCCTCAAGGTATTGTCGAGGCTGTGGGACATCACATTTCGGCCAATTGGCTGGGACACCCCTCCGGGGACATAGTCACCCAATATCGCCAGGGTTGCCGCCGACGGTTCGAGATGCCCCGGCACCCGTGCCCACAGGGCACTGGTGGCATCGCCTGTTTCGCCCGGCCCAGCATTGAGTTCCTCAAATGATCGGCCTTTAGCCAGCCGCAGTTCGATGAGGTCGAAGATGGAGGCGGTGTCGAGGAACGGCAACCGCCGTGGTGGGCACTCATCCGGCGGAGGCACCTCGGGTGGGGTGACCCACACCCCACCGACATCCAGCGAACCGGCGGTACCGACCGCCGCGTTCACCGTCAGTATCTCCTTGTCCCCAACGTTGCCGACCACTCTGCCCTGGGTGACCCGCTTCCCGACCGCGGCCAAGGTGACTGTCAGATCGAGGACGGCGTCGGTGGGGGCATAGGAGAGATATTGCGCTGTTGCCCAAATGGTGGGTCGACCTGATGCGTGTTCGAGAGCAACCAGCGCGGCGGCCAAACCGCAACCGCCGAAGAGGAAGTTGCCCGGCGTGGTCAGCTCGGGGACGACGTGGAGCCGCCAATGAAGGTCATCGCCAATCGGTTCGATACCCAAAAACTTTCTGGCATCTGTCAATTTCTCGGTACCTCCGACCATGACATCGCCTTGTCCACTCGGACGTCGCCGGGCAAACCCAGGATTCGCTCCCCCAGAATGTTCCTCTGGATCTCCGAGGTGCCCCCTTCGATGGAGTTGGCCCGGGAACGGAGGAACATCTTGCGCGACGAGCCGGGCGGGCCGACCAGGCCCAACGCCTCGGACCGCCGCATGGTGTAGTCGTAGTCGACCAGCGCTGCCGGCCCGAGCAAATCAACACACAGTTCGTAGACCCGCTTGTTGACCTCAGCAAACATCAACTTGGCGATCGAACCCTCCGGGCCCGGATTGCCCGCCTTCCGGTTCTGACTGGCCCGCATGTTGGTGAGCCGCAGAGCCTCGGATTCGATCCACGACCTCATCAACCGGTCCCGATCGACCGGGTTCTGGCGGCTCGGATCATTCTGCCAGATACGCACGGCTTCGGCGATCGAACCCGATCCCCGGGTCGGCGGCCCACTACCCCCGCCGATGGTGGTGCGTTCATTGGAGAGTGTCGTCATCGCCACTCGCCAACCCTCGTCGATGTCCCCGATGCGATCGGCATCGGGTACCCGCACGTCGGTGAGGTAGACCTCGTTGAACTCCGCCTCACCGGTCATCTGGCGGAGTGGGCGTACCTCCACGCCGGGCGCGTGCATATCCAGGGCAAAGTAGGTCAGACCCTTGTGCTTGGGCTGATCGGGGTCCGTACGGGTCACCAGCATGCCCCGATCGGCGATGTGGGCCAGGGTGTTCCATACCTTCTGTCCGGTCACAATCCATTCGTCACCGTCCCGCACCGCCCGGGTCGCCAATCCGGCCAGGTCTGAACCCGCTCCGGGCTCACTGAAGAGTTGGCACCACACCTCCTCACCCGTGAAGGTCTTGCGCAGAAGACGAGTCCGCAGTTCTTCGGATCCATGGGTGACCATGGTCGGGGCCGCCATGGTCCATCCGAAGAACTCCCGTGCCCCACCCGGTTGGGCCCCGGCCTCTGCCAGCCGTCTGTCGATCTCCCGTTGGAGCCCGGGAGGCAACAGGAGACCGCCGCTTCCCGTGGGGAAGGACACCCAGGCCAAGCCCAGGTCGAACTGGCGTCCACGGAACTCGTCGACCGGTGTCTTTCGGGGATCGAGCTCCGCCAGCAACTGATTGACACGATCACCGACCAAGGAGAGTTCGTCTGGCATGCCAAGAACATACTTGGCAGGCGACACCCGGTCGGCGGCTCGGCCCTTTCTCTCAGGTTCACTCGCACCGTCCCGGTGGGAGCGGGTCGGCCGGCAAAACGGGCTCCAATCCACTGGCCGATCTGGGCGCACCGGATTCCACGTCACCGATATGCCGTCGGCCAACCACATCCGTGGCCGCAACGGGGTTCTGTTGGCCGACCCGTGCCAGGACGGGATGGAGGCGTCCTTGGGCACTGCCATCGCCGGCTTCCCCAATTTGTTCATGTTGGTGGGTCCCAATACCGGGCGCGGGCATACCTCGATGGTCATCATGATCGAGGCCCAGGCCGCCTACATCATGGACGCCTTGCAGAAGATGGCGGGCCGCGAGTTGGCAACCGTCGAAGTCCGCCCCGAAGTCCGGACCTCGTACAACGACCATCTCCAAACCCAAATGGAAGGCACCGTCCGGCGGTACTCGCCTCCGGCGTGCGTTCCGGCAAGCGCTGGCCGTCGACGTCTCTGGGGTGGGTACGTTACTGCTGCTCGCGTTCTCGGTAGAGCGCGTTGTCCGCGCGTGCCACAAGGCCGTGGGGTCCGTCGTCCGGTTGTAGTTCCGCAAACCCAACCGCTACCGACCCGTACTCCGGAGCTTCCGCTAGGGCTGCATTGACGAGCGCGAGCCGCGTCGTTGCATCGGCGAGGTTCAGACCTGCGATTGCGCAGACGAACTCGTCACCCCCATAGCGAAAGACCAGGTCGTAGGAGCGCAGCGTTGCCCTCAAGGTATTGGCGACCTCGAGCAGCATCCGGTCACCGGCAGCGTGGCCGCGCGAGTCGCTGATGGCGTTGAGGCCGACGACGACGACGAATGCCAGTACGAATGGCTGCTGTGACCGTCTCGCTCTCGCCATGTCGCGTTCCAACTCCACGAACCCTGCGCCCCGGAGATACACACCGGTTAAGGCATCGACGGAGCTGTCTTCTCGCTCCCTGGATTGGTCTCTGCCTTCGGCAACCGAAGGCCCGCTACTCCCGCCTTCGGCTTCGCCTGAATCATCCCTATTGACCACACCCCAATCTATCCCGCCACGTGTCGCGGTATGCATTGTTGCCGCACGGTCGAACCAACACCGGTGATCCGGAGGCGCTTTCAGTGTCACCCCGCCACCGTCATGGGACCACCTCTCCGCCACGAGCATGGGACCACCTCTCCGCCACGAGCATGGGACCACCTTTCCGCCACGAGCATGGGACCACCTCGTCCCCATTCGTCCTGCCGACCGGGGGGCACGGACCCCGCTTATTTCCGAAGTGCCGAACTACCACGCTGTGGCCCACCTTCACCTGGCGGTTCCGCCGGCTTACTCGTCGATTCGAGCTCGACAAGTACGTCACCACCGGGGTGGTCTCAGCCATGGTGACACCGAAGTCCACGCCAGAGATCGCCGGGTAGGTTCGGATTGGGGCCCGAGGGAAATCGGCCTCACCCGACCGGCCATGCGGCCAGGTAGCCCTTGCTTAACGCGCCGTCCCCGCTCATTCAGCGGATCGGCTCACCCCATTCAAGATCCTTGCGGAGGACAGGCTTGAGCACTTTGCCGCCAGGGTTGCGCGGCAGCAACTCGCCGCGGACCACCAGATACTGCGGCACCTTGAAGTCGGCCAGATTGGCTCGGGCATATTCGATGAATCCGTTCCGGTCGAGCATCGTTCCCGGGATTGGGACGACGATGGCGCCAACCTTCTCACCCATCATCTGGTCGGGTACGCCCACCACGGCAACTTCAAAGACTCCCGGTGCTGCGGAGAGCACATTCTCTACTTCCACGCAGTACACGTTCTCTCCCCCGCGGTTGATCATGTCCTTGACCCGGTCGACGATGTAGGTGAAACCATCGTCGTCTATGCGAGCCAGATCGCCGGTGTGCAACCAACCGCCGACGAAGGCTTCAGCGGTGGCTTCCGGATTATTCCAGTAGCCCATGACGACGTTGGCGCCCCGTATGAGCAACTCCCCTACCCCCGTCCCGGGATCCGGGTCGACCACATGGAGATCGACCACCGGTGCGGCGAAACCCACCGAGTCGGCGTGGGTATCGGCATACTCGTCGGGCAGAAAGGTGGACACGCTCGAGGTCTCGGTCAGACCGAAACCGTTGCCGACCCTGGCACCTGGGAAACTCTCCTTTACCTGTCGTACCAGGTCCGGGGCGATGGGGGCACCGCCATAGGTGGCGAAGCGGACGCCGGTGACGTCGAAATCGGAGAAGTTGCTCTGGCTGATGGCCAGCCAAAAGATGGCCGGCACGGTGGTGACCACGGTGATCCGCTCGTCGGCGATGGCGGTGAGAAAACGCTGTACCTCAAAGGCCGGCATGACCACGGCCGTGCCGCCCTGTTGCAAAGTAGGCAGCAGTTGACTGTTGCAGCCGGTGACATGGAACAACGGAACGCTGATCAGATTGCGCAACGTCGGGTCGTACTCGGGCATGTTGGCAATGCGACGACAGGTTTCGGAATTGGTGAGGAAATTGTCGTGGCTGGTCATGGCGCCCTTGGGAAACCCGGTTGTCCCCGAGGTATAGAAGATCGCGGCCAGATCGGTCAGCTTCAACCCCTCGGCGACGTACGGTGGGCCATCGGGCAGATCGGCACCGGGTTCGACGACGTAGGATGCCCCGGAGTCCTCCACCACGTAGGCGACCTCGCTGTCGGTGAATCGGGTGTTGACCGGGACGACCACCCCGCCGGCCATCAAAGTGCCGAAGAAGGCCAGCACCCAGTCGAGGCCGTTACCGCTGCGGATGGCCACCCGGTCACCGTCGTTGATGCCGACAGCGCGCAGTCCACCGGCCACCCGGGCGGACCGGTCCCACACTTCCGCGTACGACACCCGGGGTCCGTCCAACACCACCACGGCCTCGGCGTCTCCATCGCGCTCCACCGAGGACCGCAGCATGGTGACGACCGAAGAAGGCAATTCCGCATAGTGCTTGACACCGAGATGGTCGGGTGTGACCCCGGTGTCATCAAAAGCGTGGGAGGGCATCAGTAGGATTCCACGTTCTCGAAGATCCGGCGCGGATTCCCGGTGAGCATTGTCTCGATCTGATCTTCGGTCACGCCCTTGTCGAGCAGATACGGCAACACGTCGTCGATAATGTGCAGGTAGTGCCACTGGGGTGTGGCAGCCAGGGCCCACGGCTCGATCCAGTCGATGTAGCAGGCCGCATCGTGAGCCAGCACCATGTTCTCGGCGAAGCCGCGGCGGCACATCTCGACCACCGTGTCGGCCCGTGACTCGAAGGTGGTTTCGAGATTGATGCCGAAGCGATCCATACCGAGGACAAAACCGGCTTCAGCCAGTGACTGTAGGTGGTCGGCGTCGGAGGAGTCACCGCTGTGACCGAGTACCACCCGGCGGGGATCGACCCCTTCGTCGTCCAGAACCCGCTGTGCAGCCAAGCCCTGCTGGCTGCCGGGGTGGGTGTGGATGGTGATGGGAGTACCTGTTCGGCGGTGCGCCTTGGCCACCGCACGCATGACCCGTTCCACCCCTCCTGTCATTCCCTGTTCGTCAATGGCGCACTTGAGCATGCCGGCCTTCACCCCGGTGCCGGCGATCCCTTCGGTGATGTCGCCCACGAACATGTCGACCATCGGATCGGGGACCGGTTGACCCAGGGCGGCCTCCAGTGCCGGGCCGCGGTAGTGGAAGAAGAACGGCACGTCGCTATAGGTGTAACAACCGGTGGCCACCACAATGTTGAGATCGGGCACCTGGGCGGCGATGCGCTGAATGCGGGGGATGTAGCGGCCGAGCCCGATGACTGTAGGGTCGACGATAGTGCTCACCCCCCGGGTGGCCAGCTCGTTGAGCTTCTGGACGGCGTCGTCCACCCGGGAGTCTTCGTTGCCCCATTCGTCGGGATAGTTCTGCTGCACGTCGGGAGTGAGCACAAAGATGTGCTCGTGCATGTAGGTGCGACCGAGCGCGGCGGTATCGACGGGACCTCGGACGGTCTCAACCTGGGTCATGACGCTCCTCGCTGTCTGTTGTCGGTGGCTGTGGAGAATCGCCTCTCCCCCGTCGTTACTCTGCCATCCCCACCCGGCCTCTGCCACCGGACTGTCGTAGAACGGCTTGTCAGGCGCGCTCGGTCCGACCTCTGCCCTGGGCATGCATCGAACAATCGGTGCCGGGCCTACGAGAGGTTGGCGGCGTCGCAATCCACAGCCACCGAGAGAGCCGCACACAACGCCCTCATGGTGGCGGGTTGAGCTCGTCCGATCCGTCGGCGAAAGCGGTCGCGTGCGAGAAGCTGGACGTTGTCGAGGTTCACGACGGAGAGGTGCCTGATCCCATCGCCGGGGCCAAGGGGCACCTCGGTGGACAGACTCCGGATGGTGGAAGTGACAGGAGCGATGATCACGGAGTGGAGCAGTCGTCCCAGGGGATCACGAGTGAGGACCACAACCGGGCGAATCTTGTCGAGTTCGGCGAGCCAGACCTCACCGCGGCGCACGGCGGCGGTCACGAGAGGTCGTCGGCGTACAGCGCCTCCCAGTCGGTATCGTCGCCAATGCCGCTGATGTCGCCGAACGATGCCAAGTCGATCTCGTCCTCGGTCGGTGGCACCCGTTGGTAGGCGACGACGTCAGCCCGAAGACGCTCGGCGCGGATGAGCCGATCCAACGCCACGTCGATGACCTCGGAGGTCGACCCGATACCCAGGAGATCTCGAGCAGCTGCCGCCTTGGCACGGTCGAGAGTAATAGTGGCCTTCTCTTTTGCCATACATAAGATACTACTATGAGGTAGTAAACAATGGCTGGTCATGACATGCGTCAACTGGCCGTCTGATTCTGTTCGCCGGCATTGACCTGAACGACCGGCGTTCGGGGCGCCTCATCGATGTCGAACATGCCGGTAGTGAACTTGACGAGGCCGTCGACAACGACGTTGACGTCGCCGAGGCCCATGCGCACCTGCTGGTTGTCGTCCGCCAGCAGGGCCGGCCCAGGGGTGCTCATGACCTCGTGATCGCAGCCACCGCTTTGGCCTCTCAGCGAACCGTCCTCACCGCTGATCCAACTGCTTTCACGGATCTCCCGGGTGTGGCGCTCCGCCGCCACCGGTGACTTCAACACCCCGACGGTGACAATGCGCCCTCAGCCAGGCGTCTGGTGCCGTTAGTCGGAAGAAGTTCGCTGGGGGTTAGAGCGATCTGGTCGGCTCAATGTCGGGCTGACCAAGGGCCCGACGGGTGTGTTCGAGAATGGCGCTCGCCACCGTGTCGGGCGAGTCCCTCATCGGGACGTGACCAAGTCCGTCGAGGCGGACCCAGTCGGCGTTCTTCAACATCCGCCGCATGCAGTCGGCGTTCTTCAACATCCGCCGCATGCGACTGTAGTGGTTCGGCCAGCCAAGGACTCGGTCCTTCGACCCGTACAGGATCCGGACCGGGCAGTCGATCGGCCCCGGGTCGAACGTCTCACCGCTGCCGACCAGTCCGAGCACATCGGTGATGATTGTGCACTTCCGCGCCCCCTCGAACAATGCGAGAGCCTCCGCCGAAGGGACCTTTCGGCCGTCGGCCACCACGTCGCGCAGGGCATTCCGCCGCAGCGTGGCGTGACGAGCTACGAAGGGGAGAAAGGGGCCGAAGTAGTGCATGAGCCGCTGGCTCCGACGGAAGAAGCGGGCGACCATCTGCTCTTCGGGGCTGTCAGGCTCCCAACCGCCTGCTGGGCACACCCCGATCACCGAAAGCGCCCGGCCACGAGCGGCGAGCTCGAGGGCGACCCAGCCGCCAAGGGAGTTGCCCGCCAAATGGGCCTGGGGGACTCCAAGGGCGTCGAATTGGCGTTCAACGGCATCAACAAGAGCGTTAACCGTGCGTCAATGTGTCCCTACAACTCGGGAACTACCCGGTTTCGTCCGCCGCCTTCCACCTCCACTACGTAGCGAGTGATCTGCAGACACGCCCGGATGGCCGCCGTTCGGTTCCGTCGTTTCCGGCCCCTGGATGCTTTCCTAAACCGAGTACCGCAGCGAGAGCTACGGCGAGGCCTGTTCCCGGGCAGCAAGTTCGGACAGGTGGCCCTGGGATGAGCCAGCCGGAGCGTGGGGGACTACTGAAGGTTGACGACGCCTCTCCGATATCGATTCTGATCCGTAGCCTCCCCCCAGGTCCCCTGGTTGCAGGTGTGGCACCTATGCGGTAGAGTCCTGAGAAGAGGAGGAGCGATGTCGAACCCCGTAGTTGCTGAGATTCATGCCCGAGCCAACGAACAATCGAAGGTTCGTGCCGTTCGGGCACTGGTCGGCGACGTCCGAACCGGGCTACGGGTGCAAGTGGGAGACGTCGACGTCGAACTTCCCCGTCCACTCGTAGAGGTGCTTGTGGCTGCAGCGGAGTCGTTCGATGACGGTGACATGATCGCGGTCGTCAGCGAAGAGGTCGAGGTCAGCCCCGCTCAGGCAGGAAAACTGCTCGGTGTCTCCCGTCAGTACGTTGACAGGTTGGTAGCTGATGCGGTACTTCCAGCCCGGAAGCTGCCCAACAGCTCCTATCGGAAGATTCCGGTGCGGTCAGTGCTTGCCTATAGGGAGGCTTCCGAGCGCAAGCGTGCCGGGATTCGGAGAGTCGTCGATGACGCGACCGCTGCCGGCTTGACCTACTGATCGACGGTGGCGCTTCGGCGTGTCCTGCCTGACACGAACGTCTGCTATCCGATCTCGCTGCTGGATCTGATGCTCCGACTTGATGAGGCTTCGCTCCATGAGATCATCTGGACCGAAGACTGAGGTTCCCCAGAAAAAGTGGACACGGTCTATGCGGCTTGGTTGAGACGGGCCAACGCTAACTCGTAGCGGACGGGGCTGTCGTTGCCGGCCTTCCCGCAGCGACACTGGTGGTTGTAGAAGTTGATGTAGTCGTCGATGCCGGCGCGCAGCTCGTCCATGGTGGAGAAGGCGTGCCGGTAGAAGTACTCGTCGTGCTTGAAGATCGACCAGAAGCTCTCCGCACTGGCGTGGTCGTAGCAACTGCCGGTAGCCCCCATGGAGCGGACGATTCCGAACCTGGTGCAGAACTCCTCGACCCTCCGGTCGCTGAACTGGCTCCCGCGGTCGGCGTGGAAGATGGTGCCGGCACAGTTGCCGAAACGGGTGGCGGTCGCCTGGTTCAGTGCATCGAGGACGATCTCGGTACGCATGTGGTCGGCCAGTGCGTAGCCGAGGACCCGTGAGGACCCTTCGTCACGAACGGCGCAGAGATAGGCCTCGCCGTCGCCGATCCTCAGATAGGTCAGGTCGCTGGTCCAGAGCTCGTCGATGCCTCCGGGGCTGAACCGTCGGTTCACCAGGTCCTCGGGGTAGGTCGCCACAGGGTCCGTCACGGTCGTGGTCTTGAAGGTCCGTGGGCTGATGCCGGCGATGCCGAGCGCCGCCATGCGGACGGCCACCGTGTTGTGGCTCACGTCCTCGCCGTCCTCTTGGAGGTCGAGGGTGATCCGTGGGGAGCCGTAGGTGCCGCGGGAGTCCTTGTGGAAGCTGAGGATCTTGGCGTCCAGGTCTGCCCGGCGCTGCTCGCTCGGCAACGGTGGACGGACCTGCGCATCCCTCCACCGGTAGTAGCCGGCACGAGAGACCTCGAGCAGCCGGGCCATGCCGATGCCGAGGCGGAGCGGCAAGAGCCCGCTACCGCCTGATCCCGCCGACTACCGCAATCAGCCAGAGCCCACGGTCACCGCGATCGACGGGTCCGG
>Ga0208079_1000557_pt1 | contig 20204 bp, 17 predicted proteins | sample NGESurdeep092012_5_FD_184474 | JGI IMG/M metagenome (GOLD analysis project Ga0208079, IMG submission 184474) | Arctic peat soil microbial communities from Barrow, Alaska - NGEE Surface sample 210-2 deep-092012 (SPAdes) | ecosystem: Environmental > Terrestrial > Soil > Wetlands > Peat ... | reverse complement strand
TGGTAGAGCAAGACTTGTTGCTGCCCTAAAAGCGAGATGGGCAAAAGTAAAAGCAGCGAAATCTGGAGCCGAAGCCAAACCTGCTAAAAAGAAATTTACCATGAGTGCAGCGGCCAGAGCAAAGATCAGTGCTGCGGCTAAAGCTAGGTGGGCGAAAATTAGGGCAGAGAAGAAATAACAGGATTCGTTTTTAGATAGGGAGACTCTGTGAAAACGGGGTCTCCTTTTTAGTTATATGCGTTTGAGTTTGGGAGGAACGCTTTTTCTGGGTGAAAAAACATGCCCCAATAACACCTCTGCCATTCCTGCTTCCAATCCACAGAGCCCATGGCCGCCCGATTTCTAACTGGTTTACTGTTCAAAATCCGTGACCGGCGATTATCAAGTTCTTAAGATCTCTTGTATTTCTTTTAGGCAGATTTTGGGGAGTCTTAGCGCAGCCAAATCGGTAACTGCTAGTTTAGCCAAGCAGTCTTCAGGGGTAAAATCGTCTGGAAATCTCAACTTTCCCTTTAATAGCAAGGCGGTGGTTCGTGACAATCCAAGAGCAATCAAACTTAGAACTGTTCGGTTTGAAGCTCCGCATTCCAAGAAAAGATGTAGCGGCTTCAGCCCAATTGCTAGTTCACTTTGACCTGCCCTATGCAACACGACTGAAAGCACGTCGTTAAACGCTCTTGTATGTTTTACATATTGAAATCGAATTTCCTTTTCCAAACCTTCCATCAAATCAAAAATCGTTCGACGCACACTTTCAAATTTATCATGTTGCTTTTGGTATGAAATTGCTTCTTCGATAATGCGCTTCAGCGGAACGTCATGGATCCACTTTGACGCGAGCATGGCATGATAAAGATGGACGTTGTTATCCATTTTTCTTAAAATGACATTCACAAGCCGGAAAATATCACGCATTCGTGCATTTGAGTTCTGTTCGTGCGGCAATAGAGGCATCCATACTGTAGGATCAAGTTGTTCATCGAGATATTTGTATAGCTCCTGCAAACGGTCTGGCAGAATCATGGGGTTGGATTCAAAAACAACCTTCGGAAGATCAACCTTTATAGTAGAGCAAAGTTCTGCCGTAACTTGTAGTGCTTCTGCGTTGTTATCACTACGGTATTTGGAATTTTCCAATCGTTTGCCCGTTTGGGTAAACTCCGTAAATATCTTGCCGAGTACAGCAGTGCCAAAATCAACTTCGCCTTTTTCAGCCGTTCCATCCAATACTTTTGAAACGATACTTCCACCGTCTGATAGGGCATCTTCAAACGCTGATTTAATCGTCTGCATCGATTCGCCTTGAAAAGATTGCCCCTCCCATTTTTCAGATTTAAGACACCATACACTGCCATGAAATTCTTTGAGTAGTCGTCCTGCTCGACCCGCCAAATTTAAAAAATCAGCCCTATCCATTGGATTACCGCCTCCGCGATGAGGATTCTCGATCACTAGATTGCGCGCAGGAAGATTTACGCCCTGAAGTAAAGTGCTCGTGCAGCAAATATATTTTAATTTGTCTGCGGCAAATAAGTCCTCAATTCGTGAACGCACATTTGAAGGCATATAGCCATAATGAAAAGCAACCCCATGACGCAGCATCCGTATTAGATTGTATTCATCATGGATATGCTCTTGTAAAAACTCAATGAACTCTTGAATCTCCTCGTCGACATCATCAGGCTCGGGTTCCCCTTCAATCAGTTTTTCAGCCAATATTTCAGTGTATGCTGCCTTATCGGCATAAATAATTGTGCAATCGCCTTCCTGGGTAATTGCTCGAGCAAATTTTGCTCTGCGCTCAGTAGCGCCCGAACTGTAAAAGTTGAAATCAAGTTGTCGGTCACCAAGATTTAATATTCCATTACTGGTAAGGAGCTGAAATCTTACTGTTTTTGCCCGTACTGAATTGACCAGAATTAAGTTTTGTGAAACCGGTGAGTGTTCCTCGCATAATTTCCTCCCGACGTCTTGGCGTTCAAAAAGATTCAACAGGTACTCAGGGTTTTTCGTCATTGGGCTTGCGAATAGAACTTCCACCTTTGGGAACAATCGAAACACGGCATCAATTGCTGAATGCAGCAACACTCCACGCGCCCCATCCTTAATTCCTTGGGCCTCATCAATTATCAGAACGGAAATCCACGGCTCGCCCTCCTCTGAATGCAAAAGACTCATCAGACGCTCTTGAGTTAAAACATAAACAACTCCTTGAACGGCTTTTTTACGATCAACAGGTGATGGTACGCAACGGACAGGAACGCTTTGCAATCCGGCTGCATCCAACTCTTTGACTATTGTGAGCATCACTTGTCGGATTAGGGCACGGGTTGGCACAACATAAACTATGGAGCAAAAATGCGTTTTATTCAGGCGACGAATAATATCCAGCGAAAGTACAAACGATTTTCCTGCCGACGTAGGTGCTGACGTGCTTACCGCTGGACTCTCTTGCAACGCTGTAAAAAATTCAAACTGAAAATCTGTAAGTGTAACTGGTCGCCCCTTGACCGACTCAACCGTGTTTTCCACTTCGCGTGATTTGGCTTCCAATGTCAATAACCGTGTCGCAAGGGTTACAGGCGTTTCGCGCTTCAAATATCGTTCAAATAACAGTTGGCGACCTGGGAAATTACCGAGCCTTGAAAGAATCAATTCTGCAGCACTCAAAAAGGCAGGAACAAAATCACCTCTGAGCTCGATAATGCGCGTAGCAATTTCATAAGCTAATGTCTTTTCCGCTGAATTTTCCGACAATGCAAGACTTGAAGCTGCAGATATTAGACGGGCGAAGTCACTATCCGCCATACCCGTGCTTTGTTCTGTTGGCAATCCTGGAAGCACACTTTGCACATCAGCCACCAACAAACGGGCGTATAATGATTCAAGTTCTGGCGAAAGCGCATTTATCAAATCAACACCTCACGATACGGCTGTATTAAATGCATCACGAAATTCTTGAACCGTGCGAAACGGGAGAAAAAAGACCTCGAAGCGAAGGTGCTTATGTTCAAAATCTTCAAAGCGTTTCGCTAACAGTTTTCCCAGGCGGGATGTGTCGGCTGAATACCTTTTTTTGAATTCTGCTGTTAGTGCGTCGGGCTTTAGACTACTGAGTTTAGTGTATTTATCCCAATCATAACCAATCAGACACGCATGGTTAATGCGGCAATCGCCGCCCGGTTTTTGTCGATCTACATAATTCAAGACCGCTGTTTTGAGATTGTCGTCAAGCCATTTGAAATGACTGGTCACCAGACCGCATTCATGCTCTTGCAGTCCTGCGGCGTGAAATGAGTTTATACTTTCAAATGCATTCTGCAGCGCATTTGAAGCTATTTTTTCGAGCTTTGCCTCACCAAAATAAATATCAAGGACCCCATCACTTTGATGCCATTTCATGTGAATGCCGTCCGACCCATGACACTCCAGCTTAGGATTTGTTTTCAGGTCAAATTTTGCTACCACCTGTGGAGCCCCAAGGACGACTTCGACAAGCAAATAAAGGAGCATTTCTCCTGATTCGCCGCCCGTTGTCCACTTCCTCAAAAGACCCCGCGCCTCGCGATTTAGCCGACTATATTCATCATCTGTTTTTGGATCACCACGCCGGCGAGCCGAAAAACAATACTGGATTACGTGGTCGGCCAAACATTTAGCCAAGTCCGCAAATTTGGGTTGTCCGTTCGGGTCAAACCTTAAGTGGTGGAAACGCAGCGTAGCTTCAACACCTTCAATTCTCAAACCGCTTTCTATGACATCAACACACGCATCGTATTTGCTTTTTGACGATTGAATATACTTCTCGAGTGAATTAATAGCCGGCGGTATGGAGTGGACTTGATTCATGCGTTGGCCTCCCTTTTCAAAAACACATTGGTCCGGTGGAATTCTTTATGCGGTTCGCGGCGTGTCTCCTGTTCCCGATAGACCCGGGAAAGGTGGACTTTCTCGTTGGCCCGAAAATCCGCCACAAGCTCTTTCCCCTGTGCAAAAGCTGCATCAAACCCGGCTAGCATGGTGTCGAGTGTACGCCGAAGATTTGTCAGCGTCAATGCCACAGTCATGACGGTTTTATACATGAAATTAAGCAGCATCTCCGTTGACGAATCGTGTAGCAGTCTTCTTGGGCAATGTCGGTTATCGTGGGGTCTAAACGTATTAAATTGAGATTGAGTCTAACCAGGATTTTTTCACTATCACGACCATCTAGCCAAAACAAGCGTGGAATTTTTGACGTGTTTTGCGTAAAGTCAGTCCGTTTATGACGTTATTCGAGGCGTCTCGATTCTTGAACATTTTAAACAGAAAGCGATTTCATGATTAGCATCCTGTGCCTTTTTGTCGGCCTGATTATCGGGGTGATGGTGGGACGGCAATTGCTGCTCAATCGGAATATGGGTGAGGCGCTGGTAGCAAACAGGCTGGCAAATCTGAAAGGCCTCCATGCGCTGGTCAACAATGTCACCCTGCCAACGGAAAACGGGACAACACAAATTGACCACATCCTGGTGACGGAAGCCGGCGTGTTCATCATCGAAACGAAACATTACACAGGATGGATTCTTGGCAATCCACGTGATGATTGTTGGACACAGGTAATTTATCGGAAGAAGAGCCGGTTTCGGAATCCGCTGCTGCAAAACTACGGTCATATAAAAACCGTGCAAGCCCTTTTCAAGCTGCAGGAAAGCACATTTATCGGTGTGGTGGTGTTCACCGGGAGCGCAGAATTCAAGACAGACCTGGGACCAAACGTGATTTTGCTGGATCAACTGCTAGGGTTCATTGAGCAGCGGCGGGAAAAGGTTCTGGACGAGCGTCAAATAACGTATGTGGTCGGGCGGATTGAAATGAAACGCCTAGGTCGTTCAAGGGAGACGGACGAATACCACTTGAGCTACGTTCGGAATAAAATCAGCCGGCAGTGAAGCTCATGCGCTGGGGACTGATTGCCCAGGCATTTCTTGGACTGGCGCACATGGACAAAGAATTTGGGCGGGGGACGAAATTATAGTCCGAAAACGGATGATGCGCGCTGCATCGAACCGGTGCGGATTGACCGGGACTTTTTCGAGCGGCAATGGTGGGGGAGATTCTTGAGGGCTGAAATGTGGAAAGCGGAAATGTCATAATTCTAGGCCCGACCCTTTCACGACCCTTTCACTCTACAGACACCCTTCTGTTTGATTCAGGGTTTACCCTTCTGGTCGGGATCCATCGTGAATTCCGCCGGCAAGGGCGGCTTGGACAAAAACCACTTATGATCAACACCCAGCGTCCAACTGGCATCTTCCAGCCACGCATATTTGCCATCAGGAGAGCAAACCAGTATGACGACGTCCTTGACGTTATGACGCACCTTGATGGGGTAGCCGGCAAAGGCCTTTTGCAGTCCCGGCAGGTCCTTGATGGCTTCCGCCACCAACCGGTCGTCTGGCACGGGGTGGGCGGGATCGGGGTAGCGGACGATGGCATCGACAGCGGACGTCAGTTTCGGGAGCGGTGTGACCAGACTCTCCGCCCGCTGCGTTGCAGTGGTGATGCAACCGGCAACGACAATGAGCCAAAGTGAAACGAACAAGGATTGAACAATTCTATTGGTTTTCATGCGAGGTTCCCCCAAAAGATGGATTGCTGGGTGTTATCGGCCAGCCCGGTGTCAAGGTCGCCATCGGCCAGCTTAAAAAGGCCGGCATCCCCGTTGTCCAAACCGGCACCCAATTCGCGCCAAGTGTTGATCACGTTCTGCCGTGCCCGCTTGAACACCGCGTCGTAGCTGGTGGTCGTGCCGTCGGGCAACTTCAGATTCTGGATAAAAGACTGATCCACTTCATCCAACTGGGGATAAACCAAGCCTTTGGCTTCAATGATTTGTCGGGACAACCAAGGGAACCTATTTCCTTCCTCGGCGAATTTGTCGATCATGGTGACGTATTGATCAAACCACGCGTCGGGGTTTGGGGGCCTTTGCGGTGCTGGCAACCCGTCCTTCATTTTGATGCTGGCCAGGGGATCGCCCGCCAAACAGTTGCACCACAGTTTCCGGACAGCGGGATCAAGTCTGTCGTCATCGGCTTGGTCGGCGCACGATGCGATGCCGCCGCTATCACGCTGGAGAAATTCGGCGGTGCTAACATCACCGAACCCCAGTTTGTTAAAGATGAAGACGTCCTGGTTCAGCTCGCAGCGCCGGTGTTGCAATTTGTTCTGCTCGTAGGGTCCTACCTTGATGTTAATCACCGGGTGGACGGTGAAATCGGTGACGAGGTGCGCGGTATAGCCGAAGAGCCAAGCGAAGCATTTTTGGGTGTCCGTGAGCCGGAAATCTAGAGCGTTGACGTAGGGAATTGCACGTCGAATAAAATCCGCCGTTTTCCAGTAGTGCATGACGTTGGCCCAGCGGGCGGCATCCGCATTGAGCAGTTGGAGATACGGCGCATCGGGGCTGATGGCCCCCAACTCGCAGAAGTTGGTGAATTGCATCAAGGCCCGCTTCATGGTTGGGGTGAGCGTGGAGATGCCGTCGAGGGCATCGGCGTCCTCGCAGAGCGAATCCACCAGACCGATGTGTGCGAATGTGCCAGCCATATCCGGCAAACCCCGTTTGCCTATGGAGGCTGATAGCAAAGAGCGGATGCGGTGAAAAGAGGAAAACGCTGGGGAAACTGTATGCCAAGTTCAAGGAAGTTAGCCGGCCTACCCATAAAAGCCTCTGTGTATTGTTTGCTTTGCTGCTGCCAAAAAACGGCAACTTGACTGCCCAATCTGCATTGCTCATGATTTATCTCCTTTCCGGCTTGCGGCGCGCAGCTACTGCTGCTTCACTCCGTCCTTAATCTTGAGAGGGAAATGACAAATATGCTCGTCAAATGCAATTGTAACAACTGCTCCGCCCATCTCGAATTTGAGTCTGTAGATGCAGGGACGGTCATTGTCTGCCCCACGTGCGGTATCGAGACAAAGCTTTACGTCCCAGGAAGTGATTCCAGCCAGCCGCCGCGTAATCTTCAGCTGATGAAGATCAATAAATTTAAGTTTGGCCTCATCGTCGCCGCTGCCGCCATGTTCACTGGTCTTGTGGCGTTGCTCATCATCAACTGGAACAATATTATCCCCCCACTTTCCAAGGTTTTTGGTGGGACAGTGGTCGCTGTGTTCATGGCTATTCTTGCGGTGTTGGTACTCATTTGGGCGGTTCTTTGGATCATTTTCCCCGTCTTCGTCTATTACCAGTTGAATGAGCTTATTAAATTGCAGCGCCAAATCGAGCGAAACACGCGTCGCTGAATCCACGCCGTTATTGCTTTTTCGGTGATGGCTTTGCGATTTGAAATATCGGGCTTGCTATTTTTTCCACTAATTTCTTTATTTCCTTAACGCACAACGGCATTGTGAGCTAATGGAATTTCGGCTTTTTTGTCCGTCATGCGGCCAGAAGTTGAAGGCGGAAGAGGAAGACGCCGGCCGCCGGGTTGATTGCCCGCATTGCGGCGTAGAATTCAGCGTCCCGCATCCCGAACCGGTGTCTCCGCCTCCCAGCCTCCCCGTCGAGCCGCCTCGCGATTCTGCAATTGCTGCCCCAAATGGTGATGGAGATTTATCCTGCCCTGTTTGCTGGCTGCGTTTTGACATCGGAGACGTAATGCACATTGCTGTGCATGATTCGCTCCGTGGTGACCCGCTTCTGGGCGAGGATGCACAGCAACGTTTCCTGGCGACGCGTTTCAACAACGCCGGCCAGGCAATTGATGCCATGGGGCTACCCTCCTCTGAGGTTGCATGCCCACACTGCCGCCGGAAACTCCCGCCGAGTTTTCTTGGCATGCCGCACCACATCATTTCCCTCGTTGGCGATCAAAGCGCCGGGAAGTCATACTTTCTCAGCGTGCTGACAAAAGTGCTGCCCGCCACACTCTATCGAGATTTTGACATTACTTTTCAGGACAGTGATCCGACTGGAAATGCCCCGGTGAATGATATGCGCAAGGCGTTGTTCGGTGCCCAGACTCCCGCGCAGGCAAAACTTGCGAAGACTGTCTTTGAGGGAGCGATGTATGAACGCTTGCCGCGCCAGGGGAGAATGGTTGCCCTCCCGCGTCCTTTTGTTTACACGCTCGCACCGGAGGACAAGACCAGAGAACAGTGCGCACTAATTTTTTACGACAACGCCGGAGAACACTTTCAACCCGGCGTCAACATCGTAGAACAGCCTGGTGCCCAACATGTCGCCAGTGCCGCCGGTATTATTTTTCTGTTTGACCCGTTCAACAGCCCGGAATTTCGACGCTCAATCCGCGAAACCAAAGACCCTCAGCTCGAAAAACCTGTCGTGGATCAGCAAGACATCATCCTTGCCGAAATGCGGGCGCGCATTCAGATGATTCGTAATCTACGTTCCGGCGAGACCATTAATACACCGGTAGCCTTTGTCGTTGGCAAAAGCGACGTGTGGCTTCAATTGCTGAATGGCGCCCACATCCGCGAGCCGGTGCGGGATGGGAAACTCGACAAAACAGCAGTAGAGGAAAACTCAAACACTGTCCGCCAACTGGTGCATCGGTTATGCCCAGCCGTCGTAGCGAATGCAGAAGCCCTGAGCACCAACGTCATGTTCTTCGCCGCTAGCGCTTTTGGCCATACGCCGATAAAAATCGGCCCAGGAGAATACGTTCCTGACCCGGCAAAATTGCAGCCCGCGCATGTCGAAGTCCCGCTGCTCTGGATTCTTTCACAGGTCTGCCCTTCACTCATTGCGGTCACAAATGAGGCCAGCTCACAAACGACTTTTGAGAAAACTGAGCGCGGTTAGGTATGCCACAGCAACTTATCTACACCAGTGCGCAGCGGGGAATTGTTGCTGGTCGATCAGGCCACTGCACCGTGGCGCGCAGCGCGGCAATGCGTGAAGCGCTGATGCTCCAGTTGGAAAAACTGAGCTACTACCAGCATCTTTCTTTGAGTGGGGGCCAAGACCGGCTGATTTATTCCTGCCGTGTGCTGGATATTCGCGGCTCTCGTTTTCATGTATTGAGCCGGATTCAGGATGCCGGGCTGGATTTTACTGGACGCACCAATTTTTTGGCGCACCACTTGGTTTTTACTCCGGAAGAAATTCGGCAATTTCCATCACCGCCAATCATTTTGCGCAGTTGGTCGGGCTGGGTAAAAGCATGGAACAAAGAGCCGCAGATGCTCGAAAATGAGGACTGGTCTGGACTCGCAAAAATTTCCGGCGTGGTGTCAGTCCCGGCAACAACTTGGCAGCAGCTGACTGGCGATGCCGTCAACGGCTATGGTTTGCTAGATTCGCGTTCAGGCATGACCTTTCGTGTGGACAACCTCATGGAGGATCAGATTCTCGCGTTGCTAGCTGAAAGTTTGGAACTACTTGAACTTCGCGATCCCCGCCGAGACTTCCGCGTGACCGCCTGGGAATACACCTTTACGACCTCCATGCAGGAACAGGACAATCCGGCGGATTTCCGATGGCGTTGTCTTCATTCGGATAATCCAGCATCCAATCGCTTTGCCGGGCCGGATTGCCGGCCATTATCCGAGGTTCGTGCCCAACGGGTCACGAACGATGAAAAGGTATTTGCCCAATCAGGCAGACAGCCTCCGCGGTTTGTTATCCAACCCCATAACGTCCGCGTCACCGAAGGCCAACCCGCACGGCTTCATGCGAAGGCGGAGGGGGTTCCTTCCCCCAGCTATCAATGGTATGCGGTGGACCAGGCAGGCAACGGCCAAATTATCGCCGATGGGACTGATTCGGAACTCGTGCTGCCAGACCCGCCATTTGGACTTTCGCGCTATGTTGTCCGAGCCAGCAACACACAGGGAGAAGTCACGAGCGAAGTTGCCAAGCTGGAGTGTGAAAAGAAGCTCAGGGTATCGGCATCACAGCCAGATAATGTAATGCGTGTCGTGCCCAAGCCAGCTTCCCCATCGTATGTGAAGTCGGCGGATGATATTGACAAACAGCGCCGCCGAATCGAATCCGATCAAGCCCAAAAAGTGTTCGAGAAAAAGCAGCGAATGAAAAAAGTCTTGGCGATTTGCGGAGTGATTGTTGGGTTGGCTATTATGGGAGTTGTGGTTGGCTTGTCTTTATCGAGGCATCTCAAACCAAAGACGAGTAGCAGCGGAACCGGCTTGTCCAATGCAGCCATACCTTCCAATAACGTGGCCGGTATTCCAATTCCAACCAACACGGGAGCATCCAATACGGCACAAATCCCACCCAAGACAATGGAAGCTCAGGATGCAAGCCTCGCCCCAGAAACCAAGCCGGTGCATGCGAATACATTGCCTCCGCCCTCTCAGTTCGTCTTGCCTGATGGCTGGACGACCATTAAAATCGGAAAAGTCTCGAATCCGAACGCCGAATTCGTTTCGCAGGGTTTCAATCTTTCAGGATGTGCGGATGGTTTTGCTGCTCAAGGAGACAATTCATTGTTTGTGTGGAAGACGAACACAACAAAAGAAATTCAGGCTGCGTTAATCCTGAACCAACCAATTCTCGCCGGTAGTGTGTGCGGCGTGATGGCGCGGGAATCTGAAAAACCGGGCGCAGCTTTTCTGTTTATTGGCTACTCGCCATCAAAAATTATCGCATATCGCAGAGACGACACGGGCCATTTTGATTCAATAACGAACGAAATTCCAAAAGAGTATCTGAATCCAATCAAACAGTTATATTTCCGTGTTCAGGTGGACGGCAAAAACATCATTTGCTGGTTTGCTTACGATACAAACAAATGGCAAATGGGTGGTCTGTCGAATGCCGTATCGAAAACCGGTCTGATAATGGCTGGTATGGCAATCTCTTCTGGTAGTTTGTCAAACAAGGTCGTCGCAAAATTCGAGGCCGTATCAGGGAACTGAAATCGTTATTATGCCAAATGATTACTATGTAGTTGCAAATGTAATATGACCCACCTCGAAACCGAACGTCTCATCCGCAAGATGATTGAACTGCTCCAGAAGGGCGGCAACTCGGATATTGCGCCGAAACTCGCCGGGGATTACGCGGCTTCTTGTCACGCCGCGAACCTCCGCCTGCAACAGTGCGAGGCCATGATCAAGGCTGGTGACCGTCATCAGGCCATCCAACTTGCCGAAACCACGCCCAATCTTCTGGATTTGATCACCGTTTTGGAATTTCGCAACGCCGATGATTGGCGATCGTTCTGCCAGCAGAACTCCCTGCCAACGGCCGAACGGATTGATGCTCGATCCGTTCATGAGTTAAACGATTGCTACGCGTTGGGCATCACCACCGATCACCCCCTTTACGCGGCATATCGCAAAGCCGTTCTGAATCGCAATGACGAAGAAGCATTGAAAGCACTGCAAAGCATCACGCGGTTAAATCCAACAGACGGCAATGCCGCGTCTGAACTGGCTCGGTTGGACGCCAAGGTGCTCTCCGCGCGAATTAACAACCTCGGTGGTTTGATTACGGGCGGAGACACCGCAATTGTAGTTGCCGCTATCGAAACCATCGAGGCGTTCGGATTCAAGAGCCGTCCCGATGGCGAAGTGTGGAGCAAAGCGGAAATCATCCGGTGCGGCTTTTTGTTGGACGAAGCCGCCAGGTTGAAAGCCGCGTCACAGTGGCAGGAAGTCTTGGCAAAAATCGACTTCGTTCAACGCCTGCAAAATGAATTAAAGCTTGAACTGCCTAGCGCGGCCTTAAAGCAGCTGGAGGCTCTTGAGTCTTGGGCCCGCGGAGAGCATGAGAGGGATAGAAAAGACCGCGAATTTAGTGCGTTGATAGCTGAACTGTATTTCCGCGTCCAACAGAGCGAAGAAAAGGACACCTCGGCCCGCTACATTAAACTTCCCGAATTGCGCGATGACTCTGAGGCATTGCACAAGGTGTGGCGGTCACTCACAGATTTTACCCGGCCCATTCCCGAGGATGCCACCGCTGCTTTCCGTAAGCGCTCCGCATTGCTCGATGCAGAAATTGCCCGGCGCACAGCCATTCGCTTCCGCACCATTCTCGTGAGCAGTGCCGCTGCTCTGGTTGTGGGCGGGGTGATTGTCTGGTTTGTTCTGGGACAGATGAAAGCCGGGGAGTTCGTTAAGCAATTACAGGCCGCCGTTGCACAGCACCAAGCCCGCGCTGCCGAGCAACTGATAGAGCGTCTGCACACCAGCGAAAAGCGTTTGTTGAGTGTGGGAAGCGTCAACGCCGCCCTCGCCACCGCCGAAACATTCATAACCGAAGAGCGCGCCTTGCTCGCCAATTTCGAGACGGCTTTTGCAAAGCTCCCGACAAAATTGAGTGGCGATCCGAACTCAACTCAAATTAATGCCATCGCCGGCCAGTTGACGCAGACCCGTGCAGCGTTGAATGCACTTGCCCCCGACCTCAAAACCGAGAATAAACCACGCGTTCAGGCCTTTGAACAACAGTGGCAGCAATACCTTTCGGAAGGCGGCGTAGTAATTAATGGGATTTTGGATCAATGGATAAGCAGTGCGGAAAAACAATGCGATCAGCTTGATTATCGCACGCCGTCCGAAACGGCAGCGGCCCAAATTTCCACGCTCTCCGGCGTCATTCAGAAAATCGATGATTGTGAAGTTGGTTTTAAGAATCATGTAAATCTTCGCAGCGACTTGGTCCAGCGTGCCACGGCCGTTCGCGCAAAATTTACCGCCTATAATCGTGAATTACGAAAAATCGACGACGGAATTGCGGCGTTAAAAAAAACCATCTCATTTGCCGATTACTCGTCGGCAATCAACCTTATTGCATCCTCGGAGTTCTCCAGTGCACCTGCGGTGGTTGCCGCAATCTCGGTTCAATCGCTTGGGGCTAGTGAAGAGGCTGCGCTTCGTTCGTTGCTGAATGCCACCAACGCGGCCACATGGGCCTTCATAACAAAGAAGAAGGCTTCAAGTTTTATCCCGGAAATCGCCATGCCAGTCGAACGCGAATATTTTCAACGCCTTTCTGGTGATCCGGCAGTGAATGCCAACCATCAGCATTACCGGCTTTGGCTGGATAGTGATAACACCAAGAGCGTGGACTGGATTACGGCTGGCTTTATTGATGGTTCCGAAGGCTGGAAGAAAATCCAGGCTTGGACGCCTTCGGCAAACGCCACTAGCGCCACCTTTGATGATCACGAGTATGGTCGTTTTGCCGGCCAATTGAAACTATCGCCAACCCAGCCCGTGTATCGCCTTGAAACGATCTCCGAACCGAATGGCACAGCCGCATTTGGCTCTGTCGGTCTTGGTAATGTTTACACGTCAGGCTCCAGTTATGGCGGATCGTTGTTGGAAGTTCTCGATGCCATCAAAGATTCACGTGATGGATCGCCCGTGTTCCGGGCCCAACTTTTTTGCAGTTTGGTCGAAATCATGGAATTCCAACCCGATGCCTGGGGGTTATCCTTCTGCCCGTCCGCTCTCGCTGATGCCAAAGAAATCCACGCCATCGTAGGAGGACAAATCAACAGCGGGGATTGGCTTGTCCCTTCAAAGGTGGCCAACTGGGCTGAAAAGCTCGATCAATTCTTCACTTCCGAGAAATTAGTGTCCTATGCCAAGCAGGCTGCCGCTAACTTGGCGCTTGCTCAAACAGCAGCCAAAGATGGCCTCCATTACGTTGGTTTTATCGGGTTAGATGGTAAACCAGTCCTTACGGAAGACTCACCGCACGCTGAAATGTGGGGCTACGACCCAATCAGCAAGCAGCCTGTTTTATACGTCGGTTCGGCAATGCCGTTGTCTCCGTTGTTTGCCCTTCCTGTATCGCGTGCTGCATATTTGACCAAAGCAGGCGTCAGCGTGAGCGTGCCTTCGTTCGCGAACGCGCTGCCACCGCTGTTTCGTCCCCCCAAAAAACCATGAGCAATATCCCTCCCATATCGCAGGTGGGCCTGTCCGATGACAGCAACGCGACATTTTTGATTCGCTGGCGTGGCAAGCAGGAGGGGCCATACACCGCAGCAGTCATCGAAGGAAAACTCGCCGCAAATCAAATTGGGTTGCTACATGAGATTTCCCACAACGGCCAGTGGGTGACGCTGCGCGATTTCTTTGCCGAGCGAGAGGCCGTCATACGCTCGGAACGTCAGGCCAGAGAAGAGGATGAAAGGCGTGTGCGTGAAGCAGCTGAACGGCAGACGCGGGAAAGGGAAGAGCGGCGTCAAACGGAGCTTGTGGCGGAAGAACGGAGAAAAAACGATCTTTTGCAGGCCAGCATGTCAGAACGCCAGCGCAGCGAGTCACCCAGCCATATCCAACCGATTATTCTCAAGCCACATCGCGCGGGAACAATCCTTACGTTGGGAATCATCGGTTTGATTGTTTGTGGTCCGCTTTGCATCGCTGCGTGGTTAATGGGAGACAGCGATATCCGCGAGATGGATGCAGGCCTGATGGATAAAAGTGGGCGCTCCACGACGAGCACCGGGCGCGCTTTGGGCGTTCTCGGGTCAATTCTTTGGATCATCGCGATAGTTTACTTCATCATTTTTTAACACAATTATTTATGGCTCAATTTCCAACCACTACAAAGGCGGACGGCTACAAAGGCGGCAATCCAGAACTGCTCGCTTGGTCGCAAGACGACATTGAAAACCGTTTTGGTTTCAAAGGCGGCCGCTACACCAGCGTCAACCACGCCCTCGCTTTTCTCATCGGCGCTTTGGCAACGGGAATTCTCTATGCCTTGATGTTGTTTGTCTTTAGCCACCTACCTGTCGTGTCGCAAGTCGCCACCATTTATATGCGTCCCAGCAATCAGTTTGCCGTAATTCCAGCTACGTTTTTCTTCTTCGGCGGACTGGCCGTTCTTTTTTTGAAAGGGAAAAAAATCAATTTTCAACGACGAGCATTGTTGCTTGCTGCCGTCCCTGCCGAGCCGGAATTCATCCTGACTGAAACAACTGCCGCCACTGTTCTTGCCCGCATTCACTCGTTGGTTGACCAGCCGCGCCATTTCATTTTGCTCAACCGCATTGATCGGGCCTTGTCCAATTTCAAAAACATCGGCCAGGTTGGTGATGTTTCTGCCATTCTTCGCGCACAGGCCGAAAATGACGAAGATCAGGTGGCTTCAAGCTATACCGTCGTCAACGGTCTGGTCTGGGCAATCCCGGTGCTGGGTTTTATCGGCACGGTTTTGGGATTAAGCCTGGCCATTGGGAGATTCACCGCCACTCTCCAGGCGGCGGGTGACCTGACCCTGATCCGCGCTTCTCTCCAAGGCGTCACCGGTGGCCTCGCCACAGCTTTTGAATCAACATTGGTCGCCCTCACTTTTACACTCATTTTGCAACTGGTAATCACATTCCAGCAAAAACGAGAAATGGCCTTTCTCGACGAGTGTAATGACTACTGCCACTCGCACATCGTTGCCAAGCTGCGTCTGGCAACCCGACAACAACCAGCTTCTGCCTCAACTGCTCCTGAAACCAAATCATGAGCAGTCGGCTGAGAAGCCTCGATTCGAAGATAAGTTTCTTCGCGTTTGCTGACATCATTACCGCCGTCAGCGGGGTTCTTATTTTTGTTGCCTTGTTGCTCGCAACGGATCTGGGAACACCAACCGATAGTCGTTCAAAATCTGCGAACCCGGAAATTGAACAGCAACTTCAGGAAACACTTGCGATGCAGGGCGATGTGGATGCGCAAAATCAGCGTTTGCAGGAATTGCTTGCGACTGCTGAAACCGCCCCAGATCCAGACAAACTTCAGGCCGACATCAGAAGACTTCGTTTACAACTTGCCGAAGAGCAAAAAAAACAGGCTGCTATCAACGACCAGACGACTGAAAGCCAGGACGCTATTGCGAAGCGTGATGCTGTTCTCGGGTTGACCGATTTGAAGGCCAAAGTTGCACGTGAGACGCAGGAGGCAAAATCAATTGCCAGTCAGGATGCCAAAGTTCGCGAGGAAATGGCGGCTCTTGATCAACACCTTGCCGGCGTCCAGTCGAAACTATTGATACTGCGTCAGCGTGAGGGAAAGCTTTGGCTTATCCCAGACAAGGGATCCACGACGAAGGAGCCAATTCTTGCGACGGTCAGCGCCAGTGGTGTAAAACTGGAGCGATTTGACCGCCCGGATCAAACTAAAGATTTTAGTAAGTCGTCAGCTCGTTCCGAGTTCGATTCTTATCTGGATGGGGTGAAACCGGTTGATCAATACATCGTTTTTCTGGTGAGACCGTCGGGCGTCGGCCTGTTTGAAGACCTCGTGAAATCGGCACGAGATAAAAACATCGAGGTCGGATTCGACGCACTGGAGGAAAACAAAGACATCTATTATTCCACGCCACCCGTAATTGACGAGACCGTGCCGGCGCTACCCGGAATGGCATCATACGCTCCTGGTAGTGGAGGTTATTCCGATCCCAGAGGTGGTGCCGGTGATGTCACGGGTGCCAATGGCGGGCAGCGCGGCTTGCATGAAGGTGCTAACGGTTCAGGAACTGGTGCAAATAACAGCGGTGGAAATCAGTCTCAATCCACACAAGGACAAAACGGGAACGGCGCGCGAAACGGAACGAATCCACAAGGAGGGGCGGCAAATACCGGTCAGTCGAGAAATGGCGGGCAAACATCAGGTTCACAGCCGGGCGGTGGTTCTGGCACTGGAACTGGAACTGGAGCAGGCGCAGGCACTGGGGCAGGTAATGGCAAAGGCAATGGAACCTCAAAGAACGCCACCACGAATAATGCAGGCAATGGCGGCGAACCGGGCAGTTCAGCAGCTACGCCAGCAGAGGCTAAGAAAGCTCCACCCACAACTTCAAGCAAACACACGACGCCACCACCACCGGTCGCCAAGAGTTGGTGGCAGCGGTTCTTGGACTGGATAGGGTATAAGTCATGAACCTTCGTCGAAAAACGCCGCCTGACAGTCTGTATCTGTTGCTCGATACATTGTGCAACGCATTTGGGGGCATTATTCTGTTGGCGGTGCTGGTTGTATTGCTCACCAGCAAAGAAAAGACTCAAAGCTCAAAAGCGGCCGATTCGCAAGAAATGCTGCGACGCCGGCTTGCAATTGCCCAGACAGACCTCCAAAAATCGCAGCAACTGGCCGCCTCGCTTCAAGCGAAGGCCAACGATGAACGCTTGAAGCAGCAAGTGGAACTCCTTTCAACCCGTAAAGACCTGCAAAATGCGATACAACAATCCCGAGAAACTGTTGCTCAAAACAGTAAGGATCTTGATACAGCCAGTGCCGTTGACCCGTCGGAACGCTTAAAATTTCTCAATGCGCAACTCGCAGCAGCCGAAGCCCATAAGCTGGAAGCCAAGAACAGCCTGGCGGCTGCGGATGAAAATACCAAACGCCTAAAACAACGACTGGCGGATATGGAACGACAGGTAACGGCAAAACTCAATGAGTTGCAACGGCCACTTCGCCTGCCGAAGGAACACGAAACTGGAAAACGAGTCATTTATATCATTGCCAGATACGGCCATATTTATTTATGTCGGAACTTTGACCTCAGCCGTAACGAAACAGATATTGATTGGACTACCACGCTCACCGGCGAAACAGCGGATCCGAGGCGGGGTCAAGGAATTGATCCAACAGGTAGCACCGCTGGACTAATTAATTTTTTTAGAAACATGTCAGACGACTCCGTCTATGTTGCTTTTTGCGTTTATGAGGACTCCTTTCCGGCGTTCATCCGCGCCAAACAACTGGCCGCTGACTGCGGATTGGCTTACGGATGGGAACCATTTCAAATATCGGATGGACCAGTGTCATTCAGTTCCGTCGGGCACACGCCAAAACCTCAATAACAAAGAGGAAAAGAAGTTTTTGGCCCCTCCCATGTGTTTTGGCCGTGCTGTGTTTTCAGATTACGGCGTGACCGCCGCTGACAATCTTCTCGATCTCGCACTTCATGCACCGCGACGTTAACGGATAAGAACGACAGAAATCGCTACGTAAAAAATGGTGAGCGCGTTGTTGCGCTTCTCAGGGCCGAATGTGTCGGAGATGCGGATTCCAGCAACTTTGTGAGCATTACCGAAAGTCTGACCGTCAGAACTTTAGGCGAGATTGACCAATCCCAGCAATGCCACCGCCAGCGATCAAGGCTCGCAATCGCTCCGGGCATGTTCGCTTTTTCCTCTGTGAAGTTGCACTTGACAAATGGAGTGGCAGAGCGCCAAATGCACACAACTAAAAAGACGATATATGAAATCAGCATCTTGCGTTGTGTTTTTACTGATTGGACTGCTTTTCGTGCAGTCGGTGTACTCCGCGGACGCCACAAATTCCGTGGCTGAATTGCAACAGCAGGTTCAAAATCTCAAGACTGAAAATGAAGCACTAAAGCAAGAGAACCAAGTTTTAAGAAAGTTGGTTTTTGAGAAGCAAAGCCCGGCTCAAACCACGGCCCAGCCGCAGCCGACAGCGACACCAAAAGCTCCTTCTACGTCATTGCAACAGCCTGCGTCCAGTCCAACCGCAGCGCAGGGTTATTGGATGACAACTTCAAGCGGAAAGCGTCATAACAGTTCGTGCCGCTATTACGGGACGACAAAGGGCAGATCTTGTGGCCCAAATGATGGAACCCCATGCAAAGTCTGTGGCGGCTAGTAGTCATCTTCTTCATCGTCTCGGCTGCCTGCGGTGAAGAACTCAAGGTGACGACTTGGAACTTGGAATGGTTTCCAAGCGGATCGGCTCGTGGACTCGCTTCGCCAGAAGTTGAATCTAAAAAAATCGCCTCAGTTGCCGGAGTCCTCAAGGAGTTGAATTCCGATATTCTCATCTTGCAGGAGGTTCGGGACTTGAAGACTTGCGAAGCACTAGCCGAAGCTCTAAAGCCGTCCAAGTACAACGTTGCAGTTTGCTCTCAATTCAAAGAAGGCTTTGGCGGGGTAATCGGACTGCAACAGGTTGCAATTCTTTCAAAATATCCTGCCTTTGCAGCATGGTCCGAGAATTGGAAAAGTTTTGGCGTTGTTGACCCTCCAAGGGGATTTGCTTTTGCTGCTTTTCATGTCGGTACGAACGACGTTGGTGTTTATGGCGTTCATCTCAAGAGCAATTTGACGAGAGGGGATTTGCAGCGTGAGCGACAACTGAACATCCTAAAGCGTGAATTGGCTGCGGAGCAACTCCTAGCCCATTTCGGCAAGGTGTCCTCTGTGGTATCAAACGAACTGAATGTTTTGATAGTTGCTGGCGACTTCAATACGACGCTTGACCAATTGGAGTTCGCAAGCGAAAAAACGCTGACTGTGTTTCAGCGAAACGGTTTCACTTCAGGATTTGAAAACTTGCCGCTCACACAAAGGGTAACAATTCCAAGCAAGGGGCAATTTCCCGTTGCCACTTTTGATTATATTTTCGTGAGAGCGGCGGCAATCGTTAGCATCCCTGCGATAACAGAAAGCAGCATGTCAGACCATTATCCTGTTCTCAGGAAAATCCGTCTGCCGTGAAAACTTTCTTTGCGATTGCTTGTTGCTGCATCGGATTACACTTCTCCGCATTTGGACATTCAGGAAGAACTGACTCTCAGGGAGGACACTACGACCGTCGAACTGGCGAATATCATTTTCATCACGGCATGGGGCCTCATCAGCATCCTGGCGGAGTGTGTCCGTATAGCAGAGATGCCGCAGCCTACGGACAGAACAACTTCTTTCAAAAACACCCCTTGCTGAGTATTGGTGGCGGGCTTTTGATTTGTTACTGGGGCTGGCTTGGTTTCAACGAATGGAAACAGAAAAGGCGTCGTTAACAATCAAATGCCGTGAAAAATTACTCTCGTATAAGGCAATCTCTCAAAGCGTTGAAATGACATGCTCGCAAACGCCGCAGCCATAGGGCCACATAAAACATTCTGACATTTATCAGGGCAAAGCGCATAATTAACATCGTGAAAACACAAATGCACCAATTGGCTTCAATCGCTGCGGTTGTGTCTGCCCTGTTGCTCGTGGTCCTGCGTGCTGGTGCGACCATTGAAACTAACCTGCAAATGCAGTTGGGCAATCCGAGCAACGCCACCGCTGACACCAATAATCACAATCATTATCTGATTCAGCGCAACGTCGAGGCGCTTGATTACAGCGACAACCTTGGCGAGCCGGTTTGGGCGAGCTGGGATTATACGACGGGGGATACAGGCTCGGCCTCACGCTCGACCACGTATTTCACCGACACCAACCTGCCACCAAATTTTTACCGGG
>Ga0208079_1000555_pt1 | contig 20216 bp, 19 predicted proteins | sample NGESurdeep092012_5_FD_184474 | JGI IMG/M metagenome (GOLD analysis project Ga0208079, IMG submission 184474) | Arctic peat soil microbial communities from Barrow, Alaska - NGEE Surface sample 210-2 deep-092012 (SPAdes) | ecosystem: Environmental > Terrestrial > Soil > Wetlands > Peat ... | reverse complement strand
CACCGGGCACCCCCAGAAGGGGAAGCGCCGCGACGCCTTTACTGCCAAGCACTCCGCTCTCGGGCAGCAAGCAGGCTCTCTCACTCGCGCCTGGCAAGCCATCCCCTTGACCCGGAACACTCCGTCCCCGCCGCACACATCCACGGTTGCGGCGCCACTTCGCGTTTTTGGACCCTTCAGGTTGCCACCGGGTATTTGGCGAGGTCCCCAGCCTGTAGCGATGAACTCTCCGACGTTCCAAACGGCGGATTCGTTAGCACGATGTCACAGTTCGCTTGATCGAAGGACCACGACATTGCCGATTGAGACAGTGAATCCTCCGCCAAGATATTTGTATGCCCGTCACCAGCGATGATCATGTTCATCTTCGCTGCTGCCGCCACCCCTTCATTGGCATCCGCGCCGTGGAAAACTCCACGGCGAACCTTCTCCGCGAGCGCGTCATGCGTTGACTTCGTCAACTTCTTCTTGGCCAGCAGTTCATCGAGCTGCTCCAACGATTGCTTCATCAAGTAGACGAGGAATCCACCGGTCCCACACGCAGGATCCAATACCCTTACCTGCTCTCCGGATCGGATGCCACTAACGACGGCCTCACGACCCACCAGGCCAACCATCAAGTCAACAAGTGGCCGAGGGGTGAAGTACTGCCCGAGGCGCTTTCCCTTCAATGTCGCCCGAACGAAGTACTCGAATGCCGCCCCTTTGGTATCTAGACCACTATCTTCAAATGACACGCCCGCCAGTTGCTGCACCAAATACAGGAACGTTGCGGGTCGCTTCAGATACAAGGGCTCAATCAGGACATCCCCGTAGCCCACTGCGCGGATCTGATCCAACATCGTGGTGATTGCAGCTTGCACCTGGTCCGCCTCGTTGGCAGGTTTGGCCGCCAGTTCCCAGAAGCGATATGAGTAAGGGAGGACAAAATCACGCCCATCAGCCTTTTCCTCTAGAAGCCGAAGAAACAAGATTTTCGAGAAGTCTGCGAAGGCGTGCTCTTCGTTCTTCTCTAGATCCCTAATCTTGTTGTGACAGCGACCAAAGAGCCCGTTGAGCTGCTTCAGGGGTAGGCCTGGCCGAAACGGAAGCGTCGAGTCCGCCGAAACCGGCACATCCGAGGCGTTGCGGTTGGCTTTAAGGTACTTGATGACTCCAGGCAATTCGGCTGAAGTCGGAATCTTTGCAGCCAACCGACCATCCCACCTGATGGGTTCCTTCGTCTGCGTGTTGAACACTTGAATGTCTTTTCCGTTTGTCACTACGACGAACAGAACCTTCACGGCCAGACCGTAGCCAATCGCTTGATCGCGATCCTTTGTGGTGAGCTTCTTGCCGCTCCTCTTGGCTTCGATCAGAAAGAGCGGGCTCTTCCTTCCGCATGTGACCAGGAGGTCGACGTAACCGTTGTTGTAGCGATCAAGGCTCTTTACGGCAGTCTCAAAGTCGATATCGACTTCTGGGTCGAAGCCCCTGCGACGCAGATAGGGCAGGATTCGCTTGATCACCGTCTCCGTCTCGGTGCGGACGCTCGTCATTGGTGCAGCTTTCTTGTCATTGCGGGGCAGCCTACGACGTGAGCAACGAGCCACGCGGATCCCTTCGGCGGCAGGCTTCATCCGCACTGACCGGCCCGATCCTGACGGCACAACGAGACAGACCGGACCTTCGAACTAATTTGCGGCTGGCTCCCATGCGCCGGAGTCATCAGCTTCGAGGATTGGCTCGTCCGCCGTCGAAGGACGACGGATTCGCTTGACCTGCTTGTTCGCCGGACTTGCCTTCATGCCAAACCCTAACAAGAGGGTGCACGCCCTCCCGCTACTGGCGGACAGGCAAACGGCAGACCGGAACTCCGGAACCCCCGTCTGAGGCAATATCGGAGCATGGCAGGAATGCGCCAAGGCCTGGTTGGCCACCGTGAGTGAGCGCCAAGTCGCCCAGCGTCCGCGCTAGGTGGCCTCTGATGCGGCACACTCGTGCACCGTAGAAGACGCCCCCAAGCTCTCAACCGAACCTGCACCGCTCGATCTCGTCGATGTGAACACGACTGCGGACATGGCAGGCATACGGCCCGCCACAGTGCACCAGCACCTCGCTAAAGGAACCATTCCCACGCCGGAAATCCGGATCGGCAACGCCTGCGCCTAGCGGTGCCAAACGCTCGGCCACAGCTGCGAACCCAGCGCCGTCCCGGTCAACGTGGTCCGTACAAATCCTCTGTTTAGACAGCCAACGCTTCTGGGTAGGGTCGTCATTGGATCAACACTTTCTCAGAAAGTTTGCTCAACTTCGCGTTTCGCGACCCAGTTCTTTGTTGAGGGTTCTATCGCGCCCTCAGGCTACGACCTGTACGACGGTGCGCAACACCGGCAATATATAAGGAGCAGGCCATGGGCGGATCACCTGGCAGGTGGACCAAGATGACAGAGGGGACCGACGATGTAGGTTCGCGCCGTCGGTGGAACCAGAAGGCTGGCCCAGCGGCGGTCCTCGTGGTTGTTGTGTTGACGATGGCCGCCTGTTCTTCTGGGACGGACACCAGCCTCCAAACCGCTCCGCCGAAGCCGAAACCGCTGACAACCGCGAACCCGAACCTCCCCGCCGGTACGGCGAGCACCCAACAGGCCGTGCTAAGTGCCTGGTTCCTTGCCGAACAGACCTATTACGGCTACATGGATGAACCGCCGGCACCGCTCCGAGCGGACATCGTGGCCGGGCAGACCACGACAGACCTGTTCCCGAAGCTCACCGACTACTACGTGAACTCGGCGCTGCAGTCGGCAGGAATTTTCCTACTTGGGCTGAAGATGCAGCTCCTGAACGGCCCAAGTGGTTACAACCTCGGGAACCCGAGCGTGACCGCGCTGGCTGCGACCACGGCAACCGTCGCGTTCTGTTATTCCGACACCGGAACCACAACAGCCACCGGCCAGCCCGGCCCGGTCACTCTCGACGGCAACGACCCCGCCATCGGTGGCGTACGAGGTACCTCGAACCTCGTCCTCGTCACCGGATCCTGGAAGATCACTTCAGGCCAGTCCATCAGTGTGGCGAAATGTTGACGCACAAACTCGTTCGAGTCGGTATCACTGTTACAACACTCAGCCTTTTGGCGGCACTCTCCCTCCCCGCTGTTGCCTTCGCTTCGGGTGGAGGCAACGGAGGAACCGGGAGCGCTTCTGACGGCAATGGCACGGTCAACGTCTCAGCCGGACAGCTCGGCAACTCCGGCATCCCCGCCGAGCCCGGTGGCATCACCACTGGCAACAACAGTGGTGATGCAGCACCGCCACCCGCCTGCCCCAACTATGTGCCCTACTCGGCCGAGTACCCAGGCAGCAATGGTGGCCCTCCGGCCGTCGGCGCCAACCCCAATGGGGCCTGGTACATGAACACCTGCGCAGTGGGCACCCAACAGACAATGGGTACCGGCTTGATTTGGGTCGTGAACGGCCAGCCACCCCCGCCACCCCCGCCCGACCCTGCCGTGGTCGCCGCCCAAGCGGGCAGCCAGATGCAGCTGGCGACCCCAACGCTGACGTTCAGCCCAGCGGCCAACGCCTACGTGAAATTCCCGGAGTGGCTGGCGATCAACGCCACGATCTGGCACCCGTTCACCACCTCGGCCACCGCGTGCAACGCCGGTGGCTGCACCACCGTGGCAGCCACTGCCACACCCACCTACGTGACCTGGGACACCGGCGACCCGGTGGCGCCCACCGTATGTGACTATCCCGGCACCCCCTACCGCCCCAACGTGCCGTTCTCCGAGCAATCAACCCAGTGCTCGCACACCTATCGGATCAGCTCCTACGGCCAGCCGTCCCCGGATGGCAACCCGAATGACGCGGCCTTCCCGATCATCGCCACTGTCGTTTGGAACGTGACCTGGGCAGGTCCCGACGGGTCCACCGGCCAGCTCGCCGCCATCAGAACCCAAGGAACGTCCACCTTGAAGGTGGAACAGATCGAATCCGTTCAGAAATGAGGAACAACCCGTGACCAGCTCGATGGCTCCACCGCGCCCAAGCAGTCCCTCACCGTCCCCGGCTGGCCGTACCGGGCTACGTCTCTCCTCGTCCACCTACCGTCGCCGTCCATGGCAAATCGGACTCGGTGTCGCGCTGGTCGTGCTCTGCGGCGCCATCGGCGCCACGGTCTTCCAGTCGTCGGCCAAGCGGGTCTCGGTCGTCATCGCGGCACGAGACCTCCCGGCCGGAACGGTGCTCACAGCTGCCGATCTGGCAACCGGATCGCTGCCGGCGAACGACAACATCACGGCGATGAGCGCGAGTGGTGCCAATGTGCTGATCGGCAACCAGCTGGCGGTGCCGACCACCCGTGGCCAGCTCATGGTGCGAGCCATGGTCTCCTCCAAGCCGCCCCTCGCTTCTGGCTCGCAGGTAGTCGGCGTGCTGCTGAAAGGTGACCAGATCCCCTCCGTGCCGATCGTCGTCGGCGATCAGGTCCAGGTGATCGCGGTGGCCACACCCGGCCAGGCATCCTCGGGCAGCTCGACAGTCGGCACCTCACTGGTCGATTCCGCCACCGTGCTGGCCGTCAATCCACCGCCAGGCAACCAGACCCAGTATGTGGCGAACCTCTCACTGGAGATACCCGCAGCCTCTGCCCCCGAGGTGGCCGGCTATGCCGCGGCAGACCAGATCGCCATCACCCTCACCTCCGGCCACGCCACGTGATCGTCGTGGTTGCTTCAATCAAAGGTGCACCGGGGGTCACGACGACGGCCACCGCCGTCGCTACCGCCTGGCCAGAGGACCGGCGTGTCCTTCTCGTCGAGGCGGACCCGTTCGGTGGCGATCTGGCGGCTTGGTTCGGTGTTGCCCCCACGACCGGCCTGTGGTCCCTCCTGGCCGCCGGCCGCCGTGGCCTGGAGGCTGACGCGGTGTGGGAGCACGCCGCCACCTTGCCTACGGGTGTGCCCGTCCTCTACGGCCTTGCCAGTGCCGATCAAGCGGTCGCCAACGAAGCCGCCTGGCCAGCCGTCGCCGAGGCACTCGCAGCCCTGGAGGCCGATGTGGTCATCGACGCCGGCAGGCTGCTTCCACACTTCGCCGGCGGCATCCGTCCGCTGCTGTCTCTGGCCGAGGTGTTCATGGTGCTTTGTCCCCCCACCCTGGCGGGCATCGTCCACCTGAAGACCTCTCTTCCCTCCCTCACCGCGGCTTCATCGGCCGCGCATCTCATCGTGCAGCCAACTGGCGAAAAGGGCTTTTCGTCCAATGAGATCGCATCAACCCTGACGATCGAAGTCGCACCGCCCATCCCCCACGATCCAAAGGGCGCAAGCGCCCTCAGCGGGAACCCCATCGGGTGGGCGAGATCGAAGGCCACGCTCGCCAAGTGGGCACGGACCACAGCGGCCGAACTCGCCTCCCCTTCATCAGATACGCCAACGACGGAAGATCCGCTCTCCATCTCCGAGATCAGAAACCAACCACTCGGGCCGCCCGTGAACGACACTGATCATGTAAACGGCAAAGTGCATGCAAACGGCACAGTGCATGTAAACGGCACTGAGCCCTCGGCTGCTCCTACCTGGGCAACCCGATGAACGACGGCGAGATGAAGACCTACGTTGCCGCCGCGGTGGCCGACGGCATTCTGCGCCGCGGCGGTACGGCCCGCACCGAGGCCGATCGCCGGGAACTCGTCGAAGAACTCGCCCGAGCCGCCATGGACCAGGTGGCGTCCCAGATGATCCAACAGGGCTTGCCTGCCCCCACCGCAGAAGAGGATGTCCAGGTGCTGCGCCACGTGGTGTCCTCCCAGCTCGGGCTGGGTCGTCTCCAGTTGCTCTTGGACGACGACAGCATCGAGAACATCGACATCAACGGGTGCGACAACGTGTGGGTGAAGCGCGCCGATGGGACCAAAGAACAGGTCGAAGCGGTCACCGAATCAGACGAGGAGCTGGTCGAACTGGTCCAGCGGGCCGCCCGGGCGCACCACACCGGGGGGGAACGACGGATCGACGCGGCGAAGCCGATCGTCGATCTCCACCTCGCCGGCAGCCACCGTCTCTCGGCGATGATCGAAGTGTCCCATCGTCCGTGCGTTTCCATCCGTCGCCACCGTCTGGTCGACCCCACCCTCCAAGACCTGGCGGAGTCGATGACCGAAGAGGTGGGGCGGTTCCTCCGAGCGGCAGTGCGGGCCCGATTGAACATCATCGTCTCGGGCGGCACCGACGCCGGGAAGACCACGATGTTGCGGGCACTGCTCGCCGAAGCCAGCCCGTTGGATCGGATCATCACCATCGAGCTCTCCTACGAACTCGGCCTCCACGAACTCAGCCACCGTCACCCCGACTGTCCGGCGTGGGAGACCCGCGAGGCAAACACCGAAGGCGAAGGGGCCATCACCATGGACCAGCTCGTCCAGCGTGCGAACCGCCACAATGCCGACCGGGTGATCGTGGGCGAGGTCCTCGGCGACGAGATCGTACCGATGCTCAATGCCATGACGGCCGGCAAGGCGGGGTCCATGTGCACGATCCACGCCGATTCGACCGAAGGCACCTTCGGGCGGATCCAGAGCTACGCCAGCCAATCCCCGAAGCACCTCTCCGATGCAGCAACAGCCAAGCTCACCGCCCAGGCCCTCGATCTGGTGGTCTTCGTACGCCAGCAGCCGGTGGCCGACGGGTTCGCCCGCAGGTTTGTGAGCTCCATCCGAGTGGTCGAGGACTCCGACGGGCCACATGTCATCTCGACCGAGATCTTCGCCGAGCCAGAAGGCGGTGGTCCGGCGATTCCCCACTTCGGCGTGCCACCTGGCCTCCGGGATCGCCTGGCCAACTTCGGCTACGAAGCACCGATCGGGATCTTCGGTCGATGACCGTGCTCATCGTGCTCTGTTCCACCGGCATCGGAGTGGGTATCGCCCTCATCGGGGTCGGTCTGTTCTCCGACACCCCGGTGGCAAAAAAGATGTCGTTCGCCAAGGGGATCGACGCGGCCACCCGCCAGGCCGCCGTCAGTGCGCTCATCTGCGCGGCGGTGGTCGGGCTCATCACCCGCTGGCCGGTCGGAGTGGCCATCGGTGCGGCTGTTGGATGGACGCTCCGGTCTGCCCTTTCCTCTGCCTCCTCGCATCAGGTGGCCAATCGCCTCGACGCGTTGGCCACCTGGATCGAAACACTGCGTGACAGCGTGGCCGCCCACCGGGGGTTGGTGGCAGCCATCGAGTCCACGGTGCCATCCGCGCCTGCCAGCTTGGCGACCAACATCGAAGCCCTGGTCATCCGGATCAAGTCGGGCACACCACTGGATCGGGCCTTCGCCGCCCTCGCCTCTGAGTTGGCCGACGCCTCGGCGGACGAGGCGATCGCCCCGCTCATCCTGGCTGCCCGTTTCGGCGGTGCAGACCTCCAGAATCTGCTGGGCACCGCGGCAGCCAACACTCGGGACCAGCTGGCCCTCGTCCAGCGCACCGAGGTGGCCCGGGCCAAGCCCCGCCGGGAGATGCGCCTGGTGGTAGTGGTGACCCTCGGCTTCGTGCTCGCCACCCTGACCATCGGGCATGGCTACTTCACGCCATTTTCGACCACGACCGGCCAGATCGTCCTGGTGGTGATCGCCGGGCTGTTCGCGGTTGGCTTCGGGACCATGAACCGGCTGTCCCGACCCCAACCGAGCCCCCGGCTCTTTGTAAGCCCGGAGCAACCGTCATGATCCTGGTCATCCTGGCCGGCATCGGCGTCGGTAGCGGGTTGGTACTCGTGTTGCGAGGGCTCGTCCCCGCCCCACTCACCTTGCGAGCTGCACTCGACAATCTGAGTGGCACTCGAGGTGACCTGTCCCTCGACGGATTTGGTGAGGGAGCGAGCGGCGCACGGCGGTTGGCCGCACGGGCACTCGAGTTGAACGTGGCCAAGGTTCCACGCTTGGCGGAGATGGTCGTCCCCGACCTCGCCATCACCGGGGTCCCGTCCGAGACCTTCGCCATCAAGGTGATCGCTTACGCGGTCGCCATGGCGCTCATGGTCCCGCTGCTCGCCATAGCTGCGGCCACCGCCGGCATCCATGTCGGGCTCGAGGTCCCGGTGCTTGGGGTCCTGGTGCTCGGTGTCGGCGGTGCGGCCATGCCGTTCGTCGACCTCCATACGGCAGCCGATCGCCGTCGGCGGCACTTCTTGCACTCGCTCGCCACCTACGCATCGTTGGTGTCGATGGCCATGGCCGGCTCGATGGGCTGGTCCAGCGCACTGGAGGCCGCGTCCTCGGTGTCGACCACCGACTGGGCGATGGACGAGATTGCCCAAGCCCTCCTCTGGTCCCAGGCCTACCACCGGCCTCCGTGGGAGGGGCTCGACCGCCTCGCCGAGCGCTTCGCCCTGCCCGACCTCTCGGACCTCGCTCGCTCCATGGCCCAGGCCGGGGAGGGAGCCCGCATCCGCGACACGTTGGAGACCAAGGCCTCCTCGCTGCGGCTGACAGAGACCACCGCCGCAGAGCACGACGCCCAGGCGGTCACCCAAAAGATGCTGCTGCCCGGTGTGCTGCTGATGGCCGGCTACGGCGTACTCATCTTCTACCCCGCTCTCGCCTCATTCACCGGCTCCCACCTGTGAGCCATCTCCTTGAACTGACCCATCTCATTGAACTGACCCGTCTCACTGAACTGACCCGTCTCATTGAACTGACCCACTAATCAACCGGAAGGACGTCTCATGCAAACCATCCAAGAACACCTGTTGGAGATGTATCGCACCACTGCCGCCTTCGTCGCGTTCCTACGAGCCATGGTGGCGGCCCGGATGACGCCACTCCTTGGCGACGAGCGGGGAGAGATTGCCTCCTGGGTCGTGGTGACCGCGCTCGTGGTGGTTGCCGCCATCGCCATCGTCGGCGTCGTGGTGACCAAACTCACCACCACCGCCCACAACATCCAGACGCCCTAGAGACCTCAACTCCACTTGCCGATTCGAACCACAGTGCCGATCCGAACTACAGCGTCGTCCCGAGCCCGCAGAGGGCCTTGGCTTCGACGCGTGCGAGGAGACGACGGACTGGCCGAGTTCGTGGTGTGCATCCCTGTGTTCTTCTTGGCCGTGCTGCTCGCGGTCCAGTTCGCTCTGTGGGCACACGCCAGCCACCTCGCTCGGGCGGCGGCCGAACAAGGGGCCAGCACCGCGGCCGCCTATGGGTCCACACCGGCGGCGGGCACCAGTGCCGCCTACCGGTTCATCACCACGACGGGTCCGAACACGTTGACGACACCAAAGGTCACCACCACGACGGGGGCCGGGGACACGGTGGAGGTGACGATCACCGGAAGAGCCCAGGTGATCATTCCCTGGCTGAGCATGCAGGTGTCTGCAACCAGCGTCGAACCGCGCCAGGAGTTCCGTGCCACAACAAGCTGACTCGAGTTCAGGATCTCCGTGTCAAGCGGATAACCCAGTCTCCCCGCGTCGTCGGGACGACGAGGGCCAGGCCCTCGCGGAGTTGGTCATCGTTCTGCCGGTGCTGTTGTTGGTGGCCCTTCTCATGATCTTCTTTGGACGGATCGAATCGGCCCAAGGCGACGTCGAAGCTGCCGCCCGGGTCGGTGTCGAGGCGGCAGTCGTCCAGGGCAATGCCGCACTCGCACAATCGTCGGCTGCCTCGGCAGTCACTGCCACACTGGCCTCTGACCACATGGCCTGCCCCTCCCCCACGGTTTCGACCAACGTCGCGAACTTCATCTCCGGGGGCTCGGTGTCGGTCATGGTCACCTGTGTGGCGAACCTCTCGGACATAGCCGCCCCGGGCATCCCGGGTGCAAAGACGTTGAGCGCCACCTCCACCGCGCCTATCGACCCCTACACAGCTGTAGCCAGCGGGTACAGCAGTTCCGAAGGGTTCTCCGGCTCGAACCGAAGCATGGGTGGTGCCTCGTGAGCACGATCCGCGTGTCCACCGGTGCCCTTCGATCTCGACGCCACGACGATTGCGGCCAGTTCCTCGTCATGGCAGTGATCTTCATGACCATGTTCCTGGCGCTCACCGGACTGGTGGTCGACGGTGGTAGCTACCTCAACGCGAAAGAGGCGGCCGCAACCGAAGCCGCCCAGGCGGCCCGGGCCGGTGCTGCGGCCCTCAACCCGAACCAGCTCCATAGCGCCACCCTCGGGATCGACCCCACCCAAGCGGTCACTGCCGCGGAGAATGCCATGACAGCGGCCGGTCATCCGGGAACCGCCTGGGTGATCGGCTCCACGGTCTACGCCCACATCTCCTATCACCAGCCCACCCAGCTCCTTTCGATCATCGGTGTCTCCAGCATGGACGTCGATGTCACTGAGCAGGCAATCAACGTCGCCGGCGTCAGCTGACCGGCGAAGAGAGGATCGGCCATGTCCACAAACACCCGCCCCACCCGGGCTGAGATCGCAGAGGGTCTCGGCGCGCTGTTCGTCATCGCCATCGGCCTTGTCGGCATCCCCCTCCTGCTCGCCACCATCGTCGGTTGGCCATTGCCCCACCACCTCCCGACCGCCGGTCAGTTGCACTCGGCGGCTGGATCACAGATCCCCGACGCATTTTGGCCCAAGGCACTCGCCACCATCGCGTGGCTGGCGTGGGGGTACTTCGTCTTCTCCCTCCTCACCGCCACGATCGACGTCATCCGGTTCCGCCACCGGGGGACGTGGCGTCGAGCTGCGGGAAAGACTTCGATGGCAGCCCTGGTCACGGCCATCATCGTCCTTACATCCATCCGGGGATCGACTGCGGCTCACCGCGTCGGCCCGATGCCAGCCGTGACGGCGGTGGTCGATGTTTCCCCCGCGCCTGGCGCCATCCTGTCGGCCTCCCAGCCCGCAGTCCTCACCTACACCGTCGCCCCCGGGGACAGCCTGTGGGACATCGCGGTGACCCACTACGGCAATGGCGAGCAGTGGCACACCATCTATGACGCCAACGTCGGGGCCCTACAGCCCGACGGGCGGGCATTGGACGCCACCAACTGGATCTATCCCGGCTGGAAGCTCACCATTCCGGATGTTCCGACACCGACTACGGCGCCGGTAGCGGAGCTGGCCGATACTGCGGTCCCCGCCACCCCCGCAGCCATGACCCCCGCAGTCATCACTCACACCGTCGTCGCCGGGGACAGCCTGTGGGACATCGCCGCCACCTACTACGGCAACGGCCAGCAGTGGCACACCATCTATGACGCCAACGTCGGTGTCGACCAACCCGGTGGTGCGGCGTTGTCCGACCCGTCCCTCATCTATCCCGGCTGGACGCTCACCATCCCCGAAGCCGCGTCTCCGCAAGCCGCGTCGTCGGCTCCGGCTGCGGTGCCACCCACCCAAGCCCCGGCCTCCTCGACGCCCGCTCCCCTACCACCAACAACGGCGATTCTCGCGCCTCCGGTCGCCGCAAGCCCAGCCCCCGTTCCGTTGCCCGCACCACACTCAGCGCCTCGCTCTGTGTCACAGCTCGCACCTGAGCACCAGCCGCGAGTGGGTAGCCAACACAGCAACCCGACCGTCCCATCCCCCCTCCCTATAGTCACCCCCGGCCTTGGCAGCACTGCCCCTGTCGCTTCGTCCCACCAGCGCGAGCGGGTCCCCGCCGAACCCGCGACAGCGCGTACGCCACGACACCTTGCAGAGCACAGAGGTAACCCCGAACTACCCGCCATAGCCATCGGCGGTCTCGGCGTGCTCGCGGCGGCGGTCATCGCCCGCTCACTGCAACGCCGTCGCCGGATTGCCCGTGTCACGCTTCGTCCTGGGGAGATGATCGCTGCCTCTTCGGCTCCGATCCGCGACCTCGAGTCGGCCCTGGCCGCCCTCGTCGAGACCCCGGCCGTCGATTGGCTGGACCTGACCATGCGCCACCTGACCCAGGTATCCGACGGCCATCCAGGGGCGGTGCCACCGATCCGCCTGGTTCGAGTCGGCAATGACGGCGTGGACCTGATCCTGGCCGAAGCTGCCGGGGTCGCCCCCGGCGCCTTCGAGGTCGCAGAGGACGGATGGGCCTGGACCCTGCCCGCTATGACCGACCTCGCCGCTCTTGCCGGCGCCAACCAGTCCGCCGCCTGGTTCGCGGCACTGGTGCCCGTAGGTGAGGACGAAGACGGCCAGACCTATCTCGCCCCGATCGAGCCCGGTACCGTCCTCCCGGTCACCGGTCCCGGTGCCACCGAGGTACTCGCCGCCATGGCCACGACGGCCGCCACCTGGTCGTGGACCGAACATGTCACGGTGACGAGTGATCCGACCAAAGCCGCAGCCGCGGCCCAGGTGGACCCTTTTGACCCGAGCATGCAGCGGGACCGCGTGCTCTACATCGGGTCACCGACTGGCCTTGCCCCCGAGGTTCTCTCCGCCATCGGCATTCTCACCATCGACGACGTGGCGGGGAGTGACCTCTCGGTGGTCTGTCTCGGGGATGGCACCGTCGAGATCACACCGACACAACTGTGCCTCCGGGCGTGTCGACTGACCCCAGAGGCACACGCAGGAATCGCAGAGGCGCTGTCCACTGCCGAGACACCCCCGAGCGCAGAGGTCCCCGAACACCAGATGGTGCTCGGAGAAACCGTAGACCGCGACACCGAAGCCGAACCTGAACGACTCGTCGCTAGGACCCCCGCCGGGGTGGTGGAACCCGAACTCGAAGTGCGGGTGCTGACCAACGCGGCCACGATCACCGGCGCCAGTGAGATGGCCACGAACCGAAATGGCCGACGCTTCGAGCTGGTCGCCCTGCTGTCGCTGAGCGGCAGCCTCACCAAAGAGGATGCCCGATCTGCAATCTACGGTTCAGGATCCAGCACCGAGAACATCGCGAATATGGCCTACAAGGCCCGCAAGATGCTCGGTTCCGACTCCGATGGTCAGCCCTTCCTGCCAGAGGCAAGCTCGAGGGGAGTCCTCACCCTCTCTCCTCGGGTCACGACTGATCTGACGCGCCTTGTCGACGCGGTGAACGCGGCCGCCGGTGCCGAGGCCTCTGAAGCAATGGTCCTTTATGCCTCCGTCCTCGACCTCATCGAAGTGACCCCGGCAGCGGCTGTCAATCACCCCTGGAACTGGTGGGTGCACTACGCCGCGCTCGCCGAAAGAGCCGCGCTCGCCGCGGCGTGCAACCTTGCTCGCCTGACCATCGAGACGAAAGGCGACATCGATAGCGCCCGCCGCGGCATCCACCAGGCTCGGGCCCTCGCTCCTTACGCCGAAGAGCTCTATCGAGCAGCCATCGAGTTGGCCGGAGCTGCCGGCAATGTGAGCTGGGCGCAACGGGAGTGGGACGAACTGCACAGGATGCTGGACGAACTCTCGCCCGGCATGAGCCCAAGTCCCGAGACGCAAGCCGTCTACCAGGCAGTCATGCAACCGGGGCTGGGAGCCGACAACTGCTCCCACACCACCAACGGTGCCTTTGCCACCGTTGGATCCGAAGCCACGGATTAATCGCCGTCACGGCGTGGGGGAGGTCCCTGGTACGGAAGTCAGTTCGCGCATAGATTCTGAGCCTCAGCCGTTCCCCAGTTCGGCGGGTGAACGAGTTGGACGATGTCTCCCACCCCGAACATGCGAAGGGGGCGTGAAAGGGGCGCCGGAGTCTGATCTCCACGGGCGATCCGCAGCTACGCTGATGGCAGACCTGACGAGGAACATGAACGAACTCCCCTCTGTGCTGGCGATCTCCTACACGTCATCACTTTCCTTTCAGGACACACCACCCCGCTCAAATGCGAAGTGCCCGATTTGTGATCTTCGGTGGTCCTCCGATCGGCCTCCAAGAGGCTCGGTGGCCACGGACGATCGACTTGCCGTCGGGAGAGAACTCGAATCCGTTGCCCAGTCAAGTGAAGCCAGATATCGGGAAGCGAGAGCGCTCTTCAGACTCCCGCCGGAACTGAACGACATAGTGACCAGGCCAATCCGAAACGAGATCCCGCGCTATCCCGCGTCCAACGACCGCGTACGACCACTACTCCGGCCATGCCGTGGCCTTGAGGCACTTTTGGCCAGAGACGGCATTAGATGACACCGGTTGACCATTCGAGGTTACGAAACATGGCGGCTGCCAGGTCGGCGTAAAGTGCGCAGGAAGCGCCGACGGAGCCGTCAGGGAGTCGTACACCAGGTTGCTCGAGCTGTCGTAGCCCAGGATCGGCACTGTCCCCGCCTGGGAAAAGGATGGCGCCGAGGGGAGCAACTGGCGGGCGACGAAGAAGCCGTTCTCGACCGATGCGGTGACCGTTGACCCCCCTGGCATTTGAATCGTCACCTTTGTGATGTTGGGCGCTACTCGACCCACCGCGACGTCCAGCCAGCCATCGGACATGGTCGATTTACTGAGGTAGCCCCCGCCGTCCGAGTCGAGCTCCACCGGCGCTGTCAGCCAGTCTGCCGATGGGTCCGTTGCTGGCGAGGCGCTTTGCCCCCAACCCTGGGCGTCTGCGTAGCTCTTGAATGGGTCGGCCACAAGGACCGTCCCGTCGGCTGACGCGTCACATGTGTTCCATCCTGAAGGTGTTGTGACGACCAACGTCGAGCCGCCGGCATCGCTGAACGTTGCTCGAAGCACTGCCCCCTGCTCACCTGCAGTGCCTGCAGCACTCAGGCATTGGGCTGCGGCCGCTGTGGCCTGTTCAGTTGTGTAGCCGGCGACCTGGTAGTGAATCGTTACCGGTGGTGGGCTGGGCTGCATGGGCGCAGCGCCATGCCCAGCCGGAAAGGATGATGTGTGAGGCGTGTTCGATGGAGCCCTGACTGCGAGGCCTCCGAGGATCGCGGCGGAGACGGCGATTGCGCCAGCCCCCACAAGGGCGGCCCGGTAGATCGCCTTTTGTCGTTGGGCCTTCTGGGGCGTCTGATGACGACCCCCCCGCCGTACTCCTCGTTCGCCCGAGAAGAAGATGGGAGGTTCGTCGGGCACCGTGCTGGCCACCGATCGCAGCGCGGTAGCAACCCTTCCTTCCAGTTCATTCAGATCGTTGTTCATGGCTCCAGCCTTTCCTTGATGTGTGCGAGCCCACGATGAACGAGCGATTTCACTGTTCCCGTGGGGCAGCCCAACGTTTCGGCGATTTCGTCAATCCGTTGGTCGGCGTAGTAACGGAGCACGATTACGTGACGCTGGCGCTCCGGAAGGGCAGCAACCGCAGCCCATGTTTCGTCTACCTCGGGATTCCAGACCGGTTCGGCGGCGGGAGGTCGATGGCGTGCAGCGACTCCCCGGTGGCGATGGTGGTCACGGCACCCGTTGACAACCATCCGGCGTAGGTACTGCTCTGGCACATCCAGGGTCGGCCAGAGGGGTATCAGCTTCACGAACGCATCGTGGACAACGTCCTCGCCGACTTCGCGCGAACCAGTGAGCAACCATGCCAGGCGAGTCAGTGGCGCCCAGTGCTGTCGATACAACACGTCGAACGTGTCCTGCTGCGATTCGGCCACGGCGGACAGACTCGCTTTCGTATTCACACTACCTACACGTTTGGCGGCCCCATTTCGTTGCAAGAAATCTCAGATCACGATCTTGCCCGGAACAATTGTGAAGGGAGAGCGTTCGAATCAGGGCGAGGCCGTCCTGGTGGCGTCCAATGCCCCCACAGATGCGTACTGGGCACATTCAATCGAATGACGCCGACATCCCCTTCCAATTGGCCACCTTGTGATTGCCTTTCGAGACAGGGGCCAACATTTGCCGACTAAATGCAGCGCTCGCCAGGGGAGACACAGATTGAGTTCTCCCAGCGCCAATCACCAGGGAACGGCGGCCTGACAAATGTCGCCCGTGGAACTCGGCGTTACGGCTACCCCGTTCGAAGTCACGAAACACTGCGGCGCCGGGGCTGAAGCTGAGGTACTGACCGAGTCATATACCACCTTGCCAGAACTGTCATATCCTATGACGGGAATCACGCCTAGTGGACGCTGGCTCGGTTCCGACGAGAGCATTTGTCGGGCCACAAAAAACCCGTTCTGCACCGCCGCCGTTACCATCGAACCGCCAGGCATCTGTACGACCACCTCCGTTATGTTTGGCGCAGCTCGACCGATCGACTGTTCAAGCCAGCCACTCATAGACGCTCTACTGGGGAAGCCGCCAACGGATGAATTGACTTCGACGGGCCATGTGAGCCAGTTCGCCGGTGGGTTTCCGGTCGGCGGAGCCGCCTTACCCCATCCATCGGCTTGAGCGTACGTTTCGAACGGTACGCCAGGAACGAGCGTCCCATTTGCCAGTTTGCTGCACGTAGTCAATCCAGATGGAGTTGTGACAACCAACGTCGAACCGGAAGAGTCTGCAGCTGAATCTCGCAAGACAGCCCCTGCTAGTTCTGAAGTCGAATCCGAGGCGCTAAGGCAACCGCTGACGGCAGCTGCCGCTTCGACACTAGTATAACCGGAAACGGAGTACGTCGTGGAAATCGAACTTGCTGCGAAGTTGGCGGGTTGCGGCGTGACAGACCTCGGCAAGGTTGAACTCGGAGTTGCGAGCGGAGTGGGAGTTGAGATGAGACCGCCCAAGACAACTCCGCACACGACCGCTGCCCCGACGCCGACAACGATCCCTCGACGGACCTTTCTCCGGTGAACAGGACCCCGACCGCCGATCGCTCTCCCGTTGTTGGTTATAGACATTTTTAGCTCCTATCGGAGGAATATCGTCGCAGTCTTAGAATACGATGATGAGTCCACCATCTCTCGATGGCTATTTACATCTTCATATTAATGATGACCTTACAGACTCCTAAAATGGGACAGTTTCTCCCGTTGCGTTAGGCTGATTAGTGTATGGCAATTCAATAAGTCCCGTTACGACAGATTGAATGTTAGCATCGGACCATTGAGTTGTATTGCAGTAATTGTTCGTTGGCGAAAGGCACGTAGCAAAGAGGTAGTAAGGGTAAACCGAAACATCCCAACCGCCGATATACACGCAGCCCTGCTCCCCCGGATAGTAAGCACCGCAGGGGATATATGTGCTGGTACCATAACCCCATGCATTTCGATTACATGTGTTATAGCTAAGTTGGGCGGTCCCATAGATTCCACCAGCCCAAGTAATGTCCGCCACTTCAGCAGGGATATTTCCACAGAGGAGAGGAACAGCCTTGACCGTATTCAATGAGACAGCGGAAGCACCTGAACTAGAAGAAGTAGCTCCCGCGACTCTCGCACCTATCGCTCCTACGGTGCCGAGGACCGCCAATAATGTTGCGAAAACAGCTATACCGAATGTCCTCTTAAAGCGCATGAGGCTTTTCCTTTCACCAGTTGTTATGGCTGATTGCAAGCGAGCCGACGACCACCCGTCGACCTCGACCATGTAAGGGCCATGATCCACAGTTGACACGGCGGATGCCAAAGCGAAATGTCCTGATGATCCTGGCAAACGTAAGACTGATGATCCCGGCAATGTAAGCTGCCCTCACCTTGGGCACCGAAGGGGCCGCGACCGATGGCTGTAGCGCACACGCGCTGCCCTCCGCACTGGGCGTCTGTGACCTGGGAGCCTCTCGTTGACCCGACAACTCACTCACACCCCCTGGTTAGCCCTGCACGTTCAATGTGCTCCCGCGGGACTCCAATGTCAAGCGATCTCCACATGGCGTTTGCGATTCGTCGGGCAACCTCCCCGGCTGGTGTGGGCGAGGTGGAAGGATCATCGCCGCATCGCTCGAACTCGAACTACGTAAAGAAAGTGGCTCCTCTGGGTCAACTACGCCTCCCGGGACATCGCTGGCCCCGCAATCCCGTCGATTCTCCTGCAGCCGACCGTGTAACGGAGTTTTCGGACCCTTCAGGCTTCTGCATCGGGGAGGAACTTGGGCAGCGGCTCGGGGCACAACGGGAGATCTCCATAGAAGACCGGCCCTCCTATGACACGGCCGGCGATGGCCATCCCCCGACCAGAGGCGTTCGCCCAGGTCGACAGTCGTCGCCGATGGCGTTGTGTGTAGTCCTGGTCAAGTATCACCGATGGATGCGACATCGCTTGCCGTCATCGGTTCGGCCTGACCATATGGCTGGCCCACGGAAGTGGTGTGATGAGCAACGGTCAGTTCCGCGATCATGATGAGATGTCGCTCGATGTCGACAACTGCCAGATTCATGCGGCTTCTAGAATCCCAGCCCATTCCGGCAATGACTCCTTTGAGGAACTATCTACTGAAGCGGTAATCCTAGTGCTTCCGACTTTCGTGGCGATGTAATATACGATACGCGTACCTTGGGCATTCAAATCATCTGACACGAGCCGAACTGTCCCTGCGGGCACCGCTCTCGGAGTTGTAGACCTTCCCAACGGAGAATATGGAACCTCAACGCGGACACATGAGCCGCCAGGTACATGGGTAACAGGGGAAGGGAGTGTGTCGGTGAGTACAAGCTCAAAAACGGGATCTTTCGTACCTTGAGCGCAGGTGAGGGACACCGAGGGAGACTTTGCCACTGTGTTTGCTGAAGAACCACATCCCACGGCCAACAGGGCCACGACGACCAGGAGCGATCCCGTCATCCTCGCTGAGGTGCCATGGGGAAGTTGTGTCATTTTCAATTTTGTTTGCCTCTCGTGCGAACGAGCCCAGGAGGAACTTAAGACGCCCCGCTTCTCCTCGTCTGACGTTCCGAGAATCTCATGCGCAGATTTACGTTTAACCTGTGTTTTCCCATTGGAGCCAGAACTTTCCCTCGGTGGCTACGCCGGAAGGGAGCGACATGATGCCTCGGTAGTCAGCCATCGTGTAGATGTCATTGCCGCTTGGACCACCGACGAGCAGATTTGTATAGGTCGGATTGCCGAAATAAGAGCCATAGAAATAAGTCAAGCCAAAATTGGGGAGGTACGCATTTAACTTTTCATTGATAACATCTGCCGTCGTTTCATCAATATATGGAGACGAGTTTGTGAAATTCGAGTAATATCCAAGTGTGATGTTCTCGAGCCAATAGTTTGTTGTTCCATTGCCGTTGTAATTTACTACGGTATATGCGGTATCGTGGCTCTACGCGATCAGACGTGGTTGACGTCTCCTGATTCGAGCAGTTGATGGAGTGTTCCATTTGACGCCCGAGTGAAGCAAGAGGCGGAGCCGGTAGTTCTCGAAGTTGCGGAACCCGTGGGCGTTGCGTCGGAGCTTCTCGGTGACCAGGTTCTGGGCCTCGCTGCCGGCGTTGGAAACGCCGGTGGTGAAGAAGGTGAGGATCTGCGGCTCCCACCGCTTCATGGTCCGGGCCAGCCGTGCGACTTCGGGGACTCTGCACGTCTTGGCGTGCGTGTAGAACTTCTGCAATCGGACTCGAGCTCGACCGGGTGTCGGAGACGCGTAGAACTCTCGGAGTAGCTCCTTGGCCAGGATGGCACCGGCCACCTCGTCGTAGGGATCGCCTCGGCGCAGTGCGTCGAAGAGACGGTCCACCTGGCGGTCACTGAGTCGTTCCCAACCCCGGGTCATCAGCCGGCGAGCCCCGAACAGCGGGTCGTCCCTCCTCCCTCGATGCCCGGTGGTCTCCCGCTGGGTTCGTCGGCGGACGTCATCGACGGCGCCATTGGCCAGCTTGATGGCGTGGAAGTGGTCGATGGTGACTGTGGCTCGAGGGAGGCGCGAAACCAGGGCGTTGTGATAGCCCCGGTGAGGATCGATCGCGACCACCTCGATGTGATCCCGCCAGTAACGGGTGCGTTCGTCCATCCAACCTGAGACGCTCTTGGCACTCCGACCAGGGACGACGTCCAACAGCCGGCCACGGTCGAGATCGACCAGCTGGGTGGCGAAGACGGTGTAGCGCTTGGGGCCGGCGGCGAGCATCTTGTGCTCGTCGACCCCGAGGGTCCGGACCTGGTGCAACCGACGGGGGTCTTCGACGAGAGGCCGGCCATGGCCACGGACTGCGGCCATGGCCGTCGATCACCCGATGCCAAAGAACCGGGCCTGCTCAGCCACGGTGTGGCCACCGTCACCGACCGATCGGCAGATCTCCATCCGGGCCCTCTGGGTGAGCGATCCCTCGACCAACGAACTCTGCTCGGTGAAAGTCTCCGTGCCGCAGGCGGTATCGGGACACCGCCATCGGCGCTTACGCCAGACTAATCGGACCGGGCAGCCGCCGGATGGCAGGTCCCGGACCTGGACGACGCTGCGTCCATGGCCAACCGCTCGCACCCCACAGGTCGGACAGCCGACCCGGTCCGAGGTCGTCTCTGCCAGCAGCCACCACTCGCCTTCGA
>Ga0208079_1000554_pt1 | contig 20224 bp, 14 predicted proteins | sample NGESurdeep092012_5_FD_184474 | JGI IMG/M metagenome (GOLD analysis project Ga0208079, IMG submission 184474) | Arctic peat soil microbial communities from Barrow, Alaska - NGEE Surface sample 210-2 deep-092012 (SPAdes) | ecosystem: Environmental > Terrestrial > Soil > Wetlands > Peat ... | reverse complement strand
GTCAAAGAATCACACCTCGCGTCGAAAGGAAAACCCCGGCCATGCCCGCCACCCAGCACCGCAGCAGTTTCGATTCAATCAGCTATGGAAGTGGTATAAGCCATTGTAAAAGCACAAAGGCCTGCAACGCATGGTTAATTGACCCTCACCGCCCACTCTGCCCCGTTTCGATCGAATACCGAGAACAGCATGCATTCAGCGTTCGAGACCGCACCTGCCACACCAGCGATTCCCATAACCTTCGCGACCAAGGCGACATGGGACACGATTTGCGCTGACCTTCCCGCGCAGGCCCGGCAGTTCGCGTTAGCCAATGGCTTTGCGGCCAAACCCGGGGCATGCCTCACTCTGCCCTCCGCGGACGGGAAAATCGCCCACGTCGTCTTCGGCCTGGAGGACGAGGCCAGCAAATTCCGCGACCTGTTTCGACCCGGCCTGTTGCCGGGCCTGCTGCCGCCGGGCGTCTACCGCTTCGCCAATGCACCGCACGACACGCGCCTTGCGGCTCTTGCCTTCGCGCTCGGCAGCTATCGCTTCAGCCGCTACCGCAAGACCGATGCGCCCGACGTCAGACTGGTGCCGCCGGATGGCGTTAACGTTGCGGAGCTCACGCGAATGGCGGAAGCGGCGGCACTCGCCCGCGATCTCATCAACACGCCGGCGAACGACATGGGACCGGAGCAGCTGGCGCTGGCGGCGCAGCATCTTGCAGCGCGCTTCGGCGCCCATTTCAGCTGCATCGTCGGCGACGACCTGACCCGACAGAACTTCCCGCTGATTCATGCGGTCGGGATGGCGTCGTCGCGCGCGCCGCGCCTGATCGATCTGACCTGGGGCGATCCCGCTCATCCCAAGGTGACGCTGGTCGGCAAGGGCGTCTGCTTCGATACCGGCGGGCTCGACCTGAAGCCATCCAGCGGCATGCTGATGATGAAGAAGGATATGGGCGGGGCCGCCAACGTGCTGGCGCTGGCGCTGATGGTGATGGACGCCAGGCTCAAGGTGCGGTTGCGGGTCTTGATCCCCGCGGTCGAGAACGCGGTGGCCGGCAACGCGTTCCGCCCGCTCGATATCTTCCCGTCACGCAAGGGCCTTAACGTGGAAATCGGAAATACCGACGCCGAAGGCCGGCTGGTGCTGGCCGACGCGCTGGCGCTGGCCGACGAAGAAAAACCCGATCTGCTGATCGATATGGGCACCCTGACCGGGGCGGCGCGGGTGGCCCTCGGTCCCGATTTACCGCCCTTTTACACCATCGATGAGACGCTGGCGCTGGACGTCGCGCGCTGCGCGAAGCAGGAGAACGATCCGTTGTGGCGATTGCCGCTGTGGCCGCCTTACGATGCCTGGCTCGACTCGAAAGTCGCCAACATCAACAACGCGCCGGCGGGCACGTTCGCCGGCTCGATCACCTGCGCGCTGTTCCTGCAGCGTTTCGTCGAGGACGCCAAAAGCTGGCTGCATGTCGATATCTACGGCTGGACGCCGTCGGCGAAGCCGGCGCGCCCGGAAGGCGGCGAATGCCAGGCCGCGCGCGCGATCTACAAATTGCTGGGCGAACGCTATGGATGATCCGCGCCTGACGCCGGCGCGGCCCGACCTCGCCGCGAAATATCTCGAAGGCAGGATCGAGGCGGCGCGCTTCGTCAGCGGCGAGGAATTCGAGATATCAGATGCCATCGCGCCGCTGCGCAGCGGTCCGGCTTCCGATGCCATGCTTGCGACGCAGGCGCTGAAAGGCGAGCGCGTGACCATCTATGACCGCAACGGCGAAGGTTTTGCGTGGGGCCAATTAAAGAGCGACGGCTATGTGGGCTGGCTCCCCGATCGCGCGCTCGCGAAGCCTGCCGCGGCGCCGACGCACAAGATCACCGCGCTCAGAACGTTTGCGTTTCCAGGTCCCTCGATCAAACTGCCGCCGGTCGATACGCCTGTCATGGGGGCGATGGTAACAGTGGTGCGCGAAGACGGTCCCTTCGTCGTTACGCGCGACGGCTGGTATCTGCCGCGGCAGCATGTCGGCAGCATTGACCGCCACGCGGAGGATTTCGTCGCGGTTGCCGAACAGTTCGCCGGCACGCCGTATCTGTGGGGCGGCAAGAGCAGCCTCGGCATCGACTGTTCCGGTCTCGTCCAGGTGTCACTGAACGCCGCGGGTACCGGCTGCCCGCGCGACAGCGACATGCAGCAGGATGGTCTCGGCAGAATATTGGGGCTGGCGGAATCCAGCAAATTGCAGCGCGGCGATCTGATTTTCTGGAAAGGCCATGTAGCTATCGTGCGGGATGCCGACAGCATCGTTCACGCCAACGCGCATCACATGGCCACCGTGATCGAGAACACACGCGACGCCATCGCGCGCATCAGGGCCGCGGGCAGCGAGATCGCTGCGATCAAGCGGCTGGCTTGAGCGCTGTGTTTGTCCCGCCATCTCAGCGCGGCCTCACACACAGACGATGCTCGACAAGGCTGACCAGCAGGACCGATGCGGCTACAGCCGCCTGGATCAAGAGCCCCGCGCCCACACCGGCCCAGAAGGTGAATTGAGGCAGCGTCCTGTGGCTGGCAGCCAACGCGAACGCGCCGAGAGGCAACCAGAGGATCAATCCGAAAATCAGTCCAGGCGAGTAGCTGCGGGTCGCGAGGCTGCCGGCGAGATGGCCGAGGCCGTTGACGGCAATCAGCACGCCCAGCGCCGGTATCAACCAGCCCCAATCGGGCGACGAAGCGACGACGATCGCGGCCAGCATGGCACCCAAATAGATGACGTTGACCACGAGAAAACTTGATCCGCTAATTTGGACTCCGAGAGCACGTGCCAGCGGAATGCGCTGAATCCAGCGGTAGAACCGCTGGCCTGCCAGCCCTTCCTCGGCGAACCGCGTAGGTTGCCGGGAAGAGCCAGAGCCACCCGCTGAGCTGATCCGTCATCGTTGGCTTTCCCTCAGTCAATCCATCCCCGCCAGGGCGTGTGTGGGGTATCGTCGCATACCCGGCAACACACTTCTTCAACAGCCTGCTAGAGTCTGATTCAACTAAGTTGAATCAGACTCTAGCTTTATCTTTTTGTTTGAGCATGATCTTTTCGGAAAACCGGTTTCCACTTTTCCGGATCATGCTCTAGGTCGCCGTTTCCAGCCGGAACGCGGCAGCGAACAGCGCGCGCGTGTAGTCGGTCTTCGGATTCTTGAACAGCTCCGAAGCGGCACCCTCCTCCACCACCTTGCCGTGACGCATCACAATCAGGTGGCTCGCGAGCGAGGCGACCACGCGCAAATCATGCGAAATGAACATGTAGGTCAGGTCGCGCTTGCGCTGCAGCTCGCGCAACAGATCGACCATCTGCGCCTGGAACAGCATATCGAGCGCGCTGGTCGGTTCATCCAGCACGACGAAATTCGGTTCCAGCACGGCCGCGCGGGCAATGCTGATGCGCTGACGCTGGCCGCCGGAGAATTCATGCGGATAGCGAAACCGCGTTGCCGGATCCATGCCGACGTCCCTCAGCGCCTTGATCACGCGCGCCTCGCGCTCGGCTTCCGAAAGCCCGCGCTGATGCACGCTGAGGCCTTCGGCAACGATGTCGCCGACCGACATCCGCGGGCTCAGCGCGCCGAACGGATCCTGGAACACGATCTGCATGTCGCGGCGGAACGGCCGCATCGCCTTGAAACGCAGGCCCTGGATATTGCTGCCCAAAAACACGATCGGGCCATCCGACGAGATCAGCCGCAGCAGCGCAAGGCCAAGCGTGGTCTTGCCGGAGCCGGATTCGCCGACGACGCCGAGCGTCTCACCCTTGCGCACCGAGAGGCTGACGCCGTCGACCGCCTTGATATGCCCGACCGTCGAGCGCAGCAGGCCGCGCTTGACCGGAAACCAGACCTTCAGATCGTCGGCCGACATCACGACCGGGGAATTGGGCCGGGGCGGCGCCGGGTCCGGCTTCGGCTCCGCCGCCAGCAGCGCCTTTGTGTAGGGATGCTTCGGCGCCGTAAAAACCTGTTCCACCGGCCCCTGCTCGACGATCTTGCCGCCATTCATGACGCAGACCACGTCGGCGATGCGGCGCACGATGCCGAGATCATGGGTGATGAACAACAGGCTCATGCCGAGCCGCGTGCGAATCTCGGCCAGCAAGGCCAGGATCTGCGCCTGCACCGTGACGTCGAGCGCCGTGGTCGGCTCGTCCGCGATCAGCAAATCGGGCTCGTTGGCGAGCGCCATCGCAATCATGACGCGCTGGCGCTGACCGCCGGATAATTGATGTGGATAGCTCGCAAGCCGCGTTTGCGGTTCGGAAATGCCGACCTGGGTGAGCAGTTCAAGCGTCCGCGCCCGCGCCTTCGGGCCGCCAATTCCGCGGTGAAGCTGCAGGATTTCACCGATCTGGGATTCGATCGTGTGCAGCGGATTGAGCGACGTCATCGGTTCCTGGAAGATGATCGAAATGTCGTTGCCGCGAATGCCGCGAATCTCGCGCTCCGACAGGCCGAGCAGCTCGCGCCCATTGAAGCGAATGCTGCCTGACGGATGCGACGCGGTCGGATACGGCAGCAGCTTCAGGATCGACAGCGCGCTGACGGATTTTCCGGAACCCGATTCTCCGACCAGCGCCACACACTCGCCGCGCCTGATCTCGAAGGAAATATGATCGACCGCGATCGAGGTGCCGCTGGGCTGATGAAAAGCCACCGACAGATCGCGGACGTCGAGCAGAGGCTGGTTGATGGCGTCCATGCGGGCTACCTATCGAAACGTCTTGCGCGGATCGAACGCGTCGCGCACCGCTTCGCCGATGAAAATCAAGAGCGACAGCATGATCGCGACCGCGAAAAACCCGGTGAAGCCGAGCCACGGCGCCTGGACGTTGGCCTTGCCCTGCGACAGCAATTCGCCAAGCGACGGCGAACCCGGCGGCAACCCGAAGCCGAGAAAGTCCAGCGCGGTCAGCGTCATGACCGAAGAAGACACGATGAACGGCAGGAACGTCATGGTAGCCACCATGGCATTGGGCAGCAGGTGCCGGAACATGATCACGGCATTGGACACACCCAGCGCCCGCGCCGCCATGATGTATTCGAAGTTGCGCCCGCGCAGGAATTCAGCGCGCACCAGACCGACCAGCGACACCCATGAGAACAGCAGCAGAATGCCGAGCAGGACGAAGAAGCCGGGCACCAGCACCGACGACAGGATCAGCAGCAGATACAGCGAGGGAATGGCGCTCCAGACCTCGATGAATCGCTGGAAGCCCAGATCGACCCAGCCGCCGAAATAGCCCTGCACGCCGCCGGCGGCGACCCCGACGATCGACGAGATGATGGTCAGGCTGAGGCCAAACAGCACCGAGATGCGAAAGCCGTAGATCAGGCGCGCGACCACGTCGCGGCCCTGGTCGTCGGTGCCGAGCCAGTTGTATTCGAGGTCGCGGCAGCTCTTCAGGCCCTTCTTCTGCACCACCTCCTTGCACTGCGCTTCCGTCAGCATCCAGGTCGGCTTTGACGGCGCGGGCGTCGGCAGATCGAGATTGTGCGTATCGTAGGAATAGCGGATCAGCGGCCAGACCACCGTGCCGCCCTTTTCTGCGATCAGCTTCTGCAAATACGGATCGCGATAATCCGCTGCGGTCTCGAAGTCTCCGCCGAAGGTGGTCTCGGAATAGCTGACGAACGCCGGCCAATACAGACGGCCGTCGAACTTGATGAGGAACGGGCGGTCGTTGGCGATCAGCTCGGCGAACAATGAGACGAAGAACAGGATCAGGAAGATCCAGAACGACCAGTAACCCCTGCGGTTCGATTTGAAATTCAGCCAGCGGCGGCGGTTGAGCGGCGACAGGTTGAACCGATGACGCGTCATCGGCACGATTTCGCCGAGCGGCGATTGCGTGGTGGTTTCGATCGGCGGCGGCGCGATGATTGTCATCAGACCTCCCGCGCCTCGAAATCGATTCGCGGATCGATCCACATGTAAGCGAGGTCGGAGATCAAATTGACCACAAGGCCAACTAGCGAGAAGATGAACAGGGTTCCGAACACCACCGGATAGTCGCGGTTCAGCACGCTCTCGAAGCCGAGCAAGCCCAGTCCATCGAGCGAAAAGATGGTTTCGATCAGCAGCGAGCCCGAGAAGAAGGCATGAATGAACGCGCCCGGAAAACCGGCGATGACAATCAGCATGGCGTTGCGGAAGATGTGATTGTAGAGCACCTGCCGCTCGCTGCAGCCCTTGGCGCGCGCGGTCATCACATATTGCTTGCGGATTTCATCGAGGAAGGAATTCTTGGTCAGCAGCGTCATGGTGGCGAAGGCGCCGAGCGCCATCGAGATCAGCGGCAATGTGATGTGCCAGAAATAGTCGAGGATTTTCCAGTACCAGGGAAATTGCGACCAGCCGTCCGAGGTGAGACCGCGCAGCGGGAAAATGTTGAAGAACGAGCCGCCGGCGAACAGGATGATCAGCAGGATCGCGAACAGAAATCCCGGTATCGCAAATCCGACGATGATCATCGCCGAGGTCCAGGTGTCGAACTTCGAGCCGTCCATCACCGCCTTGCGGATGCCGAGCGGAATCGAGATCAGATAGGTCAGCAGCGTCATCCAGATCCCCAGCGACATCGAGACCGGCAGCTTCTCCTTGATCAATTGCAGCACGCTGACATCGCGAAAATAGCTCTTGCCGAAATCGAAGCGCGCGAAATTCCACACCATCAGCGCGAAGCGTTCCGGCGCCGGCTTGTCGAAGCCGAACTGCTTTTCCAGACTCTTGATGAAATCCGGATCCAGCCCCTGCGCGCCGCGATACTTCGATCCGACCACATCGGAAGACGCGCCAACCTGGCCGCGCGCACCGAAATCGCCGCCGGATGATCCGGAAATCCTGGAGGTGCCGCCGGTGTCGGCGCCGCTGAGCTGCGCGATCACGCGCTCCACCGGCCCGCCCGGCGCAAATTGCACCACCACGAAGGATACGAACAAAATCCCCAGCAGCGTGGGGAGCATCAGGAAAATGCGGCGGGCGATGTAGGCGCTCATGAATTATTTCGCCTGCTCGGCCTTGGCAGCTTTGTCGGGATCGGACCACCAGTTTTCCGGCGCGCCGACACCTTGCGCATAACGCGGCGGCTTCTCGGGGTGTCCGAACAGGTCCCAATAGGCGATCGCGTGTCTGGTTTGATACCATTGCGGCACCCAGTAGCGCCCGGCGCGAAACACCCGATCGAAAGCGCGGCACGCAATCGTCAAATCGGTCCGGTTGTTGGCGCCGATGATCTTTTCGATCAGCGCGTCGATGGCGGGGTTGGCGATTCCGGCCAGATTGTAAGACCCCTTGGTTTGCGCCGCCTTCGACGAGAAGAACGGACGCATGGCATCACCCGGCGTCGCCGACATGCTGAAGCGCTCGATGGTCATGTCGAAGTCGAAATCTTCCAGCCGGGCGCGGTATTGGACGGGATCGACAATCCGCAGGCTTGCCTCGATCCCGAGCGTGCCGAGATTCTTGATGTAGGGTGCATGATGCGGCTGCAGTGACGCTTCGTCGACCAGAAATTCGATCTGGAAAACCTCGCCATTCGGCAGCAGCCGCTTGCCGTCCTTGACGGCTAGACCCGCATCGACAAGCAATTGCGACGCCTTGCGCAACAGCGTCCTGTCCTGCCCCGATCCGTCCGACACCGGCGGCACGAACGGCGCACCGAACACCTCGTCAGACACCTGGCCGCGAAACGGCTCGAGCAGCGCGAGTTCTTGCGGCAACGGCGGCCCGTTCGCCATCATGTCCGAGTTCTGGAACGGCGAATGGGTGCGCGCATAGGCGCCGTACATGATGGTCTTGTTGGTCCACTCGAAATCGAACGCCTGGATCAGCGCTTCGCGCACCCGCGAATCCCTGAATTTCTCGCGGCGGGTATTGATGAACCAGCCCTGGGCGCCCGACGGCGTTTCATCGGGCAATATCTCGCGCTTGACGCGGCCATCCTTGACCGCGGGGAAATCATAGCGCGTCGCCCATACCCGCGCAGTGAGTTCCTCACGGAACAGATAGTTCTTCCCGGTAAATCCCTCGAACGCGACGTCGCGATCGCGGTAGAACTCGTAACGCACGACGTCGAAATTATAGCTGCCGCGGCTAACGGGCAGATCGGCGCCCCACCAATCCCTGACCCGCTCGAATTCGATGTAGCGATTGATCTCGTATTTCCCCACCTTGTACGGCCCGGATCCCAGCGGGGTATCGAGCGTCGATTCATCGAACGGCCGCGTCGCGTAATAGGCTTGCGAGAAAATCGGCAGGCTCGCGACATAGAGCGGCACGTCGCGCGCGCGCTTTTCGGCGAAGGTAACGATCAGCGTCGCGTCGTCGAGCGCTTCGGCCTTCACCATGTCGCGCATCTGCTGCAGAATCAGCGGATGACCCTTCGTCTTCAGTGTGGTGAACGAAAAGGCGGCGTCACGCGCAGTCAGTTTTGAACCGTCGTGAAACCGGGCCTCCGGCCGCAGCGTGAAACGATAGCTCAGCTTGTCAGCCGATATCTGCACCGATTTCGCAACCAGGCCGTACATCGCGTCGGGCTCGTCACTGGCGCGCGCCATCAGCGGTGCGAACGTCATGTCCATGCCCTGCGCGCCTTCACCCTTCAGGATGTAGGCGTTCAGCGAATTGAACGTAAAGTACGACTGGTTGTAGGCGCGCGTCGAGGGAATGAATGAAAATACCCCGCCCTTCGGCGCGGCGACGTTCACATAGTCGAAATGATGAAAATCGGCCGGATATTTCAGATCGCCGAAAACCGAAATCCCATGCATTTCGGTACCAGCATCGGCCGCCATCGCCGGCCGAAACCGCGTTGCGCTCAGCGCGCCAACGCCGAGACCGAGCACATGCCGGCGGGAGAGCTGCGCCATGCGCGGAAGATCCCTCAAGATCGCTTGCCTATCCTGGCAGCCTTGTCGGCATCGAACCACCACAACGACGGCAGACCGGAACGGCCGTATTTCGGCAGCGGCTCGGCATGGCTGAAGCGATCCCAGCGCGCGTAGCGCGAAAAGCCGTAAGTGAATTGCGGCACGACGTAGAAATTCCACAGCAGCACGCGATCGAGCGCCCTCGTGGCGGCCTCCAGGTTCGGACGATCCTTGGCGAAGATCACCTGCTCGATCAGCGCATCCACAGCAGGATTCCTGATGCCGATGGTGTTTCTCGAACCGGGCTGATCGGCGGTCTGCGATCCCCAGAATTCGCGCTGCTCGTTGCCGGGCGACAACGACTGTGCCCATTGGTCGATGATAACATCAAAATCGAAGCTGCGCAGCCGGTTTTGGTACTGCGCATCGTCGACAATGCGGATCGATGTGGTGACGCCGATGCGTTCCAGCGATGGCTTGTAGAACAGCGCGATCCGCTCCGCGGATGGGTCCTGAACCAGTATCTCGGCGGTGACCGGCCTACCCGCGGAATCCACCAGCTTGCGATCGCGCACCTCGAGCCCCGCCTCTTTCATCAGCCTCGCGCTCTCCCGCAAATTGGCGCGTACCGCCTCGGGATTGCCGCCGACCGGATTGGCATAAGGAGTAGTGAAGACTTCGGCCGGCACCTTGTCGCGCACCGTTTCGAGAATCCGCAGTTCCTCTCCCGTCGGCAGTCCGGACGACGCAAGCTCCGTTCCCTCGAAGTAGCTGTTGATGCGCTTGTATTGCCCATAGAACAGCTGCTTGTTCATCTCCTCGAAATCGAAGGCGTAATTGAACGCGCGGCGCAGCCGCGCATCCTTGAACTGTTCGCGGCGCAGATTAAGAACGAAACCCTGCATCCGACCGGAATCGTTGATCGGGAACTCTTCCTTGACCACGCGCTTTTCCGCAACCGCTGGAAAATCATAGGCCGTCGCCCATTGCTTCGCCGAATTCTCGGTGATCCAGTCCGCCTGATCGGCCTTGAACGCTTCCAGCGCGACAAGATTGTCGCGGAAGAATTCGAAGCGCATTTCGTCGAAATTGTTCTGGCCAACCTGTACCGGCAGCTTCGCGCCCCAATAATCATTTACCCGCTCCAGCTTGATCGATCGGCCGGCGACAAATTCCTTGATGCGGTACGGGCCGGAACCCAGCGGTTTCTCCAGCGTCGTTGCGGAGATGTCGCGCTTGCGGCCTTGGCTGTCGGTGCCTTCCCAGTAATGTTTCGGCAATACAAGCAACTCACCAACGATGGTCGGCAATTCGCGATTTCCGGGGGAGTCGAAGGTGAATTTGATATCGCGCTCGCCGGTCTTTTCGGTATTGACGACATGACGATAATACGAAGCGTACATCGGACTGTATTTCTTCAGCACGTCAATCGAGAAAATCACATCCTCCGGCGTCACCGGCTTGCCGTCATGCCAGCGGGCCTCCTTGCGAAGGCGGTAAATTACCCACCCGAAATCGTCGGGATGCGAGGCCGCTTCGGCGAGCAATCCATACTCGGTGGCGACCTCGTCCTGCGCGTGGGTCATCAGCGTTTCGTAAATCAGGGCGGCCGCCGGCGCGATCGAGCCTTTGACGCCTGCAACGGCGACGTTGAAATTATCGAACGTGCCGATCGATATCATCCGGGCGACGCCGCCCTTGGGCGCATCCGGATTGACGTAATCGAAGCGCTTGAAGCCGGCCGGATATTTGATGTTGCCGAACAGCGACAGCGCGTGCCGCCAGACCGGTTCGCCCGTTGCGGTCTGCGCTCGGGCCGGGCTCACACACGGGAGGCCGGTTGCGGCTCCCAGAGCCGGGGCGACCGCAGCAAAAGCTCCACTCTGAAGAAGATGTCGTCGGGTAATCGCCAAATGAAGAATCCCTGTGGATACGCCGCGCTATTGAGGACGCAATATAAGGCAAGGTTTCGACCGATTATGTTGCTTTTCCTCATGATACTAGCTTGTGAACGGCGCTGGTGCGACGAAACGTCCCGATAACAATGGGCACGATCATACCAAAACGGCCAGGCGTTGGCCCGGCCGCCGGTCACGGAAATTCCATGTTGAACCGTCGGGCCGTTACTTCGCTGCCGTCGGTAGCGGAACCGGGCTATCCGAAAGGGTGTGCAGGTAATCGATCACGTCGGCGCGCTCGCTGTCCTTCTGGATGCCGGCAAAGCCCATCGCGGTGCCGGGAATGAAGCCCTTGGGATTGGCAATGAACTTGTTGAGGTCGTCATAGGTCCATTTGCCGCCCTTGGCCTTCATCGCGGCGGAATAGTTGAAGCCGGCCCCGGTGGCGCGATCACGGCCAACGACGCCAAAAAGATTCGGACCGACGCGGTTGGGACCGCCCTTCTCGAAGGTATGGCAGGCCTGGCATTTCTTCGCCGCGGCGGCACCCTTCTCGACGGAAGCGGTCTGCAAAAGCTTCTCGATCGGCTCGGACGCCGCGGGCGCGGCTTCCTTGGCTCCGCCTACTGCTTCCTTCGCGGCGATCTCGTAACCCGGTTTTTCCGGCATCACGGGAGCGAAAATCGCGCCGGCGGTGAAGCTCGTCACCAGCACAACAAGGCAGGTGCCGAGGATCGCACCGAGGATTTTATTGATTTCGAAGGAGTCCATTTTGGATCAGGCTCCAGGCCGGAAGGTCGACTTTAGGCCGGCAGAACGGCCGCGGATGAACATCAGGAATCAGGCTTTCGCACCGCACCCGAAGCCACGATCAGATATCGGTTTGCCCGTGCTCTGGCAACCCGTATAAATGCGCCAACTTTCGAGCAATCCCCACCATTTCCCGCTTGTTATCAACCGGGTCCAGACCTCATTCCCAAGACCCCATTCTAATGACCGAAACCCGCACCCTGGTGCTGATTCCCGCCCGCATGGCCTCCACGCGCTTACCGGGCAAACCTCTGCTGGATATCGCCGGCCTGCCGATGATCGTCCATGTGCTGCGCCGGGCCGAGGCCGCGCAAATCGGCCGCGTGGCGGTCGCCACCGACACGCCGGAGATCGCGGCGGCGGTGGAATCCCATGGCGGTGAAGCTGTCATGACGCGCTCGGATCATCCCTCCGGGTCGGACCGGATTTTCGAGGCGCTCGGCAAGCTCGATCCCCGGCGCGAGGCTGAAATCGTCGTCAATCTGCAGGGCGACTTTCCGACCATCCTGCCCGACAACATCCGCAGCGTGCTCGGCCCGCTTGCCGACCCCGCGGTCGATATCGCAACCCTTGCCGCGGAAATCCATACCGAGGAAGAGAGCAACAACCCTAACGTGGTGAAGGCGGTCGGCTCTCCGTTAAGCGCGCGGCGGCTGCGCGCGCTCTACTTCACCCGCGCCACGGCGCCCTGGGGCGACGGGCCGCGCTACCACCATATCGGCCTCTATGCCTATCGCCGCGCGGCGCTGGAGCGTTTCGTGGCGCTCGCCCCTTCCGCGCTGGAGCAGCAGGAAAAGCTCGAGCAGCTCCGGGCGATCGAGGCCGGCATGCGGATCGACGTCACCATCGTGGATACGGTGCCGCGCGGCGTCGACACGCCGGCCGATCTCGAAACCGCCCGCCTGATACTGGCGCCCCGTTTCCGAAGTTCGTAAACCCTTGCGGCCCCCTTTGAACGAACTTCGGAAACAAGCGGGGCGCCAGCAAATATAGGTTTCCAGTGCCGCTTTTCGATTTGAAGTTCCTGGGGTGGACTTGCGGCAAACACTGCAGGAACTTCAAATCGGCGGCACTGGCAAAAGCCTGAGCGGCTGATACAAGGCGCCATGACCAAAACCATGAAAATTGCTTTCCAGGGCGAGCCAGGCGCGAATTCCCATATCGCCATCGCCCAAGCCTACCCCGACGCCGAGCCGCTGGCCTGCCCGACCTTCGAAGACGCGCTGGCCGCGATCGCCTCGGGCGAGGCAGATTTGGGCATGATCCCGATCGAGAACTCGGTCGCCGGCCGCGTCGCCGACATCCATCACCTGCTGCCGCAATCCGGCCTGTTCATCGTCGGCGAATGGTTCGAGCCGATCCACCATCAGTTGATGGCGCCGCGCGGCGCCAAGCTTGCCGATATCAAGACGGTCGAGAGCCACGTCCACGCACTCGGGCAATGCCGCCGCATCATCCGCAAGCTCGGCATCAAGCCGATCGTCTCAGGCGATACCGCTGGGTCAGCGCGCATCGTCGCCGAACGCGGCGACAAGAGCTGCGCCTCGATCGCCTCAAAGCTGGCGGCGGAAATCTATGGCCTCGACATTCTGGCCGAGGATGTCGAGGACGAGACCCACAACACCACGCGCTTTGTGGTGCTGGCGCGCGAGGCAAGCTGGGCCAGGCAGGGATCGGGGCCGCTGGTCACCAGCTTTGTATTTCGGGTGCGCAACCTTCCCGCCGCGCTTTACAAGGCGATGGGCGGCTTCGCCACCAACGGCGTCAACATGACCAAGCTGGAAAGCTACATGGTGGACGGCAACTTCTTCGCCACGCAATTCTACGCCGACGTCGACGGCCATCCCGAGGACAGGAATCTCGCCTTCGCGCTGGAGGAGCTGAAATTCTTCTCGCGTGAATTCCGCATCGTCGGGGTCTATCCCGGCCATCCCTTCCGCGCCACCTTCAGCGAGAAGGCGGAGTGATTTAACGGTCGTGATTCCGGGGCGCGAGTGAAATGAGCGAGCCCGGAATCTCGAGATTCCGGGTTCGACGCTGCGCGTCGCCCCGGAATGACGGCAAAACTAAGCACTACGCCGCCGCCTTCTTCCCAATCCCGAATGCATCCGCCAAGAGGCTGTAGGATTTCTTGCGCGCCTCGTGATCGTACACCGCGGTGATGATCATCAGCTCGTCGGCCTGGCTTGCCGTGATCATCGGCTGCAGTTTCTGCAGCACCGTCGCCGGACTGCCGACGAACAGCCGCGAGCGATTGCGCGCGATCGACGCGCGCTCACTCTCCGTATAGGGATAGGCCAGCGCTTCCTCGACGCTGGGCAGCGGCAGGTACTGGCCGCGGTCGCGGCGCAATCGATTGAGATCCATCGACGACGCCAGCCGTTCGGCCTCCGCGTCGGTCTCGGCGGCGACCACCGCCACCGCGAGAATGCCGTGCGGCGTTGCGCGCCAGCCCGACGGCTTGAAGTGAGCGCGGTAATGCGTCAACGCATCGACGGCATCAAACGATGCGAAATGATGCGCGAACGCGAAGCCCATGCCGACTTGCGCTGCAAGCTCCGAACTGTAGTCGCTGGAGCCGAGCAGCCAGATCGGCGGCAGCGGCGAATCGTCGGGCATCGCCACCACATTGTTGTAGGGATGACCGGGCGGAAAGTCGCGGGTCTCCCACAACGTCAATTCATGCAGCCGCTCGAGAAAGTCGTCGCCCTCGCGGCGATCGAGCCGGCTGCGCAGCGCGTGCGCCGTGGCGGGATCGGTGCCCGGGGCGCGGCCGAGCCCGAGATCGATCCGGCCGGGAAACAGCGCTTCGAGCATCTTGAAGCGCTCGGCGATGACAAGCGGCGCATGGTTGGGCAGCATCACGCCGCCGGAGCCGACCCGGATCCGGCTCGTCACCGCGGCGATCTGCCCGATCATGAGGTCGGGCGCCGGGCTCGCCACCGAGGCGAGATTGTGATGTTCGGCCAGCCAGTAGCGGACATAGCCCAGCGCGTCGGCGTGACGCGCCAGATCGATGCTGTTGCGCAGTGCCGCAGCGGGCCTGGTGCCGGTCGTGACGACGGAGAGGTCGAGGATCGAGAGCGGAATCATGGCATTAAACTAGTCCGCCATGTCCGGCCGACAAAGGGCCCTGTCGCGCAGATCAGGCGCGCGCCGGCAGGTCGAGGCGACGGTTGCTCGGGTAGGGTGAGTGGGATAGTCCACGAGAACTAACCATAAATCATATTCTGCCCACATCAGCAGGCCGCCGAGGTCCTTGGCCGTTCTTTGCAGAAACTCTTATTAATAGCTATAAAATAACACGTTCGGGGGCGAAGAGCGCCTTCTGGAATTCTGCCCACCCATTGAAAAATAGAGCTAATAGTCCAGATTTTCTACAGTAATTGGGCAATTTCCCATCGACGATGGGCTATTTCAACGATCCTGTTTGGCTTATTTTAGCGGTCCGCAGCACACGCTGTGCCGCTTTGAGTGGAGTTTGTGGTGCCATGACCGAGGTTACGCCCCCCGCGCCTGATGGACACCGCGCGCTGAAGTCGCCGGCGATCTCCTTCGAGTTCTTCCCGCCGAAGACCGAGGAGATGGAGCGCAATCTGTGGGAGACCATCAAGCGTCTTGCGCCGCTCGCCCCCAATTTCGTCTCCGTCACCTATGGCGCCGGCGGTTCGACTCGCGAGCGCACCCATTCCACCATCGCCCGCATCCTCTCCGAAACCAGCCTGACCCCGGCGGCGCATCTCACCTGCGTCGACGCGCCATGCAGCGATGTCGACGACGTGGTGGCACGATATCACGAGGTCGGCGTCCGCCATATCGTGGCGCTGCGCGGCGATCCCGCCAGCGGGCTCGGCACCGCCTACACCGCTCATCCCGGTGGCTACAAAACCTCGGCCGACCTCGTGGCCAGCATCAAGAAGCGCTATCCCGATATTGAAGTCTCGGTCTCCGCCTATCCGGAAAAACATCCGGAAAGCCCGAGCTTCGACGCCGATATCGACATGCTCAAGGCCAAGGTCGATGCCGGCGCGACCCGGGCGATCACGCAATTCTTTTTCGATAACGATCTCTACTTCCGCTACCTCGACCGGGTGCGCGCGCGCGGCATCGAGATTCCGATCGTGCCGGGGATTCTGCCGGTGCAGAATTTCAAGCAGGCCGCGAATTTCGCTCACCGCACCGGCGCCAGCATGCCGGACTGGCTGGCGAAGAAATTCGAGGGGCTCGACGACGATCCCGACACCCGCAAGCTGGTGGCCGCCGCCGCCGCGGCCGGCCAGGTGCAGAAGCTCGCCAAGCACGGCGTCGACACCTTTCACTTCTACACCATGAACCGCGCGGACCTCGTGTTCGCCATCAGCCATTTGCTCGGCATTCGCCCCAATGGCGCACGGAAAGCCGCCTGATCCGATGACCGTTGCTGTTTCTCCCAAGCGAACCGCCCTGCTCGCGCTCGCGCGCCAGCGCATCCTGGTGCTCGACGGCGCCATGGGCACCATGATCCAGGGGCTCGAATACGACGAGGCCGGGTTTCGCGGCGAGCGCTTCCGGGATTTTCATCGCGACCTCAGGGGCAACAACGACCTGTTGATCCTGACGCAGCCCAACGCGATCGAGGAGTTTCACGCCGATTACCTGCGCGCCGGCGCCGACATCGTCGCCACCAACACGTTCTCCTCGACCTCGATCGCGCAAGGAGATTACGATCTCTCCGGCATCGCCTATGAGATGAATTTTGAGGGCGCCAGGCTGGCCCGCGCCGCCGCCGAGCGGGTGACTGCCGAAGACGGCAAGCCGCGCTTTGTCGCCGGGGCGATCGGCCCGACCAACCGCACCGCGTCGATCTCGCCCGACGTTTCCAGCCCCGGTTTCCGCGCCGTCACCTTCGATGATCTGCGCACCGCCTATGGCGAGCAGATCAACGGGCTTTTGGACGGCGGCGCCGACCTGCTGCTGGTCGAGACCATCTTCGACACGCTCAATGCCAAGGCGGCGCTCTATGCGATCGCCGAGATCGCGGAAGCCCGCGGGCTCGACGTGCCCGTGATGATCTCCGGCACTATCACCGACAAGTCCGGCCGGCTGCTTTCGGGGCAATTGCCGGAAGCGTTCTGGAATTCGGTGCGGCACGCCAAACCGATCACCATCGGCTTCAACTGCGCGCTCGGCGCCGAAGATTTGCGCGCGCATATTGCCGACATCGGCCGCGTCGCCGACACGCTGGTGTGCGCCTATCCGAACGCCGGGCTTCCCAATGAGTTCGGCCAGTACGACGAGAGCCCGGAATATATGGCGCGCCTGATCGGCGAATTCGCCGCCAGCGGCCTCGTCAACATCGTCGGCGGCTGCTGCGGCACCACGCCCGACCATGTCGCCGCCATCGCCGCCGCGGTCGCGCCGCATCGGCCGCGCGCCATTCCCGTGATCGAACCGCGCTTGAGGCTCTCGGGACTGGAGCCGTTTGAACTGACGCCCGCGATTCCCTTCGTCAATGTCGGCGAGCGCACCAACGTCACCGGCTCGGCCAAATTCCGCAAGCTGGTCACCGCGGGCGATTACACCGCGGCATTGCAGGTGGCGCGCGACCAGGTCGAGAACGGCGCCCAGATCATCGACGTCAACATGGACGAGGGGCTGCTGGATTCCGAAGCCGCGATGGTGACGTTCCTCAATCTCGTCGCCGCCGAGCCGGACATCGCCCGCGTGCCCGTGATGGTCGATTCCTCGAAATTCGCCGTGATCGAAGCCGGCCTGAAATGCGTTCAGGGCAAGCCGGTGGTGAATTCGATCTCGATGAAGGAAGGCGAGGCAAAATTCATCCACGAAGCCAGGATCGCGCGGCGTCACGGCGCGGCCGTGGTGGTGATGGCGTTCGACGAGGCCGGCCAGGCCGACACGTTCGCGCGCAAGACCGAGATCTGCAAGCGCGCCTACGACATCCTGGTCGGGCAACTGAACGTCCCGCCCGAAGACATCATCTTCGATCCCAACATTTTCGCGATCGCGACCGGGCTCGAGGAGCACAACAATTACGGCGTCGATTTCATCGAGGCGACGCGCTGGATCCGGCAGAACCTGCCGCACGCCCATATTTCCGGCGGCGTCTCCAACCTGTCGTTCTCGTTCCGCGGCAACGAGCCGGTGCGCGAAGCCATGCATTCGGTGTTCCTGTATCACGCCATCAAGGCCGGCATGGATATGGGCATCGTCAATGCCGGCCAGATGATCGTCTATGACGACATCGATCCCGAACTGCGCCAGACCTGCGAAGACGTCATCCTCAACCGCGATCCCGGCGCATCGGAACGCCTGCTGGCGCTGGCGGAGAAATTCCGCGGCAAGGAGAAGCAGACCAGGGAACAGGATCTCGCCTGGCGCGAATGGCCGGTCGACAAGCGCTTGTCCCACGCGCTGGTGCACGGCATCACCGAATATATCGAGGCCGACACCGAGGACGCCCGTAAACTCGCCGAGCGTCCGCTCAACGTCATCGAAGGCCCGCTGATGGCCGGCATGAATATCGTCGGCGACCTCTTTGGCGACGGCAAAATGTTTCTGCCGCAGGTGGTTAAATCCGCCCGCGTCATGAAACAGGCGGTGGCCTATCTGATGCCGTTCATGGAAGAGGAGAAGGCACGCAATCTCGCCAATGGCATCGTCGGCGACGGCCGCAGCTCCGCCGGCAAGATCGTGCTCGCCACCGTGAAGGGCGACGTCCACGACATCGGCAAGAACATCGTCGGCATCGTGCTGCAATGTAACAATTTCGAGGTGATCGATCTCGGCGTCATGGTGCCGGCCACAAAGATCATCGAGACCGCGAAAGCCGAAGGCGCCGACATCATCGGCCTCTCCGGCCTGATCACGCCGTCGCTGGACGAGATGAGTTTTCTTGCCAGCGAGATGGAACGCCAGGGCATGAATGTGCCGCTGCTGATCGGCGGCGCCACCACCAGCCGCGTCCATACCGCCGTGAAGATCGACCCGAACTACCGCCGCGGGCCGGTGGTGCATGTCAACGACGCCAGCCGCGCCGTCGGCGTCGCCTCGTCGCTGCTGTCGCCGGAGCGGCGCGAGGCCTATGCCGCCGAGGTGCGCGCCGACTACGCCAAAATTTCCGCGGCGCATTTCCGCGCGCAGGTCGACAAGAAGCGGCTGAAGCTGGCCGACGCCCGCGCCAATGCCGTCACCATCGACTTTGGCAAAACCCCGCCAAAGAAGCCGGCGTTTCTCGGCATCAAGAGTTTTGCGGATTACGATCTCGCCGAGCTCGCCGACTACATCGACTGGACGCCGTTCTTCCAGACCTGGGAGCTGACCGGGCGCTTCCCCGCCATTCTCGACGATCCCAAGGTCGGCGAGGTCGCGCGTTCGCTGTATGCCGACGCCCGCAAGATGCTCGACCTCATCATCAAGGAGAAATGGTTCAAGGCGCAGGCCACCATCGGCTTCTGGCCGGTCAATGCCGAGGGCGACGACATCGTGGTCTACGCCGACGACAGCCGCCAACAGCAGATCGCCACCTTCCACACCTTGCGCCAGCAGCTGGAGAAGCGCGAAGGCCGCTTCAATGCGGCACTGTCGGATTTCATCGCGCTGGTATCGTCGGGCGTGCCGGACTATATCGGCGCGTTCGTGGTCACCGCTGGCATCGGCGAGGACGCGGTCGCCGACCGCTTCAAACACGCAAACGACGATTACTCCTCGATCCTGTGCAAGGCGCTTGCGGATCGCCTCGCCGAAGCCTTCGCCGAGCGGATGCATGCGCGGGTGCGCCGGGAATTTTGGGCTTATGCGCCGGACGAGACGCTTGCGCCGGACCAGATGATCCTCGAACAGTACAAGGGCATTCGCCCCGCGCCCGGCTATCCGGCGCAACCCGATCACACCGAAAAGGCGACGCTGTTCGCCCTGCTCGATGCCGAAAAGAACGCCGGCGTGAAGCTGACCGAAAGCTATGCGATGTGGCCGGGCTCGTCGGTATCGGGGCTTTATTTCAGCCATCCCGAAAGTTTTTACTTCGGCGTCGGCAAGATCGAGCGCGACCAGGTGGAAGACTATGCCGCGCGAAAGGGCTGGACGATCAGCGAGACCGAGCGCTGGCTGGCGCCGGTACTGAACTACATCCCGATGCAGGATCGTCAGGCGCAGGATCGTCTGGTGAAAGAGGCGATGCCGACGCTGGCGCCGTCGTCGGCGGCGCCCGCCAACGATGTCGCGTCGCATCCGCCGGGCTGCAACTGCGCGGTGCACCTGGCGTATCGGAAGAAGGCGGCGAGGGCGGGGTAGCGCTTCACGCTCTCTGTCATACCCCGCCACCGGGTCTCGCCTTCGGCGAGCCCGATGACAAGCTCCAGCGGGGTATCCAGTACGCCGCGGCTTCTCGGTTGAGCACAAATGTCTCTGGAATACTGGATCACCCACGGGCGATGACGGCTGTGGGTGTTGCGCTTTGCGCGGGACCTTGGCGTCCAGATTTTCTGATTCAATTTTCAAAGAGCCAAGACATAATACCAGAGTTCAAATTGATTAACCTATGGTGGCCCAATCGCGGCTGGCGATGGATGCGATGCGTCCGAGCTCGTTGAGAAGGCTACGCCAGGCGAC
>Ga0208079_1000552_pt1 | contig 20276 bp, 14 predicted proteins | sample NGESurdeep092012_5_FD_184474 | JGI IMG/M metagenome (GOLD analysis project Ga0208079, IMG submission 184474) | Arctic peat soil microbial communities from Barrow, Alaska - NGEE Surface sample 210-2 deep-092012 (SPAdes) | ecosystem: Environmental > Terrestrial > Soil > Wetlands > Peat ... | reverse complement strand
GGACTTTCCTCAAATATTTTCCTGAATCGGTCTTCGCTCTCCCGTAGAGTATTTTCAACATTTTTGCGCTGAGTAATATCCCGCCCGATAGACTGATAATATTTAGATCCCTCAATTTGTACAACTCTGGTACTAAGTTCAATAGGGAAGGTGGAATTATTCTTGCGTTTATGAACGGTCTCAAAAGTTGCTGACTCATTTATATCAACAATATTCACGTTACCAGGGAGCTGCAACAATGTTTCTGGAGCTCTGATTTTTTCCACATTCATTCCGATGAACTCATCACGTGAGTATTGGTAGAATTCCAAAGCACTATCATTTGCCTCAACTATTTTTAAATCCTTATCTATTAATAAAATAAAATCATTTGCAAACTTCAATATATAATCGAAATGCTTGATAAGAGCAAGGCGGTCAACTTCATTTTCATATCTTTCACGATAATATATTACACGTTGATTCCTTATGAGGAGCCCGAGAAAGGAACCTGAAGTTAATATTGTGAGAATGAGAATGATAACGATCATTCTGATCTGAGAATTCAGTGATGACAATACTTCGTAGCGATCCATCTTGGCTACCATATACCATGGTGTTCCGGGGATCTTGTTCATGGCAGCTACGACAGGAACATGTCTGTAATCTATTCCTTCAATGGTTCCGGTAAAACCCTTTGTTGCCATTGCCGCGGGAAGATTCTCTGCTGAAGCAGGTTTCTTCAGAATTAGTGAGGTGTTCTTCATGTGCCTTAGTTCATTGAGATAAACAATCTCATCTCCATCTCTCCTTATTAAAAGAGTCTCTGCACTTTTACTGGGAGTCGGCCATGATTGTAACAACGGATATAACACCTGCTGCGGGTCAATCCTCAGCGCAAGCAGGCCTAAAACAAGTGAATCATTCTTACTTCGATCGATCAGCGGAACAATCAGATCGAGATGAACAAACCTGGCAAGATTGGCTTTGTGCAGATCGGTAAGTACAATTCCCCGCTGTTTAATAATTCCTGGCAACATTGGTCTAAGGTGATCACCTATAAGGGTATCCTGGTTTGGAAAAGCCACTCTTGTGTTTCCGGTTGTATCGATCAGGAGAACACTCTTGTAATCATATGTTTCTGTAAGGGATTTCAGACTCTGCTGAATTTCACTGCGTAAAGACTGCTTATCAGGGTTTTTAAGAAATTCAGAAAAGTTTCTCACCAATAAGAGGTTATCTCCAAGGAACTTTCCATCACCGATCCTTTCCATCCTCCATTGCGTGATCTGTCTGATTTTAAGATACGATATTGCTGAAAGCTCTTGTTGTTTTTCAGTTAAAAGAGTTTTTTTCTGATAATAATAATAGACAAAACCTATTATTATTGCACTTACCGTTATTAAAAAGAAAAGAACTACTAATGGCCAAACGACCGGCGGTTTTTTCCCTTGTGTTATCATTATTCTTCTCTTTTAATAATCACCGAAGCCAGAATTGAAATAAAAAGAATTGAGATTATTATTCCGAGAGATATAATTATTGATATCTCAAAATGCATAAATGAAGCAAGCATCTTAAGTCCAACAAAAGTAAGAACAAATGCCAGTCCAACTTTCAGGAAACGGAAGTATTCCATTATTCCTGAAATAGCAAAATAGAGCGATCGTAAACCCAGAATTGCAAAGATGTTTGAAGTATAGACAATGAAAGTACTTTTGCTTATTGCAAGAACTGCAGGTATGCTGTCAACAGCAAACAACAGGTCGGATGATTCAATAATAAGAAGTACAAGGAATAATGGTGTGGCATACAATTTCCTGTTTTGCACAATAATCAGTTTGTCCCCATGTAGCGACTCAGTAACAGGTAGAAATCGTCTGAAGATTTTCACTACACTGTTTTTTTCAGGATCGACCTCAGACTCCTGCTGAAAAAGCATTTTGATTCCCGTATAAACAAGAAAGCTCCCGAAAATAATAACAATCCAATGAAAACGATTAATAAGCGCGACACCTGTAAATATGAATATGCCTCTCAGAATCAGAGCTCCCAGAATACCCCAGAATAATATTTTATGCTGATACTGATCATTAACAGCGAAATATGAAAATATAAGGATAAAGACAAAAATATTGTCAACGCTCAGAGAGTATTCAATTACATAAGCGGTTAGGAATTCGAGTGCTTTAATCTTGCCGAAATCTTTATCGAGATATATAAATAAATCAAATAACAGGGCGAGGAATATCCACATACAACTCCACATAATTGCTTCTTTGACAGGGATTTTATGTGTGTGTTTATGGAAGACTCCAAGATCGAGTGCAAGCATAATGAATACAAAAACATGGAATCCAATCCAGAAATAAATGCTTGTTCCCATTAATTTAACATTAGCCTGTAAACTTATGAAAATATTTCCTTAATTCGTTGTCGATAATCCATATAGCTCATGACAAGAAAACAAATAAGCCGCAAAGAATTTGTTACCAGGACCTTAACTGGGATTGCCGGTATTGGCCTGGTATCAAAGAACATTTCCGGATTCTTTCCATCGGTACCCCTTTTGAGAACCATCGGTAAGACAGGCATAGCTGTCAGTCCCATCTGTTTCGGAGCACCACGGACAAATGAAATATCTTTAATAAAATATGCCCTTGACAAAGGGATAAACTTTATCGATACCGGTCGTGCCTATGGAAATGGGAATAATGAAAAGCTGGTAGGAAGAGCTGTTACCGGGATAAGGGATAAGATTGTTATTCAATCCAAAATCAGGCTCGAAGATAGCGAGTTGCCATCAAAAGGTAAGGGAAAGAAAGGAGCTACAGAAATAAGAGGTGCCTTGTCTTCAAAATTTGAGGCAAGCCTTAAGGCTCTGAATACAGATTACATCGACATAATGCTTTATCACGACGCCCTCGATGAATCCCTGCTTTTTCACCAGGAAACGATGAAGTTTTTTGCTGAAATGAAAAAGTCGGGCGCAATTAAAGCACATGGCTTCTCAACCCATAATGACCACATGAACCTTCCTGAGAGAAATAACTCAGAAGATTTCTATGATGTAATGATGGTTCCTTTTAACCATAAAGGCTCTTTTGTACATTCAGTAACCGGGAACTACTCTGAATGGGATCAGCCAAAACTTATCTCAATACTCACAGAAGCGGCAGGTAAAGGGATTGGAATAATAGCCATGAAAACCTGTTCCGGAGGGAAATACTCACCATCAGCAGAGATTGAACCAAGTTATAAGGAAGCCGTATTATGGGTTCTAAGGCATAAGTTCATCAGTTCCGCTTCCATTGCTATGGTTAACTTTGAACAGATTGATGAACATGTTTCATGGATAAAAGATCAGAAATTTTAATTTTTTAGCTGATCATCCGTTCTGACATCAAAGAAACATCTTACTGCAGAGGCATATTTTTTATCAACATCGGGAATCCCATTCCCATTTGTATCTTTCATCGAACTCAGAAATTCGACAAGTGCCCGCCATTCTTTTCCCTCCTGAACACCTTCCCGGGTCTCATCCATGTCTATTACAATGGTTTTCATATCTTTTACTTTAGCTCCCGCTGCATCCTTTGGAACTACATTGATAAGACCAAAACTCATTTTTTTAATGATACCAATGAATTCAAGCATATATGAATCGGCAGTTATCGAGTATAGAGATTTATTCTTTTTCGAAAAATCAACACTGTCTACAGTTCCATCATTATTTACAATTCCGATCTTTTTAATTTTCCTGAATAGCCCTTTTTCAGGATTATAAATAACTCTCAGGCCCGAATAATAACAATAATTCGAAGGTTTTGACCGGGATGCAACTTGCAGTATCTCCAGTATACTTTTCAGCTCCCTTCCAGTGACATATAATCTGGAAAGTGCATAGCCAGGAACTTCATCTTTTCCAGATCCAAGCGGCATCACCCTGAAAATATCAGGTACCGACAGTATTCCTGGCATTATTTTGTCGAATATCATACCAGCTGCAACCATACTGATGTTTGTACCTTTACTGCTGTGTTTATTTACATAATATTGTATGGCATCGGCAATTAATGGTCCGAGATTGCTGTTTATATAATCTCCTCCATCGTTCCCTTCAATTGTGAAAGATGTTTCAACAACCGGTTTGCTATAATCCATCCCAAGTGGCTTTAGGATTTCAAGATTTATCTTTTCTTTCTCTTCTTCAATCATTCTGTTTATATGCTCATCTCCTGCTATCTTATCATCAACAGGTATAAGCCGGTAATTTTCCATTTTAATTTTCCCTGGTGAACATGACAATGACAGACATCCGACAAATTGGCCGAATTCCCCAGCCTGGACTATTGGAATACCGTTTACAATAAGGGGCCTTTCGAGTTTTGTATGAGTATGTCCGCCAATAATAAGATCAATCCCTTTTACTGACCTGGCAAGTTCAACATCTTCCCCGCCCCATTCACCGTTTATTTCTTTTGTTATTCCTGAATGAGAAATGCAGATTATTATGTCACAATGTTCATTTTGAAGCTCCTGCACCATCTTCTTAGCAAAAGAAGATTGCTTTTCAAAGGTAACGGGAACGGCTTTCGGCGCTACATCAACTGCATCTTTGCCAAGGATGGAAAAAATACCTATTCTTATACCATCCCTTGTCAATACCGTTTTCCTGGCTATAATATTATCTGCAAATAGTTTTTCAAGACCATCGTCAGCATTGTTCTTTTTATCAAACTTTGCGTTCCCGATCAGTAGTTGTGGTATAGCGCCATTTTCATGAGATTTTTCAATTACAGATGCCAGCCAGCCTGGACCGAAATCATATTCGTGATTCCCAATACCAACCACATCATAACCCATCTCCTTCATCAGCCGAAGCTGAAATCCTGTCTTTTTTTCAAAGCTTGGGAAAAGTGTCCCCATCATGAAATCGCCCGCATCAAGAACAAGGGTTGTGCCTTTGCTACGCTCCTTTTCATTTTTAATTATTGCGGCTATTCTTGCAAATCCACCAACCGTTTTGTCATCATTCACTGTCAATGGTGAATATGCAGATTCTGGAGTATAACCTATGAGCCTCGAATGAAGATCATTCGTATGAAGAATTGTAATCTTTTTCTCTGTCTGAGCTGTAATTGATAGGGCTGAAATCAGCAAAATCAAAATCAGGAATGTTCTTCTCATAGCTAGATATATTGAATAATTACAAATCTAAAAAAATAATTCGTTTTATTACAAAACATCCAAACCTGTCTACTTTTTACAGAGAAATGGTTTAATTGTCGGATTTGTTGAAAAACCATTTTTAACGCAGAGGACCGCCGAGGATACACAAAGAGCCGCAGAGTTAAAAACTAATTGTATTTTGCTTTGCGGTTCTCTGCGACTTACTCTGCATGTCTTTTCGGTTAAATGGTCTGATATTACAATGGGCTTTCTAGACAACTTCGGCAACTATAAAAGTACTGCCTCCAATAAAAATCACATCTGATTGCTTTGCCATTTTTCTGGCAGCATTATATGCAGTTGCCACATCAGAAAAGCTATCTCCCTTAAGCCCGTATTTTTCAGCTTCCATTTTTAGATTTATTTCATTCAATGCCCTGGGAACCGATGCTTTGGTGAAGTAATATTGTGCATCCATCGGGAAAAGAGGCAAAACTGATTTCAGATCTTTATCATTGACAAAACCTAATACTATATGTAATGTTGATTTTGGAATACGTTTTAGCTGATCTAAAACATATTCAAGACCTTCTTTATTATGGCCTGTATCACAAATAGTTAGTGGAGCTATATTCAATATCTGCCAACGGCCATACAGTCCGGTATTTAATATAGTATTCCGTATACCATCTGTCAGATCTTTGTCTGAAACCTCAAAGCGATCTTTCAGTACTTCAAAAGCATTAAAAACCGCCTGAAGGTTTTTAGACTGGTAATCACCTCTAAGCAATATTTCACCTTCAATCTTACGATCATTTGATAAATCAGTCATCGTATACCTTCTCCCTGCATTCGGATTCACATTTATTCCCAGATTGCATGAATAGTTCCGGTCTGCAAAATATATTACAGAATCAGATTCTCCGGCTTTACTGATAAAAACATTTTGAGTATCGGGCTGAGTTTCGCTTATAACGACGGGAATATTTCTTTTTATAATTCCTGCCTTTTCTCCGGCTATCTTTTCAAAAGTATTGCCAAGAAGATCCATATGATCGTGACCAATGTTTGTTATTACCGATAAAACCGGAGTAATTACATTTGTGGAATCAAGTCTTCCTCCGAGACCGACCTCTATAACAGCGACATCAACTTTGGATTCTGCAAAATAATTAAAAGCCATAGCCACTGTCATTTCAAAAAATGAAGGTTTTAGTGACTCAAGTACACTTTTATGTTTCTCTATAAAGTTTACTACTTCCTCTTTGGCGATCATTGCCCCGTTCACCTTAATTCTTTCCCTGAAATCCTTCAGGTGAGGTGAAGTATACAACCCTGTTCTATAGCCGGCTTCCTGTAAAACAGAAGCGATCATATGAGAAACTGAACCCTTGCCATTAGTTCCGGCAACATGAATTGATGGGTAACTCAGGTGTGGATTTCTAAGGTAATTGTCGAGCAATATAGTATTTTTCAGGTCGCTTTTATAGGCAGCTTTCCCTATCCTGTGATAAGCAGGAAGCTGACTGAAAAGAAACTCAAGAGTCTGGGGATATGTCATTAAATGCAATGTTTAGAGTAGAGAACATAGAATTAACGGTTTTCATAACTTTAAGTACTCCAGGCACTCCAAACTCCAGGCACTTAACAGTACAAAATAACAAACTTAACATCTACATTACAATTTATACCTTAAAATAGTTATTTTTGCAGGTATGATCTTGCCTGCATATTAATATGTAAACTGTTGATATTAAATCATTAAGAATGAAAAGGAAACACAACAAGAAACTCTTTATTATCGATACTAATGTTTTATTGCATGATTATAAGTGCATTTACAATTTTGAAGAAAATGATGTAATCATTCCTATAGTTGTCCTGGAAGAGCTTGACAAATTCAAAAGAGGAAATGACCTCATCAATTTCCATGCCCGCGAATTTACAAGGGAGCTGGACAAACTTTCAGGAGACATGCTTCTTACCGCCAATATTCCACTGGGGGAAAATCTTGGTAATCTGCACATCGAAACAGGAAAAGACTTCTCCGAAAAGGTAAGCCAGTCCTTTCCTGAACGAACTGCTGACCACAGAATTCTGGCGATTGCCGAGTATGTATGCAGCGCTAATAAAGACAAAAGTGTAGTACTGATCACAAAAGACATTAATCTGAGGATGAAGGCCAAGTCACTGGGGATAATAGCCCAGGACTATGAAAACGATAAGGTTGCCAATATTGACGATCTTTATAAAGGGATCAGAATTCTGGAGGGGGTGAATCAGGAATCAATAAGTAAGCTTTATGAAATGCCGGAAGGAGTCGGCGCAGGTGAATTTGACCTGGAACAAAATCTTACCGGGCATCAGTTTTTCATAATGAAAAATAATGGGTCGAGTGCTCTTGCTCATTATAATCCTGTGAGTAAAACCCTGAACAGGGTAATTAAACAAACAACTTATGGAATTGATCCGCGTAATGCCGAGCAAACATTCGCATTTGAAGCGTTATCAAATCCGGATATTCAGCTTGTCTCACTGACAGGAAAAGCAGGGACCGGGAAAACACTTCTTGCCCTTGCCGCTGCATTGCAGCAGCATAAGAGGTACAAACAGATATTTCTTGCCCGGCCAATAGTTCCGCTGGCCAATCGCGACCTGGGCTTCTTGCCGGGCGATGTTAAAGAAAAAATGGATCCCTATATGCAGCCTCTTTATGATAATCTCACAGTTATTAAGCATAAATTCAGTCACCAGAGCCCCGAATTTCTGAGGATCAATGATATGATGAAAGAGGATAAACTTGTTATTACTCCACTCGCATATATTAGAGGCAGGAGCCTTTCCAGTATTTTCTTCATTGTGGATGAAGCACAGAATCTTACTCCGCACGAGATTAAAACTATTATCACACGAGCAGGTGAAGGGACAAAAATGGTCTTTACAGGCGACATTGAGCAGATAGATTCCCCATATCTGGATATTGCTTCAAACGGGCTGAGTTATCTGTCAGATAAAATGAAAGATCAGAATATTTTCGCTCACGTAAACCTGGTTAAAGGTGAACGTAGTTTCCTGGCGGAGCTTGCGAGCAAGTTACTCTAAGGTTGAGGTTGAGGGGGTAAAAAAGGCAGGAAAAAGAATAAATATTATATAATAAGAAACTGAAAAGAAACAATATGAAAACTAAATCTATCCGGTTAGCTACATTAATTGCAATATTGCTACTAACTACATTGAATTTTGTGTTGGCACAGACTAAGGATGCAGACAAAAAAAAATCCGAATCAAAAGGAAATGGACCCATCGTATTGTTCAACGGAAAGGATCTTAACAACTGGGTTTTTAAACTCAAGGACGCGTCTGTTGATCCCTCAAAAGTATTCACTATTAAAGACGGTGTATTACATATTTCCGGTAACCCATTCGGTTATATGAGGACAAAAGAGACCTACTCTGATTACAAGCTGCATGTCGAATGGCGCTGGCCTGTGGAAGCTACAAACAGTGGAGTTTTTGTTCATGCGCAGCAACCTGATACCATCTGGCTGAAATGTGTTGAGTGTCAGTTGAAGGCGGGCAATGCCGGCGATTTTGTATGTATGAACGGAGCGGATATGACCGAGCGGACTGATAAAACGAAGCCATTTGTGAATAAGATGGCCTCTTCTTCGGAAAAAGTAACAGGTGAGTGGAATACTATGGAGGTTATCTGCAATGGAAACACTATTGAGGTTTGGGTTAATGAAGTCAGACAGAATAAGGGAACAAATGTAAACCTGTCGAAAGGGTCAATATGTTTACAAAGCGAGGGGAAGGACGTTGAATTCAGGAATGTATACCTGGAAAAACTGAATAATTAATAACTGATAATTGGCAGGTTAATTCCGGGGGAACCTTTGGGTCTTGCGACTTAGTGCAAAATAAAAATGAATCGGGATAAGAAAAAAGTAGCATTTCATACTCTTGGTTGTAAACTCAATTTTGCTGAGACATCAACTATTTCAAGATCATTTCCCTCTGAAAAATTTGAAAGAGTTCCTTCAAGTTCAAAAGCCGATATATATGTAATAAATACATGTTCGGTCACAGACACGGCAGACAAAAAATGCAGGCAGGCAATAAAAAGATTTATATCTCTTTCTCCAGGTGCATTTATAGCTGTAGTTGGCTGTTATGCACAGTTGAAACCACAGGAAATTTCTTCAATACCAGGAGTAGATCTGGTACTTGGAACGAATGAAAAATTCAATTTATCAGATTATTTAACTGCAATAAACAAGAAAAAAAAAGCGGAGATCCATTCATGTGATCTTGCCTCAACCGATAGTTTCAACCCTTCATTTTCAATGGGCGACAGAACACGATCATTCCTGAAAGTTCAGGACGGATGCGACTATGGTTGTTCATATTGCACAATCCCCAGCGCACGCGGTAAAAGCAGAAATCCTGAAATCCCTTCAATTATCAGCGAGGCAGAACGTATAGCAGAAGGCGGGGTAAAAGAGATCGTAATAACCGGTGTCAACATTGGCGATTTTGGAAAATCGACAGGAGATTCATTTGCCAGACTACTGGGTGAGCTTGTCAGGGTGAACGGTATAGAAAGGTTTAGAATATCTTCAATTGAACCAAACCTGCTAACCGATAAACTTATTGATCTGGCTTCAAAAAATGAGAAGATCCTCCCTCATTTCCATATTCCATTACAAAGCGGATGTGACAAAATACTAGGACTCATGAGAAGAAGATACACCAGAGATGTTTTTGCCACCAGAATAAAATTGATTATAGATAAGCTGCCATTGGCCGGAATAGGAGCCGATGTGATAGTTGGTTTCCCAGGAGAATCAGATTCTGATTTTGAAGATACATATTCCTTCCTCAAGGAGATCCCTCTCTCCTATCTTCATGTATTCACTTTTTCAGAAAGACCCGGTACAGTAGCAGAACATCTCTCTCCAAAAGTTCTATACAGGGATAAAGAAGAAAGGAGTAAAAGACTCATCGCACTTTCTCACGAGAAAAACGCTATTTTTAATAAACTGAATATTGGTACCGAGACAAATGTTTTGTTTGAAAAAACATATAGTGATGGATTAATAACCGGTTTCACATCCAATTATATCAGGGTGGAATATCCATGGGATTCCAAACTTACCGGAGAGGTAAAGAAAGTCAGGCTTAAGAATATATCGCCATCAGGAAAAATGAGTATTGAACTAATATGATTATCTATGGATCTTAAATATATCTGTTCTGAAATTGAAAAAGCTGCCCATGAAGCTGCTGATTTTATCCTTAAAGAATCTCAGGGATTCGATGTAAACAGGACCGAAAAGAAAGGTTTGAACGACTTCGTCAGTTATGTTGACAAAGGTTCTGAGAAAATGCTTGTGGAAAAACTTAGTAAACTGCTTCCTGAAGCCGGATTTATTACTGAAGAAGGCACATCCAGGAAGGTCGGACTGAAATACTGCTGGGTTATCGACCCCCTTGATGGCACCACAAATTTTCTCCATGGTTTTCATCCTTATGCTATCAGCATTGGTCTCATGGAATATGATGAGGTCATTGCAGGAGTTGTCTATGAAGTGAGTGGAAATGAGATCTTCAAAGCCTGGAAGAATGGGGGAGCATGGCTTAACGGATCGAAGATCGAGGTTTCGAAAGCCCCGAAGCTTTCTGATAGTCTGGTAGCCACGGGATTTCCTTACAGTGATTTCCACAGAATTGATGCTTACATGGATTGTCTTACTCATCTCTGCAAACACACCCATGGCATCAGAAGATTGGGATCAGCTGCTATAGATCTTGCATATGTCGCATGTGGCAGATTTGAGGTATTCTATGAATATGGTCTTCACCACTGGGATATTGCCGCAGGTATGCTTATAGTCAGAGAAGCCGGTGGCAGGGTGAGTGATTTCTCGGGCAACGAAAAAAACCTTACAGGAGAAGAATTTCTGGCTGCAAACAGTAATGTTTATTCTGAAATCCTCGAAATTGTAAGTAAATTTATGAAAAATTAAACCCTTTTCAGTGATGGGTGCAATCGGATACTACATTTTTTACGGAATAAACTGGATTATTACCTTCCTTCCATTACCGGTTCTATACATATTCTCTGACCTTCTCTATCTTGTTCTCTACTACATTGTATCTTACCGGAGGAAGGTTGTTGCTGAGAACCTCAAAAACTCTTTTCCTGAAAAAAGCGAAGAAGAGCTTAAAACAATAGAAAAAAAATTCTACCGACACCTGGCCGACCTTCTTATAGAGACCTTCAAGCTGACTCATATGAGCAGGTCGGCGCAGAAAAAAAGATTCACTTACAGCAATCTGGAAGTTATTGCCAGGCTCAGGGAGGATAAAAGAGACATAATTGCTGTCCTGGGCCATTATAATAACTGGGAATGGCCGACTTTACTGCCATATTACCTGAAATATATAATTATTATAATCTTTAAGCCCTTGCAAAACAAGTATTTCAATGGGTTTATTAATAGACAGAGATCAAAATTCGGGATAGTTCTTACTCCTACATCACAGGTAATAAGGGAAATAATAAACTACAGAAAGAATAATATTAATACACTCTCTGTTTTCCTTTCCGATCAGATTCCTGCAAAGGGAGATATTAAATTCTGGACGAAGTTTTTGAATCAGGATACCGCTGTATTTACCGGTGCCGGAAAAATTGCAGCCAAGTACGATATGGCAATTGTTTTCTTTCATATACAGAAAGTGAAACGCGGGTATTATAATCTTGATATCGAACTTCTGCTGGAACATACGGAAGGTCTGTCCGAAGACCTGATAACCGAAACACACGTGAGAAGACTGGAAGAGATAATCAGAGAAAAGCCTGAATACTGGATCTGGAGTCATCGCCGATGGAAACATAAAAAGCCGGTTGAGAATGAGTAAGACAGCAATCGTAATATTGAACTGGAACGGTCTCGGCTTTCTGAAAATGTTTCTTGAGATAGTTGTTAAAAATTCCCTTGATAATGAAACCGAGGTTTGCGTTGCGGATAATGGATCAACAGACGGATCACCTGAATGGGTAGCTGAAAACTTTAGTCAGGTAAAACTCATATTACTCGATAAAAACTATGGTTTTGCCGGAGGCTATAATCTTGCTTTGAGCCAGCTTGATGCAAAATATTTCGTTCTGCTGAATTCCGATATAGAAGTTACCGAGAAATGGCTCCTCCCGCTTGTAAGCCTTATGGATAACAATCCCGATGTTGCCTCCTGCCAGCCTAAAATACTTTCATATTATCATAAAAACCAGTTCGAGCATGCCGGTGCGGCTGGCTGTTTCATAGATAAGTATGGTTATCCCTTTTGCCGGGGAAGGATTATTAATAAAGTCGAAAATGACAATGGTCAGTATGATTCACCTATAGATGTGTTCTGGTCAAGCGGAGCCTGTATGATCGTTAGAAGCGATGCCTGGAAAAAGTGCGGAGGATTTGATGCCGATTTTTTCGCACATATGGAAGAGATTGATTTGTGCTGGCGTTTTAATAAAGCAGGATACCGTATTTGTTTTTTGCCTGATTCGGTGATCTATCATGTCGGAGGAGGCACGCTTGCTTACAGTTCACCTTTTAAAACTTATCTGAACTTCCGTAATAGTCTGTTCCTTCTTTATAAGAATCTACCTGACAATAAATTACAACGCATTTTATTCATAAGAAGACTTCTGGACGGATTGGCTGCAATTTATTTTCTCCTGCAAGGCAGCTTCAGTTCAGTAGGGGCAGTATGGAATGCTCATATTGACTATTACAAAGCCATGGATAAACTCAGAATAAAGAGAACAGATGTTAAAAAATTAGAAGTAACGCATTTTGATGCGCTTGTTTTGAACAAGAGTATAGTTTTTGAGTTTTATGTTAAGGGCAATAAAACTTACAAGAGCCTGATATCGTAAAACTAAACTAAAATGAAGAAATATCAGATGTTAATATTTTTTTCCATAGCACTTACAATTTACTCACTGGTAAACATTTACTTGTTCTATAAGGGGTATAATGCTATTCCATGTCTGAAAAATAACAGGTTTATTTATGCAATTACCTTCTTTTTACTTGCCGGACTTTTTATTGTTGCAAAGATCCTTGAGTCAAAACACTCCTCTGTTATTACCGACGCTCTCAATATTATAGGAGGATTCTGGCTGGCATTTATGCTTTATGGTTTTTTATTCTTCCTTCTGTCAGATATTATTTTACTGATGCTCAGAATTACGGGAATTGTAAAAGGAGATAGCATCTTGCTTTTTAGAAAATGGTCCTTTGTTTTTACTATTTCTGCATCAGCATTGCTGATAATCGGAGGATTTATAAATGCAATAATCCCTTTTACCAGAGAATATAACTTAACAATAAACAAATCAGCTGGTCCGGTTAAAACCTTAAGAATTGCTGCAGTGTCTGATATTCATCTTGGCAGTATCATTAGAAAAAGAAGTTTAAAAAAAATGTCGGGCATTATTAAAGATCTTAAGCCCGATCTTGTATTGCTGCTCGGAGATATTGTAGATGGTGAAATTGGTCCGGTTATGAGAGGTGATCTTCTCCAGTATTTTTCTTACCCAGATTGTACCGATGGACTGTATGCAATTACAGGTAATCATGAATTTATCGGCGGAGCTGCACGTACAATTCCATACATTGAAAGCAAGGGAATACGGATTCTAAAGGACGAAATAGTTACTCTTAAAGGTGGAATTCAGCTAATAGGGCGGATAGACAGAGATTCATATCGATTTTACAGAAAAGAACGATTATCCCTGGATGAATTAATGAAACAGGCTGATACAACAAAACCAGTCATCCTGCTAGATCATCAACCTTTCCATTTGGATGAAACGGCAAAGTATGGAGTTGACCTTCAGCTCTCAGGACATACCCATAACGGTCAGATGTGGCCGTTGAATTATGTTACTAAAATGATATATGAATTAAGCTACGGCTACCTGAAAAAGGGAAACACAAATTTCATTGTATCTTCGGGTTACGGATTGTGGGGACCAAGAGTAAGGTTGGGCAGCAGATCAGAGGTTCTTTTAATTAATATTAAATTTGCCGGAGCTGAAAATAAATAAGAAATTTTTTTACAGCAGATCGTATATTCTCTCGAGCTTAATTCCCCTTGAACCTTTTATGAGTATTGTGTTCCCCTTTATCGGCTCATCCTTAAGGAATTCCATAAGTTTGTCAACATTGGCAAATGTTTTAAAACCCGATTTAGGGGAGATCTTTTGAAATACCTGACCTACAAGAAAAACCTGTCCTGCAAAATCTGAATGGAGCACTTTTAAAACCTTAAGATGCTCCTCTTCACTCTTTTCTCCGAGTTCCAGCATATCGCCAAGTATCACTGCTTTTTGTTCAGCTTTCAACGCGGTAAAAGAGTCAAGCGCCAGGTGCATGCTGGTCGGATTAGCATTGTATGAATCACAAATAAGAGTATTGTTTTTTGTGGTCTTTACCTGTGACCTGTTATTTGCAGGCTGGTATTTTTCTATGGCCTTGATAATATCCTTTATCTCAACTCCGAGAAACAGGCCTGTGGCAACTGCTGCCCTCACATTTTCAAGGTTAAAACTACCAAAGAGGTTTGTACTTAAGTTGTAAGTGCAATGCAGATATGTAATCACAATCTTAAGATTGAGGTCAGACTGAACAGGCTTAATCAGAAGTTCAATACCTATAGGATCGGAGAAAGGGACTGCCCTGTTAACGAGTTTGAAAATCTTTTCGTTAAGCAATGGATCTTTGTCGTTATAAAGTGCAACACCATTTACTTTACGGAGATGTTCATATAGTTCAGTTTTTGCCTTTGTAATGCCATCTATTGAACCAAATCCTTCAATATGTGCATTACCGATATTTGTTATAATTCCATAATCAGGTTTGGCAATAAGACATAGTGTTCTTATCTCACCAATATGACTGGCTCCCATCTCAATGATCATCATTTCTGTATCGGATGGTGCGGACAGAATCGTAAGAGGAACTCCGATATGATTATTCAGGTTTCCTTTTGTAAAATGTACTTTAAACTTTTTTGCCAGAATTGCAGCAATAAGCTCCTTTGTTGTAGTTTTTCCATTTGTCCCTGTTATGGCGAGTACCGGGACCTGCATCTCCTTTCTTACGTGTGCCGCAAGAGCCTGCAGTTCAAAAAGACAGTCATCAACAAGTATAGTGTTTCCGTTTTCAAACAGGGGATCATCTATGACAGCACATTTGGCCCCTCTATCAAGCGCTTCGGAGGCAAACTTGTTTCCATTGTAATTATCTCCCCATAGCGCAAAGAAGATCTGGTCTTTTCCAACTGTTCTTGAATCGGTTGAAACACCCTTGGATTCTTTAAAAAGATTATAAAGTTGTTCTGTTTTCATAGTTGTAAAAAAATGCCTCATTATGATAGCATAATGAGGCTTATATTCAGAGAACCAAAACTCTATAAACCGGAAGGGCTACCTACCCTTATCATTGCACATCTGAAGCCGATATCATCGCGACTGGCTTCCTGATCAAGGAATCTTCTAGTGGATGGATTAAGCCAATATGCCCTGTCTTTCCATGACCCTCCTTTATAAACTCGTGCGTTATCATTAATGAGTGTAACAAAATCACTGCTACCGGCAGTTGTTTCCTGCGCGTACATCCTCAGGGAGCCTTTCTTCCCATCTTCAACTGTATAATCGGTTCCTCCTCCCTGAGGTATAGCTGACTGCAGGTCGCCATCCCTGAAGTTTCTGTAATCACCTTTCTGGTAATTATATCTGTTAGCAACATCAGCATCTTTAACAGTGTCAATAATTAACCGTCCAAGTTTGTCTTTGGCAACAACTGAGCCATTGGCATCACGTTTCAGATCTGTATAGACATTACCCCTGAAAGGATTAAAACCATCAACATCTTCTGAGGTCAGAGGACGGTAAACATCCTGTACCCATTCATTGACATTACCTGCCATACAGTAAAGTCCATAATCGTTTGGCCAATATGATTTAACATCTACAGTAATACTTCCGTTATCGTTAAGGCTTCCGGCAACTCCCATAAGGTCTCCCCTTCCGCGGACAAAGTTTGCCATCATCTGCCCCCTGTTCTTTTTATTTGAGTTTCTTACATTATGACCATCCCATGGATAAATTCTTCTTTCATAAATCCTTTCATCAAAAGTATTACCACGGAGTGCAAAAGCAGCGAATTCCCATTCTGCCTCGGTGGGTAATCTGTAATTGGGGAGCAGAACTCCGTCCTCAAAGTTAGTCCTGCGTTCTGTCTGATTTGGATTAAGACTCGGGCGCAGTTGATTTACAACACCTTCATATTGTCCTGCAAGATATGCTTCTGTATTAAAATTCTTTTCATTTGCCTGATTTGGATCGGGGTTAAGTTCGCCTTCATCAATCAGATATTGTTCATTGACCCTGTCAGTTCTCCAGGTGCAAAAATCATTTGCCTTTACCCAGCTAACACCTACAACCGGATAATTATTATAAGACGGATGCCTGAAATAATATTGTACATAAGGATCATTAAAACCCATTGGGCTTCTCCAGACTAAAGTATCAGGCAAAGCTCTTCTGTAAACTTCCGGATAATCTTTATAAACCCTCCGCAGCCAGAAAAGATATTCACGGTAGTCAACATTTTTTACCTCAGTTTCATCCATATAAAATGATGATACCGTTACCGTTCTTGGTCTGTTATTCCAGTCAAACATAACATCCTGCTGTACCTGACCCATGGTAAAACGACCACCCTCGATCAATACCAGACCAGGACCAGTTTTCTGCTCAGCTCCGAGAGCTACTTCAAATCCGCCATTGTCAGGATTATTATACTCCCAACCTGTTGAGGTGGAAACATTATCCTTCCCTTTCTTCTTGAATATACAGGATGTAAAAAGCAAGACCGTGATTAAAATAACTGGTAGGGCTCTGAATTTATACATAACTCCTTAATTTTTATAGCTTTTAACAACACCAAATATAATAAATTTTACTAAAACTCTTTTTTTACTCATCAAATATAACTACAATTTAGGAAAATTTATTGTTTTGATTGTATTTCTTTTTTCAACATTATTTAAACTGAATGCCAGTCCTGTCTGATGCAGAAGCGACAAAGGTAATAATTTATTCACCGATACTGCATTAAACCGATAATTGTAATATAAGGAGATTCTGCCTGTAGTTAATGAAAAACCTGTTTGAATATTAATATTTTTCCCGTTATCACCTAAAACTACAGCATTAATTGAGAGATATTTGCTTTCCACTGCTGCGCCTATTCCCCCGTTAAAAAAGCCATTCTGAACTCCAACGTATGCAAGGGGATCTATTTTCAGATTCTGTGCTTTGCTGATAAATAGATCTCCTGAAATATGAACGAGAAGTTTTCTTTTCAGTCTTTCATTCGTGTTGCCTGTAGCGGACAAATCGGGTTCAGCCAAATGACTTATTGAAAATCCCCCTGAAAATTTTCCGGAAGTAAATAGAAACCCCGCTCCAATATCAAAAACCGTCCTTCCGGGAGATGCAAGTGTTTCTGATGAAGGAATTGAAACACCCCCCACAGCATCGATCATATCAGGCAATATTGCGTTGTTGAAATCAAAGCCTCTGTGATAAATTGAAGCTGAGAGCCCCGCGTTAATAAAAAGATCCTTGGTTGCCTGTAAAAAATAAGCATATGACAGGCCCCCCCTTAAATCATTTATTATTCCGCCCAGATAGTCATCAGCTAAATAGATTCCGGCTCCTCCGTGCAATTGAGAAAAATATGAGTCATAAGAAAAATAAACAGAATGAAGGTTATAGTTGTTGCCAGGATAGAAATTATTGTACGACAACCTCAATTCACCGTCTCCTCCGCAACCGACAAGGGAAGGATTATTCCTCATCATGAACTGGTAACCCGGTCCGGGATCAATATCCTGTCCAAAACAATGTAATGGCAGAAAAAAAATTATTATAAGAATTTTTAGAAATCGTCTTAACATATTAAATATTACTGCAATATCAACGAATTGAAGTCGTTATTATTATATTAAATCGTCATTTACAAAAAAACAAAATAAGTTAGCAAACAAAAAGCACATTTCTATCTTTGTCAGTACCAATGAGAAAACTTTTTCAAATATCGATATTACTTTTGCTTCTTTCAGCTAATTTGTTTGCACAGAATTCCAAAGATAGTTATTCTTCAACTTCAAGACTTTCGTCAGGCACATGGTTCAGGATTGCAGTCACCACCGACGGAATATACAGAATAGACTATTCAAAGCTCAGACAGCTTGGATTGGAGAATCCCTCTAATCCAAGGATTTTTGGCAACAATTTTGGTCAGTTATCATATTATAATGATGCGCCTAAGCCTGACGATCTTAAAGAACTCTCAATTCTTACAATCACAGGAAGCGACGGGATCTTTAATGAAGGAGATTACCTCCTTTTTTATGCGCAGGGAACCGGAAGATGGAATTACAATTCAGTAATCGGAGAGTATGAACATCTGCATCATAATTATTCTGATACTGCATTTTACTTTTTAACCTCCGGTCCATCTCCGGGGAAAAGGATCCAGTCTGCCACAGAGCCTTCACAACCTGCAAGTTACACCTCATCAGAATCCGATGCATTATATATTCACGAACAGGATGATGAAAATCTTATCAAATCAGGACGGGAATGGTTTCAGCAGATTTCTTCACTCCATATAGACCCTGGGTTTGCAGGACTTCTTACTTCCGAAAATATTAAATACAATATCAGGGTCGCAGCCAGGGCATCTGTTCCTACTATATTTAGATTCTATGAAGGCAGTACTATCAAAAATAGCATTCAGGTTCAGGGAGTTAATCTTTTTGATTATACAGGTACCTATGCCCAGATCACAGATTCATCGGGGTCATTCCTGCCCTCTTCAACATCTCCTGTTTATGATTTAAAGTTCTTTAATAACGGAGAAACGGGTGCCCATGGATGGCTGGATTATATAACTCTGCAGGGAAGAAGATCAAACTCGTTTGACGGTCCGCTAATGCAATATTGTGATTCCAGAAGTGTTGCACCTGGCAGGATTACGGGATTCACTATAGGGAGTCTTATTAATAATGCTATTATATGGGATGTCACCGATCCTGTAAATGTAAAGCAGATTCCGTATGCGCGAACGGCACAGAATTTCACTTTTAAAAGTGCAACAGATACACTTAAAACGTTTATTGTATTCACGGCTTCCATTGCTGCCGTTCCTTTAATAATGCCCGCTCCTGTGCCCAATCAGGATCTGCATTCATCTGCTCCTGCCGATATGATCATTATTACACACCCTCTGTTCCGAAGCTATGCTGAAAAGCTGGCTCAGATTCATCTTAATAACGGAGGAATAATTTCTCAGATTGTAACACCTCAACAGATATATAATGAGTTTTCAGGCGGAATACCCGATATTGTTGCTATCAGGAACTTTTTGAGAATGAAATTCCAGAAACAAAAGGACAGTGCTCATCATTTAAAATATCTTCTCCTTTTCGGGGATGGTTCTTATGAGAATAAAACACCACCACCCGACAATCCTAATTTCATCCCCACATATCAGTCTGAAAATTCAAATGTGGTGGTCTCTTCATTCACATCAGATGATTTCTATGGTCTTCTTGATGATGGTGAAGGAGAAGCGGAAGGCACTGAAGAAATAGGAATTGGCCGATTGCCTGTCTCAGACACTACCCAGGCAGGCATAGTCCTTTCGAAGATCAAAAGATATATCGATCCTGCCAATATGGGCGACTGGAAAAATGTAATATGCCTTACGGCTGATGATGAAGACGGCAATACTCATATGTCTGATGCTGAAGGCCTTGCTGCTGTTTTAAAAGACAGTGTCCCTGTATATAATGTTGATAAGATCTATCTTGATGCTTTCCACCAGGTTACAACAGTAAACGGACAATCTTATCCTGATGTGACAAAGGCTATAAACGATCGTATTAATGCAGGATGTCTTATCTTCAATTATACCGGCCATGGAAATGAAAGTGGTCTGGCAGCTGAAAGGGTAGTCAAAACAGAAGACATTAATTCA
>Ga0208079_1000546_pt1 | contig 20419 bp, 19 predicted proteins | sample NGESurdeep092012_5_FD_184474 | JGI IMG/M metagenome (GOLD analysis project Ga0208079, IMG submission 184474) | Arctic peat soil microbial communities from Barrow, Alaska - NGEE Surface sample 210-2 deep-092012 (SPAdes) | ecosystem: Environmental > Terrestrial > Soil > Wetlands > Peat ... | reverse complement strand
GGTGGCCGGGCCGGTGAACCGTGAACCTCAGCACGCTTCCCTCCGGGTCGCGTAGTTGGAATCCCCGTCCGTTCAGGGCGGGGAGGATGTCAAGACCGCAGTGTTCGGTCGCCGCGATTCGGGCCAGCGCGTCCCGATTCTCGGACGTGACTCGCATGCTCGTCTGCATATCCAGAGTGTGCGCTCTGCTGCGTGCGTACCGAGGGATCCATTTACGACACGAGATCACTTCAGACACGAAGGCGACGATCTTGGTGGCGCTAGAGGAGCGCTGGCGATGAGCTTCGGGCAAGGTTGGGCGTCAGTCTTGGTACCTCGTCCGGGGGAGAATGGCGGGACGCTGATCCTGGAGCCCGCCGTGGTCAGGACCGAGTTCGAAGCGCGAGTGCTCGGATAGAGCGACGTTGTCAAGCAACTGCGAGGCAGCCAGGCAGACCCGAGGACGGCGTCGGCCGCGAACCCTGAGCGGCCCCGCCGCACGCTAACTAATGGCCAGGACTACCTCGGCGTACACCGCATGCGCGGTCGGCTCGCGGATGTAGCGTCACGGCAGGCGAGGACGGAGGCGGGCATGGCTTACGAACATGTGCTGGTCCAACACGACGGTGACTTCGCGACGATCACGATGAACCGGCCGGACCGGCGCAACGCGCTGTCGTTGGAGCACATGCAGGAGCTGATCCAAGCCTTCACCGAGGTCGGGGAGAGTGACGCGCTGGGAATTGTGCTCGCCGGCAGCGGCAAGGTGTTCTGCGCCGGCCACGACTTCGCCGACGTCGGCGAGGCCGACCTCGGCGAGGTTCGCCGATTGCTGTGGACGTGCACGGAGCTGATGACGCTGATGCAATCGGTGCCCCAGCCGGTGGTCGCCAAGGTGCACGCGCTGGCGACCGCTGCCGGCTGCCAGTTGGTTGCCTCCGCCGACCTTGCGATCGCGGCCGACACGGCCGGTTTCGCCGTGCCCGGCGGCAAGGGCGGGTGGTTTTGCCACACCCCGATGGTGGCGGTGGCCCGCAGCGTCGGCCGCAAGCGCGCCTTTGAGCTGGCCATGTCCGGCGACGTGATCGACGCGGCGACCGCGCTGCAGTGGGGGCTGGTCAACCGGGTCGCACCGCCGGCGCAGCTAGACTCCGCGACCCAGGATCTGTTGGAGCGGGTCACCCGCGGCAGTGCCGAGTCCAAGGCGATGGGCAAGCACGCGCTCTATGCCCAGATCGACCTGGATCAGCCCAAGGCCTACGCGTACGCCGTGGAGGTGATGGCCGCGACCAGCCAGCTGCCGGACGCCCGGGAAGGGATCGCGGCCTTCCTCGGCAAGCGCAAGCCGCAGTGGCGGCGGGGACGGCCATGACGGCGGGGACGGCCATGACGGCGGGGACGGCCATGACGGCGGGGACGGCCATGACTTGGGGACAGCCATGAGCGACGAGAGCACCGACATCGGCAGCTGGTTTCCCGTGCCGGCGGAGCACGAGCTGCCCGAGGATACGCAGAAGATGTTCGCCAAGGTCCGTGACAACCTGGGCTTCGTCCCGAACGTCTTCCGGTCCTACTCCTACCGGCCGGACCGGCTGCGGACCTGGTTCGCGCACTTCAAGTCCCTGCACGTACCCACGGACAACCTGTCGACCGCTGATCGCGAGATGATCGCGGTGGTCGTGTCGATGGCGAATGGCTGCCTGTACTGCCTGGTGGCGCACGGCGCGGCGTTGCGGGAGGCGCTCGGCGACCCGGTGCTCGGTGACCGGATCACCCTGGACTGGCGGCGGGCGGGGCTGGACGCTCGCCGCAGCGCTGTCTGCCGGTACGCCGAGAAGTTGACCCGGTCGCCGGTGGAGATGACCGAGGATGACCTGGAGTCGCTGCGGCGGGTGGGGATGACCGACGAGGAGTGCTGGGACGTCGCCGAGGTGGCCGCGATGTACAACTTCACCAACCGGATGGCGATGGCGACAAACATGCTGCCGAATGAGGAGTACCACGCGCTCGCGCGCAGTTGATCGCGGCCGAGGCGTCACCCGCGACCTGGCACCGGAACGCGGCAGCTGGCGTCGGCGTTCGCCGGGGGAGCGTCTCTGCCAGCAAGATAGGTCGGTACGTCGTGGGGTGAACAGGAGCAGGCGTGGAGGAGTCCCGGGCAAATGCCGTGGTAGCGGCGCTGCGCGCCCGCAACGTGATGGCGCATGTGCATCGCGGCGGCGTCTACCAGTTTGGCGTCCGAGTCGTGATCGGGGACGGCCGCGAGGCAATCTGGGACAGCGACAACACCGCGTCCATCGAGGCGCAGATCATGCGGGACGGGATGCTCGTCGGGTTTGTCCCGCGCGTCCCCGGCTCGGAGGATCTTGATGATGCTGGCGTCGTCGCCCTGATCGCCGGCACCGACTACGACGCGCCGGCGGTGCCCCAGTCCCGGCCGCGGGAGCCGACCACGCCACGCTCCGCCGGGCGATCGCCGAGGACATCGTCGCGACCGACCGCTGGCGTCCGACCCGGCCGGGGCCGGGGCGGCGCGATCAGTCGTTTCTTGGGCCGCGGCCGCTGACGCCGGTCGACAGAACTACCGGACCGAAACGTCCTTACCGGCCCCTGCCGTACGCGGGTGTCAGGCCCGCGCAACCTTGCCGGACTTGATGCAGGACGTGCAGACCGCCAGCTTCTTCGGCGTCCGGCCGACCAGGGCGCGCACCGTCTGGATGTTCGGGTTCCACCGCCGCCGGGTGCGCCGGTGGGAGTGTGAGACGGACATGCCGAAGCCCGGCCCCTTACCACACAGGTCGCACACCGCAGCCACGAGCAACTCTCCAAGCCAGCCGATAGACCAGACGCCGTCAATTGGGCCGGCGACGTTCTCCCGCCCGACCAACAGCGCCAGGGTAACAGCCGGCCGCGCAGTTACCCTGGCTCGTCGACGGGTGCAGGGGAGGCGAGGGCGTGCCAGAGGTCCTCGACGCTGCCGCCGTCCGGGGCTGGTGTGCCGCGGGCCTGGCCGCCTTGACCGCCGCCCGGGAAGAGATCGACGCGATCAACGTGTACCCGGTGGCCGATCGGGACACCGGCACCAACCTGGTGCTGACCATGCGCTCGGTGGTGGACGCACTCGGGCTTGAGTCCGGGATCGATGGTCCGGGTGACGCCGAGCCGTTGGCCGACACCGTGCGGGCGATGGCCCGCGGCGCCTTGGCCGGCGCACGGGGCAACTCCGGGGTAATCCTCAGTCAGCTGCTTCGCGGTATCGCCGACGTACTCGCCGACGCTGCGCCGGGTCGCGGACATGTGCTGGCGCGGGCGCTCCAGCGTGCCACGGACCTCGGCTACGCCGCGGTCGACGAACCGGTCGAGGGCACGATACTCACCGTCGCCCGCGCCGCCGCGGACGCGGGCGCCCGGGCCGCCGCCTCCTGCGACGACCTTGCCGCGGTGGCGCAGGCCGCAGCTGCGGCAGGCGCGGCGGCGCTGGCGCGCACTCGTGGCCAGTTGGCGGTCCTGGCCGCGGCCAACGTGGTAGACGCCGGCGGGCGTGGCCTAGTGGTCCTGCTCGATGCCCTGTATGCCGTGGTGGTTGGCCGGCCGACCGACGCGCCGGCCGAGTCGGCCGACCGTGAGTCGGCCGATCAGCCGTTGGCGGGGCCGGTCTGCCAACCGGACGGAGTTGGATACGCCTACGAGGTGCAGTACCTGCTCGACGCCGGTGAACCGGACGTGCGACTGCTTACTGCCCGGTTACGCGAGCTCGGGGACTCGCTGGCGGTGGCCGGCGCGGAGGGCACGTGGAACGTGCACGTGCACGTCGACGATGTGGGTGCCGCGGTGGAAGCCGGAATCGAGGCCGGCCGGCCGCATCGGATAGCGGTCACTCGCTTTGCCGACCGGGATGCGAGGGTGCCGCCGGTGCCGCCGGTGCCGGCTGGCTCGGCACCGCACCCGGGCGCCCCCACTGGTCAGGGCACCGGTCGCAGTGTCGTCGTCATAGCGGACCAGGACGGCCTGAGCGAGCTGTTCGCCGCCGAGGATGCCGTCGTACTGACCGGGCGTGCGGCCGAAGCACCCCCGATCGCCGAGCTCGTCGACGCGGTGTGTGGCACCGGCGGTCGCGAGGTGATCGTGCTGGTCACGACTCCGGACGCCGCCGGGGTCGCCGCCGCCGCCGCCGACCAGGCCCGGCTGCGCGGCCGCACGGTCGCCGTGGTACCCACCCGGTCGGCGGTTCAGGGGCTGGCCGCACTCGCGGTAGCGGACCGGGACCGACGCTTCGACGACGACGTCATCGCCATGACCGCCGCCGCCGGCGCCACCCGGTGGGCTGAGGTGATGCGCGCTCTCGGTCGCGCGCAGACGTCTGCGGGTGTCTGCGAAGCCGGTGACGTTCTCGGCTTGATCGAGGATGACGTGGCGGTCATCGGCGCCGATGTCGAGCGGGTCGCCGCCGAGCTGCTCGACCGGCTGCTCACCGGTGGCGGTGAGCTGGTCACCGTGCTCACCGGTGCGCACGCCGATGACGGCCTGGGGGAGCGGCTGGCGGCCCGGGTGCACGAATGCTGGCCGGCGGTCGAGACGGTGGTCTACCGGGTCGGCCAGCTGCACCGGCCCGTCCTGCTCGGCGTCGAGTAGGCCATGACGGGTAGGGCATGACGAGTAGGCCATGACGAGTAGGCAATGAAGTGGCGGCTCTGGACGACCCCCTGCGTCGGCACATCGGTGACCGCAGTGCCAAGGCCTTGGCCGGCGCGCTGGGCCTACGCACGGTGGGGGAACTGCTGCGGCACTACCCGCGTCGGTACGTCGAGCGCGGTGAGCTGACCGACCTCGCCACGCTCGCCGTCGGCGAAGACGTGACGGTGCTGGCCGAGGTGCAGAGCGTGCTGCACCGGAAGAACCAGTCCGGGCGACCGGGATTCCGGCTGGAGGTGACCATCGGCGACGGCCGCGGGACCCTGCTGCTCACCTTCTTCAACCAGGCGTGGCGGCAGCGGGACCTGGTCAAGGGCCGCCGGGCGCTGTTCGCCGGCAAGGTCTCGGTGTTCAACGGCAAGCGCCAGCTCGCCCACCCGGACTACGAGCTGCTGGATGGCCTCGACGACCCGGCCACGGTCGCCGCCGGATTCATTGGCGCGTTGTTGCCGGTCTACCCCGTGGGCGGGAAGTTGCGGTCCTGGACCGTCCACCGGTGCGTCCGGATCTTGCTGGACACCCTCGACGACCTCGACGACCCGCTGCCGGCCGCGGTGCGCGCGCGGCACAGCCTGCCCGACCTGCGGGCCGCGTTGATCGGCATCCACCGACCAGCCACCCGAGCAGACGCCGGACGGGCCAAGCTCCGACTCAAGTGGGACGAGGCGTTCGCGCTCCAGGCCACCTTGGCGCAGCGGCGGGCGGCGGCCGGCCGGCTGCCCGCGACCCCGCGTCCCGGCCGAGCGGACGGGCTGTTGGCGGCGTTCGATGCGCGGCTCCCGTTCGCGCTCACCGGCGGCCAGCGGGAGGTCGGCGAGCTGCTGGCGCGAGAGATCGCCGCTGATCACCCGATGCACCGGCTGTTGCAGGGAGAGGTCGGGTCCGGCAAGACAGTGGTCGCGCTGCGGGCGATGCTGGCCGTCGTCGATGCCGGTGGTCAGGCGGCGCTGCTGGCGCCGACGGAGGTGCTGGCCACCCAACACCTCCGGTCGCTGCGCAACCTGCTCGGACCGCTCGGGTGCGCCGGCGAGCTGGGCGCGGCCGATGTCGCCACCCGGGTGGCGCTGATCACTGGCTCGCTGGGTGCAGCCGTCCGGCGCCAAGCCCTCGCCGACGCCACCGCCGGCCAGGCCGGCATCGTGGTTGGCACCCACGCCCTGCTCGAGGAGGGTGTCGGCTTCGCTGACCTCGGGCTGGTCGTGATCGACGAGCAGCACCGCTTTGGCGTCGAGCAGCGCGACGCGCTGCGAGCCAAGGGCGACCGGCCGCCGCACGTCCTGGTGATGACGGCGACGCCGATCCCCCGCACGGTCGCCATGACCGTGTACGGCGACCTGGAGACATCGACCCTGACGGAGCTGCCGGCCGGTCGCGCGACCACGCAGACCTACGTGGTGGCCCAGAGCCGGCGGCGATGGATGGACGGGGTGTGGCGACGCGTTCGCGACGAGGTGGCGGCCGGGCACCAGGCCTTCGTGGTTTGTCCGCGGATTGGCGACGCGGCGGCCGACGAGGACGCCACTGCGGCCGGCGAAGACGCCGACCTCGACCCACCCGCCAACGGGGACGCCACCGACGGCGACCCACCGGCCCGGCCTCCAGCGGCTGCGGTGCTCGAGCAGCTGCCGCGGCTGATGGACGGCCCGCTTACCGGTCTGCGGGTGGCCGGCCTGCACGGTCGGCTGTCGGCGGAGGACAAGGACGCGGTCATGCGCCGGTTCGCCGCCGGCGAGATCGACGTCCTGGTCGCCACGACCGTGATCGAGGTCGGGGTTGACGTCCCGAATGCCACCGTCATGGTGGTGCTCGACGCCGACCGGTTCGGGATCTCCCAGCTGCACCAGCTACGCGGCCGGGTCGGCCGGGGATCTGCGGCGGCGTGGTGCCTGCTGGTGGCGGATGCCGGCGAAACCACGCCAGGCTGGGAGCGCCTGCAGGCGGTGGCGGCGACGACGGATGGTTTCGAGTTGGCCCGAGCGGACCTCGGCCAGCGCCGCGAGGGGGACGTGCTGGGGGCTGCGCAGTCCGGCCGCCGCAGCCACGTCCGGCTGCTCTCCCTGCTGCGCGATGAAGACCTGATCCGCTCTGCCCGGGACGAAGCCAGCGCGGTGGTGGCGGTCGACCCGGACCTGACCGCGCATCCAGCGCTGGCCGCCGCCATCGCCAACATGTTGGACGAGGACCGGGCCGAGTACCTGGAGAAGGCGTGACGGGGCCGTGACCCGGATCATGGGCGGATCGGCCGGCGGACGGCCGATCGCCGTACCGCCGGGAAAGGGCACCCGGCCGACCAGCGGCCGAGCGCGGGAGGGGCTGTTCTCCACGCTGGCCACGCTGGTCGAGCTGCGCGGCGCTCGGGTGCTCGACCTCTACGCCGGCTCCGGCGCCCTCGGGCTGGAGGCGCTGTCTCGCGGGGCCAGCCACGTCACGCTGGTGGAATCCGGTCCGGGCGCGGTGGCCGCGCTGCGGGCCAACGTGCGCGCGCTGACACTGCTGGGCGCCGAGGTCAACGCCGACCGGGTGGAACGCGTGGTCGCCGCCGGGCCGCCGCCGACGCCGTACGGCGTGGTGCTCGCCGACCCGCCGTACGCGCTGGCCGCCCCGGACCTCGCTACGGTGCTGCGCGCTCTGGTCGAGCGGGAGTGGCTGGCGGCCGGCGCCGTGCTCGCGGTCGAGCGGGCTAGTCGCGCCGATCCGCTGCGCTGGCCGGCCGGCATCGAAGCGGTGCGGGACCGCCGGTATGGGGAAGGAACGCTCTGGTACGGTCGCGCCGCCCCACCAGCCCGGCCCCCGATGTCGCGAACGGACCGCACCGATGCCCGCTGATCCGTCGGGACGCCCCCGGCGCCGAGCCGTCTGCCCGGGGTCGTTCGACCCGGTGACCTGCGGCCACCTCGACATCATCGAGCGGGCCAGCGCCATCTACGACGAGGTCGTCGTCGGCGTGCTGATCAACAAGAACAAGAGCGGCCTGTTCACCGTAGCCGAGCGGATCGAGCAGCTGGCCGAGGCGACCGCCCACCTGCCCAACGTCGTGATCGACTCATTCGGTGGGCTGCTGGTGGACTACTGCCGCCGCCACGACATTCCGGTCGCGGTGAAGGGGCTGCGGGCGGTCAGCGACTTTGACTACGAGCTGCAGATGGCGCAGATGAACCACGGTCTGGCCGAGGTGGAGACGCTGTTCATGGCGACCAACCCGCTCTACTCATTCCTGTCCTCCAGCTTGGTCAAGGAAGTTGCGACGTACGGCGGTGACGTCTCGAAGCTGGTGCCCGCGGGTGTGTACCGTCGGCTGACAGAACGGCTCGCGCAGACTTGCGTCGACTGAGGACCGGGCGCCGGATCGGCGGCTCGCCGCGCGGCGCACCAGAAAGGGCTGCCGTGGACGTGCACAGCACGATCGATCAGATCCTCGCGCTGGTCGAGAACGCTCGGTCGATGCCGATGTCGGGCTCCTGCGTGGTGAACCGCGGCGAGCTGGTGCAGCTGGTCAGCGATCTGCGGGAGCAGTTGCCCGCCGAGCTGCAAGACGCCCGCTGGGTGCTCGAGCGTCGGGAGGCGATCATCGGAGACGGTCGGGAGCAGGCCGGGCGGATCGTCGAAGACGCTCGCGCGCAGGCCGGTCGCATCGTCGAGTCGGCCCAGGCCGAGCGGGCCCGCCTGGTGGCTCAGACCGAGATCACCGCCGCGGCGACCGAGGAGGCGGAGCGACTCGTCCGGGACGCGCACGCCGGGGCCGAGCAGGTCCGGGACGAGACCGACTCCTACGTCGACCGCAAGCTCGCCGCGGTCGGGGCGCTGCTGGACGAGACGCTGGTGGCGGTGGAGCATGGTCGACGTACCCTCGCCGGGCGGGTCGAGGCGACACCGGCCCCGCGCCCGCCGTCCGATTCCGCCGGCGCGCATCGGCGGTGATACAGATCGACTCCACCCCGCGGCTCGGGTAACCTGGCGACCGTCCACCACATCCTGTCCGCGCCCGGTATGCGTCCGACCCGCGATGCTGCCCCGGGCCCGCCGTTACACTGGGTCAGACCCGGCCGCACCGGCGCGGGTCCGGGCCTGCTCCTCCAGCCGGTCTGAGCGAGTGCTGCCCCGGCCGCCGCGCACCTGTCCCGGAAGAAAGTCCTGGTGTCTGCCCGACCTACCTCGCCCTCCCGACTCGACCCACGTCGGCCGCTGGTGCTCGCCACCCGCGGGCTTCCTCGACGGCCCGGGTCCATGCGGCGGGTGCGGATCTCGGTTCCGGCGCCCGCCAGCCTGCGCCTGGAGCTGGTCGGCGTACCGGCGGGCAGCAGCCTTACCCTCGATCTTCGGCTCGAGGCGGTGATGGAGGGGGTGCTGGTGTCCGGCACCGTCACCGCGGCGCTCGCCGGTGAGTGCGGCCGGTGCCTGGGCGAGGTCGCGGACACCGTGCAGGCGGAGCTGCAGGAGCTTTGCGTCTATTGCGATGCTGGCCACCCGGACACCGAGCGCGACGACAAGGAGGTCAGCCGGCTCGACGGTGACCTGCTCGACTTGGAGCCAGCACTGCGCGACGCCGTGGTGCTCGCGCTGCCGCTGACGCCGCTGTGCCGCCCGGACTGCCCGGGGCTGTGCGTCGAGTGCGGCCAACCGTGGGCCGAGCTGCCGGTCGACCACACGCACGAGCGTCCCGACCCGCGCTGGGCAGCATTGAGCCGACTTGCCACCGGACCGGCGCCCGCCGACCCAGACCCTGCCCATCGCACAGATCCGGAGCCGTAGACCGTGGCCGTCCCGAAGCGGAAGATGTCCCGCAGCAACACCCATTCCCGGCGCGCGCAGTGGAAGGCGAGCGCCCCGGCGTACTCGACCTGCAAGCGCTGCCGTTCGGTCAAGCTGCCGCACGTCGCCTGCCCCACCTGCGGCACCTACAACGACCGCGTGGTCATCCCGGTCTGAGTCCGCAGGTGGAGGCGTCGCGGCCCGTCGGCCGCGGGCTACGCTGGGTGAGCTGGTCGACCGACTTCGGGTGTCGGCCGGCCTGGGTCCGATCCGTACTGGCGCAGGCGGGGCGATGAGCGCGGTCAACCCGGACGGTGAAGGCGTGGACCCGGCGTACACCGCGCTGGAGGCGGCGCTCGGGATAGCGCTATCGCCCGCTCTGCTCGGTCAGGCCCTCACCCACCGGTCCTACGCCTACGAGCACGGCGGCCTGCCGACGAACGAGCGGCTGGAGTTCCTTGGCGACTCGGTCCTCGGGCTGGTCGTGACCGAGGCCCTCTACCGCGGTCATCCGGATCTGGCCGAGGGACAGCTGGCCAAGCTGCGCTCCGGCGTGGTGAACATGACGGCCCTGGCCGACGTGGCGCGTCAGCTGGGTCTCGGCCGCTGGATGCGACTCGGTCGGGGGGAGGAGAGCACTGGTGGTCGGGACAAGAGCTCAATCCTCGCGGACACGGTAGAGGCGCTGTTGGGAGCCGTCTTCGTCGAGTGCGGCATCGGGACTGCCGCCACCGTGGTGCACCGGCTGTTCGACCCGGTCATCGCCGAGTCCGCCCGGCTAGGCGCGGGGCTGGACTGGAAGACCAGCCTGCAGGAGCTGACCGCCGCCCGGGGGCTTGGCGTGCCGCGGTACGACGTGACCGCGACCGGCCCCGACCACGCCCGCAGCTTCATCGCGCACGCGGTCGTGGGGGAGCGGATCTGGGGCGGCGGCAACGGCCGGACCAAGAAGGAGGCGGAACAGCGCGCCGCCCAGGCCGCCTGGGACGCGCTGCATGCCGTCGATGGGGCGCGGCCGGTCGGCCCAACCGGGCGTCTCGACGGGACGGGGCCGTCCGAGGGGACGGGGCCGTCCGAGGGGACGGGGCCGTCCGAGGACTCCGCTCCGCCGGACGACTAGTGCCCGAGCTGCCCGAGGTCGAGGTGGTGCGGCAAGGCCTGGAGCGCGGAGTCGTCGGGCGGACGGTAGCCACGGTGACTGTCGGCCATCCGCGGGCGATCCGGCGCCATCTTGCCGGGGAATCCGACTTCATCGCCCTGTTGGCCGGCCGCCGGATTGAAGCCGCCCGCCGGCGCGGTAAGTACCTGTGGTTGCCGCTGGACTCCGGGGACGTCCTCCAGGCCCACCTGGGCATGAGCGGCCAGCTACTCGTCGTACCGCCGGACAAGCCCGCCGAGACGCACCTGCGGGTGCGCCTGGTCTTTCTCGACGGTGGCCATGAGCTGCGCTACGTCGACCAGCGCACCTTCGGCGGCCTGGCCGTGGTGGCCAGCGAGGTGACCGGCGGCGCGGGGCAGCCGGCCGGCATCCGGCACATCGCTCCTGACCCGCTGGATCCGGCGTTCGACCCGGTCGCGTTCCGGGGGGCGCTGCGCCGGCGGCGGACCGGAATCAAGCGCGCCCTGCTCGACCAGAAGTTGGTCAGCGGGGTCGGCAACATCTACGCCGACGAGGGGCTGTGGCGGGCCAGCCTGCACTATGCCCGACCGACCGAGACCCTGCGCGGACCGGAGGTCGCCCGACTGCTCGCCGGTTTGCGCGCCGTGCTGGCCGAGGCGCTGACCGCGGGTGGCACGTCATTTGACGCCACGTATGTCTCTGCCGAAGGAGTCAGTGGGTTGTTTGCCCGAGAACTCGCGGTGTACGGCCGGGCCGGGCAACCGTGTCGGCGCTGCGGCACGCCGATCCGCCGAGAGAAATTCATGAACCGGTCCAGCTACACCTGCCCCCGCTGTCAGCCGCGGCCACGCCGGGCGCGCTGGTGAACCGCGCGGCGGCTGATGGCATCCGGCTGACCGCCTGGGTGCGCGGCCACGTCCAGGGGGTGGGCTTCCGCTGGTGGACCCGCAGCCGGGCGTTGGATCTGGGCTTGGTGGGTACGGCAACCAACCTCGACGACGGCCGGGTGGAGGTGGTCGCCGAGGGACCAGAGCCGGCGTGCCGCGCCCTGCTCGCTGCCCTGCGCGGGTCGGCAGCGCCGGGTCGGGTGCGGGGCGTCACCGAGCGCTGGTCGGCCGTCCGCGGTGGGTTGACCGGCTTTCGGGAGTGGTGACGCTGCGTCGCGAGGCGCCTGAATGTGACCTGGATGTAACACGGCCGTTGACCCACCGAGACTCAGGTGTCACTCTAGGAGTCATCCCCGAGCACCTTGATACAGCCGGGCGGCAACGTCGTCGACCGATGCACCTGAGTTTCTGTGGAGGATCCCAATGGCTAAGGCCCTGTTCGGCTACGTAGGTATCAGCTCGGACCCTCAGCTGCTTGCCGAGGTGCGCCGACTGCGGCTGCGGGTGCGTGAGCTCGAGGGTGAGCTGAACCGATGCCAGGAGACGAACGAAGCGCTGATGTCCTCGGTCAGCGTCCATGACGCCGACATCATTCGACTGTCGGAGTCCGAGCCCGCGCTCACCTGAGCCGCTCGACTCTGTAGCTTCCGCAGCTTCCGCCCCGAAGGGACGCCGATCGGCGTCCCTTCACGCATGTCTGGGTTGGTGGGGCTGCGGTTGGCCGAGCCCAGCCCGGCGCGTCTGGCCGGTAGTGGCGCGCGGCGTCGGTAGGGTCGCCGACAACGCCCCGCGCATAACCAGCACCTGTTCCGATGCCGAGAAGCCCCGCCCGCTGTCCCCCGCCCGCCGTCCACCGCCAGCCGTTCGCGCCGGGTGGCCAGGAGTCTCGCGCGTGCACCTGAAAAGCCTCACCCTCCGGGGCTTCAAGTCCTTCGCGTCTTCCACGACGCTTCGCTTCGAGCCTGGCATCACCTGTGTGGTCGGACCCAACGGGGCCGGCAAGTCCAACGTGGTCGACGCGCTCGCCTGGGTGATGGGTGAGCAGGGGGCCAAGTCCCTGCGCGGCGGGAAGATGGACGACGTCATCTTCGCCGGCACCGCCGGCCGGCCGCCGCTGGGCCGCGCCGAGGTGCTGTTGACCATCGACAACAGCGACGGCGCCCTGCCGATCGAGTACGCCGAGGTGACGATCAGCCGGCTGATGTTCCGGTCGGGACAGAGCGAGTACGCCGTCAACGGCACGCCGTGTCGGTTGCTCGACATCCAGGAGCTGCTGTCGGACTCCGGCATTGGCCGGGAGCTGCACGTCATCGTCGGCCAGGGCCAGCTAGATGCGGTGCTGGCCGCGGCGCCAGAAGATCGCCGGGCGTTCATCGAGGAGGCGGCGGGCGTCCTCAAGCACCGCAAGCGGAAGGAGAAGGCGCTACGCAAGCTCGAGGCCATGGCGGTGAACCTGACCCGGCTTACGGACCTCACCGCCGAGCTGCGCCGGCAGCTCAAGCCGCTGGGCCGGCAGGCGGAGGTAGCGCGGCGGGCGGCCATCGTGCAGGCCGAGCGCCGGGACGCCCGGCTGCGGCTGCTCGCCGACGACCTCGTCACCCAGCGCGGCGCGCTGGCCGCCGAGATCGCGGACGAGACGGCGGTGCGCACCCGGCGCGCCGAGGTCGAGGCCGCGCTGCTCGCCGCCCGGGAACTGGAGTCGGCTCGGGAGGTCGAGGCGGCGGCAGCCGCGGCCCGAGTCAGCGATGCTCAGGACACTTGGTACCGGTTGGCGGCGCTGGCCGAGCGGTTGAGCGGTACGGCGTCGCTGGCCCGGGAGCGGGCTCGCCATCTGGCTACCCCGCCGCCGGCGGGACCGCCGGGGCGCGACCCCGACGCACTGGAGCGGGAAGCCGCCGCGGCGCGGGAGCAGGAGGCGGCTTTGGCCAGCGCGCTGGCCACCGACCGCGCGGAGCTAGCCGCAGCCGGACGAAGCCGCGCCGAGGTGGAGCACCAGCTGGCCGAGGCGGAGCGGGCGCTGCTCGCCGCGGTGCGCGCCACCGCGGACCGCCGCGAGGGGCTCGCTCGACTCAGCGGCCAGATCGGGGGGTTACGCAGCCGCGCCGGGGCGGCCCAAGCCGAGATCGGCCGGCTCACCGACACTCTTGACCGGGCTCGCGACCGGGCCAAAGCTGCCCGCGCCGAGCTGACCCGGCTGCAGGGGCAGGCCGCCGTGTTGGAGCGGGGGGAGGTGGGGCTGGACCAGCGCCACGAGACAGCGCTGACGACCTTGGCGGGCGGGCAGCAGCGGCTCGACGCTCTGGCGACCCAGGAGCGCGACGCCGACCGGGACCGCTCCACTTGGGCGGCTCGGCACGAGGCGCTCGCGGTCGGGCTGGCCGGCCGGGACGGCAGCAGCGTGCTGCTAGCCGACCCCGCGCCGGTACCAGGGGTGCTCGGTTCCGTGGCCGCTTTGCTACGGGTGCACCTCGGCTGCGAGACCGCGGTGGCCGCAGCGCTCGGTGCCACCGCCGACGCCGTGGCCGTCACCTCGCCCGCGGACGCGGCGGCGGCCCTGCGGGTGCTCCGGGTTGGAGAGGATGGCCGGGCCGGCCTGCTGATCGCCGGCGGTCGCGCCGACGACGATCGCGACCCACCGGCGATCTCACCGCCGGATCCGGGGGACGCGCCGCCGCCGGCGGGTGCCCGCTGGCTTACCGAGGTCATCGCGGCGCCGGAGGCGTTGGCGCCCGTCGTACGTCGGCTGCTGCACCGGGTCGCCATGGTGGCGACACTGGACGAGGCCCTGGCCGTGGTGACGGCTGACCCGTCGGTGCGAGCGGTCACTGCCGAAGGTGACCTGCTCGGCGCCAACTGGGCCGTCGGTGGGTCGCGCTCGGCGCCCAGTCTGTTGGAAGTGCAGGCTGCCGTCGATGAGGCCGAGCGCCGACGCGACGAGGCCAGGCATCGGGGCGAGCGGCTGCGCTTCGCCATCGTTGGGGCGCGCGAGGAGCTGGCCGCGGCTGCCGCCGAGGCCGACGCCGCGCTGGCCGCGCTGCACGACTCCGACGCCCGCATGTCGGCCTTGACCGAGCAGCTGGCCCTGCTGTCCTCGACCGCCCGAGCGGCCGACGATGAGGCCGAACGGGTCGCCACGGCGCGGGTTCGGGCCGAGCAGGCGCGCACCCGGGATCTTGCCGGCCTGGCTGAGCTTGAGGACCGGTTGCGGACGGCGCAGCAGGCACCAGCGCAAGGCGAACCCTCGACCGCGGAGCGGGACCGGTTGGCACTCGCCGCTGCGGCGGTCCGGGAGGCGGAAGTCCTGGCCAGGTTGGCGGTGCGAACCCAGGAAGAGCGCGCTCGCGGGCTCGCCGGCCGGGCGGAGTCGCTGACTCGGGCGGCGGCCGCGGAACGCACCGCTAGGGCGCGGCTTGCGGCTCGGTTGGCCGCGCGGGCCGAAGGTGCGGTCCGCGCGGACGAGGTCAGCGAGGTCGCCACGGCCGCGGTGGAGCGAGCGCACGCCTCGGTGGCGCTTGCGGCGGCCGAGCGGTCGGCGGCCCACGACGTCCGCCAGGCCCTGGAGACCGAGCTGCAGTCCGTGCGGTCCCGGGTCCGCGAGCTCGCCGGTGAGCTCGAACGGCTGACCGACGTGGTTCATCGCGATGAGGTGGCGCGAGCTGAGCAGCGGCTGCGGATTGAAGCGCTCGGCGCCCGCGCAGCCGAGGAGTTCGGCGTACCGGTCGACACCCTGGTCGCCGAGTACGGCCCTGACGTCGCCGTGCCACCGTCCGCCGATGCCGCCGCCGCCGCCGACGCCGACGCCCCCGCCGCCGCCGCCCCCGCGCCGTACGTCCGGGAAGAGCAAGAGAAGCGCGCCTGCGCCGCCGAGCGCGCGCTGGCCCAGCTGGGCCGGGTCAACCCGCTGGCGCTGGAAGAGTTCGCGGCGCTGGAGGAGCGGCACGCCTTCCTATCCACGCAACTGACCGACCTGCAGGCCACCCGACGCGACCTGCTGACAGTGGTGCGTGACGTCGACGAACGGATCACCGAGGTGTTTGCGGCGGCGTACGCCGATACTGCCCGGGAGTTCGAGACGGTGTTTGCCACCCTGTTCCCCGGCGGGGAGGGCCGGCTGTCGCTGACCGACCCAACGGACTTGCTGACCACGGGGATCGAAGTCGAGGCCCGACCGCCGGGCAAGAAGGTCAAGCGGCTGTCGTTGCTATCCGGCGGCGAGCGGTCGCTGACCGCGATCGCCTTGCTGGTGGCGATCTTCCGGGCCCGGCCGTCCCCGTTCTACGTGCTCGACGAGGTGGAGGCCGCGCTCGACGACGTGAACCTGTCCCGGCTGCTGGAGCTGATCTCCTCGCTGCGGGCCACGTCACAGCTGATCGTCGTGACCCACCAGAAGCGGACGATGGAGATCGCCGACGCGCTGTATGGCGTGAGCATGCGCGGCGACGGCATCACGGGAGTGATCAGCCAGCGGCTGCGGGAGCGCGAGTCCGCCTGATCTCAGGTCAGACGCACTGCGCGATATAAGAGGTCTGGCAGGGTCACGGGCCAGTCACGTACGGAGATCGCCCGCCCGGCCACTGACCCCGCCGCAGTCGTCCCCCCCGTGCCACGTGTCCGCATCGGAGACGTCGGCGGAGTGTGTTCCCCTCGCCCTGGGCCCTTGCTGCTAGCGGAGCTACGCTGGCGGCGCGCCGCAGCGGCGCCTCCCGCGTCGCCGCAGCGACGCCCCACCGTATCGAACGGGTGCGGCTCTTCTGGAGGGTGCCTCGCGCCGCATGCGGGATGACGTGGCCGGCGTAGCGGGACTGGTGGACGGGTGGCGTTCCTGGACGACGTGGTAGCAGGAAGAGCACCACCACCCGGCCATCGGGATCAGATCGTTGAGGACGACCTGTGCCGTGACGGACTGCTTGATCCGCCGGACGGCGATTGCTAATGCCTTGCAGGTTGCGCTCGGAGCGTTCCTCGATGTAGCCGTGCCTGCAACGCGGCGCGACGGCCACCGCCGACACCGGCGGCGGCCGTCGTTCGGTCATTCGGCCATGGAACGTCAACAAGCGCTAGCGAGGTCACCGTAGTAGGGGGCGAGTTCGCTATACCACGTGCCGACGTAGACGTAGCCGATGCGCTGTTGCTTAAGTCGGTTGCAGGCAGACGTGGGTTGTGGAGTGCCGGTTGTGCTCGGTGCGTCATACACCAGGGCAGCGAAGTCGCTGGCTGGGTAACGCTGCTCCCAGCTCGCTGGTTGCCACGCCGTGTAGGGGTTCGTCCCGGGAGTGTCATAGGAGCCTTCAAAGGTCACGACGATGTCGGCGTTCTTGGCCGTGCTCGCGCGGAGCATCCAGTCCGAACTCGGATTGGCCCCGAAGTTGAAGACCACCTCGTCGTTGCCACCCTTGCGGGTGTGCGCATACGCGGCCAATGCCTGGTAGAAGGTCTGATTGCTCACTGCCGTCTCGGGCACGGCGTCGGACACCCCGTCGAAGAAGATGCCTGCGATCTGGCCAGGGTAGAACGCGTACCAGTTGTCGATCTGCCGCTTGATGTCGGGAATGCTGGCTGGACCGCCGCGGCCGTAGTCTGTCCACACATAACCGATCACCGACGCGCGGCCGTAGCGGTAGCAGTTCTTGATGACTGTCGCCCAGTTCGGTAGGGGCGCGGTTCCGGGGCCATGGTACGGGTCGGCGATGATCCATGAGCCATCGCCTGACCCGTTGGCTTGGGAGCACGCTCGGGACCAATTCGTGGGGTCGGCGTTGTCGTACAGCGGGACGAGGAGATTGGCGTGCCTGCGGGTCTGCGCTTGGGCAGCACCAGGAACACCGACCATCGCGAAGACGGCGCCGACCACCACCAAACTACAGAGCACTATCAGCCGACGCAGCGTACTTCTCACTTGCTACTCCTCCGTTAAGGCTTGTCCCGGCCTGGTTGGACTCGAGGTGGTGGTCCCCGGGTGGTCCCCCGCCCGATGACTTCCGCGCGCTAAATGGCAGGCAAACGCCAGGTCGACCAGATCGCCGGCCGCGACAGGCTGCCGGCGATAGTCCGGGCGGCTTTGTCTCCCGCAAAGGTGTCAGGCCTTGCCAGTACTCGCGACCTGTCCCGGTGACCGATTCGATGGAACCATTGGTCCGATGGAACCATGTCCAATGGACGAATGACTGCTCCGCGCACCGGGTCCACACGATTGGGTGAAATCCGTTGGCCCGGCGCCGGACGTTCCGGTCGGGTCGATTATCGGTCGGGCGACCCGGGCTGTCGCCAGCGGCTGCGGGAGCGCGAGTCCGCCGGAGTCGCCAGCGGTCAGCCGCAGCGCCAGACCATCCAGGCGGCGGTCGGGTCGAAGGGCCCGGGCGGCACCCAGAAGTACAACCGGCACTCGTCGCCCCACACCATGCCGGCGACGTCGTCGCTGTCGAGCTGCAGCAGCAGCCGCCAGTCCCGCGTCGGGTCGGGTGCCGGTCCCAGCCGGAGGTCAGCTCCGGCGGCCCCGCCGGCCCCGGCGGCCCCGGCTCCGGTGTAGACGCCGCTCGCGGCCAGTCGGCACACCCGCTGCATCGAGTCGTGGCCGTCCTGCGCCCAACCGAGCAGCCGGTGCCGCAGCCGCGGACGGTCGGCATCAAACCGGGCCAGCACGTCCGCGACCGCCGGCTCGGCGGCCAGCAGCGCCCGCATCGGCTCGCTCCACCGGTCGGGCAGCGTCAGGACCGGCTGCGGCCGCAGCCCCCGCTCGGTGAAGACCTCGGCACCGGTAGGTGCGGCCCGCACCCGGGCCCCGGCCGGGTCCACCAGCAGAACTCGCCAGCTGAGCCGGTCGTCCGGGTCGAAGCCCCAGGCATCCTCCGCCCCGCCGTAGAAGAACAGCAGCAGTCCACTCGGCGGCAGAGCACCTTCAACGTCGTACGGCGCGACTTCCTCCAGCCGCACCTGGGCCAGGAAGCTTAGCGGCGCACCATCGCGGTGCGGCCAGCGCAACTGCGGGGGAAGCAGCGGGTTGCCACCGATCCGCGAGCTCGCCGGGTCTAGGTCGGCGTCGACGTCGGCGGGCACCACGTCGATCGTCGGCCGCACCAGCGCGAGCAGCCGGGTGGCAACCGGCGGTGGCAGCAGTTCATCGGTCAGTCGGCGTAGCCGCAGCGTGTCTGGCCAGGAGTCTGCAGCCGGTGTGGCGGCGTGGGCCGTTGCTGGCGCCGGCGGTTCGGGTGCTGGCGTCGCCAGCGGCGGCGTGACCGGGGGTGGCGGCGCGACCGGCGGCCCCGCTGGCGGCTGCGGCGGTGGCGACGATGGCGACGCTGGCATCGGCTCGGGAGGTTCGACTGGCGGCGAGCTGATGGCTGACGCGGCAACCTCGACCGACTGCGGAGCCGGGCGGTGGTGGGGCGACCCGCCACCGCGCGCGCGCCGGCGGCGGAACAGCCGCTGGAAGAACTCGCGCAGACGCATCGCCGGCCATCGTGCCGCAGTCGTCGTCCACGCCGGTTGCCAGGTCTGCGGCGGCCTGCGACCGGCCGCTCAAACCGTGGTGGCTCGGCTGATCCGGCGGTGAATGAAGGCTCGCTCGGCGGTGTCAGCTCAGGCCGGCCGAGTAGGCCGGTCACTGCTAACACCGGTTCTGAGAGACTGCGGCGGTGGATCTCGTCGTACTAATTCTCGTCATCGCGGTGCTTGCGGTGGTCACAACCGTCGGCCTGCTGGCTCGACCGGCCCGCCGGCGGCTGCCGGGCCGACAGCCGGCTCCGGGGGTCGACTACGCGCCCGGCGTGGGGGACGACGCCGAGCTACCGCGGGATACCGAAAAACGCACAGTGGCCACCGTCGACCTGCCCGGCGCCGACAGCGCGATCGGCATCGAGGAACCGCCGGGCATTGTCGACGAGAGCTTTCCGCCCGGAGTGGAGGCGACGCCGGAGTTGCTGTTGGAGACCCCGGCACCGACCGCCGGCCGGCTGGTCCGGCTGCGCACCCGGCTGGCGCGCTCGCAGTCGACGCTGGGCCGCGGGCTGTTCGCCCTGCTCTCCCGGGACGTCCTGGACGAGGACACGTGGGAGGAGGTCGAGGACACCCTGCTGCAGGCCGACGTCGGGGTGCGCTCCACCCAGGAGATCGTGGGCAATCTGCGCACCCGAGTGAAGGTGCTGGGCACCCGGACGCCGGCCGAGCTGCGGCATCTGCTGCGCGAAGAGCTGGTGCGTGCCCTAGGGGACTACGACCGGTCGATGCACACGCTGCCGCACGCCGACCGGCCTGCGGTTGTGCTGGTGGTGGGGGTCAACGGCACGGGCAAGACCACGACCTGCGGCAAGCTGGCCCGGGTGCTGGTGGCGGACGGCCGCACCGTCGTACTCGGCGCCGCGGACACCTTCCGTGCGGCCGCCGTCGACCAGCTGGCCACCTGGGGATCTCGAGTGGGTGCCGAGACGGTCCGCGGTCCGGAGGGCGGTGACCCGGCCGCCGTCGCCTTCGACGCGGTCCGGGAAGGGATCGAACGCCGGGTCGACACCGTCGTCATCGACACCGCCGGCCGGCTGCACACCAAGGCCGGGTTGATGGATGAGCTGACCAAGGTCAAGAGGGTGGTGGAGAAGTACGGCGCGGTGGACGAGACGCTGCTCGTGCTCGACGCCACCACCGGGCAGAACGGCGTCACCCAGGCCCGGGTCTTCACCGAAGCGGTCGACGTGACTGGGATCGTGCTGACCAAGCTCGACGGTACGGCGAAAGGCGGCATCGTCATCGCTGTCCAGCGCGAGATGGGCATCCCAGTCAAGTTGGTCGGGCTCGGCGAGGGTTCCGACGACCTGGCGCCGTTCGAACCGGAGGCGTTCGCCGACGCGCTGCTCGGCGACGAGGCCGCCCTGTAAGACCTGGCCTCAGAACCCCACCGCTGCTTAAGGACTCGCGCGACATTTAGACCCGTCATCTCGGGCGTGTCACGTCTGGGTTGTCCGCGGCCGTGATCGTGTAGTTCCAATCCCCGTGAAAGTCATGG
>Ga0208079_1000542_pt1 | contig 20493 bp, 17 predicted proteins | sample NGESurdeep092012_5_FD_184474 | JGI IMG/M metagenome (GOLD analysis project Ga0208079, IMG submission 184474) | Arctic peat soil microbial communities from Barrow, Alaska - NGEE Surface sample 210-2 deep-092012 (SPAdes) | ecosystem: Environmental > Terrestrial > Soil > Wetlands > Peat ... | reverse complement strand
GCCATTGCCGGCGGCGAACTCGATTCTATACCCCGGCACCCCGCACCGTCAACGGATCTGCTGGGGCGTCTCGAACTTGGCACCGGCGGCCGTCATGGCGGCGATCAGCGGCGCGGTGGTCGCGCCCACCCGATAGAGCGTAGGCAAGTCCTGGCCCAAGACAATGGCCATGTTCTTGACGTCGAAGCTGGACATGATGTTGTACTTATCACTCGGATAGGGGGTAAACTGCCACCGCAACCCCAGGTTCACCTTCAGGCGGCTGGTTACGCGGTAGTTGTCCTGGATATACGCCGTATCCTCATTCTGGCGGATATAGTACATCCCCTTGGCCACTCGGACATCGTAAGTGGCATACCCCAGGTACGCCGCCGCCGCGACGTTGCCTGTGTTCCCCAAGGCTACCCGGTTCGTAGCGGTGCTATGAGCGGGGTCGTACAGTTGCGTCGTATTGGCCTGGAAGGTCTCGGCGCCGGCGGTCCGCTGTTGCTGCGGCATCCAGTTGTTACGGTCGGCACGCAGGTGGATGCCGAACTGGATTTCATGTTTCCCCTTGACCTTTGTGGCGTTGTCTTCCAGAATGAAATAGTTAAAATACCGCAGGTTCCAGTTTACCGGCTGGATGTAGTTGGATGAGCCGGTGCCCACTCCGATGTTGTTGATCACCGGGAAGCCGGGCTGGCCGTTTGGGTTGGGCAGACCCAATTGGGCGGCGTAATTTACGGAGGGATCGCCGGAGAAACTGGTCGAAACACTACGGCTGCCGCTGAACAGGAACTCGTTGAAGAAGCTCGGTGAGATGGTACGGTTCCAGTCCAGAGACAGGCTTTCGTTCGGTAATGTGTCGGTACGGGAATTGCCGAATCCGCCGGCGAAGGGGACGCCGCCCGCATTGGGGCGGTAAGTGCTGCCATTGGCCTTGGTGATGCGGCCATACACCAGATCTTTTTGTGAAATGCGCTGATCGAAGCGCATGCAGTAGGTGTACTGATTCTGGATGTTGGGGTTGGGAGCACTATCGTTGTTGCCCAGCACCGGATTCACGCCGGGGATATTCGGTTCAGGCAACAAGCTGTAGAGGTATTTCATGAGCGGGCTGATCCGCGCGGGATCGATGTTGTTGATCTTGCCGTTGTACATGAAGGGCGTGCGCGCATAGTTGTTCGCCGCGGATTGGGTGGTGAGCGGATCGTAGATGGTCTGTAACGTCCCCGCCGAACTCACCAGGTTCGAGAAATCCCCGTTCTTCATGGCATCGGTGGGAACCCGATAGTTGCCGAAGGACCCGGTGCGCTGCTTGTACCCTTCATAAGAAAAGAACCAGAAGCTCCGGTTCTTGCCGTTGTATAGCTTCGGGATATACACCGGTCCGCCTGCCGTCCCACCGAACTCGTTGCGGATCAGCTTCGCCGCGGTATTAGTGAAGTTGTCACCGGCTCGCGCCACGCCGTAGGCGTTGTCACGGTTGGTTTCGAACAGCGAGCCGTGTATTGCGTTCGAACCGCTCTTGGTGACCAGGATCACTCTCGTCGGCCGCGAAAACTTGGCGGAACTCGCGTTGACCTCCCCGTGGAATTCCTCGATGCTGTCCAGGCCGGGCGGGCGGCTTATGGTGCCACTGCCGTAGGAGCGCATCACCCGCGGGCAGGCGCTGCGCATGTACACGGCGGGTCCGGCGTGGCTACAGTTCTCCGAGGAGACGCGAGGATCGCTGGAAGCGGGCAAACTGGCCGACGCGGTGGTTATCGACCGGAATTTCCTGACGTGTCCGGAAGACGAGATCCGCGCGATCGAGCCGCTGATGACGATTGTCGGCGGCTCGATTGTTTACGACAGGCGTTAGCCCGTTGCGGGCTGCGGCGCCCGCCGGGGTTCCGCGTAGTTGGCCGCGAGACCGAGCGCGAGAACCCATTGTCAACCGTCTCAAAAACCGTTTCGAGCACAGGCACTCTACTCCCAGCATTGCGGAACCCAGGACAAACCGATAGGCTGGAATGCGGTACTCTCAAATACCACGGCTGGCAGCGGGTGAGTAAATGAAGGCCAAACCGGGCAAGGAAGCGCCAGGAAACAACTACATCGTGATCGTCTTCGATAGCTGCCGCTACGATTCCTTCGTCGCCGCCCAACCGAAGAACATCTCCAAACTAGGCGAAGTCGAGGCGCGCTGGTCTTACGCTTCCTGGACCGCGCCTTCGCACTACAACCTGCTTTCCGGCCTGATGCCGCACACCAGCCCCAAACGGGTCTTCGCCTCCCAGTACTACAAGAACGACTTTCAGAAATACGCCGAGCGCCTCGGCATCCAAGGCGTCGGCTTCCGCTCCCTCATCCCCAAACTCTACTTCCCGGCTTTCCTGCAAGAGAGTCTCCACTACCGCACCCACGCCATGGTTTCGCTGCCTGTGCTCAATCCGCGGACCATCCTTAACAATGGCTTCGATACCTACCGCCTCATGGAGAAGCACAACGACATGCGCGCCATGGTCAGGGAAATGCGCTTCCCCGGGGACCGCCCGTCGTTCTACCTGCTCAACGTCGGCGAGACCCACTACCCTTACGCGCTGCCGGATGAACCGCCCGAAGAGTGGCCGCGCATCTCTGGCGTTCACGGCGTCTTCCAGCACCTCGACGATCAAATCGTCGGCGGCAAACTCGCCAAAGGCGAAGACAAATTCTTCAACAAGGCGAAAATGAAAATGCTGCGCGACCGCCAGATCAAAGCCGTAAAATATCTCGACGCCGTGGTCGAGGAACTCTTCGATGTCGTTCCCCGCAATACCTACATCACCATCACATCCGATCACGGCGAGCTCTTCGGCGAGAGCGGTTTCTTCGGCCACGGTCCCATCATGCACAAGAAGGTATTTGAAGTGCCGTTCGTCGAGGGTAAGCTGCGATGAGCCTGCCCTTCATTCCACACCTGGCATATATCGGTCCGGGCGCCGGCTTCGCCTTCCTCGGCAGCTTTCTCACCCTGCTTGGCGGACTCTTCCTCGGCCTCATCTCCGTGCTCCTGTGGCCGTTCCGTATCGCCTGGGGCGCGCTGACCGGCCGCCAGGGATACAAGCACGCCAAAATCCAGAAGCTGATCTTCCTCGGCCTCGATGGCCTCGACCCCTCTCTCGCCGAACGCTACATGGCCGAAGGCAAACTCCCCAATCTCAGCCGCCTTCGGGAAATGGGTGGTTTCCATCGCCTGCGCACCACCTTCCCCGCGCTCTCTCCGGTCGCCTGGAGCACCTTCGCCACCGGCGTCAATCCAGCCCGCCACAGCATGTTCGATTTTCTGAATCGCAATTTGCGCTCTTACATGCCGGAGCTCTCTTCCTCGCGCGTCCGCGATCCCGAGCGCGTCCTCAGCATCGGCAAATACCGCATTCCGCTGAGCCGCCCGGTCGTCGAAATGCGCCGCAAGAGCCGCACCTTCTGGCAGATCCTGGGCCAGCACCAGATCGCCTCCACCATCCTGCGCGTGCCCATCACCTTCCCGCCGGAAAACTTCAACGGCCGCATGCTCTCCGCCATGTGTACGCCAGACCTGCTCGGCACGCAGGGCACGTTCGCGCTCTACACCACGCGCACTACCAGTGAATCCATGGAAAGCGGGAATCGATTCCCCCTCGATCCGCGGAACGGCTTCTATCACGGTGAAATCGCCGGCCCCGAGAACCACATGGAGACCGGCGCCGGCCAGATGACAATCCCCTTCACCCTGCGGAAATCCGGCCCCGCTTCCGCCACTCTCTCGATTGCCGGCGAACGCTATGAACTCTCTCTTGGCGAGTACACGCCCTGGGTCACCCTCACCTTCAAAGCCTCCTTCGGCATCGCTGTCACCGGCATCGTGCGCTTCCTGCTCACGGAAATCGAGCCCCAGCTTTCGCTCTATCACACGCCCATCAACATCAACCCCGAAGATCCCGCGCTCCCCATCTCCCACCCCAGCTACTACGCAACCTATCTCGCCAAATTGCTCGGCGCATATTCCACCCTTGGCATGGCCGAAGACACTTGGGCGCTCAACGAACACGCCATCGATAACGCCGCCTTTCTGAAGCAGGCCTACCTCACCTACGAAGAGCGCGAGGCCCAGTTCTTGAGCGCGCTCGATCGCACCCGCCGCGGAGTCGTGGCCTGCGTCTTCGATACCACCGATCGCGTGCAGCACATGTTCTTCGCCCAAAAAGATGGCGGCGGTCCCTACAGCCGCGTGATCGAAGAACTTTACATGCGCGCCGATACCCTCGTCGGCAAGACCCTCGCGCACGTCGATGAGGAAACCGTCCTCTTCGTCCTCAGCGATCATGGCTTCGCCAGCTTTGAACGCGGTGCGGACCTCAACGCCTGGCTGCTCCAAAACGGCTATCTCGCCCTCCAACCCGGCGCCACCGGCGAGGGAAAATATCTCCAGGAAATCGATTGGTCGCGCACCCGCGCCTACACCTTCGGGCTCGCCGGCATCTATGTCAATGAGAAAGGCCGCGAGGCGCAAGGCATCGTCGAACCCGGCGCCGGGGCCGCCGCCCTCAAGCGCGAGATCGCCGGCAAACTTTCCGGCCTCCGCGACGAAGCCCGCGACCGCGTCGCCATCCGCAAAGCCTGGCCGTCCGAGTCCCTCTATACGGGCCCCTATCTCGACGCCGCGCCCGATCTCATCGTCGGCTATGCCGACGGCTACCGAGCCAGTTGGGATGCGGCCGTGGGCAAAGTCACGGCCCGCGTGTTCAGCGACAATCTCAAAGCCTGGAGCGGCGATCACTGCGTCGATCCCACCCTCGTCCCTGGCGTGCTCTTCTCCAACCGCGCCATACTCGTCCAAGACCCCGGGATCGAGGACATGGCCCGCACCGCCCTCGATCTCTTCGGCATTGCTCCGCCGCCGCACATGGAAGGCAAGGCCCTGTTCCAGCCCGGCGCGCCCAGCGTGGAGCGCGAGGTCGCTGCGTGAAGTTCGCATGCGGAAGGACGGGGACGAGTTTGCAATCGGCTTGTCTTCGAGCGATGCCGCGGGCACTGCGCCGAGGGCCGTCTGCCAGCTTGCGAGATAGCCGCGGCCGAAGCCGACGAACAGGTCCGGGGAGCGTCTACTGAGGAATCGCCATGGATCTTTTCAACGCCATCTTCGATTCCTCACTGCTCTTCTTTTTCACTGCCTTCTCCTGGGCGCCCCCGGTCGTGGGACTAAGCGTGCTGGCCGCAGCCACCGGCGGCGCCATTCTCTGGGTCTGGGGCAAGACCAGCGACCAGGCACGCATGAAGAAGGTGAAGAACGGCGTCTGGGCCGCCCTCTTCGAGCTGCGCGTCTATGTGGATGAGCCCCGCGTCACCTGGCGTGCGCAGAAAGCGCTTTTCACCGCGAATTTCCGCTATATGGCCCTGGCCCTGCGCCCCGCGCTGTGGATGCTCGTACCCATGGCGCTATTGCTGGTGCACTTGAACGCGTTCTATGGCCGCGCGCCCTTGGCCGTCGACCGCGATGCCATCGTCACCGTGGGCATGAGTTCCACCTGGGATCCCAATTCCCCGGCCCCGCAACTGCTCGCGCCCCCGCAAGTCCTCGTCACCAGTTTCCCGGTGCGTTGTCTCGACACCCGCGAAATCAGTTGGCGTATCCGCCCCGTGAGCGCGGTCTCCGGCCAACTCACTTTTCTTGTGGATGGCCAGCGTGTTCGGAAGCCGATCGAAGCCGGTTCCCGCCAGCGCTTCATTCCCGGACGCAGCGTAAACTCAGCCCTCCAGTCACTGTGGATGCCCGCCGAAGGCCGCATTGCTTCGAACACCGTCCAATGGATCGAGATCCGCTATCCGGTGGCTTACCTGTCCGTTCTGGGGGTGCAGTGGAACTGGCTGCTCTGGTTCTTCGCCGTCTCCATGGTAGCGGCGCTTTTGCTCAAGAAACGTTTGGGTGTAGTAATCTAAGGAGACTTCTGATGTTGGGACCGTCTGTCAAATTGAATCAGGCCCTGTGGGCCAAAGTGAAAAAGTGCGCCGATGCCCGCGGCTACAGTTCGCCGCGGGAATTCGTCGAGCACGTTCTCGAAAAGGAACTCGCCAAAGTCGAGGCTTCTCCATCCGACGAAGAGATCGCAAAGAAGCTACAGGGACTAGGCTATTTAGACTAAAATGAGGTTAACGTGGCCACAACCAAAATTGAACTCGACAAAGCACTTTGGGCCCAAGTACAAGAGCACGCCGCCTCGGCCGGCTACAGCTCCCCCGAAGAATTCCTCCAGCACCTGATCGAAAAGGAACTGGCGAAATCGGCGGAGCCGGTCTCTAATGAGTCTGCCGCCCGCAAGATCCGTGGCATCGGCTATATCGACCCAGGCCTCGATATCTGAAGTTAAGGGCCTATCAGGAAATAGCGACTTCAAGCTCTGAAAGGCGCTCCCTCACGGTTGCGGCTCTGAAAGTACATCGGAGCCATTATTTACTGAACGTCCAGCACCGTTGGGTACCGCCTTGCATCAGCCGGCTGTACTTTTGGGAAGCCGCCATCGTCTGGCGGCCTTCGAAAACATCGTGGCAGACCGGCTTTTCCACGTACACGTGTTTCCCTGCATGGCACGCCCAGATGGCGGCCAGCGCGTGCCAGTGATCGCATGTGGCGATGGTCACCGCGTCGATACTCTTGTCATCAAGCACTCGCCACAGGTCGTGCTCGAAGGCCGGCGTCTCCCGGTGATCTGTTTGAACTGCGCGCCGCGCTTCTGTAATTGGGTGTCGTCGGAATCGCAAAAAGTGTCGACATCCACCCCCTGGAACCTGAGCGGCCGATTTCAGGTGATCGCCGCCGCGCCCGCCCACCCCCAGCCTTCGCCGCGAGTGACATCTGTGCGCGACCATATGCCGCACGCACCTCGGCCGGCGGCAGCACCTGGCCCAGCGGGTTCACGGCATTGATCGCCCAGACCGGCCGGGGAGCCAGAGAATTTGCCAGATCCGGCAGGTCGTAAAACTTGAGGGCGGACGGCACGATCTGCTCGAACACCTGCCGGTGGATGCGATGCGTGACTACGGCGTCGTAGCCCACCAGCATCTCTTCGAGCACCAGTTTCTTGATGCGCGGATCGAGAGCCGCGGCGTGCAGCATGGCCACGGCACCCGCGCCTCTTCCGATACCGGAGATATTTGAAGAATCGACCTGGCTGCGCGCGGAGAGCAGATCGATCCCGCGAGCGATATCCGCGGCTCGCATGCCCACGAGCGTCTTCCCCAGCAGAATGGCGGTCTCCGCGTCGTCGTGGTCGGCAAAATAGGCAAAGAAGTGGTTGTGCGTATCCAGAGCCGGGCGCGTTTCGCCCAGGCCACGTGCGTCAATCGCCATCACGATGTTGCCCTTGCGCACCAGCAACTCGGCCGCCTCGCGAGACGCTTGTTTGCCTTCGCCATCCGCGCAGATGATGTCCGGTTCCGCTTCGCTGGCAACCTTTGCCCGCGGTGTGCGGATCCCATTGGCCCGGCAAGCGCTCCCAGCGTTTGCAGGGAGCCATCAACCAGAACGTAGGGGCTGTAGACATCGATCAGCCCGCTGGCCAGGTACGGTTTCGCATTTTTCATAGTTCGGATCGTATTTTTTGGATACCGGGGGCATCGTGCTCTATGCTTTCCCGCAACAGGTCGTCGATCTGGTAGTGGAGCAAGTGGAGCTGACTGCCCACAACTGAAGCAGGCTTCCCAGGAGGCCGGACTCCGTCCCCCTGGGGCTCAGCGGTCTGAAGAGCAGGACGCCGATTCCGAACGGCTGGCGGGCTGCGCGGATCCTGGACCTGAAGATAGCTTCGCGATGGCCGATGTCTACCGGGGCGATATGGACAATCACGGCGATGGTGACAGCGTGAACCGGAGCTATCCAGTACCTTCAGATTCCTTGACGGCGGAAAAGCCCCGGGTTCGCAAGCCTCACACGAAGGCAACTGTCGGCGAGATGCACTGCTCGGAGTACGTGAGGTATCCACCTGCCTCGCTGGAGATCGCGTACTGCACCCCCGGTGGTATCAGGACCAGATCCCCAGTACGCACCTCGACACGAGGTATCGAGGACGGATTCTCGGAACTATCGCACATTGCCAAGCCACCGTCGCCACTAGAGATTCTGAGGAGCACGAGACGGTCGTCTTCTCGTTGGAGGTCCGTCTCTTGCTTCGGAGCTATGACGTAGCGCGCCGCTCTGAGGAACGAATCGCACAGGACCGTCCGCTCGCCCCCTTGTATGGCATCCGGCACAATAGTTTCCATGTTTCTGTGCTCAAGTCCTCTCACGGCTCGATTCGTCAGCGGCATTTCGATCGCGCGTAGCGCCTCCTCGGAATGGAGCCGATCGAACGAAGCAGGAATGGCTCTACCGATGTTCTGGTCATGCAACCTCTGGACCATATCGGTTGATACCGTTGCATACTCTTCGAGGACGCAACCAATGACAGTGTGCACTGTTCCTAACTCGGATATCACAAGGACGTCGCCCGAAGCCGGCACAAACTTGTACCTGTCATAATCGGCATTCTCTTTGCCCGCAAGCCAATCTTGAAAGGATTCCTTCTTATATATCCGTTTCCACTGCTCGAAGTCGCACAAGAACACGTATCCTCCCGGCTTTACCTGGAGAATATGAAATACTTCTAGCTTATGCTCGATGTGTCTTTGAAAACTAAACCCCTGCCGTTCATTCTGGATAAATATCGAGTAACCGACAGGCGTTGCGGCCTTGATCGCGTACGACTTATACTTCAGAATGAATCCCAGTTCCATCTGGAACCTCGTGATCTGTCTGGCTTCCGCCCCGGACAACTGATTCCGCAGGATTGATCGCAAAAGTAGCTTTAGGAGCATCTCCAGCCGTTCGGCCTGGTCGATCGGCAAATCCCTGCGGAGGTGCTCTTTGAACACGGGCAGACCTCGCAATCCGCATTCGATCAGCCTCCGTACGATATCGCTTTCATTTGTTTCAGAGTGGGCCGCATAGGCATCGAGATCCCGTGATAGCTCACTGTATTTGGTGGTCATCTTATCTCTCTATACTCTTCCCGCCGAGAGGCCTATCATGGAAAATGATCCATGGAGTTTCAAATCAAGAAGGCTTCGGAAGTTCCACGGGCCCCCGGCTGAACGAGCGGGAGCCAAAACTAATACGAAAGGTCCCTAGCGATGCCTGCGGAGCCGCCACGAAAGAAATCCAGTCGTTTTCAATAAGGCATCCGTCTCCGGACAAGCGCAGTTCGATCGAAACACCGCCCAGCAGAACAACATTGATCGCGGCGCCCCGATCGACCTGTCTTCGAACGGTGAAGTCATGTACACCAGTGAACTTGAGTTGATAGACCCGATCCCAGGTTCCCGAGAACATCGGGCAAACAAGTACCAGCGGTATCTGATGACAAACGGCCCGATTCTCGGTAATGCATTTTTCGAAGCCGAAATACAACGTTGTGCCGCCTGTGAAGCAAATTGGGCAGAGATTTGAATCCGATTCAAAATGATAGGGGGCAATCGTCATATACTCTGCAACGTCTCCCTCCATGTATTTGTAAACGTCTCCGCAATCTCGATGATAGTAGCACGCGTAGCGTTCTATTTGGCCAGTGGCCGCAAAATGTCGGCGATGATACAAAAACCCGTTACGATACAACGGGATGTCGGCATCGAAAGGAGCCAAGACAACGCCGAGATTCTTGCCGACAAATGGGTCCGCATCAATGTCGATAATCAGCGGCATTCCGCCCAATTCGACAGTGCTATAAGCGTGAATAGGTGGTCTGCGAACTTCATCTGTATAAAAGGACGGCCAGAACTGGCGACAGGAGATCTCGCTTGGAAAGCGGTAGGCCGCGAGAATGGCGGCGACATGCTTTTCGACACACGTGATGCACATGGCACCCAGACCATCATCGACGGGATAAGCCAGGGAATCCAATCCAGCGTTTTGAGATATCAGCTCGGCTTTGACTCGAATCAGGTCCTGAATAGCTGAGAGCAGCCTCTGCTCGACATGTGGCTGCAGGTCGAGGGAGTGCGCACGCAATCGTTGAATGGCATCGCGTGCTGATGCGGAAGCATATGGTGAAATTAGTCCAGCAAGTTCTTCTTGTAGCATCACGGAGTCCTGAACTAGAGACACCCTCGACGAGACGGAAATGGATGGCCTGCCCCAGCAGTCCCGGAGCGTGTCGGGCGTCCTTGTAAAGCGAATCGCATGCAGCCTAAAGCCGCCTGGTCGCGTGGCAGTGATATCAAACTGTCCGGAATCATCAGCGTCCACAAGTATATCGAAATCCTCGGCGATTCCACCCAGTTCGGCAGAAGCGGGCCAGCGGGACGATCGGGGACCGCGCACAGATATCCAGAGATCGCCTCCGAATACTTCCTTAAATGTATGGAGAGACTCACCCTCCATTGGCAAAATAGCTGACACAATGTTTCCGGCGTGACCTCGTGGTCGAATTGGCGCGCAACCGGCGGGTGCGGCGGATCATCGGGCCGCGGATGTCGGAGGCGACCCAGGCGTGGCGCGCCCTAACAGCGAGGAGGATTCAGAGTCCAGGAACAACTGCGCGAGAGCGTGCGTTCTCAGAATCGACGCCGGACAGGTGGTGGAGATTGGGCCTTCGATGGTATCTCGCACGGCTTCGGCCTTGCGGAGTTCCGGAACGCAGCAGATGAGGTTTGTCATACCAACGATGGTGGGACAGGTCAGCGATAATGCATGCTCCGGCACGGCGGAGATGCCGTCGAAATGGCCTTCGCCAACCTGCTGTCGCCGGCAGGCATCGTCGAGATGGACAATCTTGACCGGCAGGGGGTCGGCGAAGTCCGCCACCGGCGGGTCGTTGAAGCCAATGTGTCCGTTCTCGCCGATTCCGATAAAGCCGGCGTCGATGGGCGCCTCGGCGAGCAGGGCGCCATAGCGGCGGCACTCAGCTTCCACATCCGGCGCGTCACCGTTAACATAGTGCATGGCGCGCAGCGGAACGCGGTCGGCCAGCCTCGTCTTCAGCCACAGCCGGAAACTCGCCGGATGCGTCATCGCCATGCCGGCGTACTCGTCCAGGTGGAACGCCTCGACGGCGCTCCAGCCGAGGTCTGGGGCCAGTACGAGTGCGTCAATAAAGTCGAGCTGGGAATTGCCGGTGCTCACCACTATGCGTGCGCGGCCGCGGGTGGCGATGGCACCGCGCAGGATCGCGGCCGCGGCCTCTGCCGCTACGCCGGATGCCTCGCGTTTGGATGAGAATACCTGCACCTGCATAACGCCGGCATGGAACGTCTTTATTAGGGATGACATGGGGTACCTCTCAAATGGATTCTGCATTTAGCCTTGTTCTTGGCCCGCCGTCCGCGTGGGGACGAGCAGACAGACAAACAGGGTGGCGGCGAGCGGAACGGTGCTGGCGGCCACCAGCACGGGCTGGAAGGAGTAGTGGTCGGCGGCCCAGCCGATCAGGTAGGTGGAAAGAATCGTGCCGAGGCCGGCGCCAGTGCCGCTCATACCGCTCACTGTGGCGACCTCAGAGGACGGATAGAGATCGGACGGCAACGTCAGTGCCATCGTGGACCATGCCGCATAGCTGAACGTGGAAATGGCGAAGAGCGCGATCAGTAGAGCGAAGTTGTTGAGAAACGCGGCCGGGATCAAGCACGCCATGCCGGCACCGCAAACCACGACCACGAATTTGCGCGCCCGCACGACGGGCCAGCCCCGGCGAATGAGGTAGCTCGAGAATCCACCTCCGGAGAAATTGCCGAGGTCGGCGGCAAGGAACGGAACCCAGAAGCCGACGAGTGCATTCTCCAGCCGGAATCCCTTCGAGACGAGGTAAATAGCGAACCAGTCGGCGACAAAGTACCAGACGGGATCGGTGAGCGCCCGGCCGAGTATGATGCCCCAGGTTTGGCGCATACCGAGCAGCGCGAGCCAGGAGTGGGATGATTCAGAACCACTCTTTCCCGCTTCTGCTCTGCCGCTGAGAATGTAGTTGCGTTCGTCTGAGCCGAGTCGGGGATGAGTCTCAGGCGGGTGATAGAATCGCCGCCAGACAAGCACCCAACTGAAACCGAGCATTCCCGTTACTACGAAAACCGGGCGCCAACTGCCGAAGCTGTGATAGAGCCCCACCACAAGGGCAGGCGCGACGGCGGCGCCGATGGCCGAACCGCTGTCGAACAGGGCCACAGCCCAGCCGCGTTCGGTCTTGGGAAACCATTCGGCGACAGCCTTTGTTGCGCCGGGCCAGTTGGCAGCCTCGCCTGCACCGAGCAGAAAGCGGAAAGCCATGAAACTCCTCAGGCCTTGCGCTGTCGCGGTCATGATGGCCGCTATCGAATACCAAGTGACCGAAAGCAGCAGGCCTCGGCGAGTGCCAAGCCAGTCGAGCAAGCGCCCCGCGACAGTCTGCATCACCGCGTAGGAGACGCGGAAGGAAATGATCAACAGCGCAAAATCCGAGTTCGTCCAGTGGTAGTCGGACTTCAACAAAGGGGCAAGCACACTGAGTGTCTGGCGGTCGATGTAATTGATGACCGTGGAGGCAAACAGCAAACCACCAATCCACCATCGCAGCCGGGGAATCGCCGGGCGGCCCCCACCCTGGTTCCGTTCGACCATTATTTCCATCCAAAAACGAGGAGGGAATGCGGGCTGAGGCCCAGCCCCGCGACTTCCCTCGACGGAAACCCGTTGCTGAATGTGATCCAGATCATGTCGATCCCAGCATCAGGCCAGGGCTACCCGGCCCCGAGGCCAGTCAGGACGCGTTCAGTCCAATCCGCGTCGGGCCGGACCTCGACGGAGTCCTCATAAAGCGCGCGCACAAGGCCGGGCGCGACGGGTTGACCGTTGGCATCTACGGGCCCGGCGAGGATGACACGGCGGGGCGCGACGAGGCGCGCGATGAAGGGCAGGTCGGTGCGGGTAAGCACGCCAGGCAGGAAGCTCGAGAAAGGCTCGGTGTAGCTATCGCCTGCGAGCAGGCTTGCCCAGGAGACGAGGCCGCGCGCGAGGTAGGCGACGGCGAGGCCGGAATCGAGCGCTGTGGCGCAGAGCGCGGGCAGGGTCATATGACCACTGGCGGCGAGCACGAGCGGACGCTCGCGGCCGACACGCTGGCGCACAGCCGAGGACATCGCGAGGATGTCGTCCACGCGCTGCGCGAGCAGGGGATGGCCGAGGATGAGCGAAGCCCAGGCGTAAGCTTCCTCGCTCGAGTGCGACGCGTTGTAGAAAGAGTTGCCGCGACCGAGTTCGGGCGTAAGGTCGCCGATACCGCGGACGTCAAAGGCGCAGACGAGGTGACCAGCGGCGGCAAGATTCTGGCAGAGATCACCCTCGCGCCAGTGGCGTGTGCGACCGGCAGGATCGAGCAGTAAAAGCGCGGAGCGGAGCGGAGTGACAGGCGACGGATTGAACACGTAGGCGGGCAGAACGACACCGGGAGCGGAGGCGACCTCACAGGTTTCAACCTCGCAGCCGAGCGCACGGTCGCGCGCCAGCACGATGAGCTTAGCCGACGGCGCGGAGCCGAGTCCCAACAGCGTACGCAGCGCGGCGGCGTCGAGGGGCGCGGGCGAAACGGGCGCTGCGGGCGGGAGAGCGGGCTGGACTCCCGCCACAAGCACTAAGTCGGGTTCGGGCTGGACCGGGGGCTCGGAGACCAAGCGAGTGGAGCTGTGGAGCCAACGCTCGAGGAAGCGGTAGCTCTGGAGGCGCAATTCCGGCGCGAGGGCATGCGGTAGGGCTGTGGCGCCCCACTCGAGGCGGTCGGCGGCGCCGTGAAGCGCGTAGACGCGGCGGAGCTTCTCAAACTCCTCGAGGCCACTTTGGAGATACGAGGGCGAGTAGGTACCGAACGAGTCGCGCTCACTCACCAATAGCAGCAGCGGCTTGGGGGCGAGCGGGTAGAGCAGGTCCCAACGGTCGAAGCCGAGCGGGCCGGAGCCGATGAGATTCTGCTCGGCGTCGTCGGTGGAGCCGGGCGGGTTGAAGCCGTCGCAGGCGAAGTTCTCGGTGTTGCCGCAGGAAACGACGGCGCAGGCCAGGCGCGAATCGACGGCGGCGAGGAACATGGTGAGCGTGGCACCGCCGGACTGGCCCATGGAAGCGATGCGCGTGCGGTCTACCATGGGAAGATCCCAGAGCACGTCGAGACTGCGAACAGCATCCCAGAGTTGGAGCCTCGTGGCGCTATCGCCGGAGAGGAGGAGTTGGCGCCCTAGCCGGGAATGTTCCTCGTCGGCGTCGCCCGCCTTATAGTAGGTGCGCTCGCCCTGGCCGAAGGGATCAAAGGCGAGCACGACGTAGCCGAGGCGGACCAGCGCCTGGCACGCCTTCTGATAAGTGTCGTTGGCTTTTCCGTTCAGGCTATGGCCCATCTGGAAGAGAACAGCGGGGAAGGGCGGCTGCGCCCCATCCGGCAAATACAGGTTGGCCGGGATGCGCACGCCGGTGCGGCTCTCGTAGACAAGCAACTGGACGCGATAGCCGTCGCGGGCAAAGCCGCCGGTTTGGTGGACAAGGAGCGGGGTGCGCTCCGGCTCGCCGCCGATGAGTTGCCAAAGGGTCTTGCGAACCCACTGCTGGCGGGCGCGCACGTCGTCGGGCGTCTTCAGTTGTGCGAGCGCTGCCTCGCGCCGCTGGTAGGCCTGGCGCGCCAGGGCGGCGAGATAGTCGGGTAGGCAGCGGGCATAAAGACGGAACCGCGGCTGAGCGAGAGCCGCGGTTCCACCGGCCAGTGCGAGAAGGATCGACCGACGCGTTAACATGTCCACATCATTTTAGAACGTGATGCATAAGCGTCAACTTAGGGAGGTCAGACCTTCTCGGGCACGACGAAAGGCTTGCGATACTCGCGCCGGAACATCCGGTTGGCCTCTGCGTCGCCGCGGACGCTGTAGCTGGCCGCATCGAACTGGAGCGTCCTGCCCACCCGGTAGGAGATGTTTGCCAAGTGGACCAGCGTTGTCGAGATTGCGCCTTCTTCAATCGGGGCGTTGAGGTCCTCTTGCTTGCGCGTGCGCAGCGCCGCGATGAAGTTGGCCCAATTGTTTCCGATGTCCTCGCCGGAGGGACCGGGCTCCGAGTCGCGTCCGAGGAAGCTTTGGTAACGGCCGTGGTCTTCGTCCCAAACTGCCAGGCGTCCCTTCGACCCGTAGAACACCGCGCCGACGGTGTTGGGCGCGCGCCCGTCCTCGCCTATGCCGGATTCATGGTTGCTCATCCAGTGTCGCACCTCGAACACCATCATCTTCTTTTTGCCGTTGTCGTCGAACTCGAAGCTGGCATTCAGGGTGTTCGGTGTTTCCTGGTCATCGTCGAACATGAAGTGGCCGCCGATGGCACTCACCTTGGTGGGGTACTTCACGCCCAGGCCCCACCGGCAGACGTCCACCTGATGAATGCCCTGGTTCCCGAGATCGCCGTTGCCGTAGTCCCAGAACCAGTGCCAGTTGTAGTGGAATCGGTTCCGTGTAAAAGGGTGCTCGGGCGCCGGGCCGAGCCAAAGGTCGTAGTGGACACCCGGCGGCACCGGTTCCCCCGGCTTCCGGCCGATGGTGTCACGCCATTTGAAACAGAGGCCGCGGGCCATGTAGACGTCGCCGATAAGCCCGCCGTGGACGTGCCGCATGGCCTCCCGCGCAATGCTGGAGCGGCTATTGGTGCCGTGCTGCACCAGGCGATTGTACTTCCGCGCGGCGGCTACTATTTGCCTGGCCTCGAACATGTCGTGGGAGCAGGGCTTCTCCACATAAACGTCTTTCCCCGCCTGGCAGGCCCAGATCGTCTGGAGGGTGTGGTGATGGTTCGGAGTAGCGATGGAGACGGCGTCGATGGTTTTGTCTTCCAGGAGCTTGCGGATATCGGAGTAAACGGCCGGGCGCTTCTTCCCGGCTTTTTCCATGTCCGCGATGCAGACGTTCTGCACGGACTCGTCGATGTCGCAGATGGCCGCGACTTCCACGTTCGGCATGGCTCCGTAGCGGGCGACATGAACCTTGCCCTGCCCGCGCACTCCGACGCAAGCGACCCGCACGGTATCATTGGCGCTGGCCAGCATCGTGGAACGAACTGCCGAACCAGCAGCCAGGGAACCCATCATAAAATGTCTTCGCTGCATTTTCGTACTCCTCGCGGCTTAACGTAACACACGCCACGCCACGAAGCGCGGCGCTTGCCGCCGGTCATTTCGCCGGGACGGCGTGCTCCTTTACATAGGAGTCGATGCGCGGGTCGCGGTCCGCGCCGGCGGCGCCCGGGGCGATATAGTGGAAGGCTTCGGCGTATTCCACGCCGTATTGCCTGCCTAACTCGCGACTGTGAGTGAGGCTGAATTCCTTGATGTAGTTGCGGTCGGCGGTGACGTCGTCGTCGCCGAGCAGGGGGAGGCGCTGATTGCGTTTTGCGAGCTCGGCGCGGAGACGCGATCCGCAGTGGCCGCCCGGGCCCTTGGCGACGTTCGCGCGAATCGCGTCGACGCGCTTATCGATCTGCTTGCTGATATCCACTACCCGCGTGATCTCGGGACGGCGCGCGAAATAGTATTTGTCCTGCACGGCTTTCGGCTGGAGGCCGGCGGCGAAGTGCTCCGCATAATCGTGCGCGCGGCCGGCCATCCAGCACGCGGCTTCGACTGCCTTCGCCAGCGTGTAGTGATCGGGATTCTCTTCGTCGTGCGCCCAAGGGTCCCAGCCGACTACGGTGTCGGCCTTGACGAGGCGAATCAGAAAAATGACGCGGCCGATCAGTTCGTTGAGCGAGACATCGCCCATCCGGTGGTTGCTGTAATTCAGATCGAAATGGGCTTTGCATCCGAGAACGCGCGCCACCTCGTCGTTGTCACGCTCGTTGCCGAGCACGTGCTCGCCGATGGTTCCGGGCGTGCCGAGTCCGGGGGCATCGCCCATGTCGTCGTTCGACGCGCGCACTAAGTAGCCGGTGTAACCCTCTTCGATCAGCTTGGCGACTGTGCCTGCGGCCGAAAGCGGGATGTCATCGGAATGCGCCTGGAGCGCGAGCAGGACTTTTCCCTTGTGGGGCTGGCCTGGGTTGGAGCGCTCCAGTACCACTCGGGAGTCGGCCTGGGGTGATTGCTGTTGTGGTTGTGGTTGAGAACGCGCCAACCGGGAGATCGCGCCGGCGGCAACCAGACTGCCACAGAAATTGCGCCGTAACATGGAACCGATTATACTCTCGTCGAGGTTGTGCAATGCGAATTACAGAGATCCGATCGGCAGGACTGCGCCATGGCACGCCTGAGGGCGGGTGGGCCAATGAAATCCGTCCGGAAGATTGCGTCCACACGCTGATCGCGGTCTTCACCGATGAAGGCGTGACCGGATGGGGATCTACCTTCACGAACGACGCGCTGGTGCACGGGGCGCTCGGCGTGCTCGAACCGCTCTACCGCGGCGAGAACCCGCTGGAGCCGGAGCGTGTCAGCGAGAAACTGCATGCGAACACCTTCTGGATGGGCCGCGGCGGGTCCATCACGCACGCGATCAGCGGGATCGACATCGCGCTTTGGGACATTCTCGGGAAGGCGACCGGACAGCCCGTGGGGAGGCTGCTCGGGGGACGGTATCGGGAGCGGGTGCGGCCCTACGCCTCGGTACTGATGCGCGAACCGCGCGCGCTGGCCGAACAACTGAGCGGCATTCGCGGGCAGGGCTTCCGCGCGTTCAAGATCGGCTGGGGCCCCTTCGGGCGGCACAGCTTCGCGATGGACGAAGCCATCGTGCGGGCGGCGCGCCAGGCGATAGGACCGGAGTCCTTCCTGATGGTGGACGCGGGTGCGAGCGACGCCTTCTGGCCGCAGGATTACAAATGGGCGGCGCGGACCGCGCGCATGCTCGCCGCCTACGATGTCCACTGGTTCGAGGAGCCGCTCGATCCCGACAACCTGCACGATTACGTGCTGCTGCGGAACACGTCCGCGGTACCGATCGCGGGCGGCGAGGTCTTGACGCGGAGGCAATCGTTCGCCCCGTGGCTGCGGCAGCGCGCCTTCGACATCGTGCAGCCGGACGTGACGAAGGTGGGGGGAATCGGCGAAGAACGGCGCATCGCGTGGATGGCGGAGGAGAATGGCGTGCGATTCATCCCGCACGGGTGGAACACGGCGTTGGGACTGGCGGCGGATCTGCACCTGGCCTCAGCCAGCCGGAAGACCGATATGGTCGAGTACCTCATGGGCTCGCCGTTCATCGACGACCTGGTGACGGCGCCGTGGAAGCTGGACGCGGAGGGCATGCTGGCCATCCCGGACGGCGCCGGATTGGGAGTTGAGCTCAACATGGACGCGGTGGAAAAGCATACGGGCGAGCGCTTCCAGGCGGCGCGAGCGGGCATCTGACATGGCGGCGCCTGGCGGAACGGCGCGCGATCTGCCCCGCCGGTTGGGGATGCTGGATGCCACCGCAATCGTGGTGGGCATCGTGATCGGCTCGGGCATTTTTGTCCTCCCGAATGTGATCGCCCGCAACGTGCCGTCGTACGTCGGGATCGTCGCGGCGTGGGTGATTGGCGGCGTGCTCTCGTTCTGCGGAGCGCTGGCCTACGCAGAACTGGGCGCGATGCTTCCCGCCACGGGCGGGCAATACGTTTATCTGAGGGAAGCCTACGGACCCTTGTGCGCCTTCGTATCCGGCTGGACGTTTATGCTGGCGGTGCTCTCGGGCGGGAGCGCCTGGCTGGCGGTCACCTTCTCGATCTATGCGGGCTACTTCGTGCGTCTGACGCCGGCGGGCGCGAAGACGATCGCGGTGGCGTTGATCGCGGCGCTCTCGGCGGTGAATTACGTGGGGGTCAAGGAAGCGGCGGGGGTGCAGCGTACGTTCACGTGTTTGAAGGTGGCGGCGCTGGTGATACTGATCGGCGCCGCGTTCTTCAGCGGGCACTCCGCAACTGGCGGCGAGTCCGCGCCAGGTCGGGCTGGGTTCGCGCATTTCGGCGTGGCCATGGCGGCATGCCTGATGGCGTACAACGGCTGGAGCTACGTCAGCTTCGTTGCTGGAGAGGTGCGGGATCCCGAGCGAAACCTGCTGCGCTCGCTGGTGATCGGGATGGCGGTGGTGGCGGTGCTGTATGTCGCGGCGAATCTGGCGTACCTGAAGGTGATGACGATCCCGGAGATCGCCGCCACCGAGCGCGTCGGCGCGGACGTGGCGACGCGGACCATGGGCTCGATCGGCGGAACGTTCGTATCGTTGGCCGTGCTGCTTTCGATTACCGGCGCGATCAACGGCTGCATCCTGACGGGCGCGCGGATCCCGTTCGCGCAGGCGAGGGACGGGCTGTTTTTCGCGCGGCTCGGAGAGGCGCATCCGCGTTTTCAGGCGCCCGGTTTCGCCATCGTGTGCGGGGGAATCTGGACGGCCATTCTCGTGGTCAGCGGATCGTACGAGACGCTGTACTCGTACTCGATCCTGGCTGCGTGGATCTTCTATACGATGAGCGTGGCGGCGGTGATGGTGCTGCGCCGCAAACTGCCCGATGCGGCGCGGCCATACCGGATGTGGGCCTATCCGTGGACTCTGTGGCTGTTCGTGGCGGTGTCCGTATGGTTCATGGCGGACGCGGTCGTAACCGAGCCGCGGCCTTCCGCGATGGCGCTGACGATTGTCGCGACGGGCGCGCTGGCGTACTGGATGTGGCGCAGGGTTTCCGCAACGCCGGGTTAGCTCCAACTCGGTTCACTTAAGGGTGGCATCCCGACGCTTCCCAGATCGCCGTTTCTGGGGCCCGTGCGCGGCCGCGCAGTTCCGAGTCCGTGACAACCAGCCATGTGACTGTTGCGGAAAGGGTGCTTCCAGCACTCGCGCTAGCCTGACAACCCAGACGGGCTTCAGCGCCAGCCAGAGCTGCGGCGTCTGCGGTAGGCTGACGTTCTGTGCGACTCAATATTCATTCGTACCCCAAGGATCTAAGCGCGAGGGTCGCTGCGGCTCTGCGACAGCGCAAACTCCCCGTACCTCCATCCAGCGGACTTGACAGACTTTTCGAGGTCTTGTTCTTTGCCAGCATCAAAGCTGACGAACTCCGCACCACTAAGGTCAGCGTCATAGCGCTTGACCCTGAAGCGCCAGACCCAAGCCCACCGCATAGGATTCGGCAAGACCGGTGGAGTTATATTACACTCGGCGCTCATCTGGAGTTGTCGGCGGGAGTACTTTCCAAGCTCTCTCAGGCAACCGATCCACGCAGTTCTTCACTCGCGATATGGTTCAAAGGTGCACGTCCCTACGTCTGGGGCCTCATTGACCAACAGAATGGCTTCTTCGACTACATCAGCCACGAGTCCGAGTCGGGCCCCGAACGACTTGGTCCATTTCAGGCGGTTGTGACTTCTCCGGGATGGGTGACCGTTTACCACGAATATGAGCGACTTGCCGAGCTTCGAGTTAACAGCATTTCCGTGCGACAGCCGGATGTCCTCTGGAGGGGACCCGTATACAGTCGGTCGGCCGATCACGAACGCTGGATCTCAGGCAGCCGCAAATTCCGGT